>Ga0116153_10001049_pt1 | contig 28354 bp, 18 predicted proteins | sample AD_UKC028_MetaG_FD_89896 | JGI IMG/M metagenome (GOLD analysis project Ga0116153, IMG submission 89896) | Active sludge microbial communities of municipal wastewater-treating anaerobic digesters from USA - AD_UKC028_MetaG | ecosystem: Engineered > Bioreactor > Anaerobic > Digestate | place: USA...
AATCACTATGGTAGCCGCCCAAGTAAAATTGGGACCACCCAAAAGCGCCCATATCACGCAATCATGCGGATAAAACCCTGTCTGGGCGCTAGATCCATCCCAAATTTATCGCCAAAATGTCAGCTCTTTGTTGCCTTCTGTGAAATTCCGTTCTTCCTGGCTAGGTCTCCCATGGCAAACCCTCACGGTGTCTGGATCAGGCGGAAGAACTGGGTGGCTTCGGTGGCGGGGACCGTCATGATCTGAAAGCCGGGGAGAGTCTGATCCTGGAGCGGCAGCCAGGGGCCTAGCACGGTGGGCGCGGCTTCAACGGCGTAGTTGATCGTGGCCGAAACGGGCCAACTCAGGCGCACGGCCCGCTCAACGCCGACGAACGGAATTCCCGAAGTCCGCAACTCGAAATTGTCGTAAACCGCGGTGGGCGCCGGTTGTTGGCCGTCGGTGTACTGGAAGAGGCCCAAACAGGTTCCGATGGAACTGGTGGGGGGCGGTTCCGCAGCGTCGGGGACCAGTACCGGCATTTGCATGCCGGTTGAGGTGTAAAACTGGGCAGGGGTCAGGCTCGGGTCACTCGCCGGGGTGTCAAGCACGCTGTGTGAGAACAGTGCGTGATTGGGATCTGCCATGTCGAGCACGCGGGCCGTGATGACGACGTTGGGATCCTCTCGGGTCAGCGCGAAGGCCAACACGACATTCGTATTTGGGATGGGGCTTGGGAATCTGTCGGACCATAATATGCTATAGCCCTGATAGTTCTTTGACCATTTCAGCAAGAAGGCGAAATCGCGGCCCTTATAGAACGCGTATCCGGGACCGGGAAGAGGGCTGACCGCCATACCTGCCATATTGGTGGCGTTCTCATCGAGGCTAATGAGGTCCGCCCGCCACTCGCAGGTCGTGTCATTGGCCACGTTCCGACCTGCGGAGGGGCATACTTGGCCCAGCAGGAAGGTGTAGTCGAAGGTGCCACCTGTGTCGGTGGGGAAATCTCCGACCGCGTAGAACCGGCCGTTGTCGGTGGAGCAGGTCCCTGTTCCCCCTGGATAGCTGGCACCGGTGAAGGGCTCGTTGAAGTCGTTCACCAGCTCGATGGTGTTCAGTGGCGGTGGCAGAATCGTCCCGGCGTAAACATAGGGAACGGTCGGGTCGAGGGGTGAAGCGGCCTTCGCTCGCGTCAGCGTCTGATCGATGCGCAAGCCGTCGATGGTCCCGCCCGATCCGTAGCCAACGATGTGGACTTGCGCACTGTTATCCGGTTGCATCACCCCAGTCCAACTCCAGTCCCATAGCCCGCCGGTGGGCACAAAATTAGTCCCGGCGGCGTCCCAAGTGCCGACCTGCAGGTAGCTGTTGCCCTGCATGTTGGCGGTGCCGTCGGCATTGTAGTGCCCGTCGTTGATGATAAGCACCTGGCCCGTCACACGCGGGTCAGTGGCTTGCACCCGCGCGCTGTGAACGTAGCCGCGGAATAGCACTTGGCCGAGGGCGTTGGTGCAGATAATGGGAGGGGATTGTACCCCGTTAATCCAACCAGTGGCGGTAAAGGGGGTGGTCTGCGCCAGCACGACCGCAGGCAGCAGCAAGATACCACCCGCCAGGGCGGCGATCTTGCGCATTAATATCGGTTTTCCCTTATGCGGTTCCACATCAGTACTCCGACGCGATATTTTTTCTTGCGACTGGTTAATCATAAACTTACTCATGGCGTAATCCTCAGGTTGATGTTTTCGATATCCGCCTGCCGTGCGCTCTCGGAAGGGCCTGGTGAGCCAAATAAGCCTTCGCTTCGCCATAACCCACACGTGCTTTCACACGAGGGCTGCCTAGCGCACACGACAATCGCTCTCATTCATGTACAGAAGAAGAACGGGGGAAAAGGGACGCGCGCGGCACGGCAACGGGGCCGGGATGCCGGGCTCGGAGGCCGAAAATCGCGGGCGCGATGTCCCGGCTCCCCAGAAAAGCGCGCCGTTCATTATCATCAGAGAGATTCATCGGGCATTCGGTTTTTCCTCAAATGCCTCAATTTCTACCCACGAGGGCGCGCGCCAAAGGTGGGCGATTCCACTCGCGGACATGGCGAACAGCGTGTTCCCGTCGGGGGAAAAGCCAAGGACGAAGAAGTATTTACCCTGGGCCGGCAAGGATAGCAGTTCGCGTTCGGCGTGAAGGTCCCACAGTTTTACGGCATCGCGAGTGGTGGTGCCTCCCGTAGCCGCCCGTGAGCCATCCGGCGTAAAGCCAAAGCCCCAGACTTCATTTGCGTGGCCCCGCAAGGAGGCGACAGGCTGGCGCTTGGCCACGTCCCAAACCCGTGCGGAACCGTCCTCACTCGTCGAGGACAGCCAGCGACCATCCGGCGAAAAGAGGACTCCGTTCACGGCTCTCTGGTGGTGGCCGAGTTCCTTGGCGAGCTCGAGGGAGGGAAAGTGGTGCAGCTTGACGGTGCCGTTGACGAACCCAGCGGCCAGGAACCGGTCGTCTGGCGATATATCGACCATCCCCCAGAGACCGTTGAACTGACCCCCGGTCAACGGCACTTCCAGCCCGTCGCCGACTCGCCAGAGCTGGTTGCTGAGCTTAAGGCCATTACAAAGGGTAAAGGCGATCAAGTAATGGCCGCTACGCGAAAAACGGAGTATGCCAAAAACCTCGATGGGAACGGCGAAGTTGGTTACTGCCTGGCGGGTCGTCCAATCCCAGAGTGTGACTCGAGCCGGGCGGCAATCGCCCGTGGCGAGCCAATGCTCATCGGAGGACAGGGCTACGGCCCAGTGGTTGCTCCCCAGCGCGGGCAGATCCTCCACGCGCTGCCAGGAGCGGGCATCCCACCGCGCGAGCAAACCGGTGTGTTTATCGGTCGCGATGAAGCTGCTCGAGTCTGCCATGAAGGCCAGACCGAGCCGCTGCACGACGCGCGGATCGAGGGTCGCGGCCTCGAAGGCGTGGCGTTCGAGCCCGCGCACAGACTCAAATCCCTCCCTCAGGGCCAGGTTGGTGTGGCTTGGCGCTCGGTTCGCGGCGATAACGTCCCACAAACAGACTGAGCCTTTAAGGCCCCCACTCACGAGCGTTCGTCCATCCGGCAGCAAAGCCAAGGCACTGAGCCCCTCTCCCGGGCTATGCAGACGCTGTCGCTCCACACGATCCGCCACGCTCCAGACCCGGATCGTCCCGTCTCGGCTGGCGGAGAGCAGTTGGCGGCCATCCGCCGTGAAGACGAGGGCCATGACAAAATCGGTATGGTTGGTCAATTCACCCAAAGGTTCGCCGGATCGGGTGTCCCAGAGGCCGATGGTGCCTTCGCCGTAGCCCAAGCCCGCCGCCAGTAGATCGGAAGCGGGGGAGAAGGCCAGGGAATTGACGCTTTCGGCGCTTTTTGTCAGGTTCGTCATGCAGGTTCCGGTCTCGAGATTGAACAATCGCAGCAGCCCAAAGTCTTCGCCAATGGCCAACTGGCGACCATTGGGCGAGAACGCGACTACACCGGCGAAGGTCTCGCGAAGGGGCGCCGCTTCGAATTCATGGAGGTGTTGGCCGGACGCCCAGTCGATGATTCGGACGCTTCCGGCGCTATCGAACGATGCCAGCCGTTTGCCGTCCGGCGAAAAGGCCAGCGAGTGGTTGCCGGTCGGGAGCGTATGCACTTTGGTCGGCTGGCTGGAGTGCAGGTCCCAAAGCTCAGCGACCGGCTGGCCACGATCATTCCACCTCCCCACCGCCAGCAGGGGATCGGTCGGCGAAAAGGAAAGGGCCTTCGCGCCTCCGCCAGGCAACGATGCAGACCGTTGCCTGGTCGTCAAATCCCAGAGCGTCACCTCGTCGTAAGTTGCCACCGCCAGGATCTTGCCCCCCTTCGCGACCGCGAGGGCGTTGATCGCCTGCGGATATCGATGGAGCGTTCGCAACTCGTCGCTCTGGCAGAATTGCCAGAGGTACCGCCATTCCCAGCCGCGCAAATCGCCGGGAATTTCAAATTTCAAATCTGAGATTTGAGATTCGTGCCGGGGGTGGTACTTGTTCAGCAAGCTGATCGCGAGAGGCCGGTTATTTTGCTCGAGGGCCAATTGGGCCGTGTGCATGTCGGCGGCGTAGCGCTGTCGAAACTCGGCTTGGGCGTTCTGGCGCGCCAGTGACTCGCCGATCGTGGCCCGGTGCCACTGCCAGAGCACGCCTGCCAGTCCGAATACGAAGGTTAGCACCAAGCCTGCGCCCATGCCCGCCAGGGCCGGCCGTCTTCGGCACCATTTCCAGGCCTTGCCCGCAAAGCCGACGGGTCGTGCTTGAATAGATTTCCCTTCCCGAAATCGACCGAGGTCCGCCGCCAACTCTTGGGCAGTCGCATATCGACGCAGGGGCTCCTTCTCCAAGCACTTGAGGCAGATCGTCTCCAGGTCACGCGAGAGACCGTGGTTCAGCAGGCGCGGCGCAGCCGGTTCGGCCGTTACGACCTGCCGAAGCACTTCGGTCAGGGTTGCCGCCTGAAACGGCGGACGACCAGTGAGCAAGTGATAGAGCAGCGCCCCGATGGAATAAACGTCGCTGGGCGGCCCAATATCGCAATTCCGCCCCTGGGCCTGTTCCGGGGCCATGAAACTGGGCGAGCCCAGCACTTGGCCGCTGACGGTCAAATCCGACTCGCCGGTCAACCGCTTGGCTAATCCAAAGTCGGTGATCCGCGGCTGATCCGACGGGTCGATCAGCACGTTCGACGGTTTGAGATCGCGATGCAGGATGCCCCGCTGATGGGCGTAAGCCACCGCTTCGGCGATGGTCTCTGTATAGCCGGCAGCCCGCTGGGGCGGGAGCGGCCCCGCACGCAAGAGCTCCGCCAGGTTCCGGCCGTCGATGTAGTCCATCGAAAAGAACGGCTGGCCGGCGTGCTCGCCGACTTCATGAATAGCGACAATGTTCGGATGTTGGAGACTGGCCGCCGTCTGCGCTTCTGCCAGGAAACGCTGGCGCTCGGCCGCGGAAGCCAATGGACCGCCCAGCACCATCTTCAGGGCGACGATCCGGTCCAGGCTAAGCTGGCGGGCTTTGTAAACAACCCCCATGCCGCCCACGGCGATTTGCTCGAGCAGCTTATAGTCGCCAAACGGTCGAGGGAATCCGTCGGTTAATGTTGGCTCCGGTGGTATCGCGCCGGCCGGGCTGGCGGGGATGGGCTGGGCGGGCGGCTCGAAGGCTTGCCCGAGTAGGCATTTGGGGCAAAGTCCGGCTGGAGTTCGAGGCAGGAGTGCTGCCCCGCACCGTTCACAGATTCGCGCGGCGCTCCCGGGTGTTCGTTCGTTCATGGCTGCCTTATTCCATTAGAGTACAGAAGCAAATCGGCACGAAAGTCCCGCGCCAGGCTCGGTCGGCGGGACTGACGGCTGTGACCGGACTCACCACCTACCCGCCCACCACACTAAACAGATAGCGAATTTCCTCATCCACATCTTCTGGTCGGGCGACCGTATGTGCGATTTCCTCCCGCAACAGCCTTTGATACTGCTTCCGCATCCGTTGTACCCTCTTTTTCACAGCCTCTTCGCTCAAGCCCTGCAGCACGGCCACGTCGGCGTAGGAGACACCTTGGCGTTCTCCCAGGAGGGAATCCTTCAATGCCTCAAACAGCGGGCCTTGCCCGGACGCCACGAACTCACTCTGAAGCCGTTCCATAACCCGCTCCAGCAGCTCATACGCCCACCGTTGCTCGTAAAGCTTCTCGGGGGTTAGCTCGGAAACAGGTTCTTCGTAATACCGGCTTTCCGCCGCTTCACCCTCTAATGACAGGAAATCGATGCGGCCGCCGCGCTTTACCGCTTTGGCCTTGTCCCATTCATTGGCCAGATAATGCTTCATGGCGGCCAGCAGAAAAGACCGAAACCGACCTTTGGCCGGGTTAACGTCACCCAAATAGTGCTTCTCCAGGAAGCGGGCGAAGAATCCTTGCAGGAGGTCTTCCGTGTCGTGCGGGCTGTGACCCTGGCGGCGCACGAAGGCGTAGAGTGGATACCAGTAAGTGCGGCACAACTTTTCCAAGGCGGCGGACGCCTGGACATCGGCAGTATGACCCACCGCCAGCACCACGTTCCAGTGGGTGGTCGCAAACACGCCGCTTGGCGTCTCATCCTCTTCACTCCCCTTGCCCGAAGGAGCCATAGCCCAATATTATCAAGGCAACCGGACAAAGCACGGTGAAAAGAAGCTCGATCAGGATCAATGCGCGCCTGTGGGAGGCCAAACCGCTGCGCCCCAGCCGCCGAAGTGGAGAAGGCTGGTTTCTGAAGATCGACTCTACATTGATCATGATAAACGTAAATTGGCCCACCTTCCGCACCGCCTGTCCGGAAGGCCGCAACTTCGTGGTCGTGCTACAACTCGCTGATCCCACCCCGCTGGCACTCTATGGCCTGCGGATCAAGCTGATTTCGCCGATTCATCTCATGGGGTAGACATTTTCCTTCCGGCGTGTCAGGCACTTCGAAAATTTCGACCTTAAGGGGATCTTGGTAGAATCTCTGGCTACCACCGAGACGGGGGTATCAACATGGGCGCTGGCAGCACTCCGGGTGGAGGCGGGTCCGCCGGATACTAAAAAGTAACCATGAACAGGTTGGTGGCGGGAAGGTGGCCGTAAAGGTTAGTCCGCGCGGGATCGAGCATCACCCATCGTAATAGGGTCAAAGTCATATTTTCTACATATCGTCGATGGGGACATCGGTATTCAGGGCTGTTTTTGCTCCCGCTTCTGGCCCAGCCTTCGCCGCATGTTTGCCACCAACCGCGCCTTGGCCTCGTCCTTTGCACGCCCCGCGGCGAACCTCCGTACCGCCTGCGCCGCCGCTCCATATTTAGTCCCTCCAGCCAACCGCTGATGGCCGTGCCGCACCGCCACGTAGATCGTCCCGTCCCGATCCCAATCGCCCCAACTCTCGACCATCTGTGTCCATCGCCTCGCGCCGGTTTCCCCGGCTCGTGACGTGATACCACCCACCGGCCACCAGGATTCTTAAGGATCTTGCGATGCGCGTAGCTTGCACTTTGCTGGCTTATATGTCAATAATATGGCTTTGACCCCATTGCCTTCGACCCCATTGCCTTCTACTCATCGCTTCTTAAGATGCGCGCAATCCATGCCGCACTCAAGCCTTGACCGACTCGGTCGATCGCAGCGCAGAACGGTTACCTGATCGCTTCGGCGAAGACATCAGCGCTCCGGACACGCGTGAACATCTCCGGTGTCTGGGCTTGCGAAATTGGATATAAAAGTCCATTTTGCGTCTCAATATGGAATTCATTCACCGATTTTTCACGCCACCCGTGACGAGCTACTTTTTGTTTGGGCCGCGCGGAACAGGCAAATCCGTGTTCACTCAGACCTATTATCCGGAGGCGTTGCGGATCGGCCTGCTGGAGCCGGACGTGTACCGCGAATACGCCGCCCGCCCGGAACGATTGCGGGATCGGCTGGCGGCTGAACCCCAGACGGGGCGGGTGGTTATCGACGAGGTTCAGCGCGTGCCGGAACTGCTGTCCGTGGTCCACGCTCTCATCGAATCCAGGCGGAAGATTCAGTTCATTCTGACGGGTTCGAGTGCGCGCAAGCTGAAGCGGACGGGGGTGGATATGATGGCGGGACGAGCCGTGTTGCGCACGCTGCATCCCCTGATGGCGGCTGAGCTGGGCGAACGATTCTCGCTCGGCAGCGCGCTGGGGCAAGGGTTAGTCCCGCTGATCATCGCGGCCCGTCAGCCGGCGGACGTGCTCCGCTCTTACGCCTCGCTTTATCTGCGGGAGGAAGTGCAAATGGAGGGACTGGTACGCAACATCGGCGCTTTCTCTCGATTCCTCGAGGCGGTGAGTTTCTCACACGGTCAGCCGGTCAATCTCAGCAATGTGTCGCGTGAGTGTCAGGTGGAGCGCAAGACCGTGGAAGGTTACCTTGAGATATTGGAGGACCTGCTGTTGGCCTTCCGCCTCCCCGTGTTCACGCGGCGAGCCAGGCGTGAATTGTCGGTCCATCCGAAGCTGTTCTTGTTCGATGCCGGCGTGTTCCGCTCCTTGAGGCCCTCGGGGCCGCTGGATCGCTCCGAGGAGATCGAGGGGGCCGCGTTGGAAGGATTGGTGGCTCAGCATCTTCGGGCGTGGACAGCCTATCGGCTAGGAGGAGAGACGCTTCATTTCTGGCGCACACGATCGGGCGTGGAGGTGGATTTTGTGGTGTATGGGCCCCATACGCTGGCCGCGATCGAGGTTAAGAACACGGCCCGTGCCCGGTCCGAAGACGTGCGCGGGCTTCGGGCGTTTGCGGAAGATTACCCACAAAGCCAGTGCGTGTTGCTTTACCGGGGCAAAGAGCGGCTGAAGTTGCACGGCGTCCTCTGTCTGCCCTGCGAGGAGTTTCTGCTGGGACTGCACCCGGCCAAGCCCTTGCCGATTTGACCGGCGCGCAGCACGGCAGGGACCGCCGCTTGCCAGCTTCTGACAGTCTGCCCGATTGGCATCTTGGGAGGGCAGCGGTTATTGGACAGGTTTCAGGCAACGTTCGGCTTTGTTTTCCTCAGTACAAGGATGACGGCTGGGTGCTCCACCCGTGTTGGCGGGAGCCTTCCGACAGGGCCGGCACAACAAACGGCCACTCCCCAGCGGCGAGGTTCCGGCGGTGTGGGGTACGACGGCCCGACAACTGGTGAATTCAGTATCGTGTCGATCGAAACAACCGGCACAGATCTCGATCCCGTTGCTGGAACGATGACACTCTCCTTTGTTTGGACCGCCTCGGGAACCATCACCTACTGATCCGCCCTGATGCCAATGACCCCGTGCAAGAGACCATTTGGACGCCTGGCAGGCGCAGTCATGCTTTCCACGCTCGCGATGCTGAGCATGAGGTCCATCAGCCAGGCGAAAAGTGAAACGTGGACCTACAGAAAGAGGATGCCTACGGCAAGAACTGCGCCCGGCGGATGTGTCTTGGATCGTCGAATCTTCGTCACCGGGGGTGCCGTGAATGGATCAGCGCTGACAGCAGCGGTCGAAGTGTACGATCCGACGAGTGACACCTGGACCGAAAGCGCGAGCCTGCCTTCCCCGTTCACCTGTCACGCAACCTGCAGTTATGATGGCAAGATCTTTGCCATTGGCGGATCCTATCCGTGTCCGCAGCCAACGATGTTCTCCACAGTGGAAGCATACGAACTGGTGCCCGAGACCACGCTGGGGGTGGTGCGGACGGGCAACTCGAAACTGGAACTTCACTGGCAAATTGCAGGCCCACCTTCGGGATCGGGACTCGTCCTGCAAGCGGCGGAGGCGCCCCAAGGTCCGTGGAGCGATCTCATTCTCGACGCCCAGAGTCCAGTGGTGATCGAAGCGACCGAGCCCATCAAGCTCTACCGCATCCGAACCGTTTGGCACCCAGAGCTGAGGCGTAGGGAATCGGACCATCACCAACCGTGCTCGGGCGAGCGTCGTCTCTTGTAGAGCCTCCTAGCCTGTTCTCACTCACCTCCGTTTTCGCCTCCAGCGCGGCACCGAACGAGCAGTGAGGGCAAAAGCCGGTCCAGCTGCACGAGTTGGCCGTGCCCATCGAAAAACGACACGTTCACGGCGCCGGGCAGCGGTTTGTCTGGCGGCCATTCGGTCGGCACCGGATTTGGTCGGCTGCCGTGGCGGGGAAGAGAGACCGAAGCCATATTGTCATGTAGACACCACACACTTTCTTCCCAATCTCCATACTCCTCCCAAACCGCGTCGGCGAATCCAAGCCTCCAATGAACTTCAATCGCAATCTCATCTGTCGGGGGAACGTAGAATGCCGATGCGGGAAAGGCATCCTCCAGGGCCGGTGCGCGGCCCCAGGGTAACTGGGCTGTCGCGGCAGCGATGAGCTTGTCCGGTCACGGCTTGGGATGGGCCAACAGCCAATCCACCAGCCGGGCGCGGGATTCGGCCGTGTCGGTCGGACCATGACCGCCATTATTGACCGTCCAGAGTTCGACGGCGCCACCGGCCGGGCATTGGGTATAACGCAGCACGGTGGTGTCCTTGCCCGCGAGGGTTGAGTTCAGGTCGAGCGATGGCGTGGTTTCCACCACCGGGTCCTGGCAGCCGTTTAGACGCGCCCAGTTCTGGACGGTTCTGACCGCGCCGGGAGCCTCACCGACAAACGGCAGGCCGTAGTCAGGGCCGGTCCAACCCAGATAGACATCCGCGCTGCCGTCGATCTCCAACACGTTTACCGGCTGGGTGGGGTGACAACGGTTGGGATCATAATAGGTCCGCCCGGAAACGCTGGCAATCCCGGCGATCAGATCCGCCTGTTCGCAGGCTAGGCGGTGCGACATTGCACCCCCGCTTGAGCGGCCGGTCACGTAAATACGCTTGGGGTCAACCGCGAACTGGCGCTGGATTTCCTCGATCACCCCGCGCAGATAACCCGAGTCGTCCATATTCGGATTCGAGAAACTCAGAAAATCAGGTCCGTTCCAAAAACGCTTCCCCTTCGCCGGGGATCCCGGCGAGGTGTCTATCGTTCCGTTCGGGTAACAGACGAGGAATCCTCTCGACTCGGCCAGGGACTCCAGGGGGAAACCACCATGCTCCCCAGCAGCGTCCCCGCCCAGAGGGTGGAGTGCCAGGATCAAGGGCAGCGGTGTTTCGCCATCCCAACTGGCCGGCACGTAGACCTCGGTCGGCCGCAGGCTTTGGATCCGGTAGAAGCTCAGGCCGAGTTGTGGCTTGATGGCGTAGGGGCTCTCTGCATGGGGAAGGTTTTCCCAGGGTCCGGTCACCTGGTCGGCCCGCTGCAAGGCCCCGTCTCCCTCCCAACTCAGGAGTAGGACACCGGCCTCCCGTTGCAGCTTGGGCTTGGCGTCGATCGGTGGGAGGATGGGGTAGTAACCTCCCGGGTTGCATAGGTTGACCGTCGTGGTTGCGGTTCCCAAGGAGATGCCCGCCGAGGGATTGCTCAAGGTCACCTTGAATGACTTTCCACCCTTGGCTGTCGAGTTTTGCAGGAGGGGAATCGTGATCACCTGGAGGGTTTCATCCGACTTGAACTCCAAGGTTCCCGAAACGGCCTGATAATCGACGCCCGCTTGGGCTGATCCATCCGCTGTTTGGTAGTCCACCGTGAATGAACTCATCAGCGCGTCGCCCCCCCGCGTCACGGTGATCTTCGCCACTCCAGCACTTGCCGCGGCGAACCAGGTGTTGGTGGGGAAGCCAATCCCGGGATCGTTGTCGTAGATCTGAACGGTTGCCGTTCTCTGACTTCCCAGGACGGCCTCTGCCGTGGGATTGCTTAGGGTGATGCCAAAGGACTTCGCGGCCTCTTTGAGTTCATCATTGAGAATCGGGATCCGGACCCATTTCAGCCGTTCGCCAGGACCAAAGGAGAGGGTGTTCGTCAGTCCAGCGTAATCCAGTCCGGCTTTCGCCGTGCCATCCGTCGTCGTGACATCCACCATGGCCGGCGCGTCGTTTTCCCCTTGGGTGACCCCAACCTGGACAAACTCGGCTTCTTCCCGCGCCGAATAATCCTTGGAGTCGAACTGGAACATCCGATCGGTGTCCTGGAGGGTCACCGTGGCCGAGGAAAGCGAGCCCAACACCCCGCCCTCGCTGGGATCACTGAGAGCCACGCGAAAAGATTTGGCGGACTCCGGCAGGGCGTCGTTCAGGATCGGCACGACGACCGATTTCAGGACTTCCCCAGCCTCGAAAGCAAGGGTGCCCGACGTGCTCGTGTAATCTTGGCCAGCTTTGGCCGTATCGTCCACTGTGGCGTAATCCACGCTCACCCGATTCGCGCCATCGTCGCCCCGGGCCACTTTGATTTCGACCGTGCCGGCATCTTCGTTGACCGATAATTTCGGCACATAGAAATGGAGGCCTTTGTCACTCTCTTGAATAGTGAGGTTGGCGATGGCGCGCACGCCGAGGACCGCGCCGCCCGTTGGATTGCTCAGGCTAACCTGGAACTTCGACGTCTTCCCGACCTGCCCATTATTCAGGATGGGCACGATGATGAAGTGGTTGGTTTCTCCCGGCGCAAAGGTCAGCGTGCCGTTCGTTGCGGCGTAATTGACGCCCGCCAAGGCGGTCCCATCGGCGGTCGCGTAATCCACATGCACGGTCTGAGCGGAGTCATTCGTGCGCTGAACGCCAAGGCTGATTGCGCCGTCCAGTTCGGGCACGATGCAGTTCGACACGTGGAACTGGATGACGGGCTGGCCCAGACCAGCGCTGCCGAGGGCTGTTAACAGCAGCAGGGACAGGCCGGTTTTGGTTGTTCTCGTGAGTAAGGTGTTTGATAAAGTGATATCTAAAGTCTTCATAAGCTCCTCCTTTCTATTGGTGTTTTTCGCCACGCCTGGTGTCGCCGGCCGCTGGCCAAGTCGGAGATCCCAGTGCCTTCAGCAACACCAGAGCCATTCTGGTTTTCTCACCTTTGGGCTTCAACGCCCGATGGAGTGGCGACGGAATTTCAATGCCAAATCAGGGCACGACGTTGTCGTTGCTGGTCGTGGCTTTGTTCTTCGTGATGACCGTTGAGCTGTCGAAGGTGAACACGCCTTGGTAATTGTTAACACCGCCGCCGTTGCCCCAGCCTCCTTCAGCGCCCGGGCCTCCGGCGCCCCCGAGGGCCTGGTTATGGTCCAGCCTGCAGCCGCTGATTGTGCCGGGCGCATTGTTGAAATGAATGGCGCCTCCCATTGCGCTGCCGCTAAAGAGGCCACGGTTGTCGTTACCGCCGATGGCCTGGTTGTGATCGAACTGGCTGTCCTGCACCTCCAGTGATGCGGGGCCAAAGAACGTCTCCGTGTGAATAGCGCCACTGAAGGCGAAGCCGCTATTGGACCCGATGTTGGCGTTGCCAGCAATGGCTTGGTTCCGGCTGAACGTGCTGGTGGCGATGCTCAGGGAGCCAAAGTTCCCGATGGCCCCACCGAAAACACAACCAGCGAAGTTGCCGCTGCTGCCGCTGCCGCCCTGACACGCGTTGTCGGTGAACTGACTCCCAAGGACGTGCATGTCACCCCAGCTCACGAGCGCACCGCCACCTGCATCGCCGGGAGCAAAATCGCCGCTGCTGCCGTCGCCGCCTCGGGCCAGATTCCCGGTGAACGCAGAGTCGGTGGCGGCCAGAGTCCCGAAATTCGCGACGCCTCCGCCCTGCCCGAAGCCAAAGAGGAGGTCCCAGAAACTCTGGCCGGCGTTACCGAGGGCCTGGTTATCGGAGACGACAACATACGAGAGAGTGAGACGGGCAAAGTTCAGGATCCCGCCGCCAGTACTGGCGTATATCGGTGAACTGCCGTCGGCCAGGCCGTCGCGGATCGTCACGCCGGCAAGAGTCACGTTTCCGTTCGGGATGACGAAGACCCGGCTGGCGTGGTTGCCACTAATCTCGAGCTTGTTGGGGCCCGGCCCCTCAATGATCAAGTCTCGATTGATGATCAGCGCGCCGCTGGTCAGAGTAATCGTGCCTTTCACGCTGAAGGTGATCGTGTCGCCGGAAGCGGCGTCGGCGATGGTTTGGCGCAGCGAACCAGGCCCGCTGTCGTTGAGCGTGGTCACCGTGAGTGTGGTTGCGCGGGCGATGCTCGCGCCGGCCAGGGCCGTCATCGCAAGCGCGCAAACCGCGAGGGTGGGAATCCCTCGCGCTAATGAGTTTCTTTTCATAGCCGCTAACCTTTCTGTTGTGTATTCTTTTTTTTGCCACCTGTCGTGGGTGACGAAATCCGTTCGGCGCCAGGCAACACTCCACGCGTGAGGGCCAAGGGCCCCTTTTTTCAGGAGTGAACGACGCGTAGCGCACGGGGCCGAGGGGCATCGCCTCATCGGGCCGGCGACGCCTCAGCCGGAAATCCGAAATCTTAGACTGGATCATCGCGCACATAAATTCGGTTCCATCGTTTCGAGTTCGAGCGAAGTCCGCGGCTAAGTTCAACGCGGAATCGTCGCCTGAAAATCACGCAAGTCCGCCCAAATCGGAAGACAGCGGATTGGGGCGCGCATCATGTCAATGCTGAGAGTGTGAAGCACTCGCAAGTTGGGCCTACCTGGGTGGTCCGAAATAACGGTCCAGCCAAGCCAAACACTCCTGGCTAAGTTCAGTTCCGGGCACATAGTGATCGGTGTTATAGAGGACTAACCGCTTATCCTTTTCCGGCGTCCCGAGCAGGTCAAAAGCTGGGCGGACGCAAGTTTCCAGCGGGAAGGTCATGTCTTTTCTTCCATTGAGCATTAAAGTCGGGACCCTGATTCTCGAGATGTAGTTCAGGCCTTGGGCTTCCGGCAGGGCAAAGTTGGCCTCGAATCCGCCCAGGACAAGAATGACGGCTCGGACCCTTGGCTCGACTGCGGGGATGATGGCACCAATGATCCCCCCCCAACTGGCGCCACAGAAGGCGATCTTCTGGCGGTCGAAATCGGGCCGGGTCTCGAGGTAATCCACGCAACGCCGGAAGTCCTTCACCCATTTGGCCAGGGAATCCGTGTAGGCGTGGCGGTACTCTTCCATGGGCCAGCGCTTCAGCACCGTCATGTCCCCCGTCCTTTCATAGGTTCCTTTATAGACAGGAAATACAAAGGCCCGGCCACTCTTCACAAAACAGTCAAAGCCCAACCCAAAGTAGCCCCGTGTCGAGGCGGGCAACCACCCGCCCACGGCATCGGCGGCGGGAAACAAAATGACCGATTGATACGGTTTCGGACTGTTCCGAGGCAGGTAGAGTTCAGCGATCACGCGCTCCTGGTCATAAGCGGCGTCGAACGTGATCCGCTCAACGATCCAATCAGGCGAGCTTTCGTCTCGCTTTTCCACTACCGCCCGCAATTCGGCAGGGTCGTATTCGAATCTGGCTTTGTAGATTTCAAATACCGCGTCGTCGACCGGTATTTCTTTTCGGAAATCCCGCTCCCTCCACAGGCCCTTCCGCTCAAACAATGTCGACGGGACCTTGTCCCGATCGGGATAGACCACACATCGAAATCCGTTTTGGGGCGAGCGATCCCATGGGGATTGCTGACTCTCGAGGGTGTAGGCGTAAACGACGTTATCCCAAGCCCCGCCCCGGATGAACCGGCCGTTCGGCGACTCATTCCAGCACCACTCCCTAACATTCCCGGCCATATCCAGCGCGCCGAAGCAGTTCACGCCATTATGCCTGCCCACCGGGGCGGGTCCGTCTTTGTCAAATTGGCTGACCGAGGCGATGAAGTTGGGGAAAAGAACGAAGAAATCACTCATGTCGAACCCGGCCGCCAGAGCCCAATGATCCTTGGTGGGCAAACTCTTTCCGGCAAATTCGGCGCAGGCCGCGGCCTCATACCAGCTCACTCCGGTGACCGGGTAATCGGCTTGGCCTACCGGGTAATCCCCGGATGCCCAAGTGGCCGGACCGGGTTGTCCGGTTGTGTCACGAAAGGCAATCATGGCCGTCTCCCAGGCCAGTGGTTTTCCGTCCCGGACGAACGGCACCTTCCAATACCGAGGGTTCTGATAGCCCCCGGCGTCGACAAACTCTTTAAACCGGCGGTTGGTGACTTCGTATCTGTCGATGAAGAATTCGGGTACTTCGCCGATCCTGGCGATGGCCACGTTTCTGCCAGGAACGCGAACCATTCCAAGAGGGATAGTGCCCGCGGGATCGAGTTTTCTGGATAATTCACCGCCGCCCAAGCCCCCTACTGCCTCGATGGGATCGTAGCCCGTTTTCTCGAACTGTACAAGATAAAAATCCCGCGCCAGTCTGATGTCCGTCAAGGGTGTAAAGCCCAGAGTTTTCCAGTGGGCGCTCTGATCGTGGTAGGGTTTGATGCTTACCCGCGCACCCGGAGGATCAGAGGTTATTGACCAAAGAGCCGAACAGGCGTCCATGGCTTTCTTAAGCTGTGGATCATCGGGGAGATAGCGGGAGGCTTTTTGGCCGAGATCGTTGGCCTGTCGAGTTTTTGAATAGTCCCACGTCAGTGCGGCTTGTTCAATCACCCGTTCCATTTCAGGCAACGCTTGGTTCTTGGCCCACTGGACACGCGTGTGGCGCAGCCAAAGGAAGGCGCCCGCGGTGGCGAGGGCGACCAGGCAGAAAAACATGGCGGCCTGCGTCACCATCGCCCGGTTCCGCCGAATGAACTTCTGAACTCGGTATGCCGCACTCGGCGGCCGCGCACTCACCGGCTCGTGCCCAAGATACCGCTCGATGTCCTGCGCCAGCCCGTTGGCCGTTTCGTAACGCCGGGTCCGGTCTTTCTCCAGACACTTCATCACGATCCAGTCCAGGTCCTGATCGATTGCGGATTGCGGATTGCGGATTGTGGATTTAGCCGAGGGGATTGCGGATTTGGCCGGGGGGATTGCGGAGGCTGCCAGGCGTTCTCGCGTGATCCGCGTGCTCGGCCGCACCGGCTGCTCTTCGCGAATGATCCGGCGCATCTCATCCAAACCCGCCGCTACCAGCGTTTTGGCATCAAAGGGCGTCTTGCCCGTCAGCAGCTCGTAAAGCAAAACCCCGAGCGCGTAGATGTCGCTGCGCGTGTCGATGTCCAGGCTCGTCATCGCCGCCTGCTCCGGGCTCATGTAGGCCGGGGTGCCAATGAACTGTTCGAACGCTGTAAACAGCGTCTTGTCCGTCAGTCGTTGCTCTGTGGCCTTGGCAATTCCGAAGTCAATGACCACCGGCACGGCCACGCTATCATTGACTGTGACCAGGATGTTCGACGGTTTGATGTCCCGGTGAATGATCCCCTTCTGGTGCGCGTGCTGGATCGCATGACAGACCTGGATGAACAAGTCCAACCGCTGACCGGTCGAGAGACTGTTCTGGTCGCAGTAATCGGTAATCTTAATCCCCCGGACCAATTCCATGACAAAGAACGGCCGACCGGTCTCGGTGGCCCCGGCGTCAAGGACCTTGGCGATGTTGGGATGGTCCATGAGGGCCAGGGCCTGGCGTTCGGCCTCGAACCGGGCGATGACCTGCTTCGTGTCCATGCCCAGCTTGATCACCTTCAGGGCCACCCGGCGCCGAACCGGTTCCTCTTGCTCGGCCATGTAGACCACACCACACCCGCCTTCGCCGATTTGCTGGAGGAGTTTATAGCGGCCGATCCGATCACCGGGCTTTTCAGTCAACCGATCCCGGGACAGCCGGGTGACACTCCCATCCTTAGAACCACTCGCCGCAAGAAATTCAAGGGCGCCAGCGTCTTGATGGGCGGCGAGCAGTCCCTCGACTCGGCGGCGAAGATCACCGTCATCGCCGCAGGCCCCAAGGAGGTAGGCATCCCGAGCTTCGGACGACGTCAGTGCCAGGGCTTGTTCGAAGATTTGCTCTTCTCGTTTCATTGTCTGATGGCGGCGGTCTTCATTAAGAATAACGCCAAATGGGAATCGAAAAGGCTCACCCCCCCAAAACTTTTCACCCATCCGGTTCAGTTTCAATGTCCGGTCAGCCCGTCAGGCTCCTGCGATGATGCTGCGAATCTCTTGCAGCAACCAAGCGCGTGAATATTCCCAATAGCGTTTCACCGTCGCTTCCGAGAGGCCGAGCACCTGGGCTGCTTCGACGTTGGTCAGCCCGATAAAGAAACGGAGTTTAACCAACTCGGCTTTCGCCTCGTCCTCTTTGGCCAACCGCTCCAGGGCTTCCTGCACGACTAAGAGGGTGTCCGGCGGCGTCTCCGTAGCCCGTTCCAATCCCTGAAGATCAACCCGTTCGAGCCGTCCCCCGCGTTTCCAACGGCTTTTCTTGCGGGCATTCTCGATCAGGATGCACCGCATGGCTTCGGCCGCTGCACGGTAAAAATGAGTCCGGTCGTTCCATTGGTTGCGTGTCCCGCCGGTCAGGCGTAGAAAAGCTTCATGGACCAGGGCAGTAGGCTGGAGGGTTTGCCCCGGGGGCTGTTGGGCCATTTTGTGTGTCGCTAGCTTGCGCAATTCTTCATAGACCAGCGGCAGGAGTTCCTCGGCGGCTTGAGCTTCGCCCTGGTGCACGCGTTCCAAGATGCGCGTCACCTCGCTCACAATTCCAGCATACTGGCCATGATCGGCAAGTCAAACCGGCATTGAGTGGCGGGCATCGAGCATACGGATCGGCCAGCCGAACTGCGGGGGCATTGACGCCTTGCCGCCACAGGGGAGTCTTAGCCAGGTCCTGGGTCACATCCCAACTGTCGAGTTTTCGCGGGTTGTTCAAATTCAACCCGCTCGTGACGTGATACCACCCATCGGCCACCCGGATTCTTAAGGATCTTGCCATTCGCCTGGCTTGCCCTTGATTGGCCAATATGTCAATAATATGGATTTGACCCCATTGCCTTTGCCCCATTGCCTTCGCGCTGTAGTAGACCGCGTGCTCGTCAAAACGACTGAGTAACAGAGAAACGGCCAACCCAAGTCCCAGCTTGCTTTGCGGCACCTAACGAGGCGGGAGCGGAGCAATTGTGACTTCCTGGCCGATGCGTGGCCTCGCCTGACCGCGGGTGGGGGCGTGTTGGTTCTCACAGCACCTCCGGGTTTTCTCCCGCACAGCCAGTGGGAGCCGCGTTCTCAGCAAGTTTGGCGGCCAACTGGCGAACGGATCTCAGGTCCCGCTTGCCGGTCGCGAGCAGCGGGAGTGCGTCCACGTGGAAGAACAGGTTCGGCCTTGGAATCCAGAGGTTGGGCAACCCGAGCTGGGGCAATTTCTTCAGCAGTTCGGCAATGCGCTGTTCAGGAAGGGTGTGTAGGACAACAAGCTTCTCGCCTTGCTTTGGATCCGGCAGACCGCAGACGGCGAACACGATTTCCGATGTGCCCAGCGCCTCGTGCAGTTTGTCCTCGATCTTTACGTGGGGCACCATCTCGCCGCCGATCTTGCTGAACCGGCTGAGCCGGTCCGTAATCCGAAGAAAACCATCCTCATCAACGGAGGCTATGTCGCCGGTTGTGTACCAGCCGTCCTTTATGACCTCAGCGGTTTTTTCCGGCTGCCCAAGGTAGCCGCGCATCACATTCGGTCCTCGCACCAACAGGAGTCCGGGTTTGCCAGCAGGGACCGGCTCGCCTGTGTCCGGGTCGACAATCCGAACGCTCACCCCGGGGAGCTGTCGGCCAATGCTGCCAGGACGGCTGCCCGCCTGTCGAAATCCCGCCGCCCGGAAGTCGTGCGTGCTGCACGTGACTACTGGCGAACATTCAGTGCAGCCATAGCCTTCCATCGGGCGCACGCCAAACTTTTCCTCGAACGCATTGGCCAGCCACGTGGGCAGCTTCTCCGCGCTCGCCATGACGGCACGGACACTCCCGAAGTCCGCTGGCTGGCAACCCCGCAAGTAAATCTGCAGAAACGTTGGCGTGGCAATGACGTAAGTCAGCGCATAACGGCGCACGAGTTCTCCGATGGGTTTCGCCTCCAGTGGGGTGGGGTGGTAGGCGACGCCGATCCCCATAGCCGCGGAGGCTGTGAGAGTCGCAGTGAAGCCGAACGAGTGGAAGAACGGGAGGATGCCCAAAAAACGGTCCCGAGGGCTGAAGTCGAGCAACTGGGAAAGCTGGGTGGCGTTGGAGGCGATGTTGTAGTGCGTCAACATCACGCCTTTGGGTTCGCCAGTGCTGCCGCTGGAGAAGATAATGGTCGCAAGGTCATCAAGGGAGCCGGAATGTTTGCGCCCGACAGCTTTCTCCAGAACACTCATTGCCGTGAACCAGGCCAGCACGAAGGCGAGCAGTTTTTCGCCGAGTCCCGGCCGGGCCGCGACCTCCTCCAGCAGCAGGATGCGAACGGGGACTTTGACTTTTACACGATCAAGAAACACCTGAGAGGTGATTACCGACTCGAGGTTGCACTGCCGGATGCACGAGGCGAGCGGTTCTTCCGAGAGCGTGTAATTGAGATTGACCGGCACTTTGCCCATCAACAGGGCTGCGTGGTTTACCAGCGCCCCGGCCACCGAGGGCGGAAGAAGGATCCCAACCATCTCCTGGCCCGCCCAAGGTGCGCGCAGACGGCGAGCCAGGAAAACCACTTTGATCAGTGCCCCGCCAAACGTCAGCCTTGGCACACGGGCGTCGGCCATTGCAAAACGCAGCGGCGAGCGCCGGGCGCGCCGCACGAACGAGCGATGTAGGGTCCGCATGCTGTCTCGGCGGTGAGCCCATGCCTCGGTATTCAACTCCTGGATCGCGGACCGCACCTCGAACGCGCTTGCTGAAGATGGCAACGGCTTGCCGAAGCTGACTGTCACCCGGCGACGGAGAGTGTCCGGGATCTTCCAGAGAAAACGGCGCCTTTGATAGCTGAAAATGCTTCCCCACACGCCGTCCAGGCAAACCGGGATGATCGGCGCGGTTAACCCTTCCATGATTCGCTCGAACTCGCGCCGGAACGGCAGCGTTACGCCAATACGAGAGATGCTTCTCTCAGCGAAGATCCCGACCAGTTCGCCCCGGGCGATTAGATTCCGGGCCTTGTGAATCGTGCAAATCAGTTCGCGTGGCTGCGATTCCGGTGGCAAGGGCGTCACGCGGAGGTAGCGCAGGAACGGCTTCAACCACGCGATATCATAAACCTCCTGCGGCAGCAGAAAGTGAACAAAGCGCTGTGAACCCGCAAGCACCAGGAGCATGTCGAGAAAGGAAATGTGGTTGCTGACGAGCAATGCCCCGCCTTGTGCCGGCACATTGCCAGCGTCCAGCACCTTAACGCGATACGAGGTGCGGCAGAAGAGCCAAAGAAAGATTCGAAGAGCGACGGGTTTCAATCTAATCCCTATTTCGGGTATCGGGATTTCTTGGATGGGAGCATGACCGGCCATGCAGGTCCAGCCCTGCAATTAACGAGGATGAGATTACGCCCAAACCTGTTCAGCTGCAATTCTAAAGATTCATGGATCGTTGCCTTCGCCCTTAGGGTCCGTGCAAAAATAACTTCCGATTTTGGCGGGAGCTCCGCCGGGTCAGATGCTAGGCGCGTGGGCGAGAGCGTATCCTCGGTGATACTCGACCGTCCACGCAACAACGCAGATGACCCGGCGGCGTCCCGCCCCGGAGGGCTGCGAGGCTTTGGCTCGCGGACTTCGTTACTCCTCGGTCAGAGACCCCTGCGGGTATCTTCCCTCGTCGAGCCTCGCCAGCGAGCCAAATCCTCAGCAGCAAAACCGGAATTTATTTTTGCACGGACCCTTACACAGGAAGAAACGGCGAAAGGCTGCAATGAATCCGGCTATTTCGGGCGGTTGACTCAGGCTTCCTGATCCCGCTCCTTAAAATGAGACTACGCAGCAATTATCCTGACACCAATATCTCACACAGAGACGTTTTCAGATTGCCGGTTGGTTAGCGATCTCTCCATCGCAGGACTTTGACGTCGGTTCCAGCGAGCAGCAGTTCCACCCGTCCGTCAAGATCAATGTCGCAGATTATCGGCTTGTGAAGGCTTGCCTTGGGCGTGTTCTTGGTAATGAGGTATTGCGTCAGGGGCTGCAAGCGCGTGTTGGTAATGATCCATTTGCAGTCATGGTAGGCGCGCAGCTGGCTGGGCTCCGTCGGTAATCCCGGATTGTTTCCCGCGATGAATTGCCGTTGCGCGGAAGAGAAAATCAGTTCGGGTTTCGCGTCGCCATTAATGTCCCGGGCCTCGTGCAATGTGAGATCGATTCCCTGGTATTGGCAGGGATCGAACTGGAAGATTTTTTTCAGCGCGAGATTCTCGTCCAGAACGTGGACCTGCCCCAAGCGATCGGTCGCGACCAGTTGCTTATGCCCATTTCCTTCCAGATCCACGGCCAGACAACTCCACAGGGCGATTTTTTCAGTGGAATACTTGGCGATGACCTGACCCGATGCGTTCAGCCGAACAATAAAGCCGGTTTCCTGAAAACCCTCGTCGAGACGATTCTCATAAACACATTTGAGCCACGCGATGATTTCTTTCCGTCCATCATTGTCGAGGTCGTCAACCAGCAGCTTGGCTTGCGTGTAGGTGGTGTCCATGGGCGTCCGCCAGAGGAATTTCCCTTGGGCTGTAATGGCGAAAACATCGCTCCGGCGGTCGGAGGTGCCATCCGGCGCGGCATCGTCATTGGCGCTTGCCGAGGTGCCGAACAAAATTTCCGGAATTCCATCGTCGTCCAGATCGGTCGATTCCAGATTTTCGGCGGAGCAAATGCTTTCATAAAACCATAGTGGTTCACCCGTCGCGTAATTCCAGGCCATGAGCCCGCGCGGTTTCAATGCCTTTCCCGTGGCAATGCTGCCCACCAGCATCACGGGAACCTGATCGAGCCCGGATTTGATTAGCACCCATCGATGGATGCTACTGTCCGGACTTGGCTCCGGACTGTCCGCATAATGGTAGAAAGATCCGATCGCGCTGAAACGCCTTGTCTCATGCAACATGCTATTGAGCACGGATAGGTGCAAATGCGTGCCTTGTCTCCATACCACTAAAAGATCGTAACGATGTTCTTCTTCATTCAGGCTCGGGTAAGCCACCGAGACCTCGGTGTTTTGTCCTGGGGGCGGCGTCCACTCCTTCAGCACTTCACCATTGTGGGAAAGCTCAATCACTTTTTGTGGAGTGGCTAGATCAATCCGGGGATAATCCCCTTGCACAGAGGGCTTGACCTTCAGGGCCTCCCAATTCGCGATCCCCGGGTTCTGAATCGTATGGACCCATTCAAGTCTGGGCTGCTTTTGGACCTGACGAAAGGCAATGATCGCGGCTCCGAGTAACACGGCCAATGGCAGAAGAATCCAGAGCCAGTTCCGGTTTCCCCTAAGGGCATGCCGATCCTTTTCTTTGTTCGGGGTCGTTTCATCGACTGGCTCGCCGTCGAACGCGGGAGTCGCCTTGGAGGGCGGCGCGGACAAGGCGGGCCGATCTCCGTGGGGACCCAAAGGTTCTTTGCCTTCGCGCACACGTTGCAGGTCGGTCAGGATGAATTCCACATGGGCATACCGGGCGTTCAATTGTCGGGCCATTGCCCATTCCGAAATCCGCGCCAGAACCAGTGGAGCTTGGGGATTAAGGTCCAGGATCGGTTGGGGTGGCCCCTGACGAATCGCTTCGATGACTTGGCGGGCGGATAATCCCTCGTAGGGCACTCGACCGCATAATAATTCATAAAGCAACGCCCCAAAGGAATAAATGTCGCAACGCGTATCTTCCGCCTCTCCCCGAGCGACGGCGGGCGACATATAGTTCGGGGTGCCTTCCAGAGGGGTGTTTTCTATGTCAACGAGGGCATCATTGAACACCGTAAGGGCCAATCCAAAATCCGACACGTAAACCCGTCCCTGATGATCCATCAGAACGTTGCTTGGTTTGAGATCGCGATGGATCAGTCCCTTCTTGTGGGCGTAGTTCAGGGCCGAAGCGATTTCCCCGACCATCTTCAAAATAACGGGTGTCGGTATCGATGGCTGTTGCTTGAGCCAAGTCTTGAGATTGCCCCCCGACAGGAACGGCATGATCAGTAAAGCGGGATTCTGATGATACTCCAGCACCGGCAGGATGTTGGGATGCTTCAATTTGGCCCCGTGTCGGGCCTCGTTTTGGAAGAAGGCTAGCATCCGTTTATCATGGGCCAGTTCCTCGCGGAGAAGTTTCAGGGCCACAGGCTCTGGCCGATTGGATTCCCTGGCTTCAAAGACAATACCCATCCCGCCTGCCCCTACTTGGCGAGTCAACTCAAACCTGCTCACTCGTCCCACGCTGCCGGGTTGGCTGGGGGGGAGTATCGCCGGATGCTCCTCCCAAGCAGACCAGGACTGGCCGCTTTGCGAGAAGAGCAACATCGAGCCCGCTGAGTTTACGCTAGGTAGTTCGTCCGGCATGATTGACGCCTTTTCAAAAATGATTTAGCCCAACTGCCCTGAGGGGCTCAAGACTGAACATCGGGTGGGTGGAAGTCGGTGCGGCGCTTGGCGGGCTGTATTCCGGCTTCATTTTCCGATCAACGCCGGCGTCCCAATCGGAATTGGCATCACTTCGGCCGGCTCGATGCCCGCCCGCTTCCCCAGCTGCCCGGAAAACCGAATCGCGCAGCGTGGCTCGCCACTTCAGCGGTATTGGCCTGTGAACGAACCCCGGGCTTGAATTGTTGAATTATGAGATGCGACCCTCCTGCGGTTGAAGGCAGCGCAAATTCGAAAAGTACCGGCGCAGATACCCTCGGTCTTTAGCGGCGATTTGGTCCGCTTGGAGCTGCGCATGGGCGGCAATCAGGAAATCGGGAATCATGTGCGCGCGATTTCGGCGTAGACCACGTCGCAGATCAGGAGGCGACATTCGCGCCGGGCTTCAATCAAAAGTCTCAGCCACGACCTGGCATCCGCCTCCGCGTTGAAAATCGCCAGAAGCACTGAGGAATCAATCGCCGTTTTCACGGTCTTTCCGGAGGCAGTTGCACCCCCCCCCCCTCGGGTCTCATTCAACAGTGGGTATATCAAGTAAGATAATTTAGTAAGGATCAGAAGTAATCCACAACCGAATCCGCCGAAAAGAATGCGGCGACAGCATGGCGGCTGTGGCCCGCCCGCCGGTTGCCGATGGCGGTGGCTCAGGGTGGCCATGGAAGGCCGTTCATGGCCGGGGCAGGTCAGAGGTCAGGGCGTGCGGATCATGTGTCGGACCTGGTTCGTGAAGATTGGGGTTACGGCGGCTGGCAGGCTCGGGAAGCGCAGTTGGTCGAGCGTGAGATGTTCCACGCGTTCCGCGTAAACCACGGGCCGCGTGTCGTCCTGGGCCAGGCTGAAGCGGACATCTTCCAGCGTGAGACGCTCGACATGGCGCGCGTAGAGGCCCCATGCGGGCAGCGGACGCGCATCCACCCCGGGTCCCCGGACGGTGGTGTTGGTCCAAGCCTGGCCTCCCCCGACGAATTCCGCGCGGATACCCCGCAGGATTACGTGGGCGATGGGTTCATCCGACCAGCTTTCGGCCGAAAAGGCGGATCGATACACGCCGGTGGCGTCCAAGCCGCTGACCGTCACCTTGCCGACGGTGTTGCCGGGCTTGGACCATAGCGTGATGGGCGAGGCGACGTTTTCCATCACATTTTGGGCGATGAAAACATCGTCGAGGGGGCCGCGTGTGGCATCCCAGGCGCCGGGTTGAAGAATGATGCCCGACAGCATGTTGGTGCGGCGCTTTTCGCCCGAGGTGCGATGAGGTTGTTCACCGGGACCGCGAAAGAGGTTGTTCGCGATGGTCAACCGGGTCGCCGGGCCGATCAGCCGGATGCCATTGCACGAGGAGTTGACCAGGCAGCTCTGAATGACCGTGTTGTTCCAGTAGCGTCCGGCGATGGCGTCGTCGCCCGTGAAGAACTGGCAGCCTGAAATCCTTACGTTGTGGCACCACCGCTCCGGCGCGCCACGCCAGTGAATGCCATCCCAGCCGCCGACGAACTTCACATCGCGGAACTCCAAGTCGTCGCTTACTTGCGCGAACACCCCGTAATTCGCCGCATCGAGGACCGTCACGTCCCGCATGATGAAGCGGCGGCAATTCACTAAGACGAGGGTGTGAGGTCCACGCATTCTTTCCTCACCGGTTGGATCGAAAACCTTGTTGCCGTCGATGATCCCTTCGCCGGTGATAGCGGCGTCCTCGACATTTTCGCCGAGAATGAGTCCGCGATGCCACTTGCCAAGCCTCAGCTCCGGCATGAAATCGGGCACTTTGGGTTGCGCGTAATAGGCGAGGTTGGTGGCGCCGATCAGCCGCGCGCCGGCGTCCAAATGCAGCGTTACGCCGTTGCGCAGGTGGAGGGTGCCGGAAAGATAACGGCCGGCCGGGAAAACGACTTGTCCGCCGCCCGCGTCGCGGCAGGCATCGATCGCGGACTGAATGGCCGCGGTGTCGTTGGCGGCTCCGTCGCCGATCGCGCCGAAATCACGTTTGAGATTGATGACGGAGGGGTCCCGTGAGACGACTAACGGGTCTGCCGTGGCGTGCGAGTGCAGCGTGAAGGCCAGAATCATGGGAGTTAGCAGGCCGCGAATGGCCGATAAGATGCTGCCTAGCCGAGGGCTCATGAGCGAATGCATAGGTTGTTCAGGGACAGCTGTCATAGCAGAGGGCATGGGTGCCGTCAACGCGCGCAAATAAAACGATCTAACCGCTAATGGACGCTAATCGACGCTCATAGGGATGGTTGGTCGTTCTTTTCAGGGGGCGAAAGCGCGGTAGAAGCGGTGAGGGAACTTGGCGGGCACAGGATCGATCCACTCGACCCAGCCGGTCAGGTTCGTGCGCACGGCGAACTTCGTCCACTGTGCCAGGTTGGTGGAGGCTTCCACCACGTAACGCAAGTTCGGCTGGCCGGTCAGAGTCAGCCGGACCTCGCCCGCTTCGGTCCGATTCAGCGCCAGGCGTGGCGCGGTGGTCACCCCCCGCTGTTGTTCGGTGATGGTGAGGAACTGGTTGGCCGACACATTCCCCAACTCCTGGATAATGCCCGACGGCCATTCGACGCGGACCGTCTCGACGACGGTAGCGTCGCCGAGACCGAAATGGGCGCGCAAATCATTCTGACTGCAATATCCGCTGCCTCCGGAAACCTCTCGCAATTGCCAGAAAGTCTTGCCTCGGATCGTGGCCAGGATCCAGACCTTGGCGCCGATGGCGGATCGGTTCGAGGCGACACCCACGAGGCGCAGGACGAGCCAGTAGTTCGTGCCGCCATCGTTCCGGTAGAGAAAACCCGTCTCGGGCGGTAGCGGTGATGACGACCACAGCCCGTTCGCCCCGAAGATGTCCAGATCACCGTTGTTGTCGTAATCCGCCCAGCCAAAACCCCAAGACCGGCTACCGTCGCTGACCACGGCGCCTTCCGTCATTCGGGTGAAGGCTGGACACGTTTGGCTTCTGATTCTTCCTAGGGAATGGCGCCTTGGGGTTCAAGCCGATGATTACTTCCGCTTGAAATTGAACACCTGCGGGTAGGCTGCCGGGTCGGGCATTGGGTTCTGGCTCCCCTTGAGGTATTTGTTGAGGAACCAAAGCATGTAGTCGGTGATCGTCCGGGCCGCCTCTCGGCTCCGCTCGAGGGTGGTAGACGCAAAACACCAATAGTCGCCGCAGAAGTTCGGGTGTTCGGCGTACCGAATCTGAAACCAAACGGCGTCCTGCGTGAGCTTGTTGAACAGACGAGCATCGCTCGAACTCGCCTGGTACATGGACAAGACGGGTTTTGTCAGACCTGCCGCCAGAAGCGTTTCGACGTTCTGGAAATAGCCTTCCAAAACGACAGCGGCTTTTGGTCGGGAATCAACCCGGCAGAACTCCGCCGCCACACCACCTCCATATGACCAACCTATGGCGGCGGCGTTCTGCACGTCAATCCGACCGGCAAAGAGGTTGTCCCGCTCATTCCAGCCGGCCATTTCGTCTAAAACCACGACAAAATCCCGCACTCGATCTTGCCGAAGTTGATCGCTCAAGTCTCGTCCGGTGAGGTCATTGAAGTCAGTGAAAATGTATCGCCCGTCCGGATAGACCACAACGCTGGAGTCAGCATGGTCAACCGCCACCACGACGTAGCCGTGGCTGGCCAGGTGCTCGGCCCATTCCTGGCCGTCGTAACGGCGGTCCGGATAACCATGCGACCACAAGGCCACCGGCAATCCCCGCAAGCCCGAAGCAAACGGCGCGTTCGACAGCGAATGGCTGCGGAAATAGGGCGCTCGATCGGTCCAGCCCGGCCAGACCCGAGGATCCCGGGTTCCCGGCGCGGGTTCGTAAGCAGTGGGCCACTGGCCCGGGATGCGCCGGGCCGGGTACCAGATCGTGATGGGAAATGAGCCGTTGGTCGAAATGCGGTAGCGGTTGCGGCGGTTGTCATCCCTGATTGTTCGATCGGTGACTCCGACCGGATACGGTCCGGAAGGCGCGCGCTGCGGCGTGACGAACGTGGCGGCCGGGGTCCGGTAGAATCGCTGCGAGTCGAACTGGGCCTTGGTATCGACACAAGACAGTGGGTTGGTGAGTGCACTCGTCCGCACCACCCAGGTCAAGGGCGCCCAATCCGTCAGATTGCTGGAGACTTCCAGCGGATAGATGTCGTAGTACGGTTGAAATCGATTGCTCAGGCCGAGTCCTGGCGTAAAGCCTCCGCCCAAGGTCAGGGTGAGCGTCCCGCTCGACGAGACCTGGCAGACGTCGAATTGGTGCCGCGACATTTCCCTTGTTTCGAATACAGTGACGGTCGCTGTAAGATTGCTGGACGGCCCCAGGAGCATCCCGCTGGTCGGGTTGCTCAAGACCACCTTGAACTGCCGATCTGGCTGGGCCGCGCCGCTTTCCAGGAGCGGCACCGTGATGGACCGGGCCATTTCGCCTGCAGCAAACGTCAGGGTACCTTTGGTCTC
>Ga0116153_10001050_pt1 | contig 28353 bp, 18 predicted proteins | sample AD_UKC028_MetaG_FD_89896 | JGI IMG/M metagenome (GOLD analysis project Ga0116153, IMG submission 89896) | Active sludge microbial communities of municipal wastewater-treating anaerobic digesters from USA - AD_UKC028_MetaG | ecosystem: Engineered > Bioreactor > Anaerobic > Digestate | place: USA...
ACTCCGGAACACCTTCCCATGGTTTCTGCCAGACACTGTCAGGTGTAAGGACGTTTTGTGATTCGGCTTTGTAAGTTGTTAATAACAGAAGAAATATGCTTATTAACTGAACAAAAACTCTGTTTGGTTTCATGGTATTATTTTATGGTCTTGCAGTCATGCGGTCTTGCAGTCCTGGAGTCAGGAAGATCTTTTTTTCATTTTAATTTACCGTATTCCCTTGCATAGCCTGAGTTTGCTGTGACTTCATCGAAATACCAGGGGAACATCCCGACTATGACTCCGTCGGTTGGTTTTATATTTTCAAACGCAAATCTGAAGGCTGCCATTACTTCATTCTGATTGGAACATAAACGTCCTGCCCCGAGTATTTTGAATCCAAGACAGGGCTGTTTTACCTGTCGCATTACAGAAGTCATCGTTTTCGGATCATCTTTCATAAAGTGATAGCTGCCAACAGGCAGTGCAGGTAGCTGTTCAGGATGTTCCATTTTGCGTGTAAGGTAATAAAAGCAGCACATGAAGAAATCCACTTCCCATCCTTCATCCGCAATTCTTTTGATAACATCAGGATTATGGGCAGATACTCCGGCAAGTATACCCTGGTCTTTGACTGCTTTGACAAAATCATGCACCACATCCGCCTTTCCTTCAGCGAATAACCTGTCAGTAACTCCGCCATGGTGAACAAGTCCTATTGGTTTTACGGCTTCAATTGCAGGTTTAATTCCTTCTTTATCAGACAGTAAGGTAAATATTTTCATGCCTGAACCTTTTTGTCTGAGCAAATCCATGTAATCGAACCTTGAGGAGGACTGATGAGCTGTTATACCTGCCTGTTCGCATTTTATAAGCAGGTCTGAGGCCCTCTCCGGTGTGAAGTATTCCTTCATCTGCTTATCAGTATGCTGGCCAAGGTAAGAGTAGCCCAGAAAAGGATTTGAACCGCAGATCAGCCTGCTTATTTTATGTTTGCCCAGTGATATTTCAGGCAGCAGATTCTGATTCCGGGGAGTTGATGAAGGAATAAGGATTGAATTCCTGTCTGGCAGATCTATTCCGGCTATGCCAATTGATGCAGCCAGTGATACTTTCCTTATAAAATCCCTGCGGTCAAGTATCGGATAGTTTTCCATGATGCAGTTAATTATTTGATTTATTCACGGATATAAACGAGTCTTGAAGTACTGGGTGCACGTCCCATAAATCCATCAGCATTTTGCTGAATAACAAGTTTTTTGCCTCTTTTTTCAGAAGTCCAGACCTCTTTTGATTTCAGTTCCGATTTATTGTTGCCGAATTTAACAGAAATTACAGATGTTATTGTAAGTGAATCCTTTTCTGCTGACCATCGGGCAATCTGTCTCCGTTCTGAATTCATAAATGCTGATGAAATGTTTTCACTGCCGTCGAGCCTGAGTGCCTGTGCTGTAATATCATCTTCTCCCCACTCAGTAACTGTGAAAGATTTTAACCTTATTTCACCTGTTTCCTGTTCAACAATCAGCTTATACGGAAAGCCGCCTGCTGCAATGCCTAGAGATGAAGCGCTTTCACATTCGTTCAGTCGCCATGTGCCTGTAAAAGAAGCAGCTTTATTAAGTTTCAAAGGTTCAAGTTCACAGCTTTTGCGGTATTCTGCTATTCCGGAAAGGTATACAGGATCTTCAAGGAAAAGTGACCTCGGATTATTAGTATGTCTTTCATAATCAGCAACTGAGGTGCCACGTACCATACCCGACCATACTACCCAGTATACCCAGCCGGGCTGTTTTTCAAGAATTTCAACAGAAGGAGGGTTGCCAACTTCACCGAGAGTTACAGGCTTGCCTTCAGACAGTTTTATGAGACCCTCATAATATGACTGGTTGAAATCATTTCCATATATATCAATAGCAAGAATGTCAAGGTATTTGTTACCGGGATAATACCTAATAAACTCTCTTCCCTCTTTTACAGGACGGTCGACACTCCACACCCATATAAGATTATTCAGTTTATGTACTTTTGTCATCCTGTCAAATAACTGCCTGTAAAGTGCTGCTGTTGTGTACTTTCCTTCATGTCTTCCACCCCACCAGAACCAGTCGCCATTCATCTCATGATATGGCCTCCACAGAACAGGTACTCTGGCATCCTGAAGCTGTTTAAGGAAGAATGCAATATTGTCAACCTGTTTTACCCACTGTTTGTAAAGTTCAGTTCCCGGAGTCAGAATGTCTCTGAATTGCTTATCAGATAGTCTGCCCTGCACACTTGCAAGCGGACCTGAGGTATCCCTTCCCGGAAGAGGTTGAAAGGTAACAGGTTCTTCAGCTGTAGGTGGAACAGCATGCCAGCAGAAAGTTACAATAGCTCCTTTTTTGTGCTGACGAATTGCTTCCTGTACGTTTGCGCTTCGTGCCAGATAGGAATCCTTGTCTGACTCGGCTGCAAAACCGAAGTCCTGACTCCAGACAACAGGTGTTTTCCCAATATAGTCAGCTGCAAACAAGGTATTTTTCTCACCCGACAAAGGGAAATTATGCTGCCCCGACAGTGTATACCTGCTATTCAGGCTGTAAATATATTTCAGAAGTGCTTTTGCCTCAGAAGAAGAATTGGGAGCAACAGGTTCCTGTGCTGATAATTCCAATTCTGAAGTATTTAATAAGATAAAAAATATTAAAGTACAGTATATTAGCAACTTATGCTTCATGAGTTTTAAATGTTACTGTTTTTCATATACCATAGTTTCCTCCACGTCGCCATAAGATGACGAAGCTTTTGATATCAAAACTAAGTTCTTTCCTTCAGTTGAATAGGTTTCAGTTATTGTCATCTCATTACCATCATTCATAACAAGTTTTGATGTGATTATAAGAGATTTTTTGTCCTCTGACCAGGCTGTAGTTGATTTTTTCTGTGTATCCTGAAAGCCGGTATTGATACATTCCTTACCATCAAGAGTGAATTTGTCAGTTATTGTGAAGTCTTCGCCCTGCCAGTTTGAGTGTTTCTCAACATTCATGTCATTACCTTTCTGGACGATGATAATTTCCGCGGGAGCAAAACTGAATTCAGCATTCAGCTTACTGAGGGAGGTGTTTAATTTCCAGTTTCCTGAAAAATTCAAGGTCTGAGCTGATACTAATGTCAGCGATAGCGATGCAACGAAAAGAAGAATAAGCTTTTTCATGTTTTTAATATTTACTTTTTTATGGATGAATTAAAGATCCTCTGTAATTTCTTTTCAGCAATTTTGAGGCTTCAGTATTATCAATAATTTCTCTTTTGTCCGGATCCCATCTTACTGTTGTTCCTGTGTAATATGATATCATTGCAAGCTGCACTGTTGCCGTTGATCTGAAGGCATCATCAGGAGTACATGTAAGAAAATCATTGTTCTTTGATCTTGCTGCCTTTATGAAATCATTAACGTGATTATCCTGCATCTTGTCAGCAGGAAGATTAATTATCTCTTTCTGAGCATCTTTGGCGACTGGAAATATTGTAACTCTTGAATCCTCAGCAAAGATGGAGCCCTTATCGCCGTGGAAGAAAATCCCATTATTGAACTCCCTTGAAACATTGCCGGTACCCCATAGCTTATGATTCCATATCAATTGAAATTCGGGAAAATTCATAAATGAGGTCAATGTATCAGGGGTAGTTATTTTGTTGTTTAGTTCAAATATTCCCCCTCTTGTAAAAAGTTCAGAAGGCATGTTGGCATCCATTATTTTCCTGATAATGTCGATATGGTGTATGCCCCAGTCAACGAGATGTCCATTGCCATATTCTTTTTCAAGCCTCCAGGCTTTATGGCCGATGTTTGGCCTGTAGTCGAGCATTGGCGCCGGTCCGCACCATTCATCCCAGTCGAGGGTTGACGGAGGATTCTGTACTTTTGTATCCTCAAGAGCAGGAATATAATTAATCTGGGCATCCACCTGGTGTACTCTTCCTATCCTGCCGGTTTTAATCAGTTCCTTTGTCTTTGCAAAGGCGGAACTCTGCCTTCTCTGAAATCCCACCTGCACAATGTTTCCTGCTTTTTTCCAGGCATTTACCATCGCTATTCCTTCAGTAACATCATAGGCCAGAGGTTTTTCGCAGTAAACAGGAAGGTTCTTTTCGCATGCAGCAATGAACTGCAGGGCATGCCAGTGCGGCATTGTGCCTATTATTATAGCATTCAGATCTTTAACATCAAGTAAATCATGATAATATTTGAATGTCTGCGGTCTGGTTCCCTGAAGTTTTTCCAGTTCATCGGCTGATGCTTTAAGATGTGCAGAATCGACATCACAGATAGCAGCGATCTGAACATTTCCTGCTTTCAGAGCTGCTTTTGCATCAACCATTCCATACCAGCCAGCTCCGATCAATCCGATCCTGAGCTTTTTATCTTGCTGTATACCAGGAATATATATGGATGCGGTTAATGCAGCCGATCCTGCAGCTGTCATTTCAATAAATTTCCTTCTTTTCATCTGATTGATGGTTTACCAATCAAACTTAATAAAAAAATACCCTGCAAGCAAATAATTGTCATACAGGCCTGCTGTCATGAGGTCTTGCAGTCATTCTGCCTGATAATCTGACTGTAATATCTTCAGAATATTTAAAAAATATATGTTATTTTCATATTTAGATTTTTTTGACTTCAAAAAATATTATGTTTATGTTTTCAAAAATTATGGTTAACCCGAATTCAATTATAACCTCTGGCGTATGAGTAATTTAAAGCAAACAGACTGGAAAAAAGTAATACTTACAATAGTAAGGATGGCAATTGGCTGGCATTTTCTTTATGAAGGCATAGCCAAGCTTCTTATTCCAAAGTGGACATCATTTTCATACTTGTCGAATTCCACAGGCCCCTTATCAGGTCTGTATCACTGGATTGCAGTTTCACCAGGTATACTGAAAGTTGTAGATATCCTTAATATTTTTGGCTTATTGCTGATTGGTGCCGCCTTATTCCTCGGACTGTTTTCACGAATTGCTGCTGTATGCGGGGCTCTGCTTCTGACATTGTATTATTTTGCTTACCCTCCTTTCGGAGATTCACTTTTCAGTGTTTCTGAAGGGCATTTGTTTATTGTTGACAAGCTTTTTATTGAAACGATAGTTCTTATTTTCCTTGTATTTATCAGGGAAAAAGGATTCGGACTGGATCTTTTTGCAGAGTATTTCAGGAAAAGCCAGGAAGCTAAGAAGAAAGGAAGTGCAGGAACCGCAGAGTATTCAGATTCGAGAAGGGAAGTTTTGAAGAATTTATCCACCCTGCCGGTTCTGGGAGTTATGGGCTGGCTTGCAGGGATGAACAACAGAAAATATGGTGTCGATGTTTTATCTGGCGCCACAATTCAGCTCAGCAGGACTTCAATCGGAGAACTCAAAGGAGCGCTGCCAAAGGGAAAAATAAAAGATCATGAGATCAGCAGGCTTGTTCTTGGGGGTAATCTTATTGGTGGCTGGGCGCATTCAAGGGATCTTATATATGTTCCCTCTCTGTTTAAAGCTTACAATACCGAAAAGAAGATATATGAAACCCTTATGCTTGCTGAAGAAGCAGGTGTCAACACAATTAATATAGGTTATCCCACTAACCTGCTCATGTCAAAGTATAAAAGGATGACAGGCAGCAAAATAAAGGTAATCTCCCAGGTCGCCCCGAATATGAAAACAGGTGATATTTATGAACAGATAAACGGAGCTATGGAGGCTGGGGCAGATATATTGCAGGTTCAGGGAAACTGGAGTGACTGGTGTGCCAGAGACAAAAAGCCCGAGATAGTAGCACAGATGCTTGACAAAATAAGAAGCAATGGTTATACCGCAGGACTGGGAGCTCATACAGTTGATTCACTGATTTATTATGAGTCACAGGGAATAATTCCTGATTACTATATGCAGACACTTCATCATGATAAATACTGGTCAGCTCATCCGATGGAGAACAGGATTGCATTTGAAGTGGATGGCGAAAAATCGCTCGACCATAACAAGTTTCACGATAATCTCTTCTGCCTTTTCCCTGAAAGGACAGTTGAATTCATAAACAGGGTTAAGATACCTGTTATGGGTTTCAAAGTACTTGCTGCAGGGGCCATAGAGCCTAAAGACGGATTCAGGTTTGCTTATGAGAATGGAGCGGATTTTGTCTGTGTGGGCATGTTTGACTTCCAGGTAGTGAATGATGTTAACATAGCAATGGATATTCTGAAAAACCTGCCAAACAGGAAAAGAGAGTGGTTTGGTTAGGTAACAGGTACTTTAACCACGGAGTTCACTAAGTTATTCACGGAGGGCACAGATTTACAATTCCTGTGCCTTTTGTGTTTTAAATACAATCGTATTTTTGTTTTCACAGCCGTAAAATCTATACCTTAATATCTTAAAACATAATGAAATAAATTTGAATTTTATTTCTATAATTCATAATTTTGATAGAGCAGGGTTCTTTTTTGGGAGTAGTATTCAAATCTATGTTCTATGGAAAAGTTCAGGTATATTTTTTTACTGCTTGGCCTTTTTACAGCTATTGCAGCACAGTCGCAGAGTGCCAGGATTGAACCACCTAAACTTGAATTTGACGGGAAAACACTAACAATCCAATACGATTTCCTTGATGCAGATCCGTCTGACGAGTATTATGTATGGGTAGTTATTCAGAAGAAAAACGGTGATTCACTAAAGCTAAAGTCATTGTCAGGGGATGTTGGCGATGTAAAAGCAGGTAAGGGAAAGATCATTACCTGGCTTCCGTCGGATGATTCGATATTCCTGAATGAAGATATTTCAGTTGAAGTTCAGGCAGAACGGTATGTTAAGGCTTTCAACAAAGGATCTTCAATGCTCAAATCGGCGTTGTTTCCTGGTCTTGGTCAGACGAAGGTCAGCAATGGAAAACCCTACTGGCTAATGGGTGTTGTCTTTTACGGATCTCTTGCCGGAGGCATCGTTACCTATAGTGGCTATAAATCAAATTATGATAAATATTTAGCTGAAGAGACTGATCCACAGAAAAGATCCGATTTTCTGAGTAAGGCAGAAAAGAATGCCACCCTGTCTTCTGCACTTCTAGTAACAGCTGCAGTAATATGGACTTCGAACATAATATGGGCCGGGGCCACACCTAACAAAAACCAGCCTCTTAAGTACAGGCCGATCACCCTTCAGCCAACTGCAGACCCATTAAACGGAGCTGCATTGCTAACATTGAGGTACAAATTTTAAATTATTCAGAAATGAAAAAGTTATTGTGCATCATTGCATTTAGCCTGTGTGCTATTGCAAGCGGAGTTAGCCAGCCGGTAAGCAGCGGTAAGTCGACGATCCTGATAAACAACAAACCTGTTTCTGAAACAAAAGCCGCCCCTGGAACCGTTGAAAATGTCATGCCTGCTGCTATGGCTGCAACAGCTGCATCACTGCCGGTTGGTGCAGGAAAATACTATGCATTGATTATTGGTATAAATGATTATGCTGATCCTAACATAAACTCCCTCGATTTTTGTATCCGTGATGCCGAGGCATTCTACAATGCAGTTACCTCTTTCTACACCTTTGAAAAGGAAAATGTCAAGTTCCTGAAAAATGCGACAATGTCAGACATTGTGACATCCCTTGATTATTTTGCAAAAGTTGTCAAACCTAATGATAGTTTTCTAATTTTTTATGCCGGCCATGGGGTATGGAACAAAGCTTCAGAGACGGGTTTCTGGCTACCTTCCGATGCCAGAAAAAACAGTACGCTTAACTGGTTTAGAAACAGTGCTTTAAGAGATTACCTCAGGGAGGTAAATTCAAAACACACATTGCTCATAACGGATGCCTGTTTTGCAGGTTCTATTTTCAAGACACGGGCAGCATTCAGCGATGCGGAGCTTGCTGTAAACAAACTTTATGAACTACCGAGCAGAAAGGCAATGACTAGTGGTACATTGACAGAGGTACCTGATCAGAGCGCATTTTTAAAATATATGATTGAAAGGCTTAATGCCAATAAGGAGAAATACCTGTCGAGTGAGCAGCTATTCAGCAGTTTCAGGATAGCTGTAATTAACAATAGTAATGTTATTCCGCAGTATGGAGAAATCAAGGATGTTGGTGACGAGGGAGGAGATTTTATATTCATTCACAAGTAGATAGTGTTTTACATTCATTGTTGAATCTGTAAACATTTTTGTATGAGAAGCTTAGCAAGACCAATCGCTTTTCTGGCCACGATTATTCTGTGCCTTTTACTAATTATTACATGTATTAAGGTTGAGAAGAAAGTGATGGTTTCAACGGGAACTGTTAGCAATGTTGCGAAAAACAGCGCTACAGCTGAAGGAACCATAGTCGATGTGGGAGAAGGAATTACAGAGCATGGACATGTATATGGTACATCGTCGGGTGTGTCTCTTGGGGGAAGCAATACTGAAACAAAGTTAGGTTCCAAAGGTTCAACTGGATCATATTCCAGCCAGCTGACAAGTCTGAATGCAGGGACCACTTATTATATCAGGGCTTATGTTATCGGTAGCAGCGGGACACAGCTGGGCAAGGAAATATCATTTAAGACTTCAAATCCGGAAGTTCCAACTTTGACCACGACAGCTGCCTCCGGAATAACAACAAAAGCTGTATCAAGCGGAGGAGATATTTCAACTGACGGAGGTGCAACTGTAACAGCAAGAGGTATATGTTTTGCCACTTCGGCAGAACCAACAATCAATGACACTAAAACCACTGATGGTTCGGGTACAGGCAGCTTTAGCAGTAACCTTGACAATCTTCTGCCAGGAACAACCTATTACATAAGGGCTTATGCCACTAATGTTGCCGGGACGGGATATGGGAATGAGTTGACCTTTACAACAAAGAATGTGCAATTGCCATTTGTGGAACCAACACAGATACTTGGAATTTATTCAGATGGTGCTTCATTAAAAAGTATAGTTACATCTGATGGAGGAGGTACTGTTATAGTTAGGGGTTTTTGTTGGGGAATAAATGATAATCCTGACCTTTCTGGTACTAATGCTTCCTCTGGCTCAGGTACAGGAGAGTTTTTATATGATATTACAGGGCTTAGCCCTGGCAAATTATATCATGTAAGAGCCTATGCTACTAATTCAGCAGGAACAGCATTCAGCACAGATAATACATTTACAACACTTACAGTTGTTCCTACAGTTATTACAATTGCCCCGGCATCAGTAACTGCATCAGAAGCTGAATCGGGAGGTACTGTCACTGCTGACGGAGGAGCAAGTGTAATAAATCGTGGAGTATGCTATAGTCTATCCTCAGGTCCGACTACAGGTGACAGTAAAACCACAAACGGGACAGGAACAGGTATATTCAGCAGTATTCTGAGTAATCTTAATCCCTTGACAACATATTACCTCCGTGCCTATGCAACAAACTCAGCAGGAACAGGTTACGGAGAGCAATTCAGCTTCACAACAACAGCCGCCTCAGCTGTTCTCCCAATTGTAACAACAACTGCAATAAGTGCTGTCAGTTCAAGCAGCGCTGCTTCTGGAGGCAATGTGACTTCTGAGGGAAGTTCTCCTGTTACTTCAAAAGGAATTTGCTGGAGTACCAATTCTAATCCAACCATAAGCGATTTCTTAACAAACGATGGCACCGGTGCAGGGTCTTACACAAGCAATATGATAAATTTGAACCCTGGTACAGTTTATCATGTGCGTGCATATGCAACCAGTTCAGCAGGTACTGCCTATGGAGCTGACCTTACTCTGACAACAAATGCAGTTCTTCCTGCCATACAGACTTCTGTTATTGCTGACATTAGCACAAACAAGGCTTCTTCAGGCGGTACTATTTCAAGTGATGGAGGAGCTTTAATTACGATTAAAGGTGTTTGCTGGAGCACAAGTGCTAATCCCACTACTTCAGATTCCAAGACTAATGACGGTACCGGCACTGATACATTTGTAAGCAGCATTATTAATCTTAATCCCGGGACTTTATATCATGTTAGGGCATTCGCTACTAACAGTGTTGGAACATCTTATGGAGCTGATGTTAGCTTTACAACTTCTTCCGCTTCGCTGGCAACCTTAACAACGACAGTCGCTTCGGCTGTTACGTCTACTTCAGCCACCAGTGGTGGGGATATTACTAGCGACGGAGGAGGAAGCATAACTGTCAGAGGAGTCTGCTGGGATATAACTACCAATCCTACAACCGGGGATAACAGGACACTGGATGGTCCCGGTACAGGTTCATATTCCAGCAGCCTTACAGGAATATCTCCTAACACTAAGTACTATGTAAGAGCATACGCAACTAATTCTGCCGGAACAGCCTATGGAAACGAAATAACATTCACAACAAGTCCGGGAGTACCCTCATTAACCATTACAACTGCACCGAGTTTTATTACTGCAACTACGACATCTTCCGGTGGAGCAATATCTTCTGATGGAGGATCAGCAGTTACTGCCAGAGGGGTTGTATGGGGCACAGGTCCTGCTCCGACATCTGATCTGGCAACAAAAACAACTGACGGTTCCGGAACAGGGTCTTTTGTCAGTAACCTCACAGGTTTAACTCAAAACACTCTATACTATCTCAGGTCATATGCAACAAATTCAGTAGGTACTGGCTATGGACCTGAAATATCGTTTTCGACACTTCAGCTTCCGACTGTAACAACAACTGCGGCAACAGCAGTATCAAGTTTTGGTGCAAGAATGTATGGAGTAGTCAACGCTCATAACTCATCTACAAATGTAGAAATTCAGTATGGATTGAGTACTGCGTACGACCTAGTGCTTGTTCCTTCCCAGAGTCCCGTTCAATTCAATGCAGATGTTCAGGTTTATGTACCAGTCAGCGGTCTTAATGCAAATACAACTTACCATTACAGGATCAGAGCGACTTCTGATGCCGGGACTGTTGTTGGAAATGATATGACATTTACTACTCCAACGATGCTTGTTGATGTTGATGCAAACAATTATCATACAGTGTATATCGGGACACAGCTTTGGATGTGGGAGAACCTGAGGGTTACTCATTATCGTGATGGTAGTCCAATAAATTATATCACTGATAACAGCTCATGGTCAACTCAGACTGTGGGAGCATATACATGGTATGATAATGATGTGGCAAACAAGCCAATTTATGGTGGCTTATATAATTATTATACTACAATTGAAAACAGGAATCTCTGCCCAACGGGATGGCATGTGCCTACTGATGCTGAATGGACCACTATGGCAAATTATGTCATTTCTAATGGTTATAATTATGATGGGGCGACTTCAGGCAACAAAATTGCAAAAGCTCTAGCTTCTACTAGTTCCTGGACTTCCTCATCCAACATTGGATCTGTCGGAAACACCGATTATCCAGACAAAAGAAACGCTACTGGTTTTACCTACCTCCCAAGTGGTTTCCGTGGAGCTACTGATGGTTTTTTTTATATTAAGGGAGATCAAGGTTACACATGGTCTACCTCACAGTATGATGTAAGTAATTCATTGCATACTTCAATTAGCTATGCTGGTTATACATTCTATTCAGATAATAGTAATAAAAAGTCAGGATTTTCTGTTCGTTGTTTACAGGGTGAAGGGCAGGTATTGCCGGCTGTTACAACCACTTCTATAAGTGGAATAAATTCAACTGGCGCCACTTCAGGAGGAAATGTTACATCCAATGGAAATTCAACTATCACTGCCAGAGGTGTTTGTTGGAGCACTAGCACCAATCCTACTGTTGACTTGACAACAAAAACTGATGATGGTTCAGGTACTGGGTCATATACAAGTATTATTTCGGGACTGACTCCAAATACCACATATTATGTTAGGGCATATTCTACAAATAGTGTTGGAACGGTATATGGAAATCAAGTTAGTTTTTTAACGAATCAACCTGGAATCGGAGATACCTACCAAGGGGGAAAAGTAGCCTATATTTTCCAATCTGGTGACCTTGGATATATTGCTGGACAAGTGCACGGTATAATAGCTGCAGCAAATGATCAAAGCACAGGTGCAGAGTGGGGATGTTATGGCTCAGCGGTATCACCATCTACCAATACAGCAATTGGATGGGGAAATGCAAACACAGTTAATATTACGGATTGGTGTTCAACAGCAGGAATTGCAGCAAGACTTTGTATAGATTTAGTAATAAGTTCATATAGCGATTGGTATTTACCAAGCAAGGATGAATTGAATAAGCTCTATATTAACAAAACAGTTATTGGCGGATTCTCTAATAATTGGTATTGGAGTTCATCACAGTTGGATGCAAATTATGCGTGGGGGATGGATTTTAACTCTGGCACTACGGGTACTAATACAAAGGGATTTACAGATCGTGTTCGCGCAATCAGGTATTTCTAATTAATGTTTATAAGATAGATTTATTCAATAACACAAATTATTACTAAAATCCCTTTTGAATTTTTGTGGTATTTAGTTTTACATTTATTTATTATATAACCTAAACCTATATTCATGAATACTATAGAGCTTTTTTTATAAAGGTTTTGAAACATTAAAAATTAATTTTTTAAATAAATTGCCCTGTTCTTCCGCCAATTTTTCTATTATTTTAGATTTTACTATTTTTGATTATCAGGTTCTCGCTGCAAAATAGAACCGGTTTTATATAAATATTTTGATTAATCCTGAAGAGGCGTTGCGTGCAACGCCTCCACATGCTATTCATTAATTATGGATTGATATATATATTAAATTATCAAATTATTAATTTATTGATTGTAATTTATTAATAACCAAATTATTATTGCTAAATGCATTCAGATAAATTCAGAAACAGATACCGGATAAAATCGACCAGAAAACCCGGTTGGGATTACAGGCGGAAGGCCATATATTTTATTACATTTTGCACCGATAAACGCCAGCCCTATTTTGGCAGAATTGTAAAGGGTGAAATGATATTGTCGGATTTGGGACAAATTGCATTCAAAAATTGGAATGACATCCCTAAACATTTTCCATTTATTGAATTGATAAATTTCGTTGTGATGCCGAATCATATTCATGGATTGGTGGGGATTATTGATAATACCCGTGAAATAACGGTAGAGACGTTGCATGCCGTAGAGACGTTGCATGCCGTAGAGACGTTGCATGCAACGTCTCTACAATCCCCGGAACAATCGCAACAAATTCGTAATAATGAATTAATGGCGGCAATATCGCCAAAACACGGTTCGTTATCATCCGTTATCCGGTCATTTAAATCATCGGTAACACGTTTTGCAAATCAGAACAATATTGAATTCGGATGGCAAACGCGGTATCACGATCATATTGTACGAAATGATGATGAATTCGTTAGAATTGACAAATACATTACAAATAATCCGCGAAAATGGGATAATGATGATTTGAATATTAAACTGTGATTTTGAAACGTTGAATGCATTGCGGATTTAGAGACGTTGCATGCAACGTCTCTACGGAAAACGGAACGTTTGTTCCTGTAACATTTAATTATATTTTTGTATCCCATGTGCCCCCTGCCAAAATCGAACCTCCTGTTTACCGATGCCCTTAAAATGCAACGGCCAACCGCATTCAATGTGATGGTAAAACCTACAGGGCCTGTTTGCAATCTGAATTGTACCTATTGTTATTATCTGGATAAAAAAAAATTGTATCCTGGCAGGAACGATTTTAAGCTTCCTGAGGATCTTTTAGAAAAATTCATTAAGGAATATATTGAGGCACAGCAGGTACCTGTAGTAACATTTGTCTGGCAGGGAGGTGAACCCACCCTTCTTGGTATCGAATATTTTAAGAAAATAGTCGAAATTCAGAAAAAATATTCGGCAGGTAAAAACATTGAAAATGCTTTTCAGACAAATGGCACCCGGCTGGATGATGACTGGTGCAAGTTCTTTACTGACAACAAGATACTTGTCGGGATCTCAATAGATGGTGAAGAACATAATCATGACCGATTCAGGAAAACCAATTCAGGGGGACCAACATTTAAAAAAGTAATGAAGGGTATCGAACTGCTGCACAGGCATAAAGTGGAATTCAATACCCTGAGCGTTGTGAACAGCTATAATGTTCATTATGGTACTGAGACCTACAGGTTCCTGAAAAAGATTGGCAGCGGATTCATGCAGTTTTTGCCAGCTGTTGAACGTATTGGTGATATTAGTGGTGATGATAGGCCATCAGTTGTTTCTCCTGTTTATAATCAGAAGGCAGTTGTTACTGACTGGTCAGTTGGTGCCAGAGATTATGGGAAATTCCTGATATCAATATTCAATGAGTGGGTGCGAAATGATGTTGCAAGATATTATGTCCAGATCTTTGATGCCACCCTTGCTAACTTTGTTGGTGAAATGCCTGGGGTTTGCATCTTCAGTGAAACATGCGGGGACGCTCTTGCAATGGAGCATAACGGCGATATTTTTTCCTGCGACCATTATGTCTTTCCTGAGTATTTCCTTGGTAATATAAATGATAAATCACTGGCTGCAATGGCTACGTCCCAGGAGCAGTTTGATTTTGGAGTGTCAAAACGAAATTCTCTTCCCTCCTTCTGCCTCCGATGTGAAGTGAGATATGCCTGTCATGGAGAATGTCCCAAGCACCGGATCATCAATACTCCGGATGGAAAACCAGGACTGAATTATCTGTGCGAGGGTTACAAAATGTTTTTCAAACATGCAGAGCCATATATGGAGTTCATGGCTAAGGAACTGAAAGCAAAACGAGCTCCGGCCAACGTCATGCAGTGGTTAAGGAACAAGGAAAATATAGTTGTAAAACCCTCTATGCCAAACAGGAATGATCCTTGTCCATGCGGATCAGGCAAAAAGTTTAAAAACTGTTGTGCGGGTTCTCCACTGTACAAGGTTTAAAGACACCAGACACTTGGCGCTGGACTCTAGGCACTAGGCACAAGGCCAGAATGATCTTATATTATTTAGTCAATACTCCCTCGATAAGTTTTATGCTGTCCTGCCGGGTAAACATGTTATTCAGGGCAACTCCTACTTTATTGTCCAGAAAAACACATGTAATTGTTTCTGTATGAGGACTCTCAATGTACCTCAGTGTTAATTCAACTGAATTATTGTCAAGCCAGGTATAGCTTCCTGCCACCTTGAACGGACTCAGTATTTCAATGTTCTTGTTGGGAACAAGGTTTGGTCCCGGCATCTCAGTGGTGCTGTAATACCATTTTCCCGGTGCAAAATTCAAAGTATATTCAGCAGAATTCTTTTTAATTGCAAGAGAGGCAAGTGTATCGTTGAACTCAACCTTAAGCCTCTGTAATTGAGCGGCGTTTGAATTGAAAGTATATGTTTTTCCGGATATTTCATTTTCAAGTGTTGATGAACTGTTTTTGTAGTAGACTGGCAGTTCAAGTGAAGCAAGCCTTTTTTTCAGGCTGGACCATGCATCATTGTCTGGTTTGAGCTTATGCTCACCAAAAGCCGGAAGAAGGTAATCCCAGACAAGATTCAGTTCCTTCTGCATGTCATCTGTCTGAGAAGTGATAGCAATAACAGCATCAAGATCAGGGAGAACTATCATGTACTGACCATAGGCTCCGTCGCCACGATAGCCATTATGCCTGCATCTCCAGATCTGGTAGCAATAGCCCTGCATCCAGTCGCTTGAGTCTTTTTTGGATTGTGGTGCATCAGGTGCCTGGTCAATTTTGAATGAAGTTGCTTCATCAATCCATTCTTCAGCCAGAAGTTGCTTTCCATTCCATTTTCCTTTCTGAAGATAGAAAAGCCCTGCCTTTGCAATGTCCTCTGTTTTAAGCCGGAGTCCCCAGCCTCCTGTGTTAATTCCCTGAGGATTGACTTCCCAGTCAACATCCTGAATACCAAGTGGTTCAAAAAACCGGGGACGCAGGTAATCTATAAGCTTTTCTCCCGTAACTTTTTGAACAATTGCGGATAACATAAAGGTAGCAAGGGAGTTATAGAGGAATTTTGTTCCTGGTTCATTAAGTACGGGTGTTCTCAGGAATATACTTACCCAGCTTCCCTCTTTTCCTGCCACCCTGAATGTGGGATCGGGATCCATGCCTGCAGACATGGTAAGAAGATCTTTTACAGTCATTTGTGCAAGGTTGGTCGATATTGTGTCAGGCACTTCTTCAGGGAAAAATGATAACACTTTATCATTAACAGTAAGAAGTTTTTCCTGCACTGCGAAGCCTACTGCTGTTGATGTGAAGCTCTTACTGAGTGAGTACATAGTATGTTTCAGATCAGGGCTGTACGGTTTCCACCAGCCTTCGGAGATTACCTTGCCGTGGCGGACGAGCATGAAACTGTGTATTTCATTTGCTTCCTTATTTGCAGCTTCAATGAAATTCAGGATTGCCTGAGAGGAGACTCCTTCCTCTTCGGGGATGCCTCTTGGAAGGGATTTATTTGTTGAAGGCTGATTGCATGATACAAGTAAAACAACAGACAGTCCAATCAGAAATGATCTTTTTATTTTTTTCATATTGATAATATTTTTAACCACGGAGTTTCACGGATCTTCACGGAGTAACACGGAGTTGAATATAGATTATTTTGCCGGTAAAAAGGATTTCGCAAGTTCGTCACTGTCTTCATATCTGATCATCAGGTCTTTGAGACGTTTATGCAGGTCCTCCTTTACTGAGTCATAAGCCGGATCGTTATATAAGTTCTTCATTTCACCGGGATCATTTTTAAAATCAAAAAGTTCCCATTCATCAATGTCATAATAGAAATGAATCAATTTATACTGGTCGGTGCTTATTCCATAATGCCTCTTGACGCTATGCACTGCAGGATACTCATAATAATGGTAGTAATGTTCCTTTCTCCAGTCGGCTGGTGTTTTGCCCTTAAGTACAGGAACCATGCTTCTGCCCTGCATATCAGCAGGCACTTCAACTCCCGCCATATCGAGAATAGTTTCTGCAAAATCCAGATTTGATACGATATCCGAATTTATGCTTCCGGGGGCTGCTACACCAGGCCATTGAATAAGCAGTGGCGTTCTGTATGATTCCTCGAACATGAATCGTTTATCGAACCAGCCATGTTCACCAAGGTAAAAACCCTGGTCCGAGGCATAAATGACAATTGTATTTTTATCGAGTCCGTTTTCTTTGAGGAAGTCGAGCACCTTGCCAACACTCTTGTCCACAGCAGCAATGCATGCCAGGTAATCCTGAAGATAGCGCTGGTACTTGAACCTTACAAGGTCGTCACCGGAGAGTTTTGACTCGTAGAACTGTCTGATTATCGGATCATATACAGCATTCCATTCTGCAGCCTGATCGGGATTCATCCTGTTCAGACCCACATTTTTTGACTTCATGGTATCAGGATACAATTTCAGGTCCTCAATAAGACGCATTGTGCCGGCTATTGTCATATCCTGTTCATGTTCAGCCCTTCCCCTTCCTGAATAATCATCAAAAAGTGTTGCAGGTTCAGGAAAAGTGATATCCTTATAGAGTTTAAGCTCTTCCGGTCCCGGTTGCCATTCCCTGTGTGGCGCCTTATGGTGCATCATAAGCATGAATGGTTTTTTCAGCTCCTTAGCCTGCGTGAGCCAGTTAAGGCATTTATCTGTTATCAGGTCGGTAACATATCCCTCATTTCTTTTTCGTCCGTCAGCTGTAATGAAGTCGGGATTATAGTAATTACCCTGACCGGGCAGGATTTCCCAGTAATTGAATCCGGTGGGATCTGATTCGAGGTGCCACTTACCGATCATAGCTGTATTATATCCTGATGCCTGCAGCAGTTTCGGGAAGGTTTGCTGAGTGCCATCAAATGGAGCCTGGCCTTCATTCTTCATGAAACCGTTTTTATGACTATACTTTCCGGTGAGTACAACAGCACGACAAGGTCCTGAAAGTGAGTTTGTAACGAGACACCTGTTGAATCTCATGCCGTTTTGAGCAATCCTGTCAAGATTAGGTGTTGGAGCATACTTTGCCAGTGGACCGCCATAAGCGCTTATTGCCTGATAAGCATGGTCATCGCTCATAATGTAGATGATGTTCGGCTTTTCCTGCTTCTTCTCTCCTGTCGAACACGCTGCAGCAACTGATGCTAATCCCAGTAAAGACAGAGTTCTGATTTCTGAATTCATATTTATTTAATTTGAAATATTCCTTTTAATTCGTCACTTTCTTTGTACCCGTAACGTGCCGCTTTTACACGGATATTGTAAGTTCCTTTTTTCAGATGAAGAGGTCCGGTGTATATTAACCATCGCGGACTGGCACTATCTTCAAAAGTGTAGACAAGTGATGCGCCATGTGTAGGACAATAGAAGTCCAGTGTCATGGGAGAAGAATATGTACCACCAGTCCTCATGTTTTTTGTCCCCCTGTCTTCCAGTGCGTTTACTATAAAATACGGAATATCTGTCACAGGCTGTTTACCTCCCGGCCACATCTGTTCAACCATTTCCGGTTCATTCAGGTGGCCCATATCTTTTGTCTCCAGGGTCCATTTATCAAGCAATTCACGCATATCATACAGAGTCAGCCTCATAGCCGGATCATTTACCAGATTGTTGAGTTGATATGGATCAGTGGCAATATTATACAATTCCTCCGGAGGTCGGGAATAAGTCATCCATGATTTTTGAGGACCTGTCAGTTTTCCTTCAGCATCAAGCCTTAACATTTCCTGGAATATCGGCATCTTATTTAAATAGGGAATCCATATAGGAAAAGGTGTATTCGGATAGTAATTACGTATATACAGACAGTTTTTTGTACGTACAGATCTTATCATGTCATAAGATTCATCAACACGGTCACGGGCTGCGAAAACAGCATCCCGCGACTCCCCGGTCTGATCACCAAGAAACGGAATTCCCTGTATATGAACGGGAACCGGAACCCCTGCAAGAGACAGGACAGTCGGGCCCAGGTCAATAGAACTGATCATCCTCCTGTCAACAGTGCCTTTTTTTTCACCACCCGGAAACTTAATAATAAGAGGTATCCTCAATCCTGAATCGTAAAGCCATCTTTTTCCCCTTGGCAAACCATCTCCATGGTCACCCCAGAAAAAAATTATTGTATTGTCAAGCTCTCCCTCCTTTTCAAGTTCCCTGATTAATGACCCTACAACTGAATCGAGCCGGGCAATATTGTCGTAGAATTTTGCGATATTTCTTCTTACGATCTCATTGTCAGGATAGTATGGAGGAACAACAACAGTTGACGGATCTGTTTTTACCTTTGAAATGTCCCAGTTCTGACTTTCATGGGTTCCTGTCCAGTTGAAGACTGCAAAAAAAGGCTGGTTTTTATCAGGACGATTTTTATAGTGAGCTCTTGTACTGCATTCATCCCAGATACTAGCAGGGACAGGATCTTTGGCAAACTGGTAATCAGTCTTGCTATTATTGGTGCAATAATACCCTGCTGTTCTCAGATATTCGGTGAATGCCCTTACATAGTGAGGAGGCACAGCAGTAAATTCAATCGGATTATCAACACCTCTTCTGTATGAGGTTGTGCGCATGTGCATGCATCCTATTGAAGTCTGGTACATTCCTGTTATTATCCCGGCCCTTACAGGAGCGCTTATTGCTGCAGTAGTGAACACATTGTCGAATCTTATCCCCTGCGATGCAAGCCGGTCAATATTTGGTGTATTTGCAACCTTATCGCCATAGCAACCAAGATGAGGACTCATATCCTCTGTTGAGATCCAGAGGATGTTGGGTTGCTTAACGGGTTGCTGACAGGAAGAATTTATATAAAGTAATGTAGCAGAGCATAATCCGAGTATCTGTTTGTAATTCGGTACCCCTAAATCCCCCAGGGGGGACTTAAAGAAATTCAGACAGGCTGTAAGCCCCCCTTGGGGGGATGGGGGGTAAAAATCAACTTTGGGATAATCCATCTTTTTTATTTAAGTGTTCCAATTTTCCTCCTGTTAACACCCTGTGCACCTGTAATGTCGTCACCAAGGTCCTTTCTGCTTTCTTCTGCCAGGTCCTTCAGTTCTTTTACTTTTTCAGGATAATACTCTGCTACGTTATACCATTCTCCCGGGTCTCTTCTGAGGTCATACAGTTCGTAAGAGCTTATTTTCTCAACTCCGTAAGGGCCTGGCCAGCCGTCATTGCCTGGTTTCTGTCCACGGTACGATTGTGAGTTTACATGAGGCAGAACAAGCTTCCAGTAATCACGCTGTACGGCTTCAAGGCTGTTCTGACGATAGTAATAGAGTATTTCATGTCTGGGATATGTATCCTTTTCACTCTTCATCAGAGGCAGGATATTTACTCCGTCTATCTTATTATCAGGCAGTTGTGCGCCTGTTATCGCAGCCAGAGTAGGCAAAATATCAATTGATCCTGCCAGTTTGTTGCAGATCTGTCCTTCAGCTATCACTCCCGGCCATTTCATTATACATGGAACTCTTTGTCCTCCCTCCCAGGTATTTCCTTTGCCATCGCGCAAACCACCTGTTGTTCCGGCATGGTTACCGAAATTTAGCCAGGGACCATTGTCACTTGTAAATATTACGAGGGTATTCTTTTCAAGCCCGTTGCGTTCAAGGGCTTTCAATACCTCACCTATTGACCAGTCAACTTCCATCATTACATCACCATACATTCCCTGTTTGCTTTTACCCCTGAATTTATCCGAGACACCAAGCGGTACATGTACCATTGATTGTGGAAAATACAGGAAGAACGGCTTATTTTTGTTCTGTTCAATGAACTTAACTGCACGTTCAGTATAATCAGTTGTAAGCTTATCCTGGTCGGCAAGGGTCCTGACTTCACCGACTTTTTTATTTCCTTCTATCAAAGGAAGTACGGGATATCTGAGTTTAGGACTGGCAGTGTCTTTATTGATCATCGGGACACCATCAAAATCGACAGGCCACATGTCGTTTGAATAAGGAAGGCCATAATAATAATCGAAGCCGTGCTGCAAGGGCAGGAATTTCTCATGATGACCCAGATGCCATTTACCTATAGCTCCGGTGTAATAGCCTTTTGTTTTGAGCATTTCGGCTATTGTTGTCTCTTCAGAATTGATCCCGACTTCAGCCCAGGGCATAAGGGCACCGGAAAAACCTACTCTGTTCGGATAGCAACCTGTCAGCAATCCGGCACGCGATGCGCTGCTGACAGCCTGAGGACAATACCACCATGTGAACTGCATTCCCTGGTTTGCGAGCTTATTTAGGTTAGGCGTATCATACTGGTTTGCGCCATTTCTTCCGATGTCACCATAACCCATGTCGTCCATAAGGATAATTACAATATTGGGTGTCAGGCTTTTTTGTGAGTCTGCTTTTTTCTGAGCTGTGATACTTATTGTGGCAAGAGAAGCAAGACTGAGACTTACAGAAGATTTAAAATCGATCATGTTTTTTCATTTTTTTATCCACGGAGTCGCAGAGAGTTTCACGGAGGAAGCACAGAGTAACCATGGTTCAGTTATTTCGGATATTATTAATAAGTTCTGTTAATTCTTTAACAATTAAAGGATTATCCTTTGCCAGATTAGTTTTTTCACCAATATCTTCTTTTAAATTGTACAACTGTGGCAAGGTGTCATTTCCCGATTCAATATTTACATGTGCATACAGCCTGTCACCCGGACCTGGTTCGATATATTTCCAGTTGTTCTTAATAAGAGATAATCTTCCGTTTACAGCATGTTCAACTATCCAGTCCCGTGTTGATGTTCCCTTACCGAGGAGAGCATTCAGGTTACTGTGGCTATCCCTGCATTCAGTTTCAGGAACCTTCTGGCCTGTGAGGTCTGCGAAAGATGCAAGCAGATCAACCTGGCTGAACAGTTCATTAGTTCTTCCAGGCTGTATTTTCCCTTTCCATGATGCTATGAATATTACCCTGGTTCCACCATCAAAGGCACTGTATTTTCCACCGCGAAGTGGTCCGGCCGGCTTGTGATTGCCAAGCAGTTCAACAGCCTGATCACGGTAACCGTCATCAACAACAGGCCCATTGTCACTTGTAACTATAATAATTGTATTTTCAGTAAGATTCAGCCTGTCAACTGTTTTCATTATTTCTCCCACAGACCAGTCAAATTCAAGAATAGCATCTCCCCTGGGGCCCATTCCACTTTTACCGGCAAAGCGTGGATGCGGTACCCTTGGAACATGAATATCATGTGTTGCAAAGTACAGGAAGAAAGGATTATCCTTGTTTTTTTCAATAAAACTGACTGCTTTCCCTGTAAGAGTATCTGCTATATTTTCATCGACCCACAGCGCATTTTTACCGCCGCTCATCCAGCCGATCCTGCTGATACCATTCACTATTGTCATGTCGTGTCCGTGACTCGGAACCATTTTAAGCAGCTCCGGATTATCCTTCCCTGTGGGCATTCCGGGTATCTTTTCATCATAGTTTACCTCTATCGGGTCTGATTCTTCAAGACCCACAACCCTTCTGTTCTCAACATATACACAAGGTACACGGTCACCTGTTGCGGGAAGAATATAATTGTAAGAAAATCCGATATCAAGAGGACCATTTGTAATGTCGCCATTCCAGTCTGCTCCGGAAGCTGGGCCAAGTCCCAGATGCCACTTTCCAACAGCACCTGTAGTATATCCTGCATTGCGCAACACTGATGCCATGGTGGTTCTCCCGGGATCAATTATTGCTGATGCATTACCACGTGCAACTCCCGTACCTGATTTTCTCCATGCATATTCCCCGGTAAGCAGTGAATACCTTGAAGGAGTGCTAGTTGCGGATGTGCAATATGCATTCGTAAACCGGAGTCCCCTGAATGCAAGAAGGTCAATATTCGGTGTTGATACAGCATTAGCCCCATAGCAGCTTACATCGCCATATCCAAGGTCATCAGCATAGATCAGGATTATGTTTGGTACCGGTACCTTTTTTTCATGACTGCAGCCGGACGGGATAAGGGATACAACACCAAGTATGCCCGTAATCATTCCTGTGCTGTTCTGAGTTTTCATAGCTTATCTGTTTACTTTATTTCATGTTTCTTATCCGCAGCTTCACAGGAAAATGGGAAATCATCAGATTTTACATGCGAAAGCTCTATAAGTGAATCCATTATATGAACAATATCCCTGTGTTCTGCTGCAATGTTTAATGTTTCTCCTATATCTGTTTTAAGGTCGTATAATTCAGTTGGGCCATGAGGAATCTTTTCAATATCCGGTTTAACTGCTTTCCAGTCATTCATTCTGACTGCCACACGTCCTCCCCCCTCATGAAATTCCCAATACAGGAAGTCATGTTTTTTCTGTTCTTTTCCAAGAAGTTCAGGAAGCATTGATATACCATCTGTTTGCGGAAGTGAATCAATTCCTGCAATTTCTGCAAAGGTTGGCATGAAATCCCAGAAAGCTGAAATATGTTCAGACCTGGTTCCCGGCTGAACCTTCCCAGGCCAGCTGACAAGAAGCGGAGTTCTTATTCCTCCTTCATAAACATCTCTTTTATAACCTTTTAATGGTCCATTACTGTCAAAGAAATCAGGATCTGCTCCGCCTTCAAGATGAGGACCGTTATCAGAGGCAAATATTACTATAGTGTTTTTATCAAGGCCCAGCTTCCTCAGATTCTTCATCAGGTCACCTACATAGTCGTCGAGCTGTGTGACCATGGCAGCAAATGCAGCATGAGCTTCAGGCTGTGAACCATAAGCCCCGGTCCGGAATGACGGTCCATCATCAACTCCTTTAAAAATCTTTTCCGGATCATAATTTCCCCTGAATTTTTTCATGTAATCCTCTTTTGCAAACAGCTCTGCATGAGGAATCGTTGTAGGATAAAAAAGGAAGAAAGGATTATTCCGGTTCTTCTTCAGGAATTCAAGTGCTGCCTTATGGATAAGGTCGGGGCTGTATGCTCCGCTTTTCCCCATATCATTTTCACTGAGTGTAACCTTTTCGCTGTTATGCCACAGATGATCAGGATAATAGTTATGGGCGAGACGCTGGCAGTTATATCCGTAAAACTCATCAAATCCCTGCCTGTTCGGATCACCTTCTGTTCCAATGAAGCCCAGGCCCCATTTCCCGAAAGCTCCTGTTTCATAACCTTTTAACTTCAGTAACTCAGCAATAGTAACTGATTCAGATTTAAGCGGCCACTGTCCTTCCGTATCCCATTCCTTATTTCCCCGTATTGGAGTATGACCTGTATGAAGGCCTGTCATTAGTGATGAACGAGAGGGAGCTGAAACTGTACATCCTGTGTAATGCTGGGTGAAGAGCATTCCTTCGGCAGCAAGCCTGTCAATATTCGGAGTGCTGAATTTCTTCTGTCCATAACAGCTCAGATCACCATAACCAAGGTCATCGGCAAGGATGAATACAATGTTCGGTAATTGTTCTTTTTCCTGTTTTGCCGTGCATGATGCAAGCATGACGGAACCTATAAGAAGTGTATTGATCTTTTTCATTCAGATTTCAGGTTTCCTTTATGAACTAAAAATATAACTAATTCGTGAAAAAGTATCCGGAAAAGTGTAATTTCAAATTTCAATGCATGCAGGAATTATTTCATCATTAATGAGCATAATTGAATATATAAGACAGCTGCTTCTCTCTGTGACCTTTCTGTTAATGCTTGCCTGCAATATAAACGGGCAGGAAAAAGGTATATATATTAATGAGATCCTTGCATCCAACATTTCATCAGATTTTGATCAGGCTACAAATGATTATCCCGACTGGATAGAGCTTCATAACAGTGGAACAGCTGTATTAAGCCTCGGCGGGTACTATCTTACAAATGACCCGGGGAATAAAAAAATGTGGAAGATCCCGCCAGGTGCAGAAGTGGCTCCGGGTGGCTTTATTTCTTTCTGGGCAGATGAATCAGACATGGCAGGTCATACTAATTTCAATCTTAATAAGGAAAAAGGTTTTATAGGTCTGTTTAATGAGCTGGGAGCAGTTGTTGACAGTTTCAGTTTTGGTTTCCAGGTGAGGGATATTTCCTTTGGAAGGACAGGAGCCGGTGGGGAAATTCTGGCATATTTTTCCAGGCCAACTAAAGATGCTGCAAATTCCTTGTCATACTACAGTTCAATTTCTGGGAGACCTGAATTTTCACTCAGTGGAGGTATTTATAATGACAATCAGGAGGTTGCGCTGAGTACTGAAGGTAGTACTGCTGCTATTTATTATACAATTAACGGTGAGGAACCCGATTCGCTTTCATCAAAATATTCCTCGCCAATAAATCTTGTAAAGACAACAGCACTGCGTGCCAGGGTAATTGAAAAAGGAAAGATTCCGGGTGTGGTTGTCACCCAGACATATTTAATAAACGAAGAAATCAACCTTCCTGTTATTTCAATTGTTACCGATTCAGCTAATTTTTTCGATAACAGAACAGGCATTTATGTAACAGGAACAAATGGTCTAAAGGGTTCCTGCGATACGACAAAAAGAAACCTGAACCAGGACTGGGAAAGACCGGTAAATGTGGAACTCTATGAATTAAATGGCGAGGTGGCCATTAATCAGGAAGCCGGGATAAAAATTTACGGAGGATGCTCACGGACACGTTTTCCTCAGAAGTCGCTTGCATTGTATGCCCGGAACAGGTATGGCAAGGGAACCTTTGATTATCAGTTGTTTCCGGACAAAAAGATTTATGAGTTCAATTCATTTGTTCTAAGAAGCTCAGCAGATGATCAGGTAAGGACCTTTGTAAGGGATGCACTCGCGCAGTATACCGGGATTGGTATGCTGGATCTTGATTTTCAGGCCTACCGCCCGGCAGTTGTCTTTTTCAACGGCAATTACTGGGGAATCCATGATATCAGGGAGAAAATCAGTGAACATTATCTTGAGAGCAATTTCAATGTTGATGAAACTTCAGTAAATATCCTACAGAGCAATTATTCAATTGTTTATGGAAGTTCCACCGAATACTCAGGTTTGCTTAGCTTCATTGGATCAGGTTCACTTTTGAATAAAGCAAACTACAATTTTGTTAAGTCACAAATTGATATAGATCAGTTTATTGACTATGAGATACTTCATATTTATCTTGCAGAAAGAGACTGGCCGGGGAACAATATTAAATACTGGAATTCGTCAGAAACAAATTTCAGGCGCTGGAGATGGATCTGTTTTGATCTTGATCAGACTTTCATAAGGACTAATGCAAACACACTGGAAGATGCCACTGCGGTTAACGGTCCCTCGTGGCCTAACCCTCCATGGTCCACGATGCTGTTAAGAAACCTGCTCGACAACCAGGAATTCAGAAACCGGTTTATCCAGCGTTATGCACTGTATATAAGCACTATATTCAAGCCTGAAATCCTTGAAAAGAAAGCACTTGAATTCAAAGCTGTTCTGGAACCCGAGATTCCGCGGCATACTATAAAATGGGGAGGCCGGCTTGATCCTGATTTTCATGAAAACTGGACAATTTCTCCAACATTCAGTTCACCTGAACAATGGTTAAAGAACTATGAGGCAATAATTTCATTTATTAAACAAAGGCCTGATTTTGCAATTAATCATCTTAAAAACAAATTCGCCCTTAAGGGTTTGGCCCAGTTAAAAATGAAGGAAAATATACCTGGTGCCGGTTCTGTTTATGTATATGACAGAAAAATCCCCCTTCCAGAATTCACAGGGAATTTTTTCATTGAGGTACCTGTATTGATACGAGCTGTTCCCAACCCGGGATACAGATTTCTTCAGTGGGACTATAAAGGCAGCGTAACAGGCAATGTGCCTGCAGCTGAAACAAATATATCAATCACAGGCAGCGGAGAAATAACTGCAATATTTGAAAAGCTGGAAAATGCAGAACCTGTGATTGTTATCTCAGAAATTAACTATAATTCCGCTCCTGAGAGTGAAGCCGGAGACTGGACAGAACTTTATAACAGACAGGATGCTCCTGTTGACCTGTCGGGCTGGAAACTCAGGGACAGTAATGATGAGAATGAATATTCACTTCCAAATGGAAGCGTTATACCCGCAAATGGTTATCTTGTTATATGCCAGAATGCAAAAAGACTGGTTTCTCAGTATAAGAATCTGATTAATTACAGGGGAAACACTGGTTTTGGCTTTAAAAATGGTGGTGAGGTTATCAGGTTATATGATGAAGAGCTTAATCTTAAAGATTCTGTAAGGTATGACAACAAAGCTCCATGGCCTGAACTCCCTGACGGGCAGGGCTATACATTAGCGCTCAGGAGTACTGAGCTCGATAATGACCTTGCTGAAAACTGGATTTCCCTTCAGAATGGCACTCCCGGGACTGTTAATAATTTAACAACAGCTATTGCGGGAGAGACTCAGGATTACAATTTCCAGAATACATTCTGCCGGAACTATCCCAATCCTGCTACATCATCAACAAATATTGAATACAGAATCTCTATTCCGGGTAATATTTCAATTGTGCTGAAAGATATTTATGGCAAGGTTGTGTTAATACCTCTTAATTGTTACCAGGAAGAAGGCTTCTACAATTTTAGCCTTAATACACAAGGTTTACCGGCAGGCTTATATTTGTGCACACTTTCTGCTGACGGAAAACAGCATGGATCAATCAGAATTATTGTGACACACTGACTTTACCTGGTATCTGTATTATTAGAACCTGAGAAGGAAGGCAATTGCCATCTGAAGCTGCCTGTTCCATCGGGATTACGGGAATAGCTGAGTTCCAGTGAGGATGGAGGGTATTCAACAAGATCAACCTTATCACCATCGGGGTATGACAATATTACCTTTTCTCCTTCGGCTGATAGTTTAAAACCTGCATGCAGTCCATTTTGCATAGTGTCTGCATCGGCCCATATAATCAGAAAACCATTTCCATTTATGACAGTTTTCGGGGGAAACCTGTATTTTGCAGGTTCGCTTTTGCTGTCAGAAAGAAACCAGCCCGAAATATCCTGCCTCTCTGACGATTTGTTGTAGAGTTCAATCCAATCGTCATATTCACCATACTGATCAGTGGCAGTTGTTTTGTTTACAGGCATTATTTCATTTATTACAATCTTTCTTTCCTCTTCTGCATATTTCTTTTCGCATCCTGAGAGAATAAACACCACAGCAAAAAGAGAGGCTATGGCAACTGGCCTTATGTTATGATACAGAAGGAGGATTTCTTTCATAGTAATAACAATGTGGCAGAACCAGTAGCCCTGCCACATAAAGATAGTAATATAAAAACAAGAGCAGAATTATGCTTCCACAGCTTTTACTTGTAGGAATCCATGTGAACACTTTTCACTGCCCTTCCTGAAGGATCGATCATATTCCGGAATGATGCATCCCAGGCAAGGGCTTCAGGGGTGCTGCAGGCAACTGAAGGAACTGAAGGAACACAG
>Ga0116153_10001053_pt1 | contig 28328 bp, 49 predicted proteins | sample AD_UKC028_MetaG_FD_89896 | JGI IMG/M metagenome (GOLD analysis project Ga0116153, IMG submission 89896) | Active sludge microbial communities of municipal wastewater-treating anaerobic digesters from USA - AD_UKC028_MetaG | ecosystem: Engineered > Bioreactor > Anaerobic > Digestate | place: USA...
AGGAGGAATAATATGTCTAATCGAACTATTACAGCTGCAGATGACATACTACCAACTGTTACCCCAGCCGGCATAATACTGACGCGGGCACCTGCCGCGTGAGGGGGCCGGTGAACACTGTTCCCGCTGCACAGTTTTGATCTTCACAATGTGAATATTGCAAACTCTTCATTCTGCCATTTGATTTTTTACTGATCTTGAAAGTTCACAATTGTTATTAGTAATTATTATATACTTGCGAGTGTAAGTATTAGTATACACAGGTGAGAGAGATGACAACAAAAATTGAAGTTTTAAAAACTGCAAGAATGAGCACCAAGACCATGATCAAGAAGTACGAAGCAAAGGGATACACAATGCGCGACCTCCAGGAGCACTACCAGATACACAAGGCAACCATGTCATACAAAGACTGGCTCCAGATGATGAAGGATGTAGTAGAAGTAATCCAGGTAAAAACCTGGTAAATCTTTTTGGGAGTGGAAATAATGAGAATTGAATTAAATTTTGAAGAATCAACCCGTTACTTTGATGCTGATCCTGTAACCCTTGAATTGTTTGAGGAAAATCCGAATCTCATTACAGAAGTAGAAATCGAAAATAATCATGTAATGTATCGGATTGGAACCGAAAACGACATCGGATCAGCAACCTGGACAGATGATGATTATGAGGGAGCAACTGAAAAACTCTCCTTTATGGACAAAATCTAATTTTTTAAGGTGTAAAAATGAGATTTGAAGATTTAATTAAGGAACCACTGACGGAAGAAGAAAAAGAGATTGCAACCGTTACAGATCCTATAATGGAGCAAATTCTGAAAGAGAAATCGGAAAAAGAGGACAAATTAAAGAAATAAATCTATCTTAACAATTGTGAATTATTTTTTTTCAAGGAAAATCATGACATCTGAAAAACCAATGGGACGACCCCGGAAAAACCCAGTGCAGGAGGATGAAAACGGCAACGAATATGTTGAGGCCGTAGCAATGGCCCAAAGCAACACGGGAAGGGTTTACGTCCCGGCATCATGGATCGGCCACCGGGTCAGAGTCACCCGGATCGATTGAGCAACAATTCAGCAGCCGCCTGGTAGTTGCCGGCTTTGAATGCGTCCATACCTGCAGAATATGACATACTACCAACTGTTACCCCAGCCGGCATAATACTAACGCGGGCACCTGCCGCGTGAGGGGGCCGGTGAACACTGTTTCCGCTGCACGCCCAGGGCGTTCCAGGCTTTGTGATTCTGCTCATCCGACTCAATAACCGAGTGAAACGCATCTATCGCCTGCTGGTAATTCCCTGTCTTGTATGCGTTCATGCCAGATTGGTAAGACATGGAAAAGAAGATTGGTTTGTGATACGTTAAAACTGTCTTTATATCCTGGTGCGTGGTGTTAGGGGGTTTACCGTTTTGGGCACTTGTAACAAGCATTATATACTTGGTAAACCAAGTATAGTATGTAGTAAAACTACGAGGTGAAAGAAAATGGAACACTATGTTATTGATGAAACAACCGGAAACTGGTTACTGACTGATGATGAAACCGCACCAGAATACGACGAATACGAGCACTTTCAGAACTTAAAAGAGCGGATCGATGCTTGGGACCATGAGAACATCCGGGATCTTCTGGACATACTCGGACAGATCCCGCAGAGTATGAGCGACCGGATCGATTACTCGGATCTTCCGACTGAAGCAATCCCGGCCGGATTAGAAGCATATCCGATATGGGCGATGGACAAACATGGAAGATGCCTTGTTGGAGAAACCGCAGACAAGATCGAAGAGATCGAAGAGATCCGGGACTGGTATGCAGAGAGGGGGAACTAACCCCTTTTAGGAGTGAAAAACATGGACCGTTCATATGAGGAATGGGAAGATCGAATTGCAAGACAGGAAAAAGAGGATTGGGAAAATCGCGAAGTTTTCGGGGTCGATTGGTGAGAGAGGTGGAAAAACCAGCACACAGACCACGGAAAAACCCCGTCACCCAGGATGACCAGGGACGGGAAACGGTAGAGGCAACGGTCAGACAGCAGGGGAACACCGGGGGGGTATCAGTCCCGAAGGACTGGATCGGCAGCAGGGTGCAGGTTACGAAATTAGACTACCCATAAAACTCTAAACAATGAGTTCCGGCATATGCATCTGATGAAATGATCCTGGCATTATTTAAACTACTGAATGCTGGTCTAAATGATCGCGTGAATTCGTCTTCAGTCAAACTTTTCCATTTAGTTGTTCCGTCTCCAAATTTCCCAGATTCAAATGAACTATCTGGGGTGGGAATGTTCGGCCAATCAGTCCCTGAATAGGTAACAACATCAATCCGAACATAATCACCTGGGAGTAACCCGGTTACGTAAAACATGAAAAAATGTAACTGTGTTGAATTAATGGAATAATATGTAACATTTCCTGTATCACTCCAATCTGAAGAATTTGAGTATGTAAAATATGGGCCATACCGAAGCGTTGCGGTTCCATGCTCATAATATAATTTTGCAGATTCGCCCTGTGAAATATATCGCTTCACATAAAATTTATATGCAACCGTATAATTTGCAGGGATTGGCCCATACCATATCTGTACTGCACGATTATCCCCGCTTTTTGGCGTAACTCTCTGCGCAACAACGCTTCCATTTTTAAGATGAGTAATTGCAAGTATGTCCCCGGTTTCAAATGATGACGGTAATACAACGGTTTCCATCCTGCCATCTGAATACTGTAATTTTGTTGTGTACGTTGTCATATCATTCAGCCAGGGCAACCACTACCGACCCGTCTTTTTTCTTAACCACAGTTATAATCGCCCCGGGTTCAAACGGTACAGGAACGGTGATCGTTTCTTCTCTTCCGTCAGAGTATCGAATCCTACGTGTGTATGGCCCGCCTGATGCCATTACCCGATCACCTCGGCATACACAGGTTTAGCCTCTTCGGCCTGGTATTCTGCCTCAGCCTGAACCACATTAGCCACCGTCTGTTCTCCTGCCTGTTCTCTCACTGTTCTCTCCCAGAGCTCAGCCTCCGGATCAATCCCGGTTGTTTTGGTAATAATACCCGAGGCTGAAATAGAGTAGTCTAAATCCGTTACCCTGAACTCCATAAGAGGCAACGTAACCCCAAGCACCGCACACACGGCTGATAAGTCAACCACATTGAACAGGGACACCGCCAGGTTACGGAAAGATAAATCTAACTTTGCTATCCCCCTCCTGTAGTTTGTGAGTAAAGAGGCTGCAAGGGTATCAATATCCGTGGCATCGTTGACATTAACCGCCACAACCTTATCCGTGTATGGAGCGGATCCAGTTGTCGCCACCCCTATCTCCTGCACCCCTGCATTATCCCTGATAGCAATTACTCTGGTACAAACATTATCCGGCTGGTTCTTTATTGAGAGGGTAAATATGGGTGTGTTTGCGTCAGTAATGGTGTGTTCAGTCGCGAAATCTCCGGCGGCCTCCATGTTATCATAGGTGTCAAACTCTCCATAGGTTTTGTATGTTGCTCCTATTTTCCCATACGACAGATAAAACATGCAATTATTGTTTGCTGCCAGAGTCTGAAGCACCGTCAGGCGCATCTCTCCCGGCCCCACTTCAAGATCTTCAGCAAGGGTTAACCCGGTTGACTGGTTAATATGGCTCCTGTCTATCCCGGTATCTGCCAACAAGGCATAAACCACGGCCCCTATATCGGTATCTGCTGCGTATGTGGTTACATCAGTTGGATGAACCACCGTATGAGAGAGTTTGTAGGTGTAATCTACGCATGGAATTGAAATCGAAGTGTTACCCCCTGAATAGTTAAGTGTCCAATCAGCCGCCATGCCATGAAATAACACGACTCTATCAACCTCAATAGCCACCTCATCATCCGCCTGAATGTTTGATAATATATCCAGGGGGGCCTGTATCTGTGCAGTTGTTATGAGGGTTGAAGCGCTGCGTTTTATAGATGCAGAGTTAAACGCCACCAGATACGAGCCAGCTGCATAAACTGAAACGGATGTCATCGTGTGAACTCTATTATCACTTTTGGCTTTGCTGTTTCACCCACCGCTACAGCGTTTGCCAGCCCCGTTTTTTCTATAAAATATTCTGTTGTGGACCAGCCGCCAGATGTGTTTCCCATAGCCCCCCGCATTGATGTAACAGTTCCCTCAGTTGAACACAGCGGGATCCGCGAAATAGTGACGGCATTGTCAGACCGAGAGGTCCAATCATCCAAATAGTCCGGCCAGGAGAAATCCGCGTCTGTATAGTACAGACTCATATTTACACCATAATGAGATATTGTTTCAAGCCCGGCAGTCATTTTTAAAAATAAATCAATTCCGTCCTGGTGCCATGTTGCTGTCATTTACAGGTCTCCATAATACGACTGTATAATTGTCAAATCGAACAAATACCAGAGCCCGAACGTATCAACGTTCACCGGACCAGAAATTAGACAGTTGTTGTATGACGTGTGGGTCTGGTTTGTTTTGTCCCATATTTTAAGGGTTCCATACCTTTGCAGGCTGGTTGCATACTGGTACCCGGTAACACTGACCCCAACATTAACCAGCCCCTGTTTAGTAACCAGCCTAGTCACCTGTGTATAGTCCTGAGTTGCGCATTTGATATTCCAGATTTTCCCGCCTCTTGATTCGGTAACAACCGGTGGGGATGCATTAGGTAAAACAATCCCATTAAAACAGATTTTCCCACGCTCGCATGTATATGCAGACGGATCAATAGGATCTTCCCCAATTGTTGCAGACACCACAATCGATCCTTCTAGTAGGTATTCATGAGTTACAGGAGATCCGGTTTCTGTGAGTGTATACGTTATATCATCATCTGGTATTAACTCAATATAAATATCAATCGTTATTGTTTGTCCAGGTGATACGGTATTGTTATTTGCAACCTCATAAGGCAGATAAACGTGCCTGCAAATACAGTCTCCTGCACTTGTAAACGCCCCAACCTCCCATACTTCCCTGTCCACGGTTGCCCCATTTGTAAAAACCTTTTGAAGGTGGAGTTTACCGTCTGCATACTCTATTGTTGAAGCGGTTGCCTCCTGAAATCCAAGATCCGTATATTTTGTTACGAGATCTGTCTGAGATGCAGCCTCTGCCGTCTGACTGCTCCCTATCCGGATCTTATTGATAATCGCAGTGGTTTCCTGGTCGTTGAAAAACTTCGCGAAGTATGCCAAGCCCGCGTCTGTAACTATCATGATACACCCCTAAACGTTCTGTCCATACGCATATCACGGGCCATGGATGCCCGGAACTCATCATAGTTGGTTACATTAGGCAAAACAATATCCCCGCTATAGTTTTGTATTATGGTGCTCCCTCCTGTGCCTACACTTCCATTATTTTGGGCCGCCGGTATAACTGCCTCACCCTCATGGAGCATATAGATCCCGGTTTCAGGAACGTAGTTTGTGCCGGTTGCGTATGAACCGGATACGCCTGCCTGGCTGCCGATGAATGGGATCCTACTCCAAATGTCATTGAATGCCTTTACCACATTATCCCAGATGCCTTTAACGAAATTCCAGACACTTGTAAGGGAATTGTAGATCGTATTATACAGATCCTGAAGTGGTTTTACAACAGCGGCCGCTGCATCTGTGAAACATTGCAGGAACCCTGCAACTATTCCGGTTGCCCATTCGGTGAGTTTCCCCAGGATGTCAGCGAAGAACGCCACGATCGAAGCGGTAAAGTTTGCGACAAAGTTTACCAGGTTGGTAATTATTTCAGCGAAGAAATCAACAACAGACCGCACAAACTCAATAATCCAGTCTGCTAATTTCGTGAGAATATCTGCGAAGAAATCAACCATCGCCGTTGTATAGTCAGTTATCCAGGTTGCTAACTTATCAATGATATCTGCGAAAAAGTCAACAACGGCAGATGTGAACCCGGTTATCCATTCGGTGAGTTTGGTAATGATATCAGCGAAGAATGTAACTACAGAATCGGTAAATCCGGTTATCCATTCGGTGAGTTTGGTAATGATATCAGCGAAGAATGTAACTACAGAATCGGTAAATCCGGTTATCCATTCTGCCAGTTTTGCCAGGATATCTGTATAGAACTCGACAAATCCGGTTGTGACATCAGAGATCCACTGAGTAACAACCCCGAGCGTATTTACAGCCCAATCAGTAAACCCTGCGAGCAGGTCTGTAAGGAACTTTAATCCTGCTGTGAGAAGACCGATAAATATCTCTTTTATCTTTCCGTCAAGTTCTACAAAATAATCAATAAACCCGGTAATGAACTCCAAAACCCCTTCTAATATTTGGGTGAATCCATCGATAAGTGCATTTAGAATGTCACCTATCGGGAACATGGCATTGACAAAATCAGCTGCTGCTATCGCTGCCCCGGTGATCGTTTCTAGCACTTTCCCAGGCAACTCGGTAAACCATTTTGCAACGTCTAACCAATTAACCCCGAGAGCGGACAGGATCAGAGTGGGAGGGAATATTACGCCCAGGATGATGGAAACAATTGTATTTGGATCGATGCTCGAAACAGCAGTAAGAACTTTCCCCGGTATCTCTGAAAAGAATTTAAGAACGTCATCAAGCCCAACACCCATTTCTGCTAGGATTTTTGCAGGTGGAAATATCGCCCCGACTATTCCGAGCACGATATTTACCGGGTCAATGCTGGTAATGAATGACAATATTTTGTTTCCGATGTCTGCAAACCAATCCCCGATCTGTGGAAAAAACTGGTTCAGTAACATCAGGATACCGGCAGGCGGGAAGATAATACCCACAATAATTTCAGCGATGCCTATTCCACCAGAACCGCCGAGAGCGTTCATGATGGTTTGCGGTAAGTTCGTGAAAAAGTCTAAAATCCCCTGGAACGCTTTCCCAATATCGAATGTTTTGAGCCAGTCTGCGAATGCTGCCCCCTGTTCCATGATCCATTTGAAAACGCCAAGTTCATTCAGCGCCCAAATGGCAGCAAGCCCGATCCCGAGCCCCACAATAAGGGGTAAAAATGGGATAAGTGCGGGAAGTAAGGACGTTGAAATTACTCCCCCCATACCCCCCATCCCACTAACAACACTACCAAGACCGGTAACTATTCCACCAGATGAGATTATCTTTAATGCCTCCCCGATTCCTTCCAAGGTGGTAACCCCCCCACCAATGGCGGGTAAAACATCCCCCATGCCTGACATCGACCCCACAACATCACCGAACGGTTTTACAACTTCGCCTAGATATGATGAAAATACACTTAGTTGATTATTGAACTTTTCCTGCGTTGGTACTGCATCATTCGCTATCTGTGCATATTTATCAGCCTTTCCAGCAGAACTTTCTACCTTTTCGGATATTGTAGCCCATTCATCCTTCGATATGCTTAACGCTTTGGTGAGTTCTTCGGTTGATATTTTCCCGTCTTTATTCGTGTCGTTTGACTCATCAAGCGCACCTTTCAATTCAGATATCGCTCGCCGTCCAGTAATCCCCTTATCTGCTAATATCCCAAGTGTCTTCGCGAAATCATCAGAGGAGATACCGGCGTCCTTAAATGACGGGCCAACCAATTTTGCCGCCTGGGCAAAGTCATCCACATTTAATTTTGTTTCTTTAAACAGGGTTGCAAGTGGATCGATCTTTCCGGGTATTTTATCAACGCCATCACCAAGAGCGGCAAATGCAGGTACAAGTGTTTGTGCAAGTCCATCTGCACTTTTCCCCGTTGCATCCGCCAGGGTATCAATGGCAGACCCAACCTCTTTTAATTGATCTTTAGAAGTTATTCCAGACCGCCCAAGCTCAGTCAGCATTGCCGCAGCTTCAGACATAGGAGTATCCGCAGATGTCATAGAGCGGATAAGTTCTTCCATTGCCTCTTTCGGCAGACCGGTCTGTTCTGCCAGAGTTCCGGCTGCTGAAGATAACTCATTATAGGTATCAAGAGGTCCCTGCAACTGAGTTGAAATGACAGACAGCCCTGCCCCAGCATCTACAACAGCTCCAAGGGCGGTTTTCATTTTACTAGTAGATTCGCCCAGGGTTCCGCTCACCTCATCTTTGAGGCGAAGAATAACAAACAATTCAGCCAGGCTGCCTTCCATTATTTCTTCTCTCCGTAAATCTCAATCATCGCCGAGTAAAGGAAAATTATCTCTTCTTCGCTGCACGTTTCCAACTCGTGCGGGAATTTTCCAAGTTTTTCACAGATGTAGTATAACCATTTCCCAGGATTGCTTTTAGCGAAATCTGCTTACCATCTCTCGCTTTTCGTTGATATTGGAAATAACCCCGGTAATGATAGCAGTTTTATCCCTGGTTGATATCTGCCCTGACGCGAAGAACTCGTATGATAGAGACGGATCCACACAGATCTTACCCAGTAACCGGTTCAGCCGATCATATCCCTCTGCTACCATATCTACCTCGGTGCCGAGTGTGTCTATGTCCTGCCCGCCAGACTGAAACGACATTCCTGCCCGGTAGATATCTGCCTGTAGTTTTAAGAGTTCAATAACTTCAGAGTCTGTCGGAACATACACTTCTATTTCCAGCCCGCCATCCAGGGGAACAATGATAATTTCAGCGTGTGCCCGCCGCATCAGGCGCTGTGCAATGTTTGAGAACTCACGCTGATCTCTCGCATTATTCATCATCCTGCTCTGAAAATTGGATGATATTTCAGGGTTATCTATCTGCTTGAGCACCAAGATCTATCAACCCTATGAACTGGATCCTTCCCACTCGATCAGATACCCAATATCAATCGTGAACGAATCGGTATAGGTTCCTTCGGTCGGGAAGTCCTGGTCATGCCCGCTGAACGATACGTCAATGCAACCCCACTTGTGAACCACATTTCCGGAAGCGTCCAGTTTCTTACCGACAAGACAGATACTATCCTTAAATCCGGTGATCTTGTTTGACCAGATGTATTCGCCGGCCTTCGGTCCAACCGTCCTGGCACCCACGAAGATCGTCTTAAGTGCAGAAGTCATCTGAAGCTGTGAGAACGATCCAGAGTGTTCAGTTGTTCCGGTGATCGTGATCTTGTTCGTCTGACCGTGTACCGCCTGCTTTTCGGTTGAAGCTTTGGAACTGGTCTTAAAGTCCTGGGCTGAAGCAACATGAGTAAGCCCGGTGGTATCGGTGTCGATGTAATACACATCAACGACATCAGCGAGAGTAATCCCTGAATACTTGATAAAGTCTATCCCGCTGGTTTCTGTTGCTGGCGTGGTTGCATCTGTCTGAAACCCGGTATATGCTGTCTGAACATTGTTGACGACAACAACGCACATACCATAATCAGCGGTCTTTGCAAGGGCGAACCCACCGGCAGATACCATGCTTGCATCTATCGTTTTGGTTTCAGATGCAGCAACGGCGCCACCATACCATTTTACTTCCGGGCCTCTGCTGAGGTCCGATGCGGTAACATCTGTCATTTGTTATACCTCTCTGTAAACTATCGAAACGTCCACGGGAACATGATACCAGCCGGATGGATCCTCTATCGTTCTCGTTCCGCCGGTGACGGTTCGGGAAACGATATCATAGGAAGTTGTGCTTACGGTCCACCGTTCCGGCGTCATGTTCAACCGTGGTTTGTGAAGTGCAGCGATAACCGCCGCTGCAACGGTTTCCACCTGGCTTGGTGATCGTATCCCGTCAACTACTGCCGGGTTTGACCAGCAGGATATCTGCACCCTGGCTTCCCATCCTTTGTTAGCAGACTTGTCAGGCACCCTTGAAACCGGATGAACCGTGATCGCTGGCAGGGCTGGGTTAGTGGGCAGGGCGTCCACGTAGATCCTGGTTGATACGAGAGCGGTGATGGCTGACGTATTCGCGAGTTTGGATCGAACCATAGCGGTTATCATTTGCTATACCTCGCGATTGCTGCTTTTAGTTCGGCCTGCACGTCTTCCATTACCTGATCCTTGTTCTCGTCAAATGCCGGGCGAAGGAACGGGTGCGGATGGGAACCATACCAGATCACCGAGTCACCCCGCTCGATGCCGAAGATAGCAGCCCATTTCCGAGACTCTACTTTCCAGAGCCACGGGATCTTTTTGGCCTGGCTTCCCCCCGGTCCGGTTGCATACAGCCCGGTACCGTATTCGAGATAAGCTGCATGTTTCTCTGAAGACCCGGTTTTGATAATCGACGCCCCGTTCTCAAACACGTCCTGAGTGTTGATTGATGCGGTAAGGATTCCGTTGTCGTTGTGCTCTCGTGCCTTTTCCTTCGCAGCAGCCTCAACATTCAGCCGCATGGCTTTCTTGCCGGCTTTCGTGAGTTCTTCCGTCAGGTTGGCACCCAGAGCAACCAGTTTTCTCTGTAACTCATCCATGCCAGTGATAGTTACTGCTGCTGCTGCATCTGTCACCCAACCACCTCAAGATCACAGAGAATATGCGATACTGTCGCATTCTTCAGAATTGCAGGTCTCGGAACGCCTTTTATCCGGTACGTCTTTGTGTATCCGGTTGATAATCCTACCAACTCTTTTCCTTCGGTTATTGACGTTCCGGCAGGCAGAACAACCCCTAACGTCCTTACCGGCTGATGCCCCGAGTCAGAATGCTGAATGTTTCCTTTCTGCATGACGAACCGACATGAAACCGTTGAATATGACTTTGTGCCGGTTGTTATGTTCCAGGCATCCGCAGTCCCGCCGGTAGATCCGCTCTCAATGTTGCACGAATGAACCAGCAAAGACTTTGGATATGGCATTATACCTCTGAATAGAATGTTGGAACATCAGCCTGATCGAGATGAAAGTCTGGCATGTTTGCGTCAGCCCTGGTATAATCTGTCTCTTCTTCGGAAGAAGTTCCGGAAGTGGATACCTGACTTTCGATGATCTGTTTGTATTCGAGCAGGAAGATCGTCTGCCCCGGATCCTGACTGATGGAAAGCCCTTCGGTTGAATACGACTTGTATCCGGCAGTTGCATCAGCTAACGCCAGATGAGTTATCATCAGAGCGTGGCACCAGTCATACAGGGTTGCGTTCATCCCTGCCGGTGCGTCAGTCTCAAGCCTGGCGGCTGCTACTGCCTTGAGTGCGGTATACGTTGTGTCGCTTTCACCGGTAGGGACATAATCACCCCGTGACGCGATAGCAACTAACGAATAGGTGACACTCATGTTTTACTTACCAGCACTATCTTTTCGAGAGTTGTTCCAGGTTCCTGATAGGTGAATGCATCAAGATACTTGGTATCATCCAGGGCTTCTACTGCTGCGATGAATGCCGCCAACGTCAGGTATACATCGACATTGCAGTTCGCCATGATTACGTCTCCACGTATTCCAGGATCACAATAGCATGTCCGGTTCCTGAAGAACTGCCGGTATTGACAGCTTTAAGATCGAGTCTGGTGCCTGCGGTGATCGCGGCTTTCCCGCTCTCGGGTGAGATCTCACCATGATACTTGACCGCTTCGCCTGCTGCGGTAAGGGTTTTACCAAATATCTTTGCCGGACTGCTTGCATCATTATACAGTTCGATCTTTGCGTCGGTTGTACTCTCTTTTACATAGGCCTCAGTCAGGTAATAGTGCAGGGTAACGACTGTGATATCAGTAGGTGCGAAGAATACCCCGTATTGGGTAATGTCAGAACCACTTGCAAGATCTATTCCTGTAGTTGCCAGGGTAGTTGTTCCGGCAGTCAGAACCGCGAACTGTGAGTTTGTTCTTGTGATCTCGGTCTGGATACTTGACAACTCGGAAGCCACCTTCTCAAGCAGCGTCCCTTTTTCCTGGCGAAGTTGTTTTGCTGTTTTGGCTGTATACGTCATGTTTTTACCCTTGATGTGATGTACTAGAGTTTAGTCCAAAAAGAGACGGGTTTTAAAGCCCATCTTCTGAAAGAATACCGTAAGCGTCCTTTACCTTACAGACAGTATCTAACCAGATCTGCACAACGGTATCATGTGTGTCGTCCTCGAAATACTGATGAGCGGAAAGCCCGAAGTTTCGCACCGTCTTCGTGGTAGTCTGCCCGTTCACAACGGTTTCGTATGTGACGGTTTCGGGGGTTCCGTAGTCCGGATCGTTGTTGTAGTACAGAGCTGCGGCAGGGTTCCGCCGGTCAATACCCAGGATATCACCGTCAGTCACGCCCGAGAAGCAGCCGTGTAAGATCGGCTTTCCTTCCATCGGCAGAGCGATCGCGTCCTGGTAGGTATTGCTAGTTACGGCTTCCCGGTATGCCGGGATCTCGGAACCGAGTAAGAACCCTTCCATCTCGTTCAGGTTGTTGGTGTGAACGAATGCATCGGTGAGCCTATATGGATATCCTTCCCGCTTCATGGCGTTCTTGAAGTTCAGCATATCGGTCATCGGTGCTGCGGTTGCTGCTGACCAGGCAGCGGTCAGGGTGATACCTGAATCGGTTGAACCTGCGTCCAGGGTTGAGTAGATGCTGGAATTCATGTACTCAGCTACCCAATACCCGACGGTTGATAATCCGTCCATGATCATATCCCGGCCTGCCGGAAGTTTCAGAGCGGATGAGTCAAACCGGATGGAAAGCCCCTCGGTTTTGGTGATCGCAGTCTCTTTTGTCAGCCGGGTGATCTGAACCTCTGCAAACCTGCTGGATGGGGTAGTCATCCGGGGAACCTGCTTCTTAGCGTCTGAACTTCTGCTGTTCTTGACGCCATAAACTACAGGCTGCCCGCCAGTGTCAACAAACGGAATGAGATCTATGAATTTCAGTTCCGGTTCCATTACCCGCATGACTTCAGAAAGAACGACGGGGGTTTGAAGGAACCGTGCATTAGTGCCTGATACTTGTACCATTTCTTATACCTCCTTATGTGCCGATCAGCACAGCCCCGCCGGTGAATCCAACGAGAATACTCACAGTAGCAGAACCAGACGCCACGTAATGGAATGAGAAGGCTGCAAGCCCGCTGTTTGCAACATCGAATACTGACAGGGTGTCAGGTGATCCGGCTGCTGCAAGCGCGTTGGATGCTGACGCATCGAGTTCTAAATTACCTTCCACGCCTGGTACGACGTTAGCGGTTGAAGCGCCAACGAGAACGGCCTTTGCGATACCGGTGACGGTTGGGAACCAGACGGTTGCAACCCGATAGTACTTGCCTGTCAGATGTGCAGCCCAGGTTGCGGTGGGGGTAGTTGACGGGGCGACAACGATCTGAGGTTCGGTTATGATCTTACCAACCAGAAGCGATCCGTTTGTCATCGCCTTAACGACAGGAAGCCCCTGGGTAGCTGCGTACGTGTTGTCTGACTGAACGTCCAGGTTTACCCATTGATCCTTATACAGCCCTGATGCAAAGGTGATCCCTTTGTCGGTGTATCCGTCCGGACCCAGTACGTTACTGGTGACGGTTGCAACCCCTTCATACAGGATGCACGTGAGTTTAACCCCGCCATCTTCAATACCTGCAATTGTTGATACTGCCATATTATCTCATCCTCCCGGTTGACATCCGCAACTCTCTTCCGAGAGCGATCGGGTCGTCCGGGTTGTCCTCTGCCTTATTCACAAACTGCTGGCCGCTCTGGCCTTTGGTTTCCGCCTTGATCTCGAGCAGCTTATTAGTAAACGCAACCGGATCACTCTCGAAAAGTTCGCGGGTTGCCTTTTCGTCTTCTGCCTTGTGAACCATACCCGGAGGGAGTTTGTTCTTCAACGCCTGCCATGCGGCTTCTTTACTTGCAGACTCTATTTCAGCGATCTTATCAGACAGGATCTTTTTGTCGTCCTGTTCTTTCTGAAGAAGTGCCTTGAGTTCTGCGATCTCGGCGTCTTTTGACGCAATGATATCTTCAGACATATTCTTCTTTTGTTCCGGTTCTTGGATCTCTTCTTTAACCGGTTCAATATTCGTAACCGTTTCAGGTTCTGAAGCCCCGCCGGTGATATCTTCAATAAATGACTTTAGAGACGCGAAGATCTCATTCAGTCTGGTTTGGTTTTTGCCGGACAGGACTTTCCCTTCGTTGGTGAACGCTTTCATACCGTTCTCCTTGTTCAGAACCACAACGCCCTTATCCCTGGGTTGGTTTGTTTCGTCTTCCTCGAAGAGCAGAATATGATGCGGTTTTACGTATCCATCCAACCGGTTCTCTGCTGTGTTCGCCCAGAACCCGGTTGATATTCCGAGTTTTCCTTCATCATACAACTTCTGTACATCCGGATCAGCGTTCCAATTCAGATCGCTCATCAGCCGTGGTCGTCCTTTCGTCTCGATGCGGGTGTTTGTCGGCGTCCCAACAACTTCTGCCCGCCTACCTGTCTCTGTGGCTATCCGAGCAAGTTCAGCAGCCGGATCTTTATCATATGCTTCCAGGTCTGGGTGATCCTGTGCGAAAATGATCGGCACGGTATCCCAATCAGAAGCGTTCTCAAAAGAGTCTACCGGGAAATAGTCGTCTCCTATCATCCGGTTCAGTTGCTGAATAATGGTCTCGTGGGCCTGAACACCTGGATCGCCGTCCGGTTCATTTCCAGCATCTTTAGGCATGGATACCTATATGGTGACGTTATTATTTATCGTCAAGTAAAAAACAGTTTTAAAATGAGTGAAAAGAAGAACTGAATGATAATTTATCGATGCTTGAAATATCCCTGAATGTTTTCGGTATCTGCTTTTACTCTGCCCATTCCTTCAGAATACCAACAGGCAGGATTATCAGAGCCTTTTCAATCGGAGTTTCATCCATGGTGGACCTTAAATGGATGTTTTTGTGGCCTGAGCCCAACCGAGGATGTTCTCTCCTGACGCGTAATTCGCATCCAGATACGACTGTATCGCCGCTTCTGATTCATACACTGCAGGCAGAACCCAGTTGATCCGGACAGACTCATACTGCCATTCAGTATACTCGTTGCCCATGTCGTCCAGTTTGGTTGCACTGGTAATACCCCAGTTGACGAGTATGTCCAGTTTGCCGCGTTTCAGTGTCCCGAAATCAGGGGTTATGGTTTGTGGTTCAATGTTACTATTTACCATGGTGTTTTCCTCAATACTTCTTCGAGTGGATTCAAAATATCTTTCAGTTTTACTTTTTCTCCATCGAGTTTTGTTTCACCTACTGCAAAATCTGAAAATTTTGGATGGTTTGTCATGATTTTAACCCAAAAACTCGACGCGCCCGCCAATACTCGCAGCGACATTCGCGGGCCCATCATGCGCATGACGGCAACCGACCCCCGCCCACGTGCCACAAATCCAATTACCACCGGCCAGCAGGACACCCGTCTGGCTAATGCCAGATTGATGAGAGTAGTTGTAATCGGTCAGGTATGTATTCGACGCGCCTGCCAATGCACCCGGCACAAACATAGGACCAAGAATATTCCCGGTGTCCCTGGCAAGTGCGGATACATATCCGTGACAGTATGTTCCTGCATCGGTGCCTGAAATATTGTCGACTCCATTGAGCGGTAACGGGCTGGTTATCGACTCATATGATCCTGACGCCATGACATCTGCAATCGTCCCAGTTCCATCACGGTTAAGGATTCTGTGAGATGTATCAGTCGTGTTATAACCAGGTATAAACTGCCAGATGTTGCCCCACAGGTTTTCTATGCCCCGCCACACCACCGAATGATAATCGTTCGCTGTGCTTCCATAGGTTCCATTGCTTGCAAGTAATGACTGAATATCTGTGCCTGCTCCTTCACCAACCTGGTTGAGATAGGTTCCGGTAAGTGCTGCTGACGTGTTGCTTGCATTCGTCCTGCCTAGTCCTAACTTGCTTTGAGAGTCAAACGATGCATACTCAGTGTAAAACAACTGTTGTAACAGACATAAGGTATGGAAATTAGTAAGACCCCATCCGGTTCCGATTGCGTTTCCTGCCGCCTCAAACTGTGCCAGTGTTCCTGATGCAGTTAGCCCGGTTAAGTTCTTCACACCCGATTTGCTGGTGAGTTTTAACCCAGTCCAATCGGTTGCAGTCAGACAGTTCGACGTCCCGTTTGTGGTAGTGGTCCCACCATTTGCACCGGCGGTATATGCCCCGACGTAAACCTGATCTACAGGACTGGCTGAATGTCCACGTTGATAAAATGCCGGATGCAAACTAAATCCAGTCGTCGGATATGGAGAAATCCACCACCGCCAATACGGATTTGAATACTCAAATTTGATATAGGTTTTCGGGATCTTCACCATCACATAATCGTCTGTGAGAGTAAGTCCGGTGCCTTTCGCATCCGTCCCGAATGTCGCTGCTCCTGCTGATGTGAGCGTGCATCGTCGCATGTTCCCGTGAATCGGGTGAGCATTGAAATAGGATTCTCTGTTGAAGTACGCTGAAGGGATTGCTGTTCCATCGGCTGTTATTCGTTTCAGGTCCGGCGAACCCGATGACGAATCCCACTCTATACCTATGATGTTCGGTAGAATGTCATTCATCCGAGCGTTGTAAATTGCGTTTTGTGTTGCCATTTAGACCACCGTAATGTTACCTATTACTGATCTCACCTGAAATTCGGTGTCGGCAGTTATGCAGATGAGTTCTACGCAGTCCCGCCTGTTTTGTGCGGCGAGATATCCAGCGGTGCCGGTTGTGGTGTTCTGGTCTCCAAAATATACTATCTGACTTGCGTTCTGTGCGATCTTCCAAAGCCCGGCTCCTTTTCCGGCTATTGATATTATTTTGCCAACTGCACACGTTGACGGGAGAGTAACGGTAACGAGAGCTGAATTGTTGCAGATGTATCCGTTGTCAACCGCTGCCGCCTGTGATGTTCCGGTGACTTCGTTCCAGGTGATGCCCGAACCGCCAGATCCAAAACGGGAATCGTCACCGGCTGCCACGGTTCCGGCAGTTGTGCCGACTGCCAGGTATGCAGCCGAACCAAGACCAAGTATTGTTTTTACTTCAGCCAGGGTTTTCTTAACAAATGCCCCTGCACCTGAAGCAACGAGCATATCATTTTCAGCAGTTGCCAGTGAGTGCAATATCCGGCCTTTTATCTGCGAGACAATTGTATTGTAGTCTGATGCATACAGTATGTCTTCGTCGTCTGTTTTTTCGTCGTCCCATGCCATGCTCAAGCCTTCCGAATTGATATGAGTTTATTCATCCTGGTTCCTCGTTCACGAAACGTAAAATTACCTAGTATTTTTGTATCAGTAACTGTTTCGAGCGTTGAAATATAATCAGACAGCGTTATGTGAGGTGAACAAATACATGAGCCACTTGTGCCCCCACTATTGCCGAATACAGCCTGGCCGAATACAGCCGTTCCAAAAACGGCAGATGTGCCCATGCAGGTTAATATGTATCCAGCTTATTTATCGTCAAGCAAAAAACGGTTTATCAGTTCTCGCACTTCGTCCGGTAGGATATGATATTCGCACGGGAACACCGCGAGAACTTCGTCGCACACGCCAACCATCAGTTTGTCGCACCCTTCCACCGGTCGGTTTATCTCGTCCATACCGATCCAACAGTACCCGTCAAAGTTCCAGAACAGGCAGTCAATACAGAGCCTGGTTTTCCGGGTGCTGGTTGGGGGGATCATACATCATCCAACTGACAGAACGAAGCAATGGATAACGGTTCTTCTATCTTTTTAAAATTGCACGGTTCACTGATCTGATCAGTGTTGTAATAATAACAGCCATACTGGTTTTTTGTTACATGTGTGCTTCCTTTTACATTTGAAACAATTATCCCTGTCACCTGACAATATGGGCACGACTCACAGGAAGTAATGACAATGTGTTTCATGATATCACCCCGGAGTTGATGAGTTTCTTTAGTTCATCATCAGTTAGATTATACTTACAGGGGGTTAATTCGTGATCACCTTTCAGTATGGCAAAATAAAACGTCGCATATTCATCTTCTCGATTTGGATTAACTATGCATCCCCAATCCCTCTTAAATACACAATCGACCGCATCTTTACCAAATCCAAACGAACACATGCGTTTTGATCTTTCTTCAACCGGTGGAATCATTCTGCATCCTCGCGAAGTACCCATTCTAAAACGGATAACTGCCCCCGCAATACCAGAATATCGGACTTCTTTTGAATGTTACCATGTAATAAAGCAAATTTAATTAGTTTTATTTTGGCTTTTATCTCTTTTTTCGTTTTCATTTCTTCCCCCGCTTCTCTTCCAGCGCCCGATTAAGGACGGCTGAAATATTCCATTTCTGATCCTTGGCTATCGTGTGCAAATCCTCACGGATTAATACTGTGGTTTGCCGGTATCGTATTCCGTCAACTTCGTGAAAGGTTGGCATTATTCCGCACCTATGACACGATCAATTTCATCCCGAATCTGTTTCATTTCCTCGCGGTTAAAATAATCAACCTCTCCACAAATATCCAATTTATAAAAATGATATTGCTTACCGTGCATCTCTTTCATTAATTCGGCAGAGACGAACATATCTTAACTATGTTATTTACAATAACATAATGCTACCTGCTATGTTATTGAACATAATATAGTGGATCTTAATTAGGCCCGATACTAAACTGTGTCAAAATGTGTAAAATTAGTAGAAACAAAAAAAAGAATTACCCAGTGAAACTATCTTCGATCGCCGTCTTTGCTACCCGTTCAATATCGCCCAGGTTCTTCCCTGCCCGTTTTGCCTGGCTGATGATATACGCCGGAACCCGGATCGTAACTAACTGATCTTTCTGGATCCGTTCGCGGTATGCGAAAGTCTGAACCGATCTGAATGAGCGATACCCGGAATTGTCTTCAGGATACAGTTTCCCAAGTTCTTGGGCGATCATGCCGTAACTCATCTGACCAACATGCAACCGGATAAACTCTTTCTCGCGATCGCTGAACGGCTGGCCTGATGCCATGTTAGTAATCCTCCGGGCCACGGTTTGGGGCTAAAGAACAGCGGCATTGCGGGTGTACGGGGCATGGCGGGCATTCATCGATCCTGAATATCTTGCCGTCCATGGCTTCACAGCCATACACAACAGAGCCGTCTGGCAATTCTATTTCTGGCCCATTATCTGCTGTGCATGTCCGGTCATCGTAACTCGAAAGCCATTTGACGTATTCAATATCAGACTCGCGATAACTGGCTTTCGCCCCTTCATTCAGGGCATACATACTTTCAGTCCTGGCTATCATTTCGGCCCGGTTCTTGTCGTATCCTAGTTCAACAAGTTGATCGCGAACCGTCCAAAGATCGGTCCCTTTCGTCAGCCCGTCAGTCAGGATAGACATCATCTGCTTTTTGGTATCGTCTGCAATTCCTTCAAAGTATGATAAGTTTCGTTCAATAAGAGCGTCAAGAGCGTTCGGATCGACAGGGACTTTTACCGGGTTGCTCTTTTTAGGTTTTGGCATGTTTTAACTGTAGTTTTGCGAACTTCCCACCCTGCTGTGCTGACAATGTCACGTATTTTTTCGCAAGTGGGCGAAAGACGGTTTCAATTGCTTCAGACTTGTATTCGTCCAACTTCTCACGTAATAGTTCAAGGTTGTCAGCGTGTTTTACCATGAGTTCTATCATTCCATCAGAATACGTTTTCATGGCTGTTTGCAGATCCTTGTTGTATTTGTCTTCTATCCAGAGTGATTGGGCTGGATCTTTGCGGGTTTTAGTTCCCATTATTCCTCAGGGCTTTGTTCAGTATCGCCTTTGCGTCGTCTTCGCTGATCAGGTGTTCCGGGTCCATCTCATTCGCTGAAATAGCATCAACTACCAGCTTAGCTTTCTGAAGCATCTGCTCTTCTGACTGTTGCCCGTCAAGTGCTGCCAGTTCTTCGTCAGACAGTTCAGGTAAGGGCAACCCAAGATCGGTATAGATCTTCCGGGCTTCGATGGTTGTGACTCTTCGGTTTGCCTGGGCAGAGTCCAGGGCTTTCAGCAAGAATTCCGATCGATCCAGTGTCGGGGCAGGAATGGTTATTTGAATAGTATAGTCAGAATATGCGTTTACCCGCAAATATGGTTGAAGCAACTGCTCGAAGGCTTCTGTTATCCAGGCGTGAGTGCCCTTGATATACGCCTGATACATTTCCCACTCGGCAGTAGATGACCCGCTGATGAGCGTTCCTGATTTGCTGATACTGCTTGAAGGTGAGAAATGATCCAGGATCAGGTTCGACAGGGCGTCTATGGTATCGGCAGCGGATGATGTTTCGGCGGTTCCAAGGTTGATGAATTCCATGTTTTCACGTAACTGGAACGCTGTGTTCTTGCTGATGTTTTTTATTATCCGCTGTGCATACGCCTTGTCATCGCCGCGTGGGTTGGTGACTTTGATCGTAAACAGCCCGCCTGCACCGGTCCGGTTTACCATTGACATCCTGGCCTGCCATGCAAAGTCTAGCATACTGATAACCGGGATGATCGGCAGGATGAGCGGAACCCCGCCGATCTTGCCTGACAGCGGATCTGTCACGAGAAAGACGTTTTCAAGTTTGGTTGAGTTTCCATACCCTTGCTTCTGGTAAAACTCGATCTCTTCGGTTGATGTGTTCAGGACAATACCTGGTAAGAGTTCGTTTCTGATGTTGGACGATGTGTTCCCGGCAGTTGCAAATGACTCAGGCGGAAGCCGGCGAAGTTTTTGCAACCGGTATTCTGATCCGTCATACCCCCACACCGGGTTAAGTAGCCCCGGACCCCATTCGGCAGTATCTCTCCATACCCGCTGAATGTTGTACCATAGCCTGACATCGGGCAGTTCTACCATTGTTTGTAATTTTGCAGACAGATCCGGATCCGGTTCGCTGTCCTGGTTATACGCTTCGATGATAAGCCGTTCGCCGAACAGGATCCGCTGGATCTTGTCCAACGCCCCTTTCAGATACACATTTTCCAGATACTTGGTGATCTTGCTGGCATCGATCTTCGGTGCTGCATACCACTTTCCGTATGAGTCGATATACAGCGTTCCTTCTTCTTTCGTCTCTGCTGTCGCCTTATTTTTTATCTGCCCAAGTTTTCCTACTGTTGCTCTCATAGTCCTGGTATCTCTCCTTCGTATCCAAAGTCCGGTATGTCTGCTTCGTATCCGAGTGCTTCTTCCAAAAGCGGTTCGTCTGAACTCTTTGCATGGCTGTTAAACCAGATGATCGCCTGCGTGGTTCCGTCCACCTGATCATCGTTTTTCCCGCGTGGGAATGATGCAAATTCTTCAATATAGTCATGGATCCAGGGTGCAATGGTTGGATCCGGAAGATATACATTCCCGGCCTGCACGTCTGGCGAAGTGGCATGAGCACGGACGACCTTTCCGCCTTCCGGTTCAACCGGTATCAACCCAGGTATTTCAGACTTTAAGCTCTGGATAACTGCCGGGCCGTTTGCCTTGTCTTCAATGAGTTTTGCATATGACATTGACCATTTTGCGGATAGAGTCTTAATTGCCTGAATGGTTGCAGGCAGGTCCAACCGTGCCCGGATCTGATCCAGCAGATACTTGTCAGCCCCGAGTCTACCCCATACCTGACCAACTACATAATCAGAAGACGAAGAATCTTTGAAAGCACAATCCCATGACTGAATTACTTCTTCACACCTTGGGGCTTGTTTGTAAAACTTCCACCAGGTTCTTTTAAAAAGCCCGCCTTCCTGGCTGGTTGGCCGTTGCTGATATAACGACTGCCACTGATACGATCCGACGACTGACTTAATTGCCTGTAGTCTCTCGAGCGAATACTTATCCGGCCAGAGTGGATCGCCGGGCAGACGTGGATCATAGTCCGGTAATGGTTCTTCGGCGATGGCAGGGAATGATATCAGATACCAGTCTTCCCCGCCTTGTTTTACCATGTCTAACAACCAGCCTGCAAGATCGTCTTCATGCCAGCGGGTGAGCGTGATCAGTATCTGGGCGTCCTTCTCGAGCCGGGTATAGAATGTTGACGTATACCACTCCTTTACTTTCTCGCGGTATGTCTGGGAAAGGGCTTCTTCGATGTTTTTGATCGGATCATCAATTATGCCTATATCCATTCCCATTCCAGTTATGCCGCCCCCTACGCCAGCAGAACGATAAACCCCCCGGTGATTGACTATCTCGAATAAGTCAGAGTTCCGAAGGTATGAACCGTCAGCCATAGTTCTTGTGTTCTTTCCGTTCAGGGTGACTTCTGGAAAGAGTGATCGGTATTGCGGCGAGTCTATTATTCTCTGAACGTCCCGGTTCATCCTGGCGGCAAGATCGGCAGAATACGAACAGGATATGATAGACTTGTCCGGATATTGGCCGAATATGTAAGCAGGAAGCCGTCTGCTTACTAATTCGCTTTTTCCGTTTCTCGGTGGCAGGAATACCATCAGCCGTTTTATTTCGCCTGATACGAACCGGTCCAGGGTTTCACACAACACCTGATGATGCCAGTTTACAACGTATGCAGGGAATGTGTGTTTTGTAAAGTCGAGTAGGTTGGAACGTGCAGCCCGGCGGGTAAGCAGTTCATACGCTGCCTGTTGTGAGTTTACCGGGCTGACTGCTTCGCTCATTCCTTCCCTGCTGCTATCCTGGCGAGTTCGTCGTCTGTGAGTTCAGCTGCTGATACGATGCGGACAGGCCCGCCGTCTTTGCCTGTGATCTCGGTGTCCTGCTTATCCCGCTGCCCCAGGTATTGCTTACCTAACCAGATCTGTGACGTTACATTACCGTCTTCTGCTGACTTCCATTGCATCCGTCTCAGGGATGCCTTACCTGCTTCAATTCCTTTTCTATGAATCCGTAAAAACTCTTTATCGTGTTCCAACGTCGCGAGAGAAACCCCCAGGACTTCAGCGATCTCTGACTGAGTACACATTATTCTGGCGAGTTTTTCGCATGCTGCATAGTCGATCTCTACTGGCGGCCTTCCACCAGGATGTTTTTTAGGTACTGGCATTGATCCTCACCGGTTCTTTCCCTGTTGCGTCTTTGAACCTTTCTAATACGACTGCGCAATAGTTATCTATAAACTGTTGTAAATCCAAAATATATGTATGAAACTCTGTGAATGTGGATGCGGGGGGGAAATTAAATCCAATGCTCGGTTTCTGAAGGGGCACAACTTGAATATTAGGAAACTTCCAGACATTGTTTGCTCCGTTTGCGGAAAAACGTTTCATCCCCTCTCTAATAAGACGAAATGTTGTTCTATGGAGTGTTTTAACAAGATTCGAAGTAAACATAGGAGAACCCGTATTAAACACGTCTGTGAAATATGCGGCAAGGAATTTGAAGGAAGAGCATATCGACCAAATGCCAAATATTGTTCTAGAGAATGCTGGTCTCGCCGAAACCCCCCAGATATTAAAACCTGCCTTTGGTGTAATACAGAATTTACCACGTTTGATAGAATTGCTAAATTCTGTTCTAAATCGTGTGCAGACCAATACCGATCTAAACACTATATTGGAGATAAATCGTGTCATTGGAAAGGAGGGACAAGTCTTGTTAATGCACGTGGGATTCTTGGGTCTAAACTTACTGCATGGAGAAAGTCTGTTTATCGTAGGGATAATTTTACTTGCCAGATGTGTGGGTATAAGGGAAACCTTCTGCAAGCACATCATGTCAAACCGTTTGCGGATAATCCCGAATTGAGACTTGATATTAATAACGGTATTACCGTCTGTATACCTTGTCATGAAAAAATTCATGGGAAAAAGATAAGTTCTCCCAGCAAGTTTCCTAAAAACTGTATTGAATGCGGGAAACCTATATCGGGGAAAGGATATTATTGCCGTTCTTGTGGAACTGTCAAACAATGGGAACGACAGAGGCATCTTAAATTCCTCCAAGAAGGACAGGCATTTTTCCAGTAGCATCTAAAAATCTCTGAAGGCAAACACTGACGTAATCAGGGGATATTTCTATTCCTCTGCACTTCCTCCCGGTGTTCTCACAGGCTATCATGGTTGTGCCGGAACCTGTGAAGGGCTCTAATACATATTGTTCCGGATCGGTCATTGCATTAATATATACTTCTGGCAACTCTACAGACATAACAGCGGGATGAGCTCCTATTGTTTCATCATTGCGTGCTAAATATGGAGATACTTGTACAACAGATGGCAGATTTTTGAAATCGAAATCTTTCCCCCTGGGAGAATATCTTATATTTCCATCTGCTCCCCTAACTCCTCTGATAGATCTCCCTGATGAATCCTTCCTATCTGATTTCCTTCTTTTTGCAGTATCCGGAGAGTTTTCAACAGTCCTATTTAATTTCTTAAACTCGTTCCCAAATACAAAGATCCATTCATGTTCTATAGAGAACATTGCAGACTGATTTGATACCCCTCCTGATACCATCTTGTCCCATACGCACCAACTTAAAAATAAATATCCGGCTTTCTTTGCTTCTGTGATATACTCATTCCAGTATTGAACAATCTCCCTGTCTTTGATTTTTAACCCGAGATTTATTAAACAATAATTAGAATAGGGTTTTATTGCCGGAATGAATCTGATAAGTTTTTCCAGGTTTGAGGCTTCATCAGATTTGTATTCTCTCATATCGGAATACGGCGGGCTTGTGAAACAGATCTCCGCTTTCTCTCCCTGCATTAGTTTCTCTACTACTGCCGGATCGGTGCAATCACCACATATTAACCGATGATCCCCACATTGCCACATATCACCCGGCTTAACCTTCCAGGTTTTGTTAAGTTCCGCTGCTCTATCGATCTGCGGTTCTGCGTCTACTTCTTCCCGTGGCTCTTCCGGCTGACTGTCTGATATGAACCGGTCAATATCCGGTATATCTTCCCCTGCGAGTAATGCGTCTACCTGCACCGAATCAAACCCGGTTAAGTCGACTAAGTCTTTTGGCAGGTCTGAAAGCAGTTCGGCCAATACATCGCGGTTATATTGTGCGATCTCTGTCAGTCGGTTATCTGCAACGAGGTAAGCATCAGCTTCTTTCCCGGTGAGTTTCGTGCGGATGGCAGGTATCGTATCCTGCCCCATTGCGATAGCAGCCTTTACCCTGGCGTGACCTGCCAGTATCGTTCCATCGGCTGATAGGATCACCGGGTTTGTGTATCCGAATTTCTTGATCGACTTTTGCAGAAGCCGGATCTGGTTCTCCGGGTGAATCTTTGGATTTGTCGGATGGTTGCTTATCTCATCTATCCTTACTTCTTCGATCTGCATCGTTACATCCCCCATACACAGTTCCAGATAAACAACGCCAGGAATATTCCCCAGAAGATGTATAATCCGTATTCAACAATATTCGACATGGTTATCCCGCCATAGATATCAGAATGAAAATGATCATAAACAGGACTGCACCGAGACAGGCACCGGCACCGGCTGACCAGAGAGCGATAAGCATAGTATATTCTGAAAATTCGTCCACTTCCATGATTACCGCTGTCATCCTGAAATCACTTCGATGTTCTTCCATTCCGTCAAAAGCAGAACTGTTGACGGGTTCCGCGTGGTATGTCCTTCGAGTTCGACCCTGACCAGACACTGATCAGAGAACATCTCGACGATCTCGCCCGTTTTACCTTCCAGGTATGCGGTAAGATCTGCCGGATGACCGGATACAAACTGAAGGGTGACTCTCATACTACTGTCCTGATATGAACTGGTATACTGCAACGATAGCCAGGAACGTGGTAAGCCCCCAGCCTATCATTTCCCTGGTGCTCATGAACGCCTGCTGCTGTCCTTCTCGCCGCTGGTTGGTATCTTCCAGGCTGTTGATCCTGACTTCGTGATCGTTCAAAGTGTTTTGAATGCCTGAAAACTGATCGAGTTGTTTGCAGTCTTCGGTTGTCTGTTCCAGGGTTCGGATCCTGGTTTCATGGTCAACGACTGCGTTATCAAGTTTTTCCTTGATGTACTGCACGTCTTTCTGTATACCGGTAAGACAGATAGCCATGTTCTGTTCAGTTATTACCGTGATCTTTTCGGGTATGTCTGCCATTGTTGTTTACACCCTGCCGGGGAATCGAACCCCGTACGCTGATGAACCTTTCAGAGTGCCGGTATGCTGGATGGAAAACAATGGATGGAATAGTATGTTGTTGTCTTGTATGGTAGTGCGGGGAATGGGTAGCATACCGGGAATACTCTCATCCAGGATCTGAACCTGGTCAATACAAAAATGAGAGTTAATCTTCATCTTCAGGTGCCACCTTGGGGTTAATCACAGGTGTTTCAGAAGGTATTGATAATGTGAACACGTCGGATCGGGTAACTGCCAAGAACTCTTTGTTCTCATACCAGCCGATGATAAATTCGATCGTGTGTTCGCCTACGGTTACTAACCGCATGGGCAGATCAACCGAATACGACTCATACCGCCCTTCGGTTTTTTCTGTGTTGCTGCCCATTCCTTTTTTGTTGTTCTTGATCTCGACTTGTTTTCCGTCGAAAACGAGTTGAAGGGCGAACGGCGATCGGTTTTTAAGAACTTCAATACCAACATGGATCTTACCTGCCGTGAGTGATACAAGAGACTGGATATCAGTTGTAATTCCTGGCTGTGGCCGTAACGCTGCTTCCTGTTCGGTTATTGCTATTCCTACAATTCTGATAGGTACTTCCATGGTTTACCCCGTCTGTATGTTCAGGTTACTAGTCCACCGGTAGATCGTTTTCAGACCGGTTTCTACTGCCGAAGTAAGAAGCCCGTATGTTATCATCTGGGTAGCTACATTGGCTTCTGTCAGCGGTTCCCATCCGGCGACAACTGACATGATGCCAATGATAATACCTACAATAATAGTCGGTGCGATCTTTTCCGGCAGAAAGCGTTCAGTCTGTTTTGTTGGATCTGCTGTCTGGTTCAGATACCAGTAAAAAGCGACACCGGCGGAACCGATGGCTGCGGTTAAAATTGGTTCAATTTCTATCATGAGTTAGCCCCCTCAACGGTTTCATTTCCCGTCTCATTGGCTGGCGTATCGTTTACTATCTCTTCGGCTGACGTATCCCAAAGCCAGTCATACCCGGCGTCTAGGCTCTTGTTCTCATCGCTGGATAGCAGCCCGTGATCGTGCCGGTAATAACTGTATTGCAGGATTGTTTCAGACTTGTTCAGGCCTGCGTATAATGCCCCGTATGCATCTTCGTATAGGTATCCCTGCGGGGTTGTGCCCTGAACCGATGCCCCAACGGTTTTACCGTTTGTGACGATCTCGCTCTCATAAGTAGTTCCAGGTCCTGAACCCATAAGCCCCCACATCCCTTCAGCGGTTTGTGTCTCGGGGTATCGGCTGCTGTCGGTTCCGTTGATCAGGAAGTTGTTTTCATCGCATGGTGTTTCCGGGGAGTTTGTCTGGGTTGCGAACATACCGACGGTATCGAATGCGTTCAGCATTCCGAGAGTTTCAACCCTGGTGGTATCTGTTTTCTGAACCCCGGTTCTTCCTAAGCTGACGATGGTCTGAGACTTGCCATTATACAGGTATGAGTCGTTGGAAGTTCCGAACCGCATTAGATCGTTGCTGGTTTCATAGCATTCTTCCGAGTTGAGAATAATTGATCCGCCGTTTGAATATGCGGATGATGATATCACAGCAGATGACGGGAATGAGCATAGTATGAGACAAAAGAATACAGCCAATACTGCAATGATAATATATTTCATCGTTGAAACGGACAGACTTTTTTGATAAAGTTCCAGGCTCTGGTATGTAGTTTTTCAGCCTGTTTTTTCCGTGCGGTGTTTGCTGCCTGTAATTCCTTGTCGGAATAATTTGTATCAAGCAGACTACCATCTGACATAACACCATATTGCCGCGAATTTGCTTAAAGTGGCTGAAAACAGAAAAAAGAGAAAAAAGAGAAAAAAGTATTATTTCCGGCAGTCGCATGGGATATGTGGGTATGGGCATGACCGGCGGTGGACCTGTTCAGAACAGACATACCCGTCTCTGAGTCGTTTCCTATACATGCATCTAGGCTTTAACGAGTCCATAGGATATATTCCCCTCTGGATAGGTGATTAAGCGTTTCTCAAAAGCCCGGCAGAATTTGCACTTATCTTTCGTATTGTCGGGTAATTTTAGCGATGGTTGCCCAGGGCTTAAATGCCCCTTTCCACACACAGCAGTATCAGAACCTGGTAAGTACAGGTGGGCCTTCCGGGTGGAACTCGTGATCCGCCATTCCCCGATCATGGGTATATCCTCCTGGTTGCTGTTATTAATCGTTCTACGTTGTTAAGCCAGTGAATATCTTTCAGATTCCCGTTGATGATTGATTCGGCTTCATTTATTGCCGTTTCTCTGAATTGCGTGTTAATTCTGCCTTCTAGCCTGATGTTTGCTATAACTTGCCAGGTTTCCATTGTTATTCGTCCTTCAGAAGTCCTTTTCGGTGTG
>Ga0116153_10001063_pt1 | contig 28162 bp, 20 predicted proteins | sample AD_UKC028_MetaG_FD_89896 | JGI IMG/M metagenome (GOLD analysis project Ga0116153, IMG submission 89896) | Active sludge microbial communities of municipal wastewater-treating anaerobic digesters from USA - AD_UKC028_MetaG | ecosystem: Engineered > Bioreactor > Anaerobic > Digestate | place: USA...
ATTCAATACCCGCACCCGGCTCCCCTCCGGCACCGCCTCCCCCAACTCCAAAAACAACGAGTTCCCCACCCGCAAATCCCATTCCCTCAACGGCGCATACACCGGACGCCGACGAAATCCAATCCCGGTAATCTCAATTTCCCGGGAATTACAAAGGACCGTGAACGCCTTTCGATGCGGCAGGATGATCTTGTTGGATTGAATCAAAAAGTCCCAGTCGCTCAAAGACTCCTTTATAGAAGGTTTGGTTGTGACCCTTTGAACCTCGACCAAACGAGGATCAAGAATCAACAATTGGTGATCCCCTCCTCGAGGCAGAGCCTGAAAGGACTGTCCCTCGATGTTGAACGTTGACATGAGCAGGAACCATCCCATGACAGCAACACCCAAAAACAGGCTGTTTCTCGAATAATGTCGTTTCACCACACCCCCGAATTCTAAACCGACACGACCAAAAGCCCAAACGATTATGGCAACTGAGACATGCGGGCATCAGCTGTCCGAGGATCAGGATGGCCGGTCTTCAAACAAAACGCCGGGCACCTCGATGAAATGCGCGGCAGTTGATTTCACTTTAAACAATTGTTAAAGAATTAGTTATATGGTAATTCTCCGCCCAAATGGAAGCCAATTTCGCATTCCTGACGATGAGGTTTCGATTGACACCGAAAATGTCCCGACAAAAAATACGGTCACCATAACGTGTGGTAAGTCAGTATGAACACTTGAGAACGGAATTATGAGCACGGCGGAAAAACACCATTTTCAGGCGGAGATTCAGCAGGTATTGGACATTGTCATCCACTCCCTCTACCAGGATCGCGAAGTCTTCATCCGGGAACTCATTTCCAATGCGGCGGATGCCTGTGAAAGACTGCGGTTCCTGCAAACCTCGGGCCAGGCGGTGCATCAACCTGAAATCCAGCCGGCAATCGCCGTAGGGGTCGATGAAAAGGCCGGCACCATCACTTTTACCGACACCGGGGTTGGGATGAGCAGGGCCGAACTGGTCGACAACCTGGGAACGATCGCCCATTCCGGGACCAAGGCGTTCCTCCGAGGGCTCCAGGCGGCAGAACAACAATCGGGGAATCCAGACGTGAAGGCCAACCTCATCGGCCAGTTTGGAGTTGGTTTCTATTCGGCCTTCATGGCGGCTAAGAAAGTGACGGTCAACACGCGTTCCCATCTGACCGACGAGACCGGTTGGCGTTGGATCAGTGAAAGGGCGGCAGGTTATGAAATTGAAGCGGCCCCTGATCTTCCCCGAGGCACATCCATTGTCCTGGACCTCAAGGACGATGCCAAGGAATTCACCAAGCCGGCCACCGTCGAACACATCATCAAGCGTTATTCAAACTTCATCCAATTTCCGATCGAGCTCGACGGCAAGCGCATTAACACGGTGCAAGCCATTTGGGCGCGGAATAAGTCTGAAATCAAACCGGAGGAATACCAGGAGTTTTATCATTACGTGGCCCGCAGCCAGGAAGATCCGCTGATGCGCCTCCATTTTTCCGCGGACGCGCCGCTGTCCATACAAGCGCTTCTTTTCGTGCCGGCGCACAATCTGGAATCCCTGGGCCTAGCCCGCACCGAATCGGATGTTCATCTGTATTGCCGGAAGGTTTTGATCCAGCCGCGGGCGAAAGGCCTGCTCCCCGAATGGCTGCGGTTCGTGAAGGGCGTCGTGGATAGCGAGGATATGCCGTTGAACATCGGCCGTGAAACCATGCAGGATACCTCCCTGATGCAGAAGCTGAACCAAGTCCTCACCGGACGGTTCCTCAAGTTCCTCGAAGAACAGGCCACGAAAGATGCAGTCACCTACGACAAATTCTATGGCGAATACGGCCGATTCCTCAAGGAAGGCATTGTCACCGACTTCGGTCATCGGGAATCCCTGGGGCGGCTCCTGCGCTTTGAGTCATCCCATACCCAACCCAAGCAGACCACCTCCCTGGCCGAATATGTCAAACGCATGCCGGCGGACCAAAAGGAAATCTTCGGCCTCCTGGCGCCGAATCGGGAATCGGCGGAAACCAGCCCCTATTTCGAGGTCTTTCGGGCCCGGAAAATCGAGGTGCTCTTCTTTTACGATCCCTGGGATGAGTTCGTCATGGAGCATCTGCAGACCTTTGACAGCAAACCCCTGCAACTGGCCGAAAAGGCCGAACTCGATACAGGCGACACCGTCAGAAACGAGAAGGCCCTCAGCGACGAGCAGGCGAAAGCTCTTGCCGGATGGCTGAAGGAAAAGTTGGGAGATCGCATCCACGAAGTGCGTGTATCCCACCGGCTCATCGAGAGCCCGGCCGTGGTGGTTGATCATGATAAATACATCACCGCCAGCATGCGGCGGATCATGAAATCGTTGCGAAAAGAGGAAGATGCCCAGGCGGCTGGAAAACAGGACCTGGAAATCAATCCTGCCCATGCCATCCTGATCCAACTCGATAACGCTCGCCAGGCCGATCCCCAACTGGCTCTTCAAGTGGCCGAGCAACTGCTGGACAACGCTTTTGTTGCCGCAGGATTGCTCGAAGATCCTCGCCAAATGGTCAATCGCATGAACGCACTTTTAACCCGAATCCTGGAGTCCAAATCGGTTTAGGGTCTTGGAATCCCATGCAGGCATGGCTGGTCTTGCTCTTTTACCTGATCTGGGTGCTCCTGGGAGGCGCCCTGTTGGCCCCCGGAGTGTATGCGCTGGTCCAAATCGCTTCTGAACATTACGATTGGCTGGAAGAACTCGCCCGAAAACCGTTCGCTCGCTACCTAAACCGATGCATGATGATCCAGGCCGTGATCGGCCTGTGGCCCCTTTTGCGCGGTTTCCGTATCTCCAGTTGGCTCGAGATCGGCCTCTGCCATCCCCGAGGTCAGGGGAGGCATTGGCTGATTGCCTTTGGCCTGGGAATGTTCAGTGTCGCATTGATTCTGGCAGGAGGACTTCTGGGCGATGCGTGGCATCTGAAAGATCCTCCATCCATCGGGCGTATCGCTAAACATCTGGTCCAAACCTCAATCACCGCGGGGCTTGTGGGCACGATCGAGGAACTCATTTTCCGGGGTGTTCTCCTGGGAGTCTTTGCCCGGAGTTGGAACTGGTTTTCGGCGTGGATCTTCAGCAGCGTGCTGTATGCCGTTGTCCACTTCTTCACGCGCCCCGTGGCGCCCACCTCAATCCACTGGCACAGCGGTCTAACGGCCCTGCCAGGCATGTTCATGGGCCTGACCAATTGGCATCTGCTCTTGCCTGCCATGCTGAACTTGATCCTGGCAGGACTCGCGCTCGGACTCCTTGTCCGACGCGCGGGAAACCTCTGGATGGCCATAGGTCTGCATATCGGCTGGATCTTTGGGCTCAAAACCATCGGCTTTCTCTGGAAGAACACTCCCACTGCGAATACGGCCCTGTGGGGATCCAAGAAGCTGCTCGACGGCTGGATAGCAACGGTGATCCTCCTGAGCTTGCTGGCATTGATTTGGCGCTGCTCGGACAAGCAATTGACTCAAACCAGTGAACACTCCAAGCCCGAACAGGTCTAACGGCTGGTGGAAAAGATGGCTTGAAGCGGCTGCCGGATTTTTCTATCCTGAAGTCTGCCAAGTGTGCGGACTGGAACGTGCCACAGCCGCAGAAGGTTACGTTGGTGTGAATTGCGCTCGGAAGGTCAGGCTTATTTGTCCGCCGTTTTGTGAGAAATGTGGTCTTCCGTTTTCAGGAGACCTCACGGGACCGTTCGAGTGCAGTAATTGCCGGGAAATGGATCTGGCGTTCACTTCTGCCCGATCAGCCGTCACCGCGAAGGGTGTTGTTCTGGAATTGATTCATCGCTACAAGTACCAACGGGCGCTCTGGCTCGAACCGTTCTTGGCCGGATTACTCATCCGGCAGGCGCTGCCTGTCCTGAGTTCCCAGAAGTGGGATGTTCTGGCGCCCGTTCCCCTATTTCCAGCACGCCAGCGCCAACGCGAATTTAACCAAGCCGAACGTCTGGCTAAAAATCTAAGCCAAGCCACCCATATTCCCGTCGAATCCCGGCTATTGCGACGCAACCGTCCGACTCCCTCCCAGACGCGCCTTTCCCGTTTCCAGCGAGCCGACAACGTCCGAAACGCCTTCAACGTGAATCCCAGATTTCACATTGAAGGTCACCACGTCCTTCTCGTGGATGATGTCTTCACCACCGGAGCCACCACGAATGCCTGTGCCCGCGCCCTGAAAAAAGCGGGCGCTGCCCAGGTGGCGGTTTGGACACTCGCCCGCGGCATATAAGTCACCTTTACCCCTGACTACCATGGCCACTACAACGTTCACCAAGAAGACCCTGGGCATCACTGCGGCCGAATCTCCGGCCAAGCCAACGGCCTCAAACAACGAAACTGCATTTCTCAAGAAGCCCAAGTTAGGAACTCGCTCGCGGAAGAAGGACATTCCCGAAGGCCTATGGACCAAGTGCCCCAAATGCGCCACCATGCTCTATGACAAAGAGTTGGACGACAACCTCAAGGTTTGCCTGCATTGCGGGTTTCATTTCTCGATCGGCGCTCGGGAACGGATCAATGCCCTGGTCGAAACCTGTTCCTTCGAGGAAATGGACGCCGAAATGACGAGTGTGGACATCCTTAAGTTCACAGGTGTGGCATCCTACACCTCCAAACTCGAAGCCTACCAAAACAGTACGGGCTCCAAAGATGCGGTCATTTCGGGCATCGGCCAGATTGGCCCCCATCGACTAGCCCTCGGGGTGATGGACTTCAACTTTCTGGGCGGTTCCATGGGTTCGGTCGTCGGAGAAAAACTAACCCGGCTCATCGAAACAGCCACCGATCGAGGCTTGCCCCTGGTGATCATCTCCACCAGCGGGGGCGCGCGCATGTACGAAGGCATGTTCAGCCTGATGCAAATGGCAAAGACCAGCGGCGCTTTGGCATACCACGCAAAGAACAAACTGCCATACCTGAGCGTGCTTACCCACCCCACAACCGCGGGTGTGATGGCCAGTTACGCCTCTTTGGGAGATTTGATTCTCGCAGAACCGGGTTCCATGATCGGTTTTGCCGGCCCCCGAGTCATCAAGGATACCACGCAGGCGGAATTACCTCCCGGTTTTCAAACCGCGGAATTCCTCCTCGACCACGGTCTCATCGACGCGATCGTGCCACGCAAGGAAATGAAGGACCGCCTCATCTTTTACCTCGATTTTCTCAAAGATGGCACCCGGCAAGGCGACATGCCGGCCTAGATGCTGGTTCTTTCCGCATCACACTTGGGGATTGCGCCAGGCATGCCCGGCGTGTGCTAACAACTGATCCGCCGCCGATGGCCCCCAGGTTCCCGACGTGTAAAACTCCGCGTCCGTCAGAGGCCGTGCGCTCCAATCTGTCCGGATCGGATCAATAATTTCCCATGCGGCCTCCACTTCGTCCCGCCGGATGAAGAGCGTCGCATCGCCGGCAACAGCCTCAAGCAATAAGCGTTCGTAGGCCTCAGGTGTGTAGGCGCCGAATTCAACATCATAGCTGAAGTGCATGCGGACCGGTCGGATTTCGACGCTGGCCCCCGGCACTTTTCCGTTGAAACGAAGGCTGATGCCTTCGTTGGGCTGCAGACGGAGGGTGATGGAATTGGCATCCAGATGGGTACCGCACTGGGCGGCAAACAGAACGCTTGGCGGCCGCCGGAATTGCACCCGCACTTCGCTGGCGCTCAAGGCCAGGCTTTTGCCGGTCCGCAGATAAAAAGGAACGCCCGACCAACGCCAATTGTCAATCCACAAGCGCAACGCCGCATACGTTTCGACGTGCGATCCCGCGTTGACCTTGGGCTCGTTGCGGTATGCGGCCCGCGTCTGACCGTCCACCAATCCAGCGATGTACTGTCCGCGCACAGCCTGACGATCGATTTGACCGGACAGAAACGGACGAACGGATTTGAGGAGTTTCACCTTCTCGTCGCGGATCGCTTCGGCTTCAAGAGACACGGGCGGTTCCATGGTCACAAGAGCCAGCACCTGCAGCAAATGGTTCTGAATCATATCCCTCAGAGCCCCCGCTTCCTCGTAGTATCCTCCCCGCCCGCCGACGCCGAGCTTCTCACTCACCGTAATTTGAACGTGGTCCACCACTCCGCGATGCCATAAGGGCTCAAAAATGGTATTGGAAAAACGAAACATCAGGATGTTTTGGACGGTTTCCTTGCCCAGGTAATGATCGATACGGTAGATCTGCTGTTCATGAGTGTAACGCATTATGTCCGCGTTCAGCTGCTGAGCCGAATTAAGATCATACCCAAAAGGCTTCTCAACCACCACCCGCTGCCAACCCGCTCCCCGGGTTTCCTTGCCCAACAGGCCGGCTTCGCTCAAATGCCGGATCACCTCGACAAACTGACCCGGGGAAATCGCCAAATAGTATAGAACCCGCTGACGCAAACGTTCGTCACCAGCCACTGCCAGCATCTCCGCCAGCCGGCGGTAGGAACCGGGATCCGACAGATCGCCCTGGCAATACTCAATCTGACGGGCAAAATCATTCCACACGGACTCGTCCAGGCTTTGGATCCGGGCGTTTTTTCCCAGAGAATCCCGCAGCTCCTGGCGCCAAATATCCGAGGTCTTCTCTCGACGGGCAAAACCCACGATCCGGAATGGCTCCGGTAATTGGCGTTCCTTCCTTAAATGATACAGGGCGGGAATCAACTTGCGGCTGGTCAGATCGCCGCTGGCTCCAAAAATCACCATCGTGCACGGCTCAACCTGCCGACGGCGAGTGTCCAGCTTGCATACCATCAGTTCATCCAGGCTATTCATGGCATCCATGCCCTCACTATGCCGCATCAGCATCCCTGCGTCGAGAGCGCGCCTCGCAAGACCGAGGCTTGGACGGACCCGGCGTTTTTCTCTCCTGCGGTCTGACTTTGAATCCGCGCCTTAACTTGAACAAGAGACTGCCCTATTCCTCAAGACCGGTGTATGCTTCGATCGGTCATGCGCATCGGCAACCTGGAACTCGATTCAAATCTCATGCTGGCCCCACTGGCCGGCTACACCAACCTGCCTTTCCGGCTCGTCATCCGGCGCCTGGGCGGGCTGGGGCTGGCCACCACCGATCTCGTCAACGCCCGATCTTTGTTGGAACAGAAAACGAAGGCCTTTAAGCTGATCGAAACCTGCCCCGAAGACCGCCCCCTTTGTATTCAGTTATTTGGATCGGTTCCCGAGGAAATGAGGGATGCCGCGGTCTATGCCGCTTCACTGGGTGTCTCAGCGATCGATGTCAATATGGGTTGCCCGGTGCCGAAAGTTTGCAAAACCGGCGGCGGATCCGCGATGATGACCGATCTGACCAAAACCACGGCTCTGGCCCGCAGTATGGTCAACGCCGTCACCATCCCCGTCACTGCCAAGATGCGCCTGGGTTGGGACGATCAAAATATCACAGCCCCCGATCTCGCCCGCGCCCTCGAAGATGTCGGCATCGCCGCTATCACAGTCCATGGCCGGACCCGAAACCAGGGATTCTCGGGCTCGGTGAACCTGGCGGGCATCCGCGAGGTGGTCCAGGCCGTCAGACACATCCCTGTGATCGGAAACGGCGATGTCACCTCTCCCGAGCTCGCGAAACGCATGCTGGAGGTCACCGGTTGTCAAGGCGTCAGCATCGGCCGTGGCGCCTTTTATCACCCCTGGATCTTCCAGCAAATACGCCACTACCTGGCCACAGGCCATCTCATGCCCGAGCCCGGATTGGAGCAACGCCTGAAGGTCATGCGTCAGCATTTGGATCTCATGATCGAGGTGTTCGGCGAAAAGCGAGGCTGCCAGATGTTCCGCAAAATCGCGCCCATGTACGCCCATCGCCTCGGACCCGCCCGCGAATTCAATCGCCGCATCGTCCAGCTGAATCACCGCGCCGAGTTCGAGGAGATCCTCTCCGGATTCCTGGCCTGGCGCCGTCAGTTTCTTGACGAACATGGAGAGCTTAAACCTCCTTACCGCCCCGCCCCCCTAGCCTGTGATTCCAAATCAGCCCCATCCCAGAGCTCCGCGGAACTCGCGGTGAGAGTTCCCCGCGGACCCACGGAATATTGGTGATGAACTTATGAAAGAACTCCACGTGACTGGTCGGTTTGAGGCGTTGCTTCCTTAGACCATCAAAGCGCGTCCGGTTCCTTTGACGATTTCGCCCACGATCCAGGCTGGTTGCCGCCGACTTTTCAGGAAACGCACCATGGCATCAGCCTGCTCTTCGGCCACGAGAAGCACCATGCCCACGCCCATGTTGAACACTTGATACATTTCCGAGTCGGGAACACGACCCAGCTCCTGAATCAAACGAAAGATGGGCGGCACTTCCCAGGAACCGCGCAAAACCTGAACATCGCACTTTGCGGGCAGCACCCGGGGAATATTGTCCACGAAACCGCCGCCGGTAATGTGCGCCAAACCGCGCAATCCCGGCTTGCTCAGAAGCTTCCCCCCCGGCCCGCGATTGAATCGCCCAATCAAAGCCTGGATGAGGCGTCCGTAACTGACATGGACCTTCAGCAGTTCCGCTCCAATAGTGTTGGCCAACTCCGGCACCCGCCGCGTCGGCTTCCACCGGCATTGGTCGAAAAAAATCCGCCGCGCCAATGAATACCCGTTGGTGTGCAGTCCGCTCGACGCCAAACCGATCACCGCGTCGCCCGCCCGGACATGGCGCCCGTCAATCATCCCGCTCTTCTCCACGACCCCGACAATCGTTCCACTGACATCGTATTCGCCCGCCTGATAAAATCCAGGCATCTGGGCCGTTTCCCCCCCAATCAGGGCGCAGCCGTTTTCAGCGCAGGCCCGGGCAAATCCCCGGATCAACTGCTCGAACACCCTCGGCTCAAGCTTCGATGTCCCAATGTAATCAAGGAAAAACAAGGGCTCGGATCCCAGCACCGCGATGTCGTTGACGCAGTGATTGACCAGGTCCTGCCCCACCGTGTCATGCTGGTCCAGGGCAAACGCCAGTTTGAGCTTGGTCCCCACTCCATCAACGCTGGAAACCAGAACCGGCTGCCGATAGCGCCGCGTGTTTAAGGCAAATAAACCGCCAAACCCGCCCACCTTGCCCATGACTTCAGGCCGGTGCGTCGCCGCGAGCATCCGCGGAAGATTGGACTTCACCCGGTTTCCCAGATCAATGTCTACTCCCGCCTTCGCATATGCTTTCTGTTTCATAAATCCATCGGTGCCCCCCCCGAACCGCCGGCTTAACGTTCAGAGGAGTTTGATCTGCATTTCATCCCGCGTCAGGGCTTCACCCAAGCCAATCACCCGGCTGCGGCGCGTTTCAATGATGTGTTTGTCCAGGGCCGGATCGTAGGCCACCGGATAGTTGCCATCGTAACAGGCCATGCAGAAACCGTCAGCCGGCAAGCCGGTGGCCCGGACCATGCCTGTCTGCGACAGGTAGGCCAGCGAGTCCGCGTTCAAATAACGGCGGATCTCCTCGACGCTGTAATTCGCCGCCATCAGCTTGCTGCGATCTGGAAAATCGATCCCATACACGCAAGGATGGCTGTGCGGCGGACAACTCACCCGCACATGCACCTCCGTGGCTCCGGCCTCCTTGAGATTGTTAACCCGGGACTTGAACGTCGTCCCCCGCACAATCGAGTCGTCCACAACCACAACCCGCTTGCCCCTCACCAAGTCCTGAATCAGATTCAGCTTCACCCGCACGTTGAAATCCCGAATCAGCTGGGAAGGCTGAAGAAAACTTCGTCCCACGTAATGATTCCGAACAAAGGCCATCTCATACGGAATCCCTGACTGCAACGAATAACCCAGCGCGGCGCAATTGCCGCTGTCCGGAATCGGAATCACCAGATCGGCCTCGACCGGTTTTTCCTGAGCCAGCTCCCGCCCCATGGCCACTCGGGACGCATACACGCTCCGATCCGAAATCGTGCTGTCAGGCCGCGCAAAATAAACAAACTCGAAAATGCAGAACGATCGGCGGGTGTGCTGCGGAAAGGCATTGATGCTCCGCAGTCCATTCTCGTCGATGATCACGATCTCTCCCGGCTGCACATCGCGATAAAGCTTCGCATGGATCAGGTCAAACGCGCATGTCTCACTCGCCAGCACCCACGCATCCCCCACCCGCCCAATCGACAAAGGACGAAAGCCCCATGGATCCCGCACGCCAATCAGCTCCTTCTCCGTCATAATCACCAGCGAGTAAGCCCCTTCAATCCGGTGCAACGTCTGCACCAGGTTGTTTTCCTGGCCGTGCACCGATGGCTGCGCCATGAGGTGCAAAATAATCTCGCTATCGACGGTGGTCTGAAAAATGGACCCCCGCGACTCCAATTCATCCCGCAGGCGCGCCGCGTTCGTCAGATTCCCGTTGTGGCCGATGGCAATTTGGCCCCGCCCACAGTCCACCGTCAAGGGCTGGGCGTTGCGGAGATGGGAGGATCCCGTGGTCGAATAACGCGTGTGCCCGATGGCGATGGTGCCCGCGAGATCGCGAAGAATGTCACCTCGGAACACCTGCGACACCAGCCCCATCCCCTTGTGAACCCGAAGCTGCCTGCCGTCCGAGGTCACAATCCCCGCGCTCTCCTGCCCGCGATGCTGGAGAGCGTAAAGACCATAATACGTTAACTCGGCCGCATTCGGGTGGCCGTAGATGCCGAACAGTCCACAGTAGTGTTTGGGGTAGTCTTGCATGGACCCAGATCAATGGCGCATCGCGCCGACCGGATTCCAACAGACTTCCCAGCCCGCGGGCAAGCCTGAAGTATCAGGCTGCCCCTCCTCGATAACCGTTCCGGTCTTTGGCCGTCTTTCTCCTGGGACGGTTTTTGAACGGAAATCAAAAGACTGGGTCGAAACCCATGTCGTTCATTCCAGTGTGTTGAAGCGAAACACAGGATCGTTGTTCCACCCTGGTTCCTCCGCCAGTCGGAAATAAAGCGAGGTCAGTTCGGTTGTTTGGGTTGGGCGGGCGCTGAATCAGCGCCCGTCTTTTTTCCACTCCGGGCATGATGAAATAAATACTGTTGCGCATACCCCCCCGCAGGCCCAAAAAAATCCCGAATGAAACGGCGCAACTCCCGATCCGAAGGACATCGACCCGAAAAAAAGTGACGCGCCAATTCCCGCCGAATCCAGACATCCACAGGAAAGGCCTCCAAAAATCCAACCGAAAACAGCAAAACGCAGTCCGCGATCTTCTCTCCCACCCCCTTCAACCGCAGTAACTCCTGCCGCGCCGCCTCATAGTCCAGGCTCGACAACGCCCCTATATCCACCTTCCCTTCCCTGACCTGGCGAGCGGCTTCGAGGAGATAAGGCGCCCGAAATCCCATTTTGCAGGCCCGCAACTCCCCCTCTGTGCGGCAGGCCAGCCGCTCCGGAGCCGGAAAACTCCACGTCGGTTCATGATCCGGCGGAACCAGAACCGGATCCCCCCAACGCCCACATAACTCGCTCACAATCTGCTCGATCTGCGTGATCTGCTTGTTCGATGACAAAAGAAAGGACGCCAGACACTCCCAAGGATCCTGCCGCAGCAGACGCAGCCCCCTCCAGGCCCGCACCGCCTCTTGCAGCAGGATGTCCTTAGGAAACATCCGAAGGATGTCGCAAAGCCGAACATTCAACTGCAAATACCGTTCCAGCCACTCCCAATCGGAACAGGGTCCCGCAGTCATTGCTTCCAGGATGTTGCCCGCCTGACGCAATAGAACCCAGCGTCCTCCAATCACTCCCTCCCAACCGTCGCCCAGCCGACGCCATCGGAACGCCTGGCCCGATGATAGCGTGGCCGCGAGATGGTAATCCTCAACCCGGTAATGCCTGATCATAGCGCATGCCAATTCTTGAGATGCCTCCTGGCCTCCGATACCGCTAATTTCGGTACTGTCAATTCGGCGAATGCCAAAACACTAACCGAGGCAAGGCTACTTCGCAGTAAGAGTCTGGCCTTGAGGATGTTGAAATCGCCAACCACGTCCGTCGTGCGTCCTATTCTAGCTACGCCCTGGGCTGCCAGTCAAAAAGCCACCAAGGTGCGCACCGGAAAACCCTGCAGCTTAGATCGCCCGTTGAGAAACGCCAGTTCGATGAAGAATACAGCCTCGATGATGCGCCCCCCGAGCCGCTCAATGAGCGACGCCGAGGCGCCGGCTGTGCCGCCTGTGGCCAGCAAATCATCCACGAGCAGGATCCTCTGACCCGTCCGAATGGCATCTGCATGCATGGCCACGGTGTTCGATCCGTATTCAAGATCGTAGCTTTGCTCGAGGGTCTGGTAAGGCAGCTTGCCCTTTTTCCGGACAGGCGCAAAGGCCGCCTGCAAACGATAGGCGGTCGCCGCGGCCAAAATGAAACCCCGTGCATCAATGCCGACCACCACATCCACGTCTCCCGGTCGATAAGGAGCGGCAACATGGTCGATTAACGCTGAGAAAAGAACCGCATCGCCCAACACCGGCGTGATGTCCTTAAACTGAATGCCCGATTGGGGAAAATCCGGAATGTTTCGAACGGCCGCCCGGAGTTGATCCAAAGAAATGGCGCTCATAACAGGTTACTTCCGGACTGCTTCCAGTTTTTGGATCATCTTGCGCAGTTTGTTGAGCGCGATGTTCTGAATCTGGCGAACCCGCTCCCGGGTCACGCCAAACCGGGCGCCCACCTCTTCCAGCGTCTTTTCCGGCCCCCCATCCAGGCCAAATCGGTATCGCAAAATGGTGGCTTCGCGCGGATCAAGAGTCTTGACCATCTCCTGCAGCATCTTGGTGACGGTCTTTTCCTCCAACTGCTCGTAGGGTGTAAAGGCGTTCTCGTCCTCCACCACCTCCGAGAAATTGTTCGAATCGTCATTGCCAATCGGCGCGTCCAGCGAGGCCGGACGTATGGCCGCATTGCGAAGTTGCGCCACCCGCGACGCGGTCATGCCCAGTTCCTCCGCCAACTCGTCGTCTGTCGGCTCCCGCCCCATGTCCTCCTGCAATCGCAAGGAAACACGGCGCATCTTCGAAATCTTGTCCACCAAATGAACCGGCAAACGTATGGTCTTCGATTGATTGGCCAGCGCGCGCTTGATGGATTGCTTGATCCACCAGGCGCCGTAGGTCGACAGCTTCCCGCCCTTGGCGGGATCAAACCGCTCCACCGCCTTCATCAGTCCGATGTTTCCCTCGCTGATCAGATCCAGCAAAGGCAACCCCAGGCCTTCGTAGTCGTGGGCGATTTTCACCACCAGACGGAGGTTGGCCTTGATCATCTGCTCGCGAGCCTTCTTGTCCCCTTTCTTGATCCGGGCCGCCAGTTCGACTTCCTCCTGAGGCGTCAGTAACTTGACCTGGCCAATCTCCCGCAAATACAGCTTGATCGCAGTGTCCCCATCATACGCCGACCGGGTCCGCTCAGGCGCCGGTTCCGACACCTGCTCTTCCCGGGGCACTGCCACCTCCACTTTGTCCAGTCTGGCCAGTTCGCCATCCGATTCATCTGACGAAACCTCGGGTTTCCGTGACCGCGGCGCTGGCAAATGATGGATGTGTTTTGATGACTTCGTTTTTGCCGCCATACGACCCCAACACAATGAGAAAAAGCCCCTCTACCCGCAAGCAAATAAGCACAACCACTTGGGGTGCTGTTTGTAGTCACCCACGTCGGAGTCCCACACCAGATGCCGGTTCAGCCCCTTTGCCCCCGGGCGGCACATCTGCCCAGGCCGGCAGACTCCGACAAAGGCTCCAAAGATCAGCGGTTCTCAAACAGCCAGTTTTTATTGAGAACCCAGCGCTTATGCTGTGTCCTATTATGCGCCAAGACAACAAAATAACGTCATTCTAATCCATCTGCCCGCGTGCCAACCCGTTCCGAGCGTGGGGGGACAAAAACGGATGGTTTTCGCGCCCCGTATCGGGAACAAGGAAGGGCCTATGGCGCCATCGCGATGTTTGAGCATGCTGAAACTGGGGAGTCCGGCGCAAGAGGTGGGCTCAAATAATCACGGGGGGATGGCAACCAGTCCCAAACCGGACGCACAGCGATTGGGGTGAGATCGCGCGGTGTAGTATCGGATAAGACATTAGTTTATGCTTTTGAATTGATCGATGTGAGATTTTTTCTTATAAATTGAACTGTGCGATATGGCACTTTTTCTTATGAACCACGTGCTTTGGACCATGACCCTTTTCTTGATAACAGGTGTGCAATGCTTCGGTGGGGCAGCCATTTTTGCGAATAACTACGATTCCAACAAACCAGTGTATCTTGGCGCCGGCCACGCTCCGGTTCCTAATACTTGGCTGCAATTCACCACAATGGAAGGAACCCCCATTGGCGCAGCCTTCGGACTGACAGAACCCGGAATGTTTGACATTGGCTTTTTCGTAGTTCCAGGGGCGTCCAACAATACGGCTGTTTCCTTCAAGCTTCAAGGATGGGTAGGAACCAATGGTTCGAGTTTTGCGTCGGCCAACTGTAAATGCGAAGCTACCATCCATCAAATGGCTGGTTCGTTTAGTCCATCGACGATGCCAAGTCCTGTGGCGTTGAAGATGCCAGACCACTTTATCATAGGGGGCCATTACACTCCGAAACCCTTCACTCTGGCCTTGATCGGTGCGGCACTGCTCATCGGCCTTGGAGAATTGATCTGGCAGTGTCGTCGCAAGCATTAGAAATGTTGCTGTATTGCGAATAACCTCGCGCCGCGGCCGGCATGATTCGTCCCCTCAGGGACAACCGATCATAGCCCACCGTTTCAACGGTGGATTCCGATGCCCGACGGCAAGCAAGCCCCGCCAGGGGCGAAAGAAGCTCCCGGGTTTTCCCTTCTGCCCCGCATCCAAACCTTGGTCTATGCCTTTCACCGGATCTCTTGCATCGCTTCCGAGACTCGTGCTCGGGTTGTTCGGCCCCCCAGCGATAGATCGCTGGGCTTTTTTCTACAGCCCTGCCAGGCTCGGCCCTGCTCAAACTCCAGGCGAGGCAATAGGGTCAGATCCATATTGTTTATTATTGTATCCGACTCGCGCGATAGTGTGCCCCGGTAGGCGCTAGGGCCAGGAACCGGTGTGCCACAATCTGAACGATCTCTTTTGGAATTTTATTCGTCAATGATATGGATCTGACCCCATTGCCTTCTTTGACCCCATTGCCTTCTTACTGGGGGAGATGGGCATTCGACAGGACAACGCAGCAGGCCACCGGCGCTTTGCCGTGGAAAAACGGGGGGGCCAGGATTCGCCCGGGCGGCGCAATACCGACGCTGAGAAAACATCGATCGCGGCTCGGCTCAGAAGCCAGACCGTGATGACGCTGGAGTGGATTGCGAAGCGGCTGAAGATGCGATGTCGGCACGCGGCGGCAAATTGTCTGAAAAAAATCACCAAAAGCCGGGATTGACCCTATCTTGGAATTGTGTTAACCGCAGATTGCTCATCGTCATCTGCGCGAATCTGCGGTTCAGAGAAAGAGGAGGTAGTTGGATGTCCATGGCGGCGTGGTACGTGATGACCCAGCAAACTCCCTACGACTGGCGATGTAAAAGAATTGAATTGGGAGAGCAGCCGCCAGCCAGCATTGGGGTTTGACCCCCGAGCCCTTGGGACTGATTGGAGGCGGCTGTTCTCCTGACCCATTGAGATCCATGCAGCTTCACAACACTTTGCCGACGATTCGGCCGTGCGGCGAGTTACAAACGGGTTGGACTCCTGAAGCTCAAAGGCTTCCTGGGAACCCCAGCTCTTGGACACAGAATGAACGCAGCCCCGTACTGAAAGTTTTCTGGTCCCGCGCTGGCGAGATGGGCGCAGGTTGGTGAACGGGGGCTTGCCAAAATCAGCAAACGTGGTCAAAGAACGGTTGACCAAAAAACCGAGCCGGAGGGAGCCGGGCAGGAGACGTCCGGTCCGCTCCTTTCGGTTCGAAATTAGGTCAATCCAGAGATCAACTCACATCGCGCTAGACCCAGATGGCTGACTGAACGGATTGCCAGGGCGGGCTGTGGCCCACCCTTGGGAAGATCCGATTCCCGCAATGAAAACGCAGGTTCGGGTCAGCCGACGACGGAGATCGTTGGAAAAGCTGATGCAGAACCGTTTAAAAAAAAGCGGACAGATAACGTTTTTTCCAGTTGACCAGGGCCCTAATGGCTGCTTCCTCCAGGCGGTCTCGCATCGGAGAAAAACCTCACCTTTCTTTCTCCAAAACTGTCCCGCCAGACGTCACGGACATGGTTGTTCAATGACAATTATTCTTCACTGTGGAATTTTAATCGTCACTGTACACATGGTTTTATTCCCAGGTCGAAGAACGATTACGGCAACCAGACTCGAAGCCGGGGCTATGAGCATGCCAGCGAGCACCAACAAAACAGGCCAATCCGTGGGCAGATCAAGGGATTTCAGAGGCTGATGCGCCACAACATAAACAGCCAGAGTTGTGAGTAGCGCCGTAGCGGCTATTGCGATCCCGAGTCGATACGCCCATTTCGACGATCGGTTAGGCAAAAGGAATATGATGCTTGCGAGGGACGACGTAAACGCAAAGACTACGAGCAGCAACTCCAGGCTGTTGAAGGAGATCTCCGGGAGCGTGAGGAAGTATCCAGACAGCACGAGAAGGAGGCCGGAGTTAGACGCTAATGCTGTCGTCTTCATCGCTTGTCTGCCAAACAGTATTTATTGTCTCGAACTCAGACACCGGAAACAAAGTGGACTTTCAATGTCTTTTCTGCGAGATTAATCTGTATTTTCCACATAATTCAAGGATAAATTGGATTTGAATTGGAAATTTGTGGTATGATTAGGGAAGAGGAGTAAAAATTGTAAAAGACAAAGGGGTTGCCAATACTATTTACACATCACGGTTCTCGGGTAGCCTGCGGGCATGTCCCCAAAGCTGCAAGTGCAGTATCGATGAACGGTAGATTGATGGTCGGATTCGCCACAGCATGATGACGGATCACACCGAGTGGCAGGCGCGGCGTTGTGCATCCAACGCCAGCACAGGGCATCAGGACCAAAAAAGTGGCTAAGAAGTGGCCAAGTGAAATTTGTCGGTCGGGAGAGAATTTCTGTAAGTGTCTGATGAAGAGTGGTACCCCGGCTAGGACTCGAACCTAGGACCAATTGATTAAGAGTCAACTGCTCTACCAACTGAGCTACCGAGGCACCCGTCAAAGGCCGACATTCAAGCGATAGCGCCTGTCCAATGCAAGCGCGTTTTTCAACGTCTGTCGGCCTTAGGCCTAAAGTGAATTTGCCAAAGTCCATTCCCTATGCAAGCGAATTCTGCCAATTGCAACTCGGCGTGAACTGCCGTCCTGGGCAGGCCCGTCAATATACTTAAACATGCCACTCGACAATCCACCCCACGCCGTTATAAGGATCACACCTTCGCGCCGACATCGGGCGGAGTAAATACGCCGGGCTGGTCCCGTGCCAATGGTTGACAGCCGATATCGATCGGCAATAAAAAGAACCTTATCATGACTCAAGAGCATAGCCCAAGCGACACCCTGCGTACCCTGCCAGGCGACGATGCGCGTCAGATTCTCTGGCGATATTCCGAACGATTTGACCTGCAAATGCTTATACAGTCGGCTCGATCGGTGGCACGGGGACCTGTCGCCCGGTTGGTGGCCGAGGGTGCCCGTAACACCCATGAGTGGACCGACAAGAAGGCGCAGTTGTTGCCGGTTTTTGATGCGGCCGGCATCACGTCCGCTTTCATGGATCCCGAGCACGGGGGGTACATTGAAGGCCCCAAGAACCTCGCCCTGGCCCTGGTGGCCTTTGAGTTGTCCTGGGTGGATGCCGGTGCCGCCACCGGCAGCCTGGCGGGGAACCTTGCGCTGGCGCCCATCCACGAACGCGGAACGCCCGAGCAAAAACAGACGTATCTGAGCCGCGCCTGCCCTCCGAAGGAAGGCGAGGACCGCCGGATCTGGAGAGGGGCCTTCGCTCTGACGGAGCCGCTCCCATACGTGGGAGTTGAAACGGGTCTTTTAGGAGGAAAAATGACCGTGGCAGAATGGGAAGAAGGCAAAGAACCCATTCTTCAGGTTGAAAAACGGGGACGGTTCATCACGAACATGGGATTTGCGAACTTCGTGACCGCCGCCGTGGATTCAGGGGACGCACGGATCAAGGGCAGTTGCATCATCATCCTGGAGGAGACGGACCCGGGGAATTTCTTCCGGGGAATCCCCACTCGCAAACTGGTGCATCAATTGTCCTCCACACGGGATCCGGTGTTCAGCTTGCGCGTGCCGGCCAGTCGAATTGTCGGCGGCTACACCATCAAGAACGGAATGATCGTCCCGAATTACAGCCATGGAGAGGTCATCGAAGCCGTTTTTCGCCGCACTCGGGTCACCGTGGGTTTGATGACCTCCGCCAAGCTGCTTTCGGCTGTCGAACCGATCATTCGATATCAGCGGGGCCGTTTTCGCGGGGGCGACGCGGGGCAACCTGGCTCTCCCCGCTATGAATTGGGGCTCCAACAGAAAGAAGATGCCCTTCACCGCCTGGTGGATATCTGGGCCACGGGAGAAGCGAGCGCATCGTTGGGCTTTGCGACCGCGCGAATTTTCGATCAACTCGATCCTCTGGAACGGCATAAGGACAATTATTTCCAGGAACAGAAAATCGAAGGCACCCGAGCCCAACTTAAGTTCCTTGGTCGAGCAAACAAAGATGCCATGGAACTGCTGGAATTGACGGACCAACCTGAGGACAAACGGGATCCGGCGCGATTCGAGACTTTGAGGAATGATCCCTTTGTCCAGTTTGTGATGCTGGACTCGGTGGCCAATGTGCTTTGCCCGGCCACCAAGCTGTGGAACACCGGTTACGGCGCCAATATGATGCGCGAAGCCGTCAGCCTGATGGGCGGCTACGGGATCACCGAAGATTGCCCCGGATTCCTGGGGTACAAATGGATGGATGCCCAACTGGAAGCCACGTATGAAGGCCCGGAGGCCGTGCAGAGACGCCAGCTGTCAGTCACCATGACCCAGGATCTTTTCCTGGCCCAATACCGTCGCTGGATCCGTGAAATGCGGCGGTTGGCGCGGAGCAATCCCGGGACCGGCGCCTGCACCCTGGCTAGTGCCATGGAGGTTTGGCTTTGGACCCTCGAGCATCTCCAAAAAGCCACCGACGCCCTGGGCGAACGCCTCTACCTGGGAACACGCCAGGGAGTCACCTTTCCCTTGGCTGACGCCCTCTGCTGGTTGCTGGCCGCACGCTGTCAGATCCTCGATTTTCTTGAGCTCGAGGAAAAAGGCCCGCAACACCCTTCGTTAGCCGAAGGATTGCCCGGACTGCTGCAGTTCCTCTCCGACCTTTGCCATGTTCAAGCCGGGCGCGCTGCTGGCGAGGTCGGTCGCATCTGTGCCGAGCTCATTTTCGGCTACAACCGTCATCCCGCTTGGGACGCCAAGGCTTGCAATGCCTGCTATGACTCCGAAGACCTCGACGCCCTGGAAGGGGTCATTCCCGGGATCGCCTCGGCCGCTCGGGGAATGGGCGATACGTTCTCGCTTAAAACACAGAAAACAGCCAACGCCGGTCCTTGTGTTGCCTTCGACGGTCTGGATCATTTCGTCCGACTCCGGCTGAAATTGGACGGCTGCCTGACAGGCGCCCGCCTGACCAAAGACCGCGCCGCGGAAGCGCTGACAAAAGTGATGATCCCGGAGGCGCTTGATTATCCGGCTTGAAGCATCGTCGTCTCAGACCGCGCAAAGCCCGGTTCAAATCGGCGCCTGGATTAAAGCGTGGTGCCGCTTTGCTTGAGAAGGACTAGGAAAGGGCTGGTCTATAGGGGGCCTTCCCAAAGGTCGGGCTACTTAGGCGCGCCTTAATAAGGCATCGATCTTCCCGCGGGCCGGCGCGGAAGGCTGAGCTCCCATCACGGTTACGGAGAGGGCTCCGGCGGCATTGGCGAAGCGCACGGCCTCGGCCAAAGGCTTGCTCTCGCACAAAGCCACCGCCAAGGCTCCATTAAACACGTCTCCCGCGGCGGTGGTATCCACCGGCTTGACTTTGAAACCGGCAATCATCCGCGTCTCTTGAGGTGTCGCCAACAACGCGCCCTTCGCGCCCAACGTCACAATGACGTGGCCGACCCCTTTGCCCAGCAGGATCCGGGCGGCCTTCGACGCCGTCTCCGCATCCCGGACTTTTATCCCCGTAAGCAGCTGCGCTTCGGTCTCGTTCGGCGTCAAAAAAGTGACCTTCCGCAGCAAAGTATTGGGCAAAGCCCGCGCAGGCGCGGGATTCAAGATGACCCGCACCCCCGAGCGCGCCGCGATTTCAGCGGCGGCCTGCACGGTCTCCAGCGGTGTTTCCAACTGCATCACCAAAACCTGCGCGCCAGAAAAGGCCGTCTTCGCCTTGCGAATATCGGCCGGCGAGAGCCGCCCATTGGCGCCGGACGCCACGGCAATGCTGTTTTCGCCGTCTTTGGCCACAAAGATCAAGGCAACACCCGATGCCGCCCGGCGATCGCGCATCACATAGTCGACATTAATGCCGTCCTCGACAAATCCCTGGATCGCTTTCTCGCCGAACATGTCCTGACCCACACGCGCAATGAAGGTCACCTGTCCACCCGCCCGGGCCGCACCCACAGCCTGGTTGGCCCCTTTGCCGCCGGCCGCCACAACTAACTCCCCGCCCAGCAGCGTTTCGCCCGGACGCGGTATCCGGTCCAGCCGGATGATCATGTCGGTATTCGAACTGCCCACCACAACGATTTTGTTCTTAGCCATAAAATCGATTCCTTTAGCCGAATCTCATTCAAAGCTTGGAGGCGATCAGAACCCCCAATCCAACCAGATAGAATACGAACATGGCCGCCAGCAATGGATTCGTCCCCCGGGGTGCGCCCTTGAATTCTTTCCAGATGAAGACTCCCCATAAAGCGCCGACCAATGTCGCGCCTTGTCCCAGCCCATAGGACAAGGCCGGCCCGGCTGCCGTGGATGCGATAATGCTGAAGGACATGCCGAGGTTCCAGATGACGCCTCCCAGAATGCCCACCGCGTGCAACCTCACATTCCCCCGGGTGAAGTAATCGCCAAACGGCACCGGTTCTCCCGAAAATGGTTTGACCATCATGATGCTGTTCCAAATGAAATTGGAGAGTAACAATCCGGCCGAAAACAGAACAACGGCCGTATAAGGACTCAGTTTGCCGGCTTCCAAGGCTTGGGTGGCCGGATCGATTTTGCCCATCGCGTCCGCCACAAAACTGTAAAACCATCCCATCAGCACGCCGGCCACCACCGAGAGCACGATCCCTTTGACGGGGGTCTTCTTCCCCTGTGACATCAGCTTTTTGTAGGCCAACGCATCCAAAATGATGGCCACCATCACCGCCGCAACCCCCAGGGCGAGCATCGGAACATTCCCCTCCGGACGTTTCATATAGGTTGTGATCACTCCCAGCACCAGGGCCAGTCCGACCCCGACCGGAAATGCCACGGCCAAACCCGCTATGTCAATCGCCGCGACCAGGAGGATGTTGGAGAGATTGAAAATCACTCCCCCCAGAAAGGCCGATCCCAGCCACTTGGCATCGGCCTGCTGAAGGTCAGGCCAAAAACTGCGCCCGCCCTCCCCTGTGCTGCCCATGGTCAAGGCCAACACCAAAGACAACAACAAAACCCCAATGGCATAGTCCCAGTAAAACAACTGGAAACGCCATTCTTTACTGGCAAGCTTTTGCGTGTTAGCCCAAGAACCCCAGCATAACATCGTGATCACGCACATCACCACCGCCATGGGATACGACTCGACTATAATCATGATTCCTCCGGTCTGTTTTGGATTTCACTGAGACTAACAAGGCACCTTCATTTTTAAAGGGAAAAAATGGCCGGCAGGGTCCTCTCCGCGCATCGTTGAAAAATCTGTCTTGACTGACGGATGTTCCTGGGATGCTCTCCGCGCGCCGGCTCAAGGCCGCCCCTTGCCCTGCCCTACTCGCTCATCAGCTTGATTTCAGCCCAGTAAGCCGCTTCATACGACCAGCCAGTCGGCTGGTTGACCAACTCGACTTTGATTCGATTCCCACCAAACCGCGAGAGATCAACCTCTTCGGTCAACCAGTGAGCGGACGCGGTCTTTGGCCCCACGACCTTCCGCAAGAGCTCCCGACCATCGGCCTTTACGATCAACTCGAAATCCCCTTGAGGATCATGGCCCACCACCAGATGCAGATGAGTTTTCTTCGACCCCGGCACGTCGATCGTCCTGAACAGCACACAGCCCGTCTCCTGATCCAACGGGTGAGTCACCAGCACGTTCGATTTGCCCCCGAACTGTTCTCGAATCCCGGGATCCATGTCCTGCCCACAACGATCGATGCTCCATCCCGGCGCAAACTTTTCCACGGCCTTTTTCACGTCCTCCGACACATTCACCGCGGTGATCTTCGCCATCTCCTCCGGGGTGAAACGGCTGTTGGCGATCGGCCCAGGCGCCCAACTCAACTCGAGCGCGCTTGGCCTCGGCGCCTGATGGGGAATCAAGAATACCTCTTGCCCGTTCTCCGTCACAATCCGGCCGCCGGCACGGACAACATATTGGCGGGCCAGTTGCTCGCAAACCGCAAGCAAACCAGGAACATTATAGGCGGTGAAACTGAATTTTTTCTCCTGATTGAGCTCCCGGGTAAAACGTCCGGGCAATGAAGAGGAACCCAACGTGGTAAACAACACCCCGGCGGAGCTTGACGGATTGCAGTCGGAATCCATCCCGCTCCGGCATGAAATCAGAATGGTTTGATCGGGATCCTTCTTTCCATAAAGAAGCCCCATCAGCACGTAGGCCCCGTTAATTTTGCAGTCGATCCCGCCATTCGAGGCCTTTTGAAATTCGGGGTTCTTCCGATATTTCTCCTGGCAAAGCCGCCACGTTTTCTGCCAATCCGAGGAATCGGCCCGGTACCATGCCAGCATGTCACGAACCATCTCTGCGTATTGGCTGTCCGCCGGGATTGCTCTCAGGGCCTTTTCCACGAGTCTCACCAGATCTGTTTCAAAAAACGCCTCGGCATAAAGCGCCCCCATGAACTGCCCGGCATACATCCCATCTCCGTAGTTCATCAACCGACCAAATCTCTCCCCCAAATCGATCGCCACCTGGGGCAACCCCGGCGCAATCAGGCCTGAGAAATCCGCTTCGATCTGGTAATCGATGTCGTTCGGACAACGATTGAATTGGGGATGGCTGGAGTCGGGCGGAGCGATGCCCTTGCGCAAGTTCCTGCGTCCCGCGTCATTCGCGCACCAGAGGGGATATCGGCTGTTGGCAAAATCGATCCCCGCCTGGCGTGTCGAGACGTCTAAACCATGTTCTTCCAAAGAACGCAGAAAGGTCATTTCAACATAGAGATCATCCTGGCCAAAGGCATCGTTGATCATCGACGGGGTCCATCTCGGCACAGCGTCCTCCGGAATGATGGCATCCTTGAACCGGAACTCCGTCGGCCCCCCCCAGCACACACCGGCAATCTGACCAATCCAGCCCGCCTTCATCTTGTCGCGGTATTCGGACAACGGCAATCGACGAAACTCAGCCGCGGTCACAGAAAATGATCCCGCCAAACTTGTCACCAGTACCACCCAAGCCGATCTCGTGATCCAAAGCGATTTCATTGAACCCAGGATAATATTTCTGAGCGATATGTCGATCCCTCACCTCGGGTGCCTTTTCGCACCCCCTAACAGGCTCCTGTTCGCCGGCTCCTGGTTTTGCGCTCTGTGGCGATCCGATCCTCACTCTCCGGCTTCTGAAGTCGAAACCTTCCGCCCGTTAAACAACACGGTCTTGTTTTTCAGGCTGGGATTGGATTCAAACCGGATTCGAATCGATGGAGGCGCCTGACATTCGATCCGGACCGCCTGGTCCCGCAAGACCCAGGATACCCGAATCGGGCCTTTCACGGTGGCGGTTGTGCCCCGGGCCCAGCTCAGGCCGGACAACCGCGGGCTGATGACCACCTCCTCGGCGGCGGGCGCCGCCGGCAGAATCCCAAGGATGATGCGGTTTAAAAACAGCACGGGGGCCGAGGACCACGCATGACAGTGGCTCCGGGTCGGAAATCCTCCCGATCCCGTCGTGCCTGTCGGAAAACTCTCCCAGACCGTCGTAGCTCCCGCCTCGAGCATCGGCAGATAATTCTCATAAACCTGCTTCACGATCTCATCCTGAAGCCCCAGCTTTTCCAAGGTCTCATACAGATAAAGCACGGCAAACGGCGATCCGATCCGCACCATCTTCTCGGGAGGCTCCAACAGGTTCCTTTTGGCGGCGTCGAGCTGATCCGGACGAATCACATCATAGAGGACCGCGAGAAAGCTGGTGTGCTGACTGGTGGAGGGACTGATGGAACCGTCGTCGCGAATCGCATCCGGATAGGCGCCCCGAACAGGATCCCACAACCGGTTGACTCCCTGCGTCAATCGCTCCTGCAATTGATCCAGCCAGTTGTTGTATTGCGATTCCCCGATCACGCCCGCGGCCTGGCGCGCCGCCCGAATCGCTCCAATCATGAAGAGGGTGTTATGCAAAACAGTCTTCTGTCCCTGGTCGATCGGCGTCCAGTCAAACATGTTCCAAAAAGGCCCGCTGAAAAGCCCGTCCTTCGTCACATAGCCTTCGGCGCCTTTCAGGTTGCGAATGACGGACGGAAATATTTCGCGAAGGAACTCCCGGTCGCCCGTATGCCAGTAGTAATCCCAGGTGGAAATCCCCCAAAGAAAACTCCAGGCGGGAAGCAGACAATCCCAACACGAAGGCGTCTGACATCCCACCAGGGGATAGCGCTCCAGGGATTGAGCCGAAATCCGAATGCAGCGGCGCCCCAAATCCGTCGCCCCAAAGACGCCATAGGCAAACAACGATTCGTTCCGCGCGTCTCCCACCCAGTGTGTCTGTTCATAAAGCGGACAATCGGTGAAGGTGTCTTCCATGCAGAGCTTGAGGGTTCGGGACGAAATTTCCCAGATCTTGTCCAGGCGCGCGTCGCTGCAGCTGAATTGCCCAATGGCATCCACCGGATAGGTGGACTCGACAAGCTGCAAGTTGCGGATCGATACCGGAGACCGCATGTTGCGCAGGGTCATAAACCAATATCGGCCGGAGCGACGTTTCAACGACAAATAACGGTTGACCCCCGAGCGTGAAATGTAGCGCAGGCCATTGCGGTTGCCCCCGCTGTGCTGGATGCGCCCGTCCGGCGCGATGTATTCCACCGCGTACAAATCCACAACAACCCCCGCATCCGCCAGCAAATCGAAGGCGAAGTAACCGCAATTCTGCTCGCCCAAATCATAGAGCAGTTCCACATCTCCGTCCGGGCACGGATTGACCTCAGTCATGTCCGGCGTGTTGTGCATCAACGCCGCCGGATTTCGCACATACGCCAATCCATCCCCCACCTCCTGCCGCTGATAAAACTGCCAGGCGCTATCCTGCACAAACATCTCCCGCGATGGCATTACTTCAGCGCGCCGGCCCAGCTGTTTCCGAAAATCGGCCGGGGTTCGCACCCCCTGCAGCAACGACTCCACCTCTTTCCCATAGGCACGAATCTTCTCGGTCACCCGGGTGTCCTCGTCCCGAAAACCAATCCACCGCAGGTCGTTCGTCGCAAAGGCGTATTCCGGAAATCTCACAAAACACCACGGATTCTCGTGCCGGTTTTCGAGTAGATTGAAGAGTCGAAATCCCGACGGTTTCATGAAGCGCAGCGCCTTTTCCTTGTCATGCCCGCAAACCTCCCGAACAAAGGCCAGGACCAAGTGTTGCCCAGGCCTCAAGGAGAAACGTCCGTCCTTAGACTCGACGCCGTCGATCGCGAACCTCATGCCTTCGCTCTGCAGGCTGAGTTCGCAAGACTGGCTGTTCTCCAGAACGGTCGCCATGCCACAGGCGCAACTGACGGTATGGTTGGCCTCGATCAGGCCGGGATTGACCAGACGGGCGGCGGGCAGGCAAAAATTCAGCCCCTCCGCCTGCACAATTCTAGCCCCACGAAATGACTTCAAAGCCACCGGTTGGCGTGTCAGTAATGCCACATCGCGCGGATGAAGGCCCTTCCACGGCCCGGCATCCACGGAAAACAACTCCTGCGCCCGAGCAAACCGCAACCGGTTTTCGAGCCGCGCATCGTACCATTCCGCTGGCTCCATCTGGATGCTCACCTTGGGGGTGTTCGCCAGCCATGCCTCCGCCTTGGCCACCTCCCAGGTGCGATCCGTAATAATGGTCTCCCGCTTCCCATCCGATCGGTATACGTCCAACTGGGCCAGCAAACCCGGATGCCGGGGCACTCGATGAAAATCGCCAACCCCGAAATACCGGGCGATCACTCGAATCTCGTTTTCCCCGGACCGCAGGTAGCCGCTCACATCGAGTTCATCGAACTGGAAATGCTCGGGCCAGCTGCGGCTCGGCCCATCGTTCACCCATTGATCGTTAATGAACAACCGGTAATAGCTGTCCGCGGTGATCCGCATCCGTCCCTTTGAGGGATCACTGAGCCGGACCCGCTTGCGTGCCACCACGATTTCATTGTAGGCGGCCGGATCCGCGGGCGCCCGCCAAATCCAGCGGGCTTGCATTGTTTCCAAAGGCTTGCCCCCGATGGCGTTCGGGTTCGGCGAGGAGCCAGTAGTCCTGGCTGCTTCGCTCCATCCAAAGCCCTCTCCCATCGCCCCAAGCACCATCAACACGGTCAGAATTCTCATCATCTGCATGGGATCCATCCTAATCGATCCCGTTTGGAATGAAAATGCGTTTTGCGGACGAACTGCCGCCTCTATCGTGACCGTCCAAGCCGCCGTGCTGAAATAGTGTCAAGCCATTCCTTTTTTAGGAGCTTGATTAATGATTCGTTTCCGTCATGATCATTCGATCGGTCACCGAAACACACCCCGCAAACAATGGCGGAGCCATTGAGCGTAAGTGATTGGACCTGTGACCGGTCGATCTAGCGACCTAAATGATGCCCAAGACTGCTGACCCCTCTAGTCCGCAGCCGGATGCCCCCGCAATCCGGCCCGGCGCCCTGGCGACTGATCCCCACGCGCGAGCCGCCGATCGCAACCCCGAGGATTCGTCCTGCATCAGAATCCTCCTCATCGACGATGATCGCGGCGAGTTCCTCCTCACCCGCCGTCTCCTGTCGAAGGTCGAGCGCCAGAAATACGAACTCCACTGGGCCGCCTCGTATGCCGAAGGTCAATTGGCCATTCAAGGAAACGAATACGACGTGTTCCTGGTCGATTACCGCCTGGGGGAACGATCAGGCATGGATTTGCTGCGGGAAGCCAGAGCCTCCGGCCAAATGGCTCCGATCATCCTGCTCACCGGCCAGGGTGACCTCAGCACCGACGTGGAAGCCATGCGAGCCGGCGCTTCGGATTATCTGGTCAAAGGCGAACTCAACGCGGCCTTGCTCGAACGATCCATCCGTTATGCCCTCGAACGAACCCGCGCCATTCAAAAACAGCGGGAAAGCGACGAGCGCTACCGCACGCTGGTCGAAACCTCCCCGGATGCCATCGTCTGCACCGATCTCACCGGCAAAATCTTTCTGGCCAACCAGATGGCCGCCAAATCCCAAGGCCTCGGCTCCGTCAAAGAAATGTTGGGCCGCCGGGTATTCGATTTCCTCGCGGCTGAAGACCGCGATCGCGCGATTCAAACCTTAAACGACACGATCCAAACCGGCCTCTCTCAAACCATCGAGTTCACGCTGGAACGAGCCGACGGAAGCCATTATCCCGTCGAAGCCAGTTCCGCCAGAATGATCGACGCCCTCGGCCGCCCCATCGCCGTGATTTCCATCTTCCGCGACATCGCGGAACGCCGCCGGGCGGAGGGAACCTTGCGGAAACTGTCCCGCGCCGTGGAGCAAACCGCCGACCATCTGTTCATCACGGATCGCGAGGGCGTCATCGAATACGTCAATCCGGCCTTCGAACGATTAACAGGCTATTCCTTGTCCGAAGCCGTGGGCCAAACCCCGCGCATCCTGAAGTCCGGTTATCACAGCAGGGCCTTCTTCCAAGAACTGTGGGATACCATTCTCGGAGGACAGGTCTTCCGGAGCGCGTTTACCAA
>Ga0116153_10001064_pt1 | contig 28160 bp, 20 predicted proteins | sample AD_UKC028_MetaG_FD_89896 | JGI IMG/M metagenome (GOLD analysis project Ga0116153, IMG submission 89896) | Active sludge microbial communities of municipal wastewater-treating anaerobic digesters from USA - AD_UKC028_MetaG | ecosystem: Engineered > Bioreactor > Anaerobic > Digestate | place: USA...
CCAACACCTGTCGCTCACCGATTTCCAAGCCGCCATGGGGGAAGATAATCTGGCCATGGCCGTGGCCTTTGTCACCCGCCAGCGGCCTAAACTGTGAAAAACCCTTCATGAATACGCGCTGAGGCCTGGTTCAGGTTTTCCGCTCTTCCATTTTTGTAGGAATCCATTACTTTATGTGCGTGGGCACAGTCCAAGAAATCGAGGCCGCCATCCCTCGGCTGAAACGTGAAGAAATCGAAGCGCTTCGGTCCTGGATTGATGAGCACCTTGAGGAGCAGATGGAATTGACGGACGAGGTCAAACAGCGCCTCGACCAGTCGCGTCGCGAGATTTACCGCCAAGGCTAATCGGAGGCTCAGGCAGAGGGGGATTCCGTCGCCGATTCGAGCTGCCACAGTGCGCTGACCCGAACGGCGTGGAGATTCGGCCCGAACGCGACACTCGTCGAACCCGTGTATAACAGGATGCCGCGCAGGAACTTCTTGCCCGCTTGCTCGCTCAAATTGCCGTGGTCGCTGCACGAAAGCCACGGGCGTGTCGGCCAAGGCCGCGAGCACCAGGGACGTGATATGGCCATGTTCCACGGGTGATCATTGCCTTAATCGTATGGTGAAAACCAACCGAAGAATAGGTAGCTCACTGGCCGGTGATACGGTAGAAGCCGGTCGCCCCGTCCAATGGGACCACCACAGGTGGCACAGCGTTGTTCAGAAAGTCACTCCAATTGCCCGCGGGAAGATTAGATGCGCATTGTACCCGGTAGGGCGGTCCGCCGCCCGTCCAGTCGAGCAAGGCGCCGGTTCCTTGCCGGGCCAGCGTCGCCTGGATTGGGTAGCAAACGACCATCAGGGTCTGGTTGAAGGTGGTGTTGCCACCGCAGGCCGGCGCCCAACTGGTGGTGGTGCCCGTGACGACGACGACATTGGTGCGGTTGGCAGTGAGGGGCAAGTTGGTGATAGTCCAGGCATTGGAACCCTCGGCAATGCCAGTCAGTTTGTTGGCCGCGTTCTCCCAAGCAACGCCGGTCACGTCCTGATCCATGGCCAGGGCCGAGCCTGCCAGACTGAGGTTCGTCGCGCCGGTGCGCCAGACGGCCTGCGCGGTGGGGTTGGTAATGGTGAGGAGCGGCTGTGCCGTCGAGGGCGCGCCGCGTCGCTGTGCGAGCAGCCAATCCATTGTCACCGGAGTCGCGGCACCCATGAGCATGCTGCCGCCGTGCGCGTCATAGGCAATTCCAGTGCTGTCGGTATATTTGCCGGTGACGTACTCAGTGTAGCGTACATTGCCGCCAGCCAGGCGAAGGGCGCGCACCAGGTTTCGGGTGTCGGGCAACAGACCATCATCCTGCGCGCACCATGCCCAAACCGGGACGTCTTTGATGGAGACGGCAGGACGGTTCCCCTGCCAGCCTGCTATGAGGAACGCTCCAGCGAAAAAGCCTGGTTTCATCGCGATCATATCCCAGGCGGCATGGAGACCCATGGACGCTCCGGCCACATAGATTCGGTTCGTGTCCACGTTGAACTGGGGGATGAACTGGTCCAGCAGCGCGCAGGCTTGGCGCAGGTAGGCGTCAGTCCAATCTCCATCTCCCGCGCGGTGCGTTGCCCAGAGCTGAATCGCCGGGTCCCGCTCCTGCTGTCGATAGGAAGCCCCCGTCTTAAAGGCCGGGATGGCGAGAAATCCTGGGACGGTGGTTTCGTCAGCAGGGCCTCCGTGGAAGGTCAGGAACAGCGGATAGCGGTGCGTGACGTCGTAATTGGTCGGCAGAAAGTAAAAGTACGGTAGCCGGCCCAGGCTGTTGGTAAAGTTGGCTTTGATGAACATGGAGGCAGGCGGAGTGACCCAGAGGCGGACGGGCGGGTTGGTCACCGCGCCGGCCAGGTTCGTGACCAACACGGTGTAGTCGCCTTCATCGGCCGGTTGGGCGGCGTTGAAGGAGAGAGTACGGTTGGTCTGACCGGCGAGTTCGTGACCGTCGAGCCGCCACTGGCATGACAGTGGCGCATCGCCAACGGCAATGACCGTGAACGACGCGCGTTGGCCGAGGTCAACGGCTTGATGTTGCAGTGCGACGGAGGGTTTGATGTGCGGCGGCTGGATGACGGGTTGGCCCAAGACGGGGCTGGCGCAGGCCAGCAGCAGCGCCGGGCCGTGTGTGAGCAGACTTGATGGTTTCATAGTTGTTTCTTTTTTTGCGCCATCCGTCGTGGGTGGCGATATTTGTCGGCGCCAGGCAACACTCCATGCGTGAGGGCCAATGGCCCCTTTTCTTGGGAGTGAATTCGCTCAGCGCGCTGGGCCGAGGCGTAGCGCCTCAGCCCCAAATCCGAAACTTAAGAATCAACCGTTGTGCTCATGCATTGATCAACCGTCATTCATGTTGTGATCGCGCTCGTCGAGCATCACGAAAGTCTTGGCGGGCAGAGGATCGATCATCTCGGCGGTCTTCGTGAGATAGACGGTATTATTGTTATCGGGATTGTTCGGGCCAGGAGACACACCATTATCACCGCGGTCCAGGGTCATAAAACCACACACCCAGGTGAGGTCAGCGTTCTGGAAAACGTCGCTGTGGTTCAGCCCTGGCCGGTCGTTATTGTCTTCGGCGTAGATCACCCATGCCAAGCCGAGTTGTTTCAAATTACTGAGGCACTGGATTCCTTGGGCCTTGGCCTTGCTGAAGGCCGGCAGAAGCAGACCGGCCAGGATGGCGATGATGGCGATGACGGCCAACAGCTCGATCAGGATAAAGCCGCCCGCCCGCCCGCGGCTGACTGATTCCGCCTCTATTTTCGTTTGGGATTGGCTATTCACGGGCTCTTGATCTGCCCCTGTTTAAGGGCATCAGGCGAAGCGCCTCGCCAAAGCCGCACTTCATACTCCTTCCAGCCGGGGGAGACAGTGAAAGAGGAGAGCGTGTTGCCGTCTGGGGAAAACGCCAAGCCAAGGACTGAGCCATAAGTTCCTCGCAAGGTGGCGAGTTTCCTAAATAAGGTCGTATCCCAGATGTCAATTTGTCCCTCGCCTGTCCCTGCGGCCATCCGGCTGCCGTCGGGCGAGAAAACGACTGAATGCAGAAGCTGGCCGCGCAACATCACCCGCGGCTTCCCCGTCTTGAGGTCCCATAGCCTCACGGTGGCATCGTCACTCGTGGTGGCGACGAGGCCTGCCGCTGTCGAAATATCAATAGCGGCGATGCCTGCTCGGTGGCCCTCCAGCAGGGTCCGGCGGCCACTGCCGTCCAGGGCCCAGAGGCTGGCTCTGCCATCTTCGTGGCCCGTGCACATGTACCGAGCATCGGGCGAGAACAGCGCTGGGCTTGAAAGTGGTCCGAGGTCATTGGTCCAGCAGGCTACGGGCTGTGCCGTTGCGAAACGCCAGACGTGCAGCAAGCTCTCCCCCATGGTGATGAGGTACTCGCCGTTCCGGGAGAACCTCAAGGGGTAAACGGTTTCGGGAAATGGACCCAAGCGCACTTCTTCCTCGCGGGATATCGTGTCCCAGACCCGAACCGTGTGGTCGCTCAAACCTTGCGCCACCAACCTCCCACTGGCCGAGATCGTCTCACCCACGGTGTTACTGGGAGCGAACAAGCCCGGAACCGCCCCATACTCCCGTAAACCAAGGGTGCTCCAGAAGACCAGCCTGCCGTCCTCATACAGCAACGCGTATTCCTCCGGCCCAGCTGGTCCGACCGGCCCGAGATAGAGTTGGAGAAAGTCCCAACTCCTCCGAACCACAGCAAGTTCCCCAGCGGGCGGGATCGCGCTCCAGAGGCGTATAGTCCCAGCCCTGTCGCCGCTGGCCAGGCGCTTGCCATCCGGGGAGTACGCGAGGGTGAAAATCTCACTGCGATGGCCTTTCAGGACAGCCGCCTCTTGCCAATTGACGGTGTTCCACAACCGGATGCGTTGGTCGGCGCCCGCGGTGGCGAGCGTCGAGCCATCCGGTGAGAACGCCACCGAGCTAACCCTGGCCGTATGGTTAGAAAGGATTCGGATCTGTTCCCGGGCCGCAACATCCCATAACCGGACGGTACGGTCCCAGCCTCCGGAGGCGATGAATCGGTCGTCAGGAGAAAAGGCAAGCATGGTGAATTCAGGTCCGGTCATCGCGCCCAGCTCCTTGCCGGCGCGGATATCGTACAGACCGATGGCGGGTTGATCGCCTTGCCTGCGAAGGTATGCCAGCAGGTGGCCCGTGGGAGAGAACGCGACGCCCTGTCCGCCAGTATTAATCGTTCCGCACATGGCAGGAAAAGTCGCCGCCTGTCGGTGGGTGCTGATCTCCCAGAGTGTGCCCCCGTTCTCTCCTGCGGTGGCCAGCATTTTCCCATCCGGAGAAAACGCCAGGCTTCCCACGAACTTTAGCTCGGTCCAAGTCGTGGCGAGGTTCCAAGACCTCGTGTCCCAGATTCTCACTGGATCATCCTTGGGAGAGATCCAAGTCGCCAACCATTTCCCGTCCGGGGAAAAGGCCAGGCCCCAGAGCGCCCCGTTGTGCGGCAGCGTGGCCCGCGGCTGGCGCGTCTCCAGGTCCCAGATTCTGACGGTGCGATCATAGCTACCCGAGGCGAGCGTCTTGCCATCAGGAACGAAACAAACGGTCGTGACGCCATCGGAATGCTCGCCCAGCACGAATAGCCCGTCGCTCTGACATTGCTCCCAGAGGTAGCGCCATTCCCACCCGCGCAGGTCGGATTGGCTGGGCTTGGGCCCGTGTTGCTCCAAAAGATCCAGTGCCCCGCCCAGGTTGTTCTCATCGAAGCTGCGGAAAGCCAGGTTCATATCCGCCGCATATGCATGTTGACGGGCCAGCAACTCGTTGGCCTCCGCGCGCGCTCGCTGACGGCTGGCTCGAACGGCCAGCCAGGTACTCACCACCACGCCCAACACTAACGCCGCGGCCACCGCCATTCCGGCAGTCACCATCACTCTGTTCCGCCGGACGGACTTTTGAATTCGGTACGCCGTGCTCGGCGGACGCGCAGCCACGGGCTCATGGTTCAGATGCCGCTCGATGTCTTGAGCCAATCCGTTGGCCGTCTCGTAGCGCCGTGTCCGGTCCTTCTCCAGACACTTCATCACGATCCAGTCCAGATCCGGATCGATTGCGGATTGCGGATTGCGGATTGTGGATTTGTTTCGGGCGATCGCGGAGGACGCCAGGCGTTCCTGAGTGATCCGCGTGCTCGGCCGCACCGGCTCCTCTTCCCGGATAATCCGCCGCATCTCCTCAAGCCCCGCTGCCACCAGCGTCTTGGCATCAAAGGGCGTCTTGCCCGTCAGCAGTTCGTAAAGCAGAACCCCGAGCGCGTAGATGTCGCTCCGGGTGTCAATGTCCAACCGGCTCAGCTCCGCCTGTTCCGGGCTCATGTAAGCCGGCGTCCCAATGAACTGTTCAAAGGCGGTAAAAAGCGTTTTGTCCGTCAACCGCTGCTCGGTCGCCTTGGCGATCCCGAAATTGATCACCACCGGCACAGGCACGCCATCCTGCAGGCTGACCAGAATGTTCGATGGCTTAATGTCCCGGTGGATGATGCCCTTCTGGTGCGCGTGCTGGATCGCATGACAGACCTGGATGAACAGGTCCAAGCGCACACGGGTGGACAGATTGTTCTGGTCGCAGTAATCGGTGATCTTGATCCCCCGGACCAATTCCATCACGAAGTAGGGTCGGCCGGTCTCCGTGGCCGCGGCATCCAAGACTTTGGCGATGTTCGGATGATCCATGAGCGCCAAGGCTTGGCGTTCGGCCTCAAACCTGGCAATGACCTGCTTGGTGTCCATGCCCAGCTTGATGACCTTCAGGGCCACCCGACGCCGGACCGGCTCTTCCTGTTCGGCCATGTAAACCACCCCGCAGCCACCCTCGCCGATTTGCTGGAGCAGCTTGTAGCGGCCAATGCAGTCGCCGGGCTTCTCAGTTATGACAGCAAGGAGGGTTTTGCTTTCGACACCGTCGAAGACGGCTCGACTTGGGGAAACCGGGGCTGCACAAACAGCAGCTTTCTCCAGAAACGCGCCGGATTCGTCATGAGCCAGGAGGAGCTTTTCCAGCCTCTGCCGCAAGGCCGCATTGGCGCCGCATTCGCGTTCAAGAAAAGCAGCACGCTCGGCGAGTGGCAGTTCCAGCAGAGCAACCAACAACTCCCCTTCGTGCTGATGTTTTGGATTTGCAGGTGGCCTGTTCATGGCTTCCATACTTTCATGCGAAATCACGAGGTAAAAACGGACACCCGATCGGTGATCCTTCTCCGCGAAATCCGTGAGGACACGCCGCGCTCTCTCACGGTCCCGGTCGAAGTCGATCAAAGAGCCAAACTCGAGCGTGGGTCCATTGACGCTGGACGGTCTTTTCAGAAACGCCCTGAAGTGCGGCGATCTCCTCCAACTTCAATCCGATGAAAAAACGGAGTTTCACCACCTCGGCCTGACAGGCATCCAGACGGGCCAATTCCTCCAGGGCTTCACTGATTGCGAGCATCCGATCGTCTTCCGACTGAGCCGCAATTTCAAGGTTGGTCAGGTTAACGCGCTCCTGACCGCCTCCATGGCGGAGAGCGCGTTTGCGCCGCGCGTTATCGACCAGGATGCGGCGCATGGCCTCGGCAGCGGCAGCAAAGAAATGAGCCCGGTTATCCCAGTGCTGATTGACGTTTCCAGCCAACCGCAGCCAGGCTTCATGAACCAATGCGGTGGGCTGCAGCGTTTGGCCCGGAGCTTCATTGACCATTTTGAAGGCCGCCAGCTTGCGCAGTTCCTCGTAGACCAGAGGCAGGAGTTCTTCGGCGGCTTGAGCTTCGCCCTGGGACACGCGATCCAGGATGCGCGTCACCTCGCTCATGCCGGTAAGTTAGCTTCACGACCGCAGCGAGTGAAGCTTAATCCAAACATCTTGGTCATTGAATCCCACTGACCCGATCCAGAAAGCATGCCGGCGTCACTTGCGAATTCCGGAGGGCCAGTTTCGAGAGGGAAATCCGCCAGGCAGCCGGCGCCGCAAGGACCTCGGTTGTGGTGGACGCCCAAGAGCTGCTCTGCAAAAGGTTGTCCGGGATTCAAGCCAATAGGACTTGCCAAGGATAAATCGGCATCGCGGTTTGATTCCCGGGCACGTTACTCAGGGGGGCCAAGGCGGCGGTCTAGCGTGGCAAGCATTCTTTCCAATTTGTCGAGGGACTCTGGCGCATCCTTCAGCATGAGCAAGGGCTTCAATTCGGCGCGGATCTGCGCCAGATTCAGCTTCCCGTGCTGACGGATCAGCACGCGTTCGACATCGCCCCAGTCAAGATCCCGCCCAGCAAAGGCCTTGTGGACTACCAAATCCTCCGCAGAGCAGGTAGTCAGTAGAAGGCCCGGGGCAACAGGCCATTCGCTTGCGCGAGCCACGGTGCGTTCTTCGAAGGGCAAAGCCCCCAATGCTATGTCCACGCTCACACCATCGATCGTCTGAGCCAGCAACACCCTCCGACTCAAAGCGAACGCGCGCGCGTCCGGCCGGCGAGGCCTCAGTTCCTCGAGCAAGGCGTCCACGAATTTCTCCTCGACGCCGAATCCGGTCATCACGGTGAGATCAACATCCTGAGTCATTCGCGGTTCGCCCCAGCGTTGCACGGCCACACCGCCGATGAAGCAAAAACGCCAGTCGTGCTGCTGGCAAAGACGCTGCACTTGGCCTGCCGCGGCCAATACGCCAGGCAGGTGGATCATGACAGCCGGCCCTTGTGAAAAAGCGCTTGCTGTTCGACCAGGCCCGACCAATCAGGACGTTCGCGCCAACCTTCGACGGCACCCAACCCTTGGATGATTTGCCAGGCGCGCTCCTCTGTCATCGCAGCGAGTTCCTGCGCCTTGAAGGTCTCTATCGCTTCCCACCGGCTGTGGTATTCCGCGTGGGCTGCATCTTGTGACTCCAGGGGATCAGAGCTCATAGGGACATTATAGCTGCGGCAGCTTGGCTGTCACCAACCGTTTACGGGCCGAATGAACCTTGGCTTGGAATCCGCTGAAGTTGGCCGTCTCGTAACGCCGCGTCCAGTCCTTCTTCAAGCGCTTCATCACGATCCAATCCCGATCGCCGAACAGGGGTGCATATCATGCGCCTCCGCGGCAGTAGTCGTGCAGTCAAAACGCAGGGGGCTGTTTCGAGACAAACTCCTCGCATCCTTCTTTCATTGGGTTATAAAGCGCATATGAAGCAGCGACGAAAAGAATCCGGGATTGCCCTTGGTTTTTGCGGGTGCGTTCTGCTGGGGGCGCTTGGCATGCCCTTTCTTCACGGGGCCAATCCCATCATGCCCGGCGCCGATCCGCATGCGCTGGTCGTGGACAAAACGGTCTGGATTTATCCCACCTGGAGCGATGGCAAGGGCGAGCGCTTTTTCGCCTTTTCCTCGACCGACTTAAAGAATTGGCAACGGCACGGGCCATTATTGGATTTCAAGGACATACACTGGATCAAGGACGACGGCCAGGATCGACATCACGCCTGGGCGCCTTCAGTGCTTTCAAAACACGGCAAGTATTATTTGTATTATTCGGTCGGCCCTCAGAATCCAACGCCCTCGCGGATTGGTGTCGCAGTCGGAAGCTCGCCCGCGGGTCCGTTCCAGGATGTTGGCAAGCCATTGCTGACAGGCGGGAATGGCTTCGAAGCGATTGATCCCATGGTGTTCGCCGATCCAAAATCGGGGAAATCATTCTTCTATGCGGGCGGCAGCGCGGGGGCGAAGTTGCGCGTGTTCGAGCTGAATCCGGATCTGGTGAGTTTCGCGCGCGAGATTCCGGTCGAAACCCCGCCGCAGTTCACCGAGGGGGTCTTCATGCACTATCATAATGGTCGTTATTACCTTTCCTACAGCCATGGCGGATGGCGGCATTCGTCGTATTCCGTCCATTACGCGACGGCCGATGCGCCCATCGGACCGTGGACCTACCGGGGCGCCATCCTAACCAGCGATGCGACGCGCAAAGGACCGGGACACCATTCCTTCATTCGCAGTCCGATCACCGGGGAATGGAAAATCGTCTATCACCGATGGGAGAATCAAACAGGCAACGGTCCGTATCGCGGTTCCCGGCAAGTCTGCATGGATCGAGTGGATTACGATGAGAACGGTTTGATCCGCCCCATTGTAATGACCGATGGATCTGCCGATCGGGCCAACGGAACGTTCACCAACCCGATCAATCCCGGCCCGGATCCTTGGATGCAATATTACCAGGGCCACTATTATCTGACCACCACCCAGGGCGACTGCATTCGGATGTGGAAGGCGCCGACGCTGGCCGGTCTAAAAACCGCGCCAGGCGTATTGATATGGCGCGATGATGATCCCAGCCGATCGCATGGGATCTGGGCGCCCGAGTTTCATTTCATCGGCAATCGCTGGTATCTGTACTACACCGCCATGGCGGCCACCAAAGTCGACACCACCCATCGCATGCATGTGCTCGAAAGCGAGGGGATCGATCCTCTTGGCCCGTATCATTACAAAGGGCGCCTCTTCGATCCTGAGAACGACTTCTACGCCATCGACGGCTCGGTCTTTCAACACCCGGGGGATGGCACCTGGTATTTCTTGTGGGCCGCGCATCCCGGACATCGCATCCGCATCGCGCGCATGGCGAATCCGTGGACCCTCGAAGGCCGGAGTGTTCAATTGGAAGCGTCGGGTTTCGGATGCGAGGAGGTCCGCGAAGGCCCTGTCGTGCTACGCCGCAATGGAAGGCTTTTCCTGACTTATTCAGCCTGCGACACCGGCAAACCGGACTACAAGTTGGGCATGCTGATCGCCGACGAACGGGCGGATGTGTTGAATCCCGCTTCCTGGATCCAGCATCCCACTCCCGTTTTCGAGCGCGACGACAACTCGGGTGTGTTTGGCCCGGGGCACCATGGCTTCTTTCAATCCCCGGACGGCACGGAAGACTGGATTGTGTATCACGGCAAAACTTCTTCTCGTTACACCTATGCCGGGCGAACCACGCGGGCCCAGAAGTTCACCTGGAATGCGGACGGGACGCCTGAGTTTGGCAAACCCCTGCCCCTTGATGCAGTGCTGGCCGAACCGTCCAACATGAGCCACAGGACATCCGCCGCGCCGACATCCACCCCTCGGGAGTGATCTTGAGCGAGGATGAGGCTCAGACTGACGCCTTGACGGAAGGCCGTAAAACGGCAAGCAGGTCTGAGGCTCAGACTCGCTAGAGGCTCCAGCCTTCGCGATAGGGCGGATTCAAATGGGCGTTGGCGTCGTCGTGATTCGTGAAGCGCGCTTTTTCCTCGTCCCAGCGAAGGGTTTGGCCCGGGAACCGGACTGCAATCGCGCCGAGCAAAGCCGCCTGGGTCAGAGGTCCACCGTAGCTGAAGTCAGATCCGGCCTGGCGGCCGTTGCGAATGGCCTCGAGCCAATCCCAGGCGTGGTTTTTGACGCGGGGAATTTTCTCCTGTGGCGCGTTCTTGCCTGAGAACTGGTCCATGACTTTGTCGGGCACCAAGTGGCCACCGCCGCCGCCATGAGAACCATGGACAATCATTCCCTTTTCGCCGAACAGAATAGCGCCAATCCCGGGGGCTTTTTCATCGGCGGGAAAATCCTGGGGTTGTGGAATGCGCTGAACTCCGTCGAACCAGACCAATTTTAGGGCCACTCGATCTTTTCGTTTTGGAAACTCGAAGGTAATCTTGGTTCCGGGAGGATAGGTCAGCCCATGTTTGACGGGATCATAGTCGGTGACTTCGGCGTGAACCGAGGTCGGAGCGCCGAGGTCCAATGCCCAAAAAGCGGGATCGATGACGTGGCAGAACCAGTCGCCGACGGCACCGGTTCCAAAGGGCATCCAACCGCGCCAGTTCCAGGGAACCCACAGGGGCGTGTAAGGCCGGAATGGCACCGGACCGATCCACAAATCGTAATCAAGCCCGGCGGGAACCTCATAATTTTGGTTCACCTTGTCGAGGTTGCGGATCTGGGAATAGACCTCGCGGAAGGCGTCGCAACCGGCATGCACCGTATGCACCTGGCCGATGGCCCCAGCCCAGACCCATTCGCAAATTTGCCGGATCGAGCCGGAGGAATGTCCCTGATTGCCCAGTTGGGTGACCACTTTGAACTTGCGCGCGGCGGACATGAGGGCGCGCACCTCCTGGACGGTATGAGCGAGGGGTTTCTCGCAATAGACATGTTTGCCGCGTTTCATGGCCTCGAGAGAAATCACGGCGTGCGTGTGATCCGGCGTGCCAATGACAACGGCGTCGATTTCCTTGTCCATCTTGTCCAGCATCACCCGGAAATCCTTGAAGGTTCTGGCCTTCGGGTATTGGGCGTATTTTTTAGCGGCGTATTTGTCATCGACATCGCAGAGCGCGACCACGTTATGCCCCTCGCCAGCCACGCCGTCGATATCGCTGCCTCCCTGGCTTCCGATGCCGATGCCGGCGACATTGATCTTTTCGTTGCGGGAAACGTTGTCCGCCCCGCGCAAGAGACCGCCGGGGAGAAGATGAAACAGGGCAACACCGGCGGTGGCGCCTCCGAGAAATTGACGCCGATTAAGGGACCGTGCATAAATAAATTCCGATTTTGCTGCTGAGGATTTGGCTCGCTGGCGAGGCTCGACGAGGGAAGATACCCGCAGTGGTCTCTGACCAAGGAGTAACGAAGCCAGCGAGCCAAAGCCTCGCAGCCCTCCGGGGCGGGGCGGCGCCGGGTCATCTGCGTTGTTGCGTGGACGGTCGAGTATCGCCAAAGATACACTCCCGTCCACGCGCCTCGCATCTGACCCGGCGTCGCTCCCGCCAAAATCGGAAGTTATTTTTGCACGGACCCTAAGCCGGGAGGAACGTATTGTATTCATAAAGCGAGTGGTTCAAGTGTTGGGAGCATTAATTAGCGGAACATGCCTTCGGATGAAAAGACTTTTCTTGTTCTGCCGTTTTTCGGGCCGTTAAACTTCGGGTGATGCCGATTCCCGACAAAGCGTTTTGGCGTGCATGCAGTCCTGCGATTCGTATGATCCAGGCATGTTTTTAGCGCCTGAAGGCGACGCCGATGCCAGTCATTTCGAGCCAGGAGCCTTGATGCATTTGATTCATCCAGAGGACCAACCCCATCTCCAATCGCACTATGAAACGAACGAACCGCTGGTGGATCGCCGTCATGGGCGCCTTGCTGCAGATGTGCCTCGGGTCGGTTTACGCCTGGAGTTTTTTTCAGAAACCCATTGTCGATGCCTGTGGCTGGCGGCACACCCAGGTGGCCTTGACCTTCAGCCTGGCGATCGGTTTCCTGGGACTGGCCGCCGCGGGCGGGGGGCTTTGTCTTCAGCGCTTTGGCCCGCGAAAACTCGCCATCACTGGCAGCCTCCTGTACGGAGCCGGCTACCTTCTTGCTGGGCTGGCGTTGAAATGGCAATCCCTTCCGTTGCTATGGGCGGGTTATGGAGTGATTGGGGGCATTGGCCTGGGCTTGGGATATGTCACCCCCGTGGCAACGGTCGCCAGATGGTTTCCCGACCGCAAAGGTCTGGTCACCGGCATGGTCGTCATGGGATTCGGATTGGGCGCGCTGGTGATGAGCAAACTGATTGCTCCTTTCCTGGATGTCGCGTTTAACCACGACTTATCCTGGGTTTTTGCCGGGGCGGGGATGATTGTTGGTGGCATCGGCTTTTTCGCGGCAGTTTTTTTACAAAATCCTCCGAGTCCGGTTACTCAAGTAAGACGCACTAACGAAACCAAACCGCAACTGCTTATCTTGATCGGTTCAAAACAGTTCGTTCTGATGTGGCTGATTTTCTTCTGCAATATCACGGCGGGGATCGCCCTGATCGGATTTCAGTCTCCTCTTTTGCAGGATCTATGGAAAAAAGAGGACCCCACTCAATCCCCCGCCGCCTTGGCAGCGGCAGGCGCCACGCTGATTGCTGTCAGTTCTATTTGCAATGGATTGGGCCGGATTATCTGGGGCGCCTGGTCGGATCGGATTGGCCCGTTGGCAGCCTTCCGTGTCATGCTAGCCACCCAGGTGGCAGCCTTCTGCGTCCTGATGACGGTGCAGAGTCCCTGGCTGTTTGGAGGACTGGTTTGTTATGTATTGCTATGTTACGGAGGGGGATTTGGTGTTATGCCGGCTTTTGTCTTGAATGCCTTTGGACTGCGGTTGATGCCGGTCATGTACGGCGCAATTCTCACAGCTTGGTCTTGCGCGGGGATTGCCGGTCCTCAGCTCATCGCTCAATTGAAGGACCACCCCGGGATCAACATTTCCCTCTACGCATTTGGGCTTTGCGCCGCAATCCTCACGCTCGGATTCCTCCTCGCACTGAGTCTCCGATCGCAGGCAACATGCATGGGCGTGATCGCAAATCGACGAAATGCTGGTGGGCGCGAAGTATGATCTTCTGATCAACACGACCTCGATGCCATCGCATTATCCCGTGAGCAAGAAGGCGATCAAGGCCCGGTGGAATGACATCCATGAGCATTCGAATGCGGAGCTATCCGGTTGGGTGAATTCCAGACATTTTATCGATCTTTCCAGCGCTGCAGGATCTTCGTATTACGCCTGCCTTTATTGGTGTTTATTAGCGTCCATTCGCGGTTGAGTAAATGCACGGTCCAGGGCTACGAGGGCTTCAGGCTGGCCGTTCGAAGACATTTCAGGAATTCAACGGAGGCGCGGCTGAGGGGATGCGAATGGGGCCAAAGCGCCACAATTCGGCGGCGTGGTTGCGGTTTCTCGAGGGAGCGAAAGACTAGCGTGGCATCCTGCACCGAGGCTAACACCATTTGCGGCACCAGCGAAATGCCGGCCCCGGCCCGCACGAGGGCCAGAATGGTGGAGATCTGCGTGCTGCGACCGCTGACCTGGGGGCGAAAGTCGCGCCGATGACAGAAATTCAGCACCTGATCGCCCAAGCAGTGGCCTTCCCGCATCAGGATAAAGCGTTCGCTATCGAGGTCCGCGAGAGTAATCGCGGATTTCCGAGCCAGCGGATGGTCTGCAGGTAAGGCCAAAAGGAGTTCCTCGTCAAAAAGCGGCTCCTTTTTAAAGCGTTCGTCGGTCACCGGGGAACTGACGATCATCAGATCCAGATCGCCGGCCTGCCCCAGGACCAGCAGATGAGAGGTCGTGTCCTCCTGCACCACGACCTCGATCCCCGGAAACGCCTTGCCGAACGCGACAATGATGCCGGGCAGCAGATAGGGGGCAATCGTGGGCAGCACCCCGACGGTAATCGTCCCCCGGAGGAGCCCGCGCCGTTCGCTGACCTCGCGCTGGGCTGTTTCGAGTTCGGCCAAAACACGCTTCGCCCGCGGCAGGAAGTCCTCGCCCGCGGGAGTCAACCTCGCTTGGCGGCTTAAACGATCGAACAATCGCTCTCCTAGTTCGTCCTCGAGTTTCTGGATTTGCTGGCTCAGGGAAGGCTGAGAGACATGGCACAATTCGGCGGCCCGGCTGAAGTTCCCTGTTTTGGCCACAGCGACCAGATAACGCAATTGGTGGAGTTCCATAGTTATTGCCTATAGTACACTTAAGCAAAAAGTATTACCACTCATACCGGCGAGGGAGTATATTAGGCCTACTCATTTCGCCAGACAAGGCATGCTGGCGTGAGTTAAATCATTAATAAACCCTGAACCGAAAATCGCAAGGCGGAGAACGGTTCAACAATCCTGGAATATTATGGCGGCTCAAAATCCTGATCCCAAGAAACTGACAACGAACGCCGGGGCGCCCGTTGTCGACAATCAAAACTCCATGACCGCGGGTCCCCGAGGCCCGATGTTGTTGCAGGACGTCTGGTTTCTCGAAAAACTGGCCCACTTCGACCGGGAAGTCATTCCCGAGCGGCGCATGCACGCCAAGGGATCCGGGGCCTATGGTGTGTTTACGGTCACTCACGATATCACCCGTTTTACCAAGGCCAAAATCTTCTCGGCTATCGGCAAAAAAACCGAGCTCTTCACCCGTTTTTCCACTGTGGCAGGCGAACGTGGCGCCGCAGATGCGGAGCGGGATATTCGAGGATTCGCCATCAAGTTCTATACGGAGGAAGGCAACTGGGATCTGGTCGGGAATAATACGCCTGTCTTTTTCCTGCGGGACCCGCTCAAGTTTCCGGACCTCAACCACGCCGTGAAACGCGATCCCCGAACCAACCTGCGCAGCGCGAAGAACAACTGGGATTTCTGGACTTCGCTGCCCGAAGCGCTGCATCAAGTCACCATCGTGATGAGCGACCGGGGTATTCCAGCCACTTACCGTCATATGCATGGCTTTGGCAGCCATACCTTCAGCCTCATCAATGCCAAAAACGAGCGTTTTTGGGTCAAATACCACCTTCGCACTCAGCAGGGCATCAAAAACCTGACCGATGAAGAAGCCGAGGCGATCATTGGTAAATGCCGCGAAAGCCACCAGCGAGATCTGTATGAAAGCATCGAGAAAGGTGATTTTCCCCGGTGGACCCTGTACATCCAGGTGATGCCCGAGAAAGACGCCGCCACGTGCCCTTACCATCCCTTCGACCTGACCAAGGTCTGGTTCCACAAGGATTATCCGCTAATCGAGGTCGGGGTTCTTGAACTCAATCGCAACCCGGAAAACTACTTTGCCGAGGTCGAGCAATCCGCCTTCAATCCAGCCAACATTGTGCCGGGTTTGGGCTTCTCGCCGGACAAAATGCTGCAGGGCCGTCTATTTTCCTATGGCGACGCGCAGCGGTACCGTTTGGGCGTGAACCATCATCTCATCCCGGTCAATGCCGCGCGTTGTCCGTTCCACAGCTACCATCGGGACGGGGCCATGCGGGTGGACGGCAACCATGGCAGCACCATCGGCTACGAGCCCAACAGCGAGGGCCAGTGGAAACAGCAGCCCGAGTTCGCCGAACCCCCGCTCAGCCTCGAAGGAGCCGCCGATCACTGGAATCATCGCGAAGACGATGATTACTTCAGCCAGCCGGGCTTGCTCTTCCGCCTGATGAAACCCGAACAGCAGGCTGTGCTCTTTGCGAACACCGCCCGCGCCATGGGGGATGCCCCCAGGGAGATCAAGATCCGACACATCGGCAACTGCCTGAAGGCCGATCCGGCCTACGGAAGCGGCGTGGCTAAAGCCCTGGGAATTCCGCTCTCTGAAGTGGGAGCGAGCTGAGGCGCAATCAAGTCGATTTGGGTCAGGCGCAGGCGAGAGGCAATTCGCCCACAACCTGCGCCGCCCAAAGACTTCAGCCCTGTCCCCTACCCTGTGATGCTGTAATCGTAAGGCTTGCGCATCTCGCGAACGACAAGGGCATTGCCTTCGGCGGCGCCGTCTCCCACAAAGCGGTCCGATTTTCCGTCCCATTGCAGCTTCCGCCCCAGCCGAACCGCGATGGCCGCCAGGTGGCAGACCGACGCGGAGCGATGCCCAATCTCGGCATGCGCGACAGGGTCTTTGCGAGAGCGAACGCACTCGAAGAAATTGCCCATGTGATCTCGGCTGACCTCGAGTCGCTCGGCGTTATCGGGCAGAGGAGTTTTGTAGAGGGATACATTGCTGGCATCCAACTCGGCGCGGTTCACCCAGATCCAGCCTTCGGAACCTTCAAACTTGATCCCGTTACGCTGCCCGTTTTCCTTGAGGATCTGTCCGAACGGACTGTCGTCCTTGGTGGTTTTGACGATGTGAGTGACGCCATTGGCCCAGGTGAATGTGACTTCAAATTCGCTGGGGGTGTTGAAGCCGCCCTCAACCGGTTTCGTCAGCGCCCGGCCCTCGACGGCTGTGGGAGCCTCCAGCCCCATGGCCCAACGCGCAATGTCATTGTGATGCGCCCCCCAATCGGTCATGGGACCGCCGGAATATTCAAACCACCAACGGAAGGTCGAATGACACCGTTCCTTGACGTAATCAACCTTCGGGGCTTGGCCCAGCCACATATCCCAATTCAGACCCGCCGGGGTTGGCGATGACTGGAACGGCCCCCCCACCAAGCCGGCGGGCAGATAAACAGTCACGGTCTGTAATTTGCCAATGCGGCCGTTCCGCACCAGCTCGCATGCCAGACGAAACTGGCGATCACTCCGTTGCTGGCTTCCGGTTTGAAGCACGGTCTTACGGTCGCGCACCGTCTGGACCAGTCGTTTGCCTTCGTCAATCGTCAGCGTCAACGGCTTTTCCCCGTAAACATCCTTTTTGGCCTTGGCAGCAGCCATATTGATCAGCGTGTGCCAATGGTCGGGCGTGCCGTTAATGATGATGTGAATGTCATCGCGTTCAAGCACCTTTCGAAAATCCGTGTATTTTGCAGGCTCAGAGGTGTTACGGCTGAGGCGTTTGGCGGCGGAATTCAAGTGGTTCTCGTCGACATCACATACGGCAACCAAATTGCCAAAACGCGTCGCGTTCTGACCGTCGCCTGTCCCCATGCCTCCGCAGCCAATGAGAGCGATGTTGGGACGGTCATTGGGCGATGGCAGACGAGCAGCGGATTGATCGGCCGCTTCCGCGAAATCGCGCTCGATAAACCACAACGGCAATCCCGTCGCGGCGGCAGTGAGAGTGCAACGTTGAACAAACGAGCGACGCGAGATCTGAAATGATTTGAACATGACCCGATTAAACGCCCCTCCCTTCCTGGCGTCAAGGGGATGCGCCGTCCTGAAAACCGCTTATAAAAAACCGCCTAACCACTAATGAACACTAATCAACACTAATAGAGGCAGGCTAAACACGAAGGACTTGAAGGATATATGAAATCGAAGAAATGTCTGAGATCCTGCGACAACCGGCGCTGCCGGATGAATCCCGCGCTCCGTTCCAGCCGGGGCGCAGAATTTATTCCGCAGAAGCGTCTGGCGTCGACTGGCGCGGCGAGATGAGTCCCCGCGATCCTTGGGTAATTCACCCCTGTGTGATTCTCCGGCGGACAGCTGCCAGTTAATAATGTGCACAGAGCCTCTGTCACTCAGTGCTCAACCGTTGAGGCCATCGCACGCAATTCCTCTTCGGAGAGCGCTCGATGATACAATCGAAAATCGGCAAAGCACGCCGCCAGGCATTCTTTGCCTGAGTAGTGCGGATTCCCCCCCAGAGCGCAGTCTTGAGCCCGCGTATTGAAAAATTCAGGGACCAGGCACGAGCCTACGGTCCGGCCGTCAAGGTATAACACAAGGCTCGCGCCCCGTTTGACGGCTGCGACGGCATGCCATCGATCGGCCACGATGACCGCGCCCGGTGTCGAGAAAACAGTTCCGGCCTCGACTCGCGCGTAGAGTTTTCCCCCGTCAACAACGAGCCGCAGCGGATCGTCCATTCCGGATGTCCATGCGCTAAAAATCTGGCCGATGCGCTGATCGGGCAGTTTCCGAATCCGCACGCGCACGCTGACGCTGAAATCCCCGTCCGGCCAGGAATCCAATCCGTAGATCAACATCTGATTTTGTCCGTTCAACTCGGCTCCTTCAGGGCCGCAGATCGGATCTCCGACTGACTTGAACTCGCCAAATTCAGGGCGGGTGTTGTTTCGCAGCGCGTGCGCAATGATTTCTCCATTGGGTCCGATCTTGGGCTCGGGCGTTGGCTCTGGCAGAGGCATAGACGGATCCAGCCTGAAGCAGGAGGGAGGAACTTCGGCCACGGTTTCCCGACCGGACGCCCGCGATACAACCCGCCACCAGATCGGCTTCTCGAAGTCCGCAAGACCGGACGTCAGTCGCGCGGTATCGAAGTGCATTCGTGTTCCGGTAGTGTTGGTGAACGCTACCATTCCCACTGTGAATGCTTCGTTTGTCGCAAATTCCACGCGATAAGAAACGCCGGGATCCCGCGCCCCTCGCCATCGAAAGTTCAGCGGACCTACGGGAATTTGAGCCATATCAGGAGGGCTTACCGTGAAGGCGGGCGGCGGGGGCGCGGGTTCTGCCGGCAGCCAGGATCGATACCGGGTTCCTCCCGCGCCCGCGCTTGCGAAGTCGATGAGGCGAATCACGCCGCTTGCCGTCGTGGGAACTTCCAGGATCAACCAGGGAGGCGGCAGCAGGCCAAAATTGGTTTGAGAATGAGAGGCCGAAACGACACGCGCCTGGTCCAGGCGAGTCAGGTCTATCGGGGGAATGGACTCCTCGTCAAAGGGATTGCTGGCCTGGTCATAGGCCAGGAGCAGCGGCCCATAATATAACGAGACTTTGTTGGCGGCTTCATGGGCGCCAGCCACGAACCGAACCGGCAAGTCACACTCGAGGATCAGCACGTCATTGGTTTTCCAACGCTGGCGCATGGTGAAGTAAGTCCCAGGGATTGCCTGACCCACAATCGATCCGTTCAGCAAAAGTTTCGGCATCCGGGCCCAGCCCGGAATGCGAATCCGAAGAGTCAGTTCATGATGCACCGCGGTTGCGAAATCCCACTCGATGCGTCCATTCCGCCAGGCATCTCCTTTGGCCCTGAGGGTCACGCGCTCATGGCCCGCCAGTGATAAGTTGTAATGACCCGATCCCAGCCAGTTGACGACCAAGCCATCGGCATCCGACATGACCGCCCATTCCGCCAGCATGCCGAGAATCCGCGGCCCATTCACCGAGCAACAGTTCAGATCCGGAGTTCCGGCTCGCGCCTGGAAAACGATCGTGTGCGCACTCGCCTCGCGGACGCCGTCCATCGGGGTATTGTAAGTCCACCAGCGTCCGCTGGGATGCTGGGCGCCCAGACCGCCATTCAAGGTGGCGAGTTCGAGGTCGCCAGCCGCGCGCGCATCGCCGGTGAGCCGCAAGTAATCGATGGTTAAGGCCATCCACGCCACGGTGCAACAGGTCTCGATGGCCGTGGGAGCATAGGGATTCCCGGTGGCTTGTTCACCCGAGCTGAATCCGCCGGTGTTGCGCCGGTCCCAGCGCCGGATGCTGCGCCAATGGTGCTCGAAGGCCTCGCGGTATTTGGCATCTCCGGTAATCCTCCATAGTTCGACCAGGCCTTGCAGACTGTGCAAGCTTTCCCATCGCGGCTTTGGGGATCGATAAAACTCACGGCCATCCAAGCCTGCGCGCAGGTAGTCGCCGGCTCGCTCCCAATCCTTCTCCACCTCCAGGGCAAGCCGCAGGTACCGTGGATCTCCAGTGAGCCGATGCAGCTCGGCCAACGCCGTCAGGATGGCCATGTTCATCTCGGGATCGCCGGCGTCAAAAACACGGCGGCCGGTATCCAGGTAGGTGGCGCATATGAGATCGGCGGCCTTGCGGGCCGCCGCCAGTGCAGGCGCGTCTCCCGAGTATTCGTGCCACATCACCAGGGCCTGAATGACGTGGTAATGCCCCCAAAGATCCCAGTTCTTGAGGAGCCGATCCGCTTTCGGAAAGGGACCGAGATAGCCATCTTCGGCCTGCGTGGAAACCAACTCGGCGATGCGATCGGCGACCTGCCGGCGCAGACGGGGATCGTTCATCAACTGCAACCCCTGGATGGCTGAAATGAGATATTTGCCAATGAACTCGCCCGCCCACGGCACCCATTGAGGAACCGGTTTGCGGTCCCGCAAACGGAACATTTCAAGCATTCCAGGATTGGCCTGCGGCGCGCAAAGAAGCCAGTGCTCGTGATTCGCCCGGATACGGTCCCCAACCGACCCCGACAACTCCAACTGTGCATCGGGCATCGACTCGAACACGGGGCGCGCCGAAAAACAGGCCACCTCAAGGAACGCGATCAATCCCAAAATTGCGGATCCTCGAAGGTTCATAAGCGGATGTCAGAGCAGATCTTTGAAGTACTCGGCCGCAGCCTCCCAATCCACCGTCTCATCCGGTTTCTTGCCCAGCTTCTCATACCAACGGCGGCGGGCCTTTTTATCGTCCACGGCAATCCGGGCGGCAATGCAAAGCACATCTTCCGCCACGTCGATGGGAACCACCACCACTCCGTCCCAGTCGCAGCCGACAATATCGCCGGGGCGAACCAGGACCCCGCCGCAGCCCACGGGCACATCGACATCCATCAGTTCCACGCGGCCGGGAATGATGGTGCGTCCGATCCCGCGGCTGGCGACCGGTGACTTCTGCAAAACAATTTCGTCGGTATCGCGGGCATAACCATCGGTGACAATGCCCACGACCCCCTGGGCTTGCATATCCATCGAGTTGTTCGATCCCCAATAACCGCATTCCCGGGCGCCATTCGTCGAGGTGACCACCACGCAACCGGGCCTGACCTTCAACTGAGCATGCATGCCACCCATCTGATTCCACAAGGCGTGCTGTTTGAGGGCGTCTTTGCGTTCAATGACTGGCATGCGGCGGTTGGTGGGCACCACGCGGAGCGTTACCGCCGGCCCCCAAAACTTCATACCCATCCACAATGGCCGAATCGCCGAATCGAGCAACGTCAGGTCCGCGCGTCCAACGGCATCCAAGCCGTCGGTCACATCGGTGACCCGGAGGAATTTCCCGAAACGCGCGGCAAGGGGATAAGGATCCTTTCCACTTGCGCCGGTCGCCTGCGTGGATTGGAAATCGGCTCTTGGTTCGGCGGCGTTCAAGACGGGCTGGGCCGCGCCGGCCACGAGCGCCGCGCCCGCCGATACTTTGAGAAATTCCCGCCGGGATGACCGTCTGGCGGTTTCTTGTGTTTCGGAGGACTTCATGACTTGTGAACAAAGAGAAGGCTGGACGATCTTCAGGTTTGAGGAGTTCATGACGAACGTACTGTCACAAACACGCAGGGCGCTCAAGAGCAAACATGCAGCCGAAATCAGCGCGGCGGGATAAATCCCGCGCTCCAACCTGTCGGGTGACCCTCGCTTCGGGCCGGGAACGATCGGCGCGCGGAATTCATTCCGCGGAGCGATTCGGCCAACAGGATCCCTCCGGCTTTATTCGTGCCCATTGGCGGGGATTCGCGGTTTGATTCTTTTCGGGGCATCTTGCGAGCGGATTGGGGCGACAGGCTCGGGATTGACTTGAACCATTGGCGGCGGATAATGCGGGCAAAATGAAAACACCAGTTGTATCTCGTCGTCAGTTTCTTGGCCGGCAAATGCCTGCCACTTTGGGAACGGTCGTGTGGGGCGGAGTCTTGCTTTCCCCCAGCGCCCGCGCGGTGCCTCCCAGCGAACAAGTGCGTCTGGGTCTAATTGGGGCCGGCGGCATGGGGCGCGGGGACCTCGCAACCTTTCTTCTAAACCCCGAGGTGGAATGTGTGGTCGTTTGCGATGTCGACGACAAACAGATCGCCGAAGGCCTCAAAGTCGTCAAAGACAAGCGCGGCAAGACCGCCGAAACCTCCAAGGATTTCCGGCGCTTGTTGGATCGCAAAGATCTCGATGTCCTTTTAGTGGCCACACCTGACCACTGGCATGCCTTGCCCACAGTTCTGGGGTGCGAGGCCGGTAAAGACGTCTACGTCGAAAAACCGCTGGCCACGAGCATTGCCGAAGGGCGAGTCATGGTCGAGGCGGCGCGCCAAAATCGTCGCATCGTCCAAATGGGAGCCCAGCGCCGGAGTTCACCGACCTATCGGCAGGCCACCGACCTGGTGCGTTCCGGCAAGTTAGGCAAGGTCGGCCTCGTGCGCGCATGGGCCTATCTGGATTGGATCAAACCCATAGGAAAACCGGCTGATCAACAAGCTCCAGCCGGCGTGGACTATGATTTCTGGCTCGGCCCCGCCCCGAAGCGGCCTTTTAATCCAAACCGGTTTCATTTCAACTTTCGATGGTTTTGGGACTATGCCGGGGGTCTGATGACCGACTGGGGTGTGCATCTGCTCCAGGTGCTCTTGTGGGCCATGGGTCCGGAACCTCCGAAAGCCGTGGTGGCCAGCGGCGGCAAGTATGTCCTCGACGATAACTCCGAAACCCCCGACACCCAAATCGCCATTTATGAGTTCCCCAGTTACACCATGGTCTGGGAACATAAAGTCAGTGTTGGCCTGGGCCTCTATAACCGGCCCTGGGGAATGTCTTTCACCGGCACCGCAGGCACCTTGGTCATCAATGATTCCGGTTGGGAGGTCATCAGCGAACCCAACCAGGACACCGTCGACGCCCAAAAACATCCGGGAGGGGAAGACCCCAGGCCAGCCCATGTGCGCAACTTCCTGGACTGCGTTAAATCACGCCAACAACCCGTCGAAAACCTCGAGGAAGGCCATCATATCTCCACCGTCGCCCACCTGGGAAACATCGCCCTGCGGAGCGGTTCCCGAATCGTTTGGGATCCGGTTCACGAAATCGTGACCAATGACCGCAAGGCGAACAAGCTGGTGAGCGTCGATTATCGCGCGCCTTGGCGGCTGCCAAACCTGCGCCGCTGAACCAGACCCTAAGGTCTCTGGCGTTTCTGAAGCAGGAAGAACTTCTCTTTTGCGAGCGGCGGGGCTTCAAGGAATCGGTTTGTGACGCCAGGAAACAGCGTCCAGCTTGATGAATTAAGGTTCGTCGACCAGTAAAGTTCGTAATCGGAGAATTCAGCCGGCCAGCAAACCAGCGCGCCGCCGTCCACCGAAATCCGCAGCGGCACCTGGGTCGGTTCGGGGGCGCTGACTGTGGTGAGCGTCAAACCGTGCGCGCTGTAAAGCGGCTCCAGGCGGCGGCCTTGGCCAAGCAGGATCGTATGGTCAAGGCAACAGAATTCGCCCTCCCGGGAAGCATAGGTAAGCACCGGGAACTCGGCGCCCGGCAAGGGGGTGAAATGTGGGTCCCAACCAACAGCGATCGTGCCGCGCAAGATGGCACTGCCTGTAATGTTCAACCGGCTTTGATTCGTGCCCGGATCATTGCCGGCCAAATCCAACTCCAAACAGCCGTCGAGCGACTGTTCATAATTCCCGCGAATGGTGAGTCCCCCATTTGCGGGCGCCGGGTGAATGCAGGCGGCGTTGACCACATCCGTAGAGAGGGTCCCCCAACCGATCAAGAGTCCGCCGGATAGAACCAAGGGCCGGGCCATTTTGAGTTCGCCTCCAAACATCGAGATGATCCCGGTTGGGTTGCTGAAGGATGAGTCGAATCCCAGTTTGCCAGGCGGGATTTCCATGGCGCCATTGTTGATCATGGGCGCGGCACAATCCACGCCAAACCTGCCGGTGGATCTGCGGAACAGTCCGTCATTGATGATGACCGCATGAGGGCCGGCGGTAAGGATGGAACTGTTATCTACCTGGATGTCAAAAACCGCCCCTTCCAGGTTATGCAGCGTGCCCCCGAGGATCAGGCTGCCAACCGGCCGCCAGGTGATGGTGCCGGCATTCGTGAGATTGCCGTAGACGATCTTCGCGAATTTGACTCCGCTGCCAAAGTCCAAGATGCCATCCATTCCTACCGTCAAGGAAGCCGCCTCATTGAGTTGGCCGGAAATCCATGCCACGGTTCCCCGGAAGGTTCCATGCCCCGCCAGCGATCCTCCGTCCAGAACAAGGTTCGTTGACACAATGTTGCCGTGGAGGGTATGCGTGCCCGTTTGCAGCCGCGTGGTGCCGGCGCCCATGAAAATGGATCCCGTGTTCAAACTCGAGCCGCCAAGAAAATCAAGCGTGCCGCTCCGCACATCCACCGTGCCGTAATTGCACAAGGGCACATAACAATTCACACTTCGGTCGCCATCCGATTTGCGAAAAACACCCTCGTTAACAAGCAGTGCGTTTGTGGTCGATTGGAGAATCGAGGCGCCATCCAGTTGCGCGTCAATGACGCCTCGCGCGAGGTTGTGCAAGGTCCCGCCAATGTTAAAGCTGCCAAGAGGCCGCCAGGTCATGACACCGCCATTGGTCAGGTTGCCCTGGAGAAATTTCGCATGCTTGACCCCGCTGGCTAGCGTGACTTCGCCGCCGGGGTTCACGAGGACCACCGTGTTGGTGTCAATCGTTCCAGACTGCCAGGTCATCGTCCCATCCAGCGCAAGCCGGTTTGTCCCGGAAAGCGCGCCGCCGGACAAGAGCAGACAACCGTTCGTATTCACCCGGCCGTCGCCGTTCAAGGTTAACGTATGCCCCGAGGTTGCGAGGGTCTGGGCTCCGCTGCCGCCTCCCACCACCAAACCGGCAATGGTCGAATTGACATTTACTGTCACCTGATAAGTGCCTGAGTTGGTAATGACGGCAATGTCGTTGGCGGATGGCACTTGGTTGGGGAACCAATGAGCGGCAACGCTCCAGTTGCCACCACTGGCATTGGTCCAGTGAATAATGTCGGCTTGAGCAGAAACGGCGTGGATCGCCAAGATCATCCCAGCTAGAGTCCAAATCGACTCGGAGTTCGCATTCTCAGATTTCATAGCCGCCTTTCCAATGCCTCTCTTCCATCCTGCGCCTTCCCGCTTGGCAAATCCATCTGAAAGTCCGCTCCCCGACATACCGACATACGCGCTTATTGATGCCGAATTGCGCCATGAGTTATCCCCCGGTGAGGGGGGCGAGAGGGAGAATAATGATACGTTGCGCCAAAAGGGACTGTTACCGTGGTTGGGATCGACAGTCTGAGGTTAAATAAAGGACCTGGCCCTTTGTACCATTATGAGTCAGAGCAGACGAAACGATGGAATAAAAGACCTGGCCCTTAGTACAACAACTTGTTTTGGAGTTGCATCGAGCTGTACTGGTGTTATCATACAGTAAATAAGCAAACCGTGACCGGGTAAGACGAGGGCCGGGATCGATTCTGTCCGGCTTCCGCAGGTTTCAGTGGGCCGGAAGGATTTCTGGATCAGAAACTGTCCGGTCCAGTTGGAGCAGTGAACCTGGCAGCCATAGGATGAATGATGAAAACAGGGACATTCAAACAGATCGAGTTCGACCTGGCGTATCTCATGATGTTGACCCAACAGGGTTTGAAACCGTTGAGCCGATGGGAGAATTCCTTGCCTCCCGACGCAGAAGGCTGGATGGGAGAGATGGGATTGAAGGTGCGCGAGGTTCGGAGGCGGGCTCAACGCGGCGGCGGAATTCAGGAATTTGTCTTCAGCCCTTCGGATCAGCACCTGGATCTTTATGCTGCGCGATTTGAGGGGCGACCAATCGATTGCAGTCCCGAGACAAGACGTTTTGAGGGATTGCTGTTCGGTTATCCTTCCTGTTGCGTGGAAAGTTATGTCAGGAATGGCTACGCGCGGAACAGGCTCCGTCGGTCCGAGCAAAGACTCCTGTTTCATTGGGCCTGTCCGGCATGCGCGCAAACACCTTTGCTTATTCCCCATTATCGCCGTGTGAACCAGGAATGCCGTCGGCTGATGCGTGGCGGGATCTCGAATAGTGTGTCGGGATTCGTCCCTGCCGTCAGAAAGGGATTGTTGCGCGAGGCCGTGGCAACCGCGGCATCCATGATCAGCTTGGGAATTCTAGGTTCCAACCTGGATGCTGCGGCCGCCGGAGCCGATCCGCATCGGTTGGCCTATGGTTTGGCGCATGACGCAGATCAGGATTTGCTGTCGGATGTGGAGGAACAGGGCTTGGCCACGGATCCCCAACAACCGGATGAAAACGGAAACCACATCCTGGATGGGATTGATTGGGCCACCCAGTTGGCCGCGCGAATCGAGAAGTTGCCGACTCAATCCAATGGAGCAACTGTCTATCGCACCGATTTCATGCTTAAAGGTTTGGAATGGTGCAGTATCTGTGGGCAAAGCGTCAACATGGGACATTTGACGATCTGCAATCCTCAGGCCCAACTCTACGCCAAATTGCCCTATATCGCCCTGCATTTCATGGAACATGGCAGTCTGGCTTACGATGGCAGTGTGCATGGACAGGGACGATTGTGGGTTCGGCATCTGGTGGAAACCCTGGAATCCAAGGGGCCAGGACACCTGATATCGATTGGCTCGGATGACGACAAGGACGGCCTGATGAACCGCGAGGAACAGTGGGCAGGCACGCAAGCCGATCGCCCTGATTCGGACACCGATGGCGTACCGGATGGGCCGAGTCTGGCTTACGAACTCGGCCAAACTTTGGAGTCACTCCCCCGAATCCCGATTCAAGCGACGTATGCCATCGATCATTATTTGCGAGGATTGGTCACCTGCCCCATCTGCGGCCAGACGGAAAATATGGGATGGATGGAAATCGTCAATCCGCGAGAGAATATGAGGATGGAAGTCTCTTATCTTGCTCAGCATTTTCTCAGACATGGAAGTTTCACCACACGCGAGGGAGAACGGTTGAATCCGGCGCAGTTTTCGCGGCTGCTAAAAGGCGACGGCTCCTCCCATCTTGTGATATCGGGGGAAGACACGGACAGAGACGGGCTGTTGGACCGTGAAGAGGTCGTGTTGAACACCGACGGAGGAAAACCGGATACCGATGGTGACGGTGTATTGGATGGGATTGATCTGGCCCGCCGTCTGTCGCAGAAGATCCTTCGATTACCGATCGAGCCTTCCAAGGTGGCAACTCACCGAATCCTGCACGAGGCGAATTGTTTCAAACCATGCCCAATCTGCCTGGAAAACATCAACTGCGGCTTCTGTGATCTCATCAATCCCTGGGCCGACTTGCGGCAGTCGATGTCTTACCTGAACCTGCATTATTTGGAGCATGGCAGTTTTGCTGTCACGCCTGATCAACGGATCGATCCCCTCGCCCTTCAAGCCCTCTTGGATTCGGGAGTGTCGGTGGTTCGGAAGGGGTCTCAGATTGAGTTGGGTTGGCTGGGAAAAGCCGGCCGGCATTACGAAATTCTGACCGGCTCCAGCGCGACTGGTCGCTGGACTTTTGCGGCGCAATTCACGGGCGATGGCACTCAAATACAATACACAGATTCGGAATCAGACCGGTCCTCAGCCAGATTCTATCAGATCCGCGCATGGTAAACACATAGCCCCGGAGGAACCCTCAGAGAACATGCCGGCCATTAACCGAATGAACACCAATAGACGTGAATGGAAGCGGAGGCATCCGCTGGGCTGAATCCCAAACAGTCCATCGATGTTCCCAATATTTCAGGACCTTTCTATACACGACGTCATAAATAATTGCGTATGCCGCGGCGAAGATTTTTGGTGCCGGACGCGAAGCGAGGAAGGAGAATATCGCAGGGATCTTTGACTGACGAGCGACAAAGTCCGGTGCCAAAAAGACCGCCGCCCTGCGGGTTGATCAGGAGAGGGCCATCTGGCTTCGTTTCTCCTCACTCACAGACCGCAACGGGTATGCTCGTTCGTCGTGCCTCGCCATATAG
>Ga0116153_10001071_pt1 | contig 28078 bp, 38 predicted proteins | sample AD_UKC028_MetaG_FD_89896 | JGI IMG/M metagenome (GOLD analysis project Ga0116153, IMG submission 89896) | Active sludge microbial communities of municipal wastewater-treating anaerobic digesters from USA - AD_UKC028_MetaG | ecosystem: Engineered > Bioreactor > Anaerobic > Digestate | place: USA...
CAAACGAGGAATTAGAAATAGCAATTGAGACTAAAGAGAAATTGTTAATTTGATTAAATCGGTTGTCAGATTTGCAATTTCACAAATATTTATTACATCTATTTTTAAATAACAGTTTTGGTCAAATATAATTATCAAGTGTAATGGTAGTTATTTTGGAAAGAGTAATAATTTTTGTAGATGGAAGTAATTTTTATCATTCAATAAAGAATCAAAATGTAATTAAAATTGATCATGCTGCATTTTTTAATTCTTTAATAAGTGAAAATCAGCAACTAATAAATATTAATTATTATAATGCGCCAGTAAATCAAAAACAATTTCCAAAATTATATGTTTTACAACAAAAATATTTTTCTAAATTATCTAAAATAGATAATTTAATTTTAAAACTAGGTCGTCTTGAGGAAAGGAAAAATCCATTTAAAGAAGAAATTCAAAATTCACTAAAATATATTCTTTTATTATTATCGAACCTAAAAATTAATGAAAATATAGACAAAATTAAAAGTGAAATATTAAAATTAAATGATTTGTTTAATAAATTTTTATATAAAGGTAATTTTGTAGAAAAAGGAATAGATGTTAATATTGCTTTAGATCTAATTACCTTGGCACACGAAAACAAGTATGATTGTGCAATTTTAATTTCTAATGATTCTGATTTTGTACCAGCAATAAAATATTTGAAAAATCTTAAAAAGAAAGTAATTGGTGTTTTTTTTCAAAATTCAAAAGCACACCATCTTAGAAATAATTGCACAGAAATTATAAATATAAATAATTTAGATAATTTTAAATTGTGAAAATGCAATAAATAAAGAATAAATTTCAATTTTACAAAATTACGATAGTTATAAAAAAAACATTTATAAAATTATAGTTTCTTTATTATATTATTAATCGCCCTGTCTTTGCCAATAGTAATATTGTCAACGGCAGGTTAATTATAATTTCTCTAGTTTCAATAATTCATTATATCTTCTATCTACTTCTTCTTGAATAGATTTTAAAACTTCTTTGTTTTTTGGTTTTAATACTTCTTTAAACTTGGTTTGTGTTTTTAGAAATTCTTCAATTGGTATTCTTTTTTCTGGTTTGTAATTGATTGTAAGCTTTCCCTCATCAATTTCATAAAGTGGCCAGAAATTACTTTCTGTTGCTAGTTTACTAATTGCAATTGTTTGTTCAGAAGGCGCTTTCATATTTGTGGGGCACGCTGCAAAAACAACAATTACTGCTGGGCCTTTTTTTGCAAATGCTTTTTGTGCCTTGTTATAAAGATCAATTAAGTTGTGAGTATTAGCTTGAGCAACATAAGGTATATTATGAGCGGCAGCAATCTTAACAAGATCTTTACTAAACTCTAACTTACCATAAGAATTACTTCCAGAAGGTGTGGTTGTTGTAGCAGCACCTTTTGGTGTTGCTGATGAACGCTGTGCACCCGTATTTTGGTAGCCTTCGTTGTCATAACAAAGAAAAACAAAATCGTGTCCTCTTTCTAGAGCACCAGAAAGTGCTTGAAGTCCAATATCAAAAGATCCGCCATCTCCAGCAATTACTAAAAAATTAATATCTTTTTTTATTTTTCTTTTTTTCTTTTGAGCCTTGTAAGCAGTTTCAATTCCTGAAATTGTTGCTGCAGAATTTGCAAAAACAGAATGTATCCAAGGAATATTCCAAGATGTCTGAGGATAGATTGTTGTTGTTACTTCTGCACAAGAAGTTGCACTTGAGCAAACAACAGGGATATCACTAGCAGAAGTCACAGTTCTACAAATGATAGCTATAGGACACCCTGCACAAGTTCTGTGTCCTGACACCATTGTATTTTTTTCATTAATCTTTAAAGCTAATTCTTTTGTGTTCATGTTTAATCCTAATTTTAATTATTCCTTTATTCCAATATATCTTTTCTTTATAGGCTTTCCTGAGATAACAGAAACCAAAAGTTCTTCTATTTCTTTTTCTGAAATCTCGCGACCGCCAAGACCAAAGACATAGCTATATATGTTAGGTTTGTCTTTTGCTTTACAGTGATTAAATATTGTTAAAACAATATCTTTGTAAACAGGAGAAAAACTTCCTGTTCCTTCGCTTCTTTCTAAAACAATTATATTTTTTGCTTTTGCTAAAGGTTTAATATATTCTTCATATAAGAAAGGCCTGTAAAGTATTGGTCGTAAAAGTCCAACATTTTTATTTTCTTTTCTTAATTTATCAATAACATTTTTTGCATTCTGTGCTGTTGAACTTAACACCACAAGAATAGTATCTGATTGACTTGCAAAATAATCCTCATAAAAGTTAATGTCTTTTCCAAAGCTCTTTTTAAAATCTTTAGCAACAGACAAGTAATTGTTTTTAACTTCCAAGAAAGCATCAAACAATTCTTTTCTAATCTCAAAGTAACTGTCAGGTAATGCTAAAGCCCCAACAGTTATTGGTTTATCTGTATCTAAAAGATTATATGCAGGTTTATATTCTCCAATAAAGTCTTTTACTTTTTTATCTTCAAAAACATTAACTGGTGTTAGATTATGACTTGTAAAAAAACCATCAATACAAACCATTATTGGTAAATAACATTTCTCGGAAAGCTTTTGAGAGAAGATTGTCATTTCATAAGCCTCTTGTCCATTTTCACAATACACTTGCATCCAGCCCTGGTCAAGTGCAGACATGGAATCCGAATGATCACAATGAATATTAATTGGTGCAGATATTGCTCTGTTTGCAACAGGCATAACAATTGGTAGCCTTAGACCAGAAGCAACAGAAAGCATCTCAAACATATACAGTAAACCTTGTGAAGACGTTGCAGTAACTGCTCTAGCTCCAGCAGCACTAGCCCCAATAGTTGCAGAAAGTGCAGAGTGTTCAGATTCTGTTCTAATAACTTCAGTATCCACCTCCCCGTTTGCCACAAATCTTGAAAAGCTTTCAATGATTGGTGTTTGTGGAGTAATCGGATACATTGAAAAAACATCAATGTCCATTTGTTTAAAAGCATAAGCGATTGCTTCGCCACCAGTTAATCCTAATTTTGCCATATATTATCATTCCATCTTTATACATTTAACTGGGCAAACATTTGCACAGATGCCGCAGCCCTTACAATAATCCAGATTTGTTTTGTCTCTTTTAGCATTTCCTTGTTTGTCTTTAACTAAGAGTATACAGTTCTCTGGACAATTAATATAACAAATCATACAATGAATGCATTTTTTTTCATCCCAGACGGGTGCCTTATCTTTCCAAGTCCCAGTTTTATTAACTGTTGATGTTCCTTTGTCAAGAACTCCTGCAATTTTTTTTCCAACCATAAATTTCACATTTTCATTCCGGCTTTTAGGCAAGCAATGTTTGGTTCTATTAATTCTTTTTTATTTTTCTTTGTAAATTCTTCTTCGATTACTTTTTTTACATCCTCAAATTTAATTATATTTGTAAGTTTTAATAACACACCGATTAAAACCATATTTGGATTATTTGATTTTAATTGTTCTAAAGAAATTTTACTTGCATCAATCAAATAAAGGTCTTTTGTCTTAACCTTAAATTCTTTCTTGTCTTTGTTTGTATTTACAATTATTGGGCAAACATGGTTGTTTAGTTCAGGCATTACAGAAAAAAGCCCAGGATCAATAACTATAACAAAAGAAGGATTAGTTATAGTTGAACTTGTTCTTATAGGTTTATCAGAGACTCTAACAAAAGCCCTAACAGGGGCACCCCTTCTTTCTGGGCCATACTCTGGAAAGGCTTGTATTTCTTTTCCTGCTAATAATGCAGACTCAGCAATAACTTGAGCACAAGTTTTTGCACCTAATCCCCCTCTTCCATAAACAATAATTTCTACATTATTCATATTTTATCACTTATATATTTCTTTTGCTAATATTTCTAAAAACAATTCTCTATTATTTTTTAAAAAATCGCTCATTTTTGTTTTTCCAAAAAATTTCATGACTCTTTCATATTTAGGGTTATTTGTAATGATTTTAAAAAATTCAGAAACTTCCAGATGTCCGATATTTGCAATAAGTCTTTCAGGGTTTCCTCTACTTTCAGAAATTACTTTTTTAATATTAGATTTTGTGGATTTGAATTCTATAATTTTTGGTTTTCTAAAACCAGGAATTCTTACAATTGATTTAGAATGTTTTCCCATATTTTTATGCCTCTTACAATAAAACATAAGAAAGAAAGCATTATATATTTATTTTTTAATATATTATTAGAGGAAAAACGAATAATTATGACTATTGAATCTTTTTTTACACCAAAAAATGTGTGTTTGATTGGAGCATCAGATAATAAGGGAAGTGTGGGTAACACCATTTCAAATAATCTTAACCATTATAAGGGCAAAGTTTTTTTTGTTAATCCAAGACTTTCTGGAAAAAAGCTGCTTGGTAAACAAGTTTTTAAAAGTGTAACAGATATTAAAGAAAACATAGATTTAGCTGTTATTGCAACCCCAGCAGCAATAACTTATGATGTTGTTAAAGAAATTGCAAAAACAAAATGTAAAAATATTTTAATGATTACTTCTGGTTTTTCAGAAATTGGAAGAACAGATCTTACAGAAAAAATAAAAAAATTAATAACTAAAGAAAAAATAAATCTTATTGGTCCAAATTGTCTTGGAATTCTTAATCTTACAAATGGATTAGATGCAACATTTAATTCTAGAGAAAAATATGATCTCCCTAAACCAGGAAAAGTTTCAATAATTACTCAATCTGGCGCTTTAGGTCTTGCAATATTAGATTTAGCAAGTAAAGAACAACTAGATATTAATAAGTTTGTATCTTATGGTAATGCTTTAGATATTGATGAATCAGATCTTTTAGAATATTTTCAAAAAGACAAAACCACAGACATTATTCTTTGTTATATCGAAGGGGTAAAAGATGGAGAAAAGTTTTTTAATATTTTAAAAAAAGTTTCTAAAACCAAAAAAGTAATAATACTTAAAGGCGGAGTAACGGACAAAGGAACAAATGCAGTAAAAAGCCATACTGCCGCAATTGCTGGTTCCTCAAAAGTTTTTTCTACTGCAATCAAGCAAGCTGGAGCATTTCAAGTTTTTACAATAAGAGAACTGTTTAATCTTTCTAAGTTTTATTCATGGTATAAAGAAGATAAAATAAAGAATATTCAGATAATAACAAATGGTGGTGGATTTGGAGTATTAACCACTGACCAATTAGAGTTAGAGAAAATAAATTTAAGCCAAATTACAGAAAACACAAAAGCAGAAATAAAAAATAAAGTTCCTATCTATGCAACTATTGGTAATCCCGTTGATCTAACTGGAGATGCAGACAATAAAAGATTTAATGATATCATTAATCTTTGCTTGAAAGACAAAAACACAAATGCAATTGTAGTTTTAATGCTTTTACAACTACCAAGCCTCTCTAAAGAAATTCCAAAAGAAATTGCAGAGATAAAGAACAAAAATAAGAAACCGGTTTTTATTCTAACAATTGGTGGAATCAAAACAGAAGAACAAGTAAAAGAGTTTGAGAAAAGGAAAGTTTTGTGTTTTAGAGATCCTAAAGATTTAAGCGACATTCTTAGATTATTAAAGTGATTTTTATGTTAAGAGTATTACGGAATTTATTTAAACCAAAACAAAAAATGTTAATTCCTAAACCAGTTATTGAAAGACAAATTGTGGTTTCAAAAAATAAAAAAGCAAACATATCTCCAACAATTACAAAAAGAATGGTTCATAATGGCGGAAAGATAGATGCGGTAATAAAAGCACTTGTTAGAAAGATTAATAAATTACATCAAAAACAAGTGAAATATGGTTTAACAAAAAAAGAAAAAACTCTTCTTGCAGAATATCAAGCAAATCTAGAAAGAATAGCAGCTACAAGAGAAGGCACAAAAAAAATATTTGTAGAAGATTAAAATCATTTTAACAAAAGGGTTTTATAAATTGTTCGTTTTTAATATATTTATGAAAAAAAATATTTATTTTTGTAAACTAATTTTAATTTTGCTTGTATTATTTGTTCCAAATATATTTGCAGACTTTATACCAGAAGGATATAAATCTATAAAATACTGTATTAAATTTAATAATCTGAGCGATTATCAAGATTATGGTCTTTTCGCGGTTTGTGATACTACTATCCCTACAACCTATTTATTAAATGATCCAGATGGTTGTTATGGAATGTATAAATTTTGTAATTTTAAAGTTTGTGTAATAGAGAAAAATAAAGTTCCAATTACATTATTAGATACAAATTATAGAACACAAATTTCTAAAAGTGATAGGCAATGGTTAAATTCAAATATGTCTGATAATAATTTTATTTGTAAAGATCTTAATTATCATCCAATGATTACTGTAAAAGAAGAAAACCCAATAGTTAAAGTTGTAGATGTAATGGCACTCCCAAATTTTAGAGATTCTGCATCTAATTTCCAAAAAGTAAAAATCATTTACACATATACAAATGGAATTAGTGAAGAAATTCCATACACTAACGAAAGCAGGCCAATTTCTAAATATGCCGCATCAGAAGAGATAAAAAATAGTATAATTCCAATAGAAATAACCTCAAATAGTTTAGCAAAAAATAGATATTTTGTAGTTATAATCTCTTTAATTGCAATCATTATAATTTCAATAATTTTGATTATAAGGAAAAACAAAAAGAAAAATTTATGACCCTGCCATATCTTTTTAGTTTAGTAATAACAATTGTTTTAGAATTTACGACGCACTTATTTTTTATAAAGAGACCAATTTTAGATATTGTATTTTATGCAATTTTAATTAATTGTGTGACTCATCCAATCGCAACAATTTTTTATAAACAAACAGGTAATTTAATAATTATCGAATTTAGTGTTTTTATAGTTGAAATATTTTTAATAAAGTGGTTATTTGAAATAGATTATAAAAAAGCAATCCTAATTTCAGCAATTGCTAATTTATTAACTGCGATTTTGGGCAAAATAATATCTATAATTTAGATTAGTTTTATTTTCTTTTTTGGTTTTTCTGCTTTGTCTTTCTTTTTAAGAATTTTGTTTATCTCAAGTATTATTTCTTTTTCTGGAAGTCCATAAATTTTACAAACATAACCAAGCTCTAAGGAATCCATTTCCATTTTTGCCATAGGGCAACTTACACAAGGAACATTGTATTTTGTTAAAATTTTTTCCATTCCTTTCATTTTCATTATTTTTCCTAATTTTGTGTGTTTATCTACTTTCATATATTACCTCCTTTTTTATTACAGTTTTTTTCTTTATTACAACAAGAACAGTTATCGTTGTGTATTATCTTCAAGATTTCTCGCCCTTGTTTTTTATAATAATCATTAATTGCTTCTTGTAAGCCATCTGCGGCTAAATTAGAGCAATGCATCTTTATTGGTGGAAGCCCATCAAGAGAATTAGCAACATCCCCTCTTGTGATATTAAAAGCTTGTGTTAATGTTTTTCCTTTAGCAAGTTCAGTTACCATAGAAGAAGTTGCAATTGCTGCAGCACAACCAAGTGTTTTAAATTTTATATCTTCAATAATTTCTTCTCCCTTGTCGTTCTTTGAAACTTTAATGTATATCCACATGATGTCCCCACACTTAGGATTACCAACTTTACCCACGCCATCTGCATTTTCAATTTCGCCCATATTTTTTGGACTCATGAAATTTTCAATAACTTTTTTTGAATATTCTTCCATTTTTTCAACCATTTAATATTTATAAGGACACATTTTTCTTAGTTTTTCAATTGTATCTTTTACTGAATCTATTGTGTATTTAATTTCTTCTTTAGTGTTATCAATACCAACAGAAAATCTTACTGTTCCGTGTGTTTGCTCTTGTTTTAAGCCAATAGCTTTTAGAACATGACTTGGTTCAAGAGTATTAGACGAACATGCTGAACCTGTAGAAACAGAAATCCCAAGAGCATCAAGATAAAGAAGTATTGCTTCTCCTTCGGCATACATAAAACTAATGTTTGCATTATTGCAAAGTCTTTTTCCACAATCTAAACTTGCTCCATTTAACCAAGAATCCTCAACATCCTTTAAACCATTAACAAGTTGATTTCTAAGAGTAGTCATATGTTCTATTTCTTTCTCTCCAATAATTTCGGTGGCTTTTGAAAAACCAATAATTCCAGGAACATTAACAGTTCCACTTCTAAGTTTATATTCGTGTCCTCCTCCATGTAAAAGAGGCTCTAATTTTATTCCTTCTTTAATAAATAATCCTCCAACACCTTTAGGCCCATAAATCTTGTGAGCATTAATTGTTAAAAGATCAATGTTGTCTTTTTCAAGATCAATTGGAACTTTAGTAAAACTTTGACAAGCGTCTGTATGAAATAAACTATTTTTTTCATGAACAATTTTACCAATCTCTCTTAGGTCTTGCACAGTTCCAATCTCATTGTTTCCGTGAATCACAGAAACTAAAAGTGTGTCTTTAGTAATTGATTTCTCAAGTTGTTCTAAGTTTACAAACCCATTATTATCAACATCAAGATAAGTAACAGAGTATCCACTCTTTTCTAAAAACTTAGTTGTGTTAAGCACACAATCGTGTTCAATCTTTGTTGTGATTATGTGTTTCTTGTTTTTGTTGGCTTCTGCTAGTCCCTTGATTGCAAAGTTATTACTCTCTGTTCCACCAGAAGTAAATATTAGTTTGTGGTTTTTGTTTGAAACTTTTTTAGAAATATTTTCTCTTGCTTTATCAAGTTCCGTTTTTGCAGCTCTACCAACTCCGTGAAGACTAGAAGAATTTCCAAAATATTTTTCTTCTGCTTCAATCATTGCAGCCTTTACTAATGAGTGCATCTTTGTTGTTGCAGCATTATCAAGATATATTGAGTTCATTTCTTTACCTCTTTTTTACAGCATTTGTTTTTACAGAAATCTTTTGTGTGCTGGTTTACAATTTTAACAAGAGGTTTAATTGTTTTCTTATTAAGAGAATAAATTACATTCTTTCCATCCCTTCTTGAAAAAACAACATTACAATCAAGTAAGACTTTTAGGCTATGACTGACTTTTGATTGTTCTTCTTCAAGAGAAACACAGATTTCAGAAACAGTCATGTCGCTTTTGTAAAGTTTTTTAATTATCTTCCATCTCAATTGATTTCCAATAACAGAAAAGAAGTTATATGATAAGCATTTCATATATAATTATATAATCAAACATATATATATAGGTTTTGTTTTAATTATTTAAAATCTCTTTTGCTTTTACCACCTCTCCATTATCTAGAAGCTCGTAAATGCGCTTATAATCAAAGTCTTTAGATATCTTAGTTTGCTCAATCTGTTCAAAGAAGATGTCTTTTGCCAAGTCTTTCGAGTTTTTATTTTCTGTTTGTAGTTTCTTGAGTTGCTCAATTGATTCTTTAAGTTTCTTTTCTTCGATTTCATTTTTTAAAGAGACATAAAAATAATCTAAATATTTTTTCTTAATGTCATTAAGGTTAAGGTTTTTAAGAAACTCTCCATCTTCAAGTTCTCCCTTTAACCTAATTCTAACAATTGCTTTTTTTTCTGAATTTTTTTCTAAAGTTTCAATTTCGGAAATTATTTTTTCACGAATTGCATTTATATTTTGTTTTTGAAATTTAATGTCAAGATAATGAGTTTGTCTGATGCCTTTGATTTCAAAAAACTCAAGTTGTTCTTCTTTTGATTTATCAGTATCAAGAATAAAATAACCTTTTGGTTTTTCTGTTTCTTTCTTTTTAACTTGTGTAGTCACAGTTGAACCTGGAAGAAGAAATCTTGGGCCTTGTGGGAGGTCAACAACACTTGACCAATGAAGGTGCCCATTAATAATTATATTAAAACCACTTGGCAAATCCCCAAGAGAAATGGACGCAACCATCTCGTCTTCAAATGGAAGATATTCCTTTATTGATTGATGAAGCATCAAGATATTGAAGTATCCAACTTTTGGCACAGGATTAAACCTTTCCTTTAAATATTGTAAAGCATATTTTTCAGGAATCCCAGTCATTCCAAATATCGCGACTTTTTCATTTTCAAAAATAAAAGAATCTGCTTTTAGATTTCTAAGAAAGCCAATAGACTCTAAAAGTTCAACAGTACTAACATAATCTTTACCACGATATTCGTGATTCCCAACAATTGCAAGCATTGGTATTTTAAGTTTCTTCCCAAGATTGTTATTAATATTAAGATTATTTGAAATATTTATTTCATTTAAAAGATTAATGGCTTTAAACATAATATCTTGACTAGGAATAGAAATATCGAAAAGATCTCCAGGAGCAAGTATTAAATCTACATTCTGTTCTTCAATTTGTTTAAAAGCACAAAAAAGATTATCAAAACTATCGTCTTTAAGTTCGCCCTCAAAATCATAGCCAAGATGCCAATCACTAATAATTGCAATTTTCATATATAACATATGTAACCAACTTCTTATAAAAAGTTGTTCCTTTTAAAAACATATTTGTTCATAATTATATATTAGAATTAATTTGCCTTGGTAGCAAAACGGTCATGCGTTCGCCTGCAGAGCGAAATAACGGGGTTCGACTCCCTGCCAAGGCTTAATAACATTGGCGCATAACATGAGTAATCCAACAGTAGATAAATATTTCAAAACTAATTTTATTCCAGACCTTAAGGCTGGTTTTATAACTGCAATTGTAGCTTTACCTTTAGCTATTGCTTTTGCAATTGCTTCAGGTGTTAACCCAATAATGGGAATGTACACAGCAATAATTGCAGGGATTTTAGCTGCAATCTTTGGAGGCTCTACATTTTCAATAACTGGGCCAACAGGAGCAATGACAGTCATTGTTCTTTCAACAGTTCAGAAATTTGGAATAGAAGGATTGCTACTTGCAGGTTTCTTGTCAGGAATAATTTTATTATTATTCAGTTATTTAAAACTTGGAATTGTTCTAAAATATATTCCTTTTCCTGTAATTAGTGGTTTTACTGCAGGAATTGGAATCATAATCTTTTTAGGGCAAGTGCCAAATTTTTTAGGAATAACTTTAGCAACACAAGGCACAACTTTAGAAAATTTAATGTCTACTTTTTCTCAAATTTCTTTAATTAATCTTTTTGCTTTGATAATAGGGATATTAACTATTTTAGGTATGGTATTTTTGCCAAAATTATTATCAAAGACAAACTATATAAAAAATATCCCTGCATCAATCATTGCTTTATTATTGTCAGTAACAATTGTAATACTTGGAGTAACTGTTCCAACAGTTGGAAAAATGAGTGCAAGTTTTCCTCTTCCAAGTTTATTTAATATTAATTTAAGTTTAGTAATACATGTTCTTCCTGCGGCCTTAACCATTGCCTTACTTGGCGCAATAGAATCTCTTTTATGTGCAGCAGTTTGTGACAGTATTACAAGTACAAAGCACAATAGTAACAAAGAACTATTTGGACAAGGAATAGCTAATATAGTTGTTCCTTTCTTTGGGGGGATTCCAGCAACTGCAGCAATTGCCCGTTCTGCAGTTAATATTAAAGAAGGCGCAAAAACAAAGATGGCTGCAATCTATCAATCATTAATTCTGTTATTGATTCTGTTATTCTTTGGAAGCTATACAGACTTGATTCCAAAAGCATTTTTAGCGGGAATATTAATGGTTGTTTCTTTTAGAATGGTAAATATTGCAGAAGCAAAGACAATATTTAGACTTGGAAGATTAGAAGTAATGGTTTATTTAACAACATTAATTTTAACAGTAATAACAGACTTAGTATTTGCAATACAAGTCGGAATGGTTCTTGCAATGCTTTTGTTATTTGTTAAATTAGTAAAGATTACAGACATTAAGAATCTAGAAAATAGCGAAGAAGACACGCACTACAAGAAAGAAATAGACAAAGACAAGAGATTAAAAGACAAGGTTCAAATATATACAATCTATGGTCCATTATTCTTTGGAGTAATTAATGTATTTGAAACAAAGATTGATGAACATTTACAAAACCACAGTCAAATAATAATTTTAAGATTTAAGTTTGTTCCCTTTATTGATTCAACAGGACTTGAAAGATTAAAAATATTTATTAAAGACAGACAAAAAAGATTAAAAAGCACAGTTATTCTAACAAGCCTTAGTCCACAAGTTAAAAAAACATTTGAAGAAGATTACGAGATGTCAGAACTAATTTCTAAAAAACAAATTTTTAAAACAACAGAAGAAGCAATAGAATATATTAAGAAAGAATTAATCTAATTGTTTTAAAATTTCTTTTGTATATTTTATTGCAGAGTTCAGGTTATCAATTTCTCTAGTTAGTTTCTGTGAATACTTTTTAACACCAATTTCTTCAAATTCATGAAAATCAAAATCCTCAAAGGTCACAAATATTTTTCTCGGATTTTCTCCATTTACTAGAGCACTATAAATTTGATTAAGATTTTTTTTCTTTTTTTCAAAAAAAGAAATAGAAAATGAAAGTTTCTTTATACGTACAGGTTTTGTCTTAGAAAGAGTAAAGATTGTATTTATATGATTAATGTGAGTGTTAGTTGTGTTTTTGTCTAAACTAATAACTTTTCGTTTAGGTGGAGTTGGCGGGCCTGTGTGTTTTTGTACCGCTTGTCTTTGTCCTTTAATTTTCATTTTATATATCCTTGATATCCTTTAAAACTTTTTTAATTTTTTCTTTAGCAATCATACAAACAGAACCAGGATATTCATTACTTAATTTTGCTTTTTCTGCAGAATTAAATAATTGATCAATAGGTATAACTATTTGTTTGACTTTTGTGATATCAATTTTAGAAAGATCTTTAATATTTATATTTCCTAAAGAATCAACGACACTATTTTTTACAACCTTTTCTTCAACGATTTTCTCTTCAACAGATTTATTAAAGATTATATGTTCTGGAGCTTTTGCTGCTTTTGGTTCTTTCTTATTAATTATTACAGCTCCTTTTTCTCTAAGTTCTCTTTGTTCTTCCCAAAGTTTCTTTACTCTTTGTTCTTTTTCATCTAAAAAATTATCCTCTTCAGGATGAATATCAACAATATCTAATGATTCAATAGAATAAATTTCTCCGGTTTGTCCATTGATCTGGATTTTTTCCCCATCAAGAAGCTGCTCTGTTGCAAATCTTGTACCGACAACACAAGGTTTTGAAAGGTCTTTACAGATTACTGCTGCATGACATATTGAACTACCCGCATTAGTTACAACTCCTCTTGCAATCTTCATTGCTCCAACCATTTCTTGATCAGTCATTGCGGTAACAATTATTGATTCGTTATTTACTTTTTCTAAATCATTATAATTTGCAATATTAACTACAACACCATTAATTATTCCGTTAGAAACCCCGACGCCTTTAATCAATAATTGGTTCTTAAAAGTATTAATCTTTTGTTGAGAATTTTTCTTAGTTTTTTCAATAGTGTTTGGATTTACTGCTTCTGAAGAAATAATATAAATATCGGCTTTATCCATTGCCCACTCAACCATTTGAGGAGTTCCAAAGAATTCTTCAAGTCTTTGAGCAGTATTAGTTAAATCTTTTAAAATGTGAGTATTAATTTTTTGTTTTTCTCTCTCTGATTCTGGAACAGCATCTTTAACAGTCTGTCCTTTTATTCTTTTTAATTCCCAATCTTGTTTTGAAATAGTTTTACCAAGAGTTTGATATGGTTTTTTCTGTGTCTCGTAGTGATCTGGAGTTATTTCTTTAATAACATGTGCTGCACCAAAACCATATATTCCTTCAATAACACAAGTGTTAGGATCAGTTAAACTTTTACTTGAGATTGTTATTCCAGAATATTTTGCTGAAATCATATTTTGAATAATTACTCCAATTCCGAGTCTTTCAACATTAATTCCCTTGTTGTGTGCATATTCTAAAACATCAGGGCTATAAAGAATACTCCAGGTTTCTTTTATTGCCTTAACAACTTCTGGTTTTCCTTTAATATTTAGAAATCCGCCTTCTTCTTCAATAAACTTATTATCACAAACTTCACCATCATCACAAACAACAGAACATCTGATAGCAACAAATGCATCAGCACTGCTAGGAAGCCAACCGCCACCAACATCTCCTAATTTGCTATAGTATTTATAAATTTCAACTTCTGCTTCTTGGTTAAGTTTTCCTTTAAGAATAATTTGTTTAATTTCATTTGATTTTTTTTCTATATCTTCTTTATTATTATAGTCTATACTTCTTAATTGTTCTATAATCTTTGATTTAATATTATTTGTTTGTAAAAAATTAAAAAATTCTGTTGCAGTAACAACAAATCCTCTTGGAACAGTAATTCCTGCATTAGCAAGTTGAGCAAGTCTAGCTGCTTTTCTTCCTATTACTCTTGAATCAGTAGAACCAAGTTCTTTAAGCCATCGAATATTTTCGTAATCCATTCCCATGTTTTTTCACATATTTTTAGTTTAATCCCAATAATATAATATATATTCTTTTTAAAACATTTTTGGTTAAGAAAACCAAAGATTTATTAATAAATTTGGATTTTCGCACTGGACAGCTACCCCCCCGAAAATGACCCCCTTTTGAAAGTCTTTATATTTATTGTATGTTAAAGCATATACTTTTAATAATAAAAGGAGAGTAATATATATGAAAAAAACAAAGAAGGGAGAAACAATGGAAGAAGAATTTAGTAATGAAGAGTATGTAGAAGAAACAGAGGAAATAAATGGAAACTCTGGAAAAAATATGACAATTACTGATCTTCCAGGCATTGGCCCAGCATCAGCAGAGAAGCTTTTAGCTGCAGGTTATGATTCTTTAGAGGCAATTGCTGTAGCATCCCCAAGTGAACTTGTAGCGGTTGCAGGTCTTGGCGAAGGCACTGCAATTAAAGCGATTAAAGCAGCAAGGGATTCCTTAGAAATGGGTTTTGAAACTGCAGAAAAGATCTTAGATAGAAGAAAAACAATAGCAAGATTAACAACTGGTTCTTCTGAACTTGATGATCTTTTAGGCGGAGGTATTGAAAGTCAATCAATAACTGAAGTGTATGGTATGTTTGCTTCAGGTAAATCACAGTGGTGTTTTCAACTATGTGTTTTAGCTCAGATGCCTGTGGAAAAAGGGGGGTTAAATGGTGGTGTTCTTTATATAGATACAGAAAATTCATTTAGACCAGAAAGAGTTTCACAAATTGCAAAATATAGAGGAATGAACCCTGAAGAAGTTATGAAAAACATTTTTGTTGCAAGAGCATTTAATAGTAATCATCAGATGTTATTAGCAGATAAGGCTCAAGAAATAATTAAAGAAAAGAATATCAAGCTTGTAATTGTGGATTCTCTGACAAGTCAATTCCGTTCAGAATTTGTTGGAAGGGGTCAATTATCAGACAGACAGCAAAAGCTTAATGGTCACATGAGAACTCTTCAAAAGATTGCTGAACTTTACAATGTTGTTGTGTTTGTTACAAATCAAGTAATGTCAAGGCCAGATGTTTTGTTTGGTGATCCAACTGATGCAATCGGCGGAAATGTTGTTAAGCATGCCTCAAAGACAAGAGTTTATTTAAGAAAAAGTTCTGGTTCAAAAAGAATTGCAAAACTTGTAGATTCTCCAAGTCTTCCAGATGGCGAAGCAGTTTATCAAGTCACAGAAAATGGAATCACAGATTAGATTCCATTTGGACTATATTTATAAAATCGTTGGTTCTTAATTTTTATATAAGTAAGAAAAGTAAGAAAGGTAAGAATATGTTGATTAAGACCGCAACGATTAGTGATAAAGGGCAAATAAGTATTCCAATAAGTATTAGAAATCAATTAAATCTTAAAAGGGGCACATCTTTACTGTTAGTTGTTGATAAAAAAAGAATAATCCTTCAAAAAGCCGACAACATAATTAAAACAAAAGAAGATAAGGAATACTATAAAATGCTTGATAAATCATTAAAAAGTTGGAATAATAATGATGACAAAAGATGGGACAAGTATTAAGCAAAGGGAAATATATTTAGCAATGTTTCCATTTACTGATTTATTTAGATCTAAGAAAAGGCCAGTTCTGGTTATTTCTAACGAATATCACAATAATAGAAATCAAGATATAATTTGCTGTTATATAACAACCCACAAACCTAATTTTAATAATTGTATTGAAATAAAAGACACAGATATTGAAAACGGGAATTTAGAATTTAAAAGTGCAATTAATCCCACAAAAATTTTTACGATAGATAAAAAGTTATTTTATATGAAATTAGCCACTTTAAGGTTAGAAATCTATTCTAAAATAAACAACAAATTCTTAGAAAGTATTGAAATAATTTAAACAGATTTGGCATACATTATATAATTAAAGAAAAATAATTATTTTTTTCTATTTATATCTAATCCAAAGGCATGTATGAATTTACCGTAGTTTCCATCCGGTTCATAATATCTGGATTTGTCTTTGTAATCCATTAGCTTTTGTGTTCTGTTATCTATTGTGTCTTTATTAATTATTCCAGGGCCTCCAAGGCAACCGCCCTTACAAAAAAGAATATCTACAAATCTAAATTTTTTAAATTCTTCTAAATCTTTTATTGCGCGGTCTAAGGTTTCTGGGCCATCACAAACTATGATTTCATCTTTCTGTAATACTTGCTTATTTAGCATGCTTTCTGCTACACCTCCACCAAGAGGATAAATTTTTGTGATATCATTATAGAATTTATTAAATTCTCTGTTTTCTTTATTGTCTGTTATTTCCTTAAGTTGTTTATTTTCTTCTAAGTAACAATAAAGTTCACAAAGTTCTTTAAAGGTCAAAGCAAAATCCACACAATCTGAGTTTTCTTTAGCTTCTTGTTTTTTAGCAAAGCAAGGTCCAACAAATACAGACTTATAATCTGTCCCAAATTCTCTTTTTACAAATCTTGCCATAACTACCATAGGAGAAGCCACATCAATAATTTTGTCTTTATGTTCAGGATATTTATTTTGAACCATTTTTACAATTGTTGGGCAGTTTCCACAAATATATTGTTTGTCAGGATTTTCTTTTAGAATTTCAATATATCTGTAATTGATAAGTTTTGCAGCATAAGTTAGTTCTAATACTTTTGAAAAACCCATTGCTCTTAGATCCAAGATAATGTCAGGAAAAGAAAAATCCACAGGAAAACTTGGAGCCAAAAGACAAATTGTTTTTTCTGTTTGTAAAGCTTTTGCAATTTCTTTTAATTCATCATTCATATTATTTTCCCTTCTTTAAAATAAAATTATCATATTTGCTATTTTTGTTTTTCAAAAGAATTATTCGTGATGGTTTACAGGTATCAGAGATTTTAAAATCCTTTGAATTTTTTTCAAATTCTTTAGCATAATCTAGGCATTCATCAAAGCTTGGCATATTGTCAATGGTCATTGTTTTTCTAGAATACCCGAGATACATATAAGACTTAATCTCGATAAAATCAGCTTTTGATTTTTCAAAGATTTTTACAAATTCAGGAATCAAATCTTTTTCATCATTCATTCCTTTAATTAATGTAAATCTAATAACTTTACGGCAATTAAGTTTTGGAAATAGATTAATTGTTTTCATTAATGTTTTCCAAGTGTCTTTTACTTTTGGTCTATTAATCTTTAAATGTAGTTTTTCATTAGGTGCAATAAAAGAAAGATAAAGTTGTGTTGGCAAAGCGTTTTTGTCCTTTAATTTTTTTAAAGTGCCGGGTTCTAGTCCATTTGTTACCACAAAAATAGTTTTAATTTCTTTTCTTGATTTAAGTTCAAGAATCAATTTATCAAGATCTTTGTACATTGTTGGTTCTCCAGAAAGAGATATTGCCACATGACTTGGAACCTCTGCTTCTTTAAGAAGTTTTTTATCCACATTTTTAAAACCTCCAAAGCCAGACAATAGTTTTTTTCTTTCTGCAAATAGCCCGTCAATTATTTCTTTTGGCTTATCGTATTCTTTTTTATCAAGAGATCCAACCATATACTCTGCAGGCCTCCAACAAAAAACACAATTGTTATGACACCAAAGAACGGTTGGTGTAATCTGCGCACATCTGTGGCATTCAACATTATAAAAATGTTGTTTATAGCATACGCCCTCTCCTCTAATTGCTTTTTTATTCCAGCTACAGATTTCAACAGCAGAGTGGTTACCATAAACTCCATAATGTTTATGTTTTAAATCGTCTATAACATTTTTATCAATTTTCATAATAATACTTATTTTTAATTGTTATTATACTATATATATTATAAATACTATTTTTATAGTTAAGCTTAAACATCAAGCAAAAATCAAAAGGTGATAATTTTTGAAAAAGAAAACTGTGCCTAAAAAAACAGCACAAAAAAAAGGAACAATAAAGACTAAAACCGTTCCAGAAAAAAAACCGAAAAAAAGTTTTTTAAATATTAAAAAGAATAAGTTTTTAATAATTGGAATTATTGTTTTAATTATTTTAATAATTGGAATAGTTATTGCAACAAAAATGATGGATAAAAAACAAACAGTCCCAGAAATAAAAGAAGACGCAAATGTAACTATTACTCCACCAATTGAAGAAACACTAACAGAAGAACAATTGCAAAAAAAAGCACAAGATTTACAATTAAGGATTACTAAAGACATTATACAGACTCAAAAAACCATTTTTGAAGGGTGGTACCCAGAATTAGGTTTAAATAAAGAACAAATGGATCAATGTTACGAAGAAAACGACTTTACAAATGAAGAAATAAATATAGAAAATGCAAAACATTTATCAAAATTAGTAGAAGATTATCAATTAGCTCAAGCATTTGGATTAACAGGAACTCCAGGAATCTTTGTAAATAGTTATAAAATTGGAGGATATACCTCTTATGAGAACATAACTAAATTGATAGACATTTCCATGAATGAGGAAGAAATTTCATTTGATTTAAATTCTGGAAATTATGTTGCAGATACAGTAGGTACACCAAAATTAATAATAATCTACAATAATTCAAATGAATTAACAAATACAATTGTGGATGAATACATTAAAGGATTAAAAGAAGGACCATATGCTGATTTCTTTAATGGATTATTTTCAGAAGTAGAAATTCAAAAAATAGACTATAGAGAAGAAAAAGCAAAAGAGATTTTAGAAACAACAAAGACACTAATCTTACCTTTGTTTTTCTTTGAAGGAGATATAAATTCCACAGAATTTTCTAAAAATGAATTGTTTACACAAGCATTTCAGCCAATAGCTGGAGGATATATCTTGCCACTTCCAGAGCAACAAAATCTAAATTATAAATATTTAGAACAACCAAACGATTATGTGATTGGCCAATCAAATGCACCAATAACTTTATATTTATTTACAGATTATGATTGCCCTTACTGTAAGCAATTTGATAATGAAGTAATTGATAACTTAAAAACAAATTACATAGACTTAGGTCTTGTTAAATTAGTTGTTAAAGACTTTGTTACTCATCAAAATACAGCATTAGTTCCTGCAATCTTTTCAAGATGCGCACAGGATCAAGGCAAGTATTTAGAAGCTCACAGAAAATTATTTGAAAATAATGATTTATATGGTAGTAATGCATTAGAATCATTATATGCAAAATATGACTCTGAAATAAAAGAGTTAGAAGAAGAATACAAGAAACTAAATCCAGAAACCCAGTAAAAAGAGTTTCTTTTTATTTATTTTCTTTCTTATTTATATATTGATTGTGGGTCCGTGGCCTAGTGGATAGGGCAACAGCCTTCTAAGCTGTGGGTCGAGGGTTCGAATCCCTCCGGACTCGCTTTAAAGGTAAAAACTATGATTAACTTTAAAGAAGAATTTGCTAATTGTTTGTCAAAGACAATAGATAGAGATAAGCAAGAGATTATTAGATATATAGAATTGCCACCAGATTCTAATTTAGGCAATCTTTCGTTTCCTTGTTTTAGTCTGGCTAAAGATTTGAAAAAATCTCCTATAGATATTGCAAAAGATCTCAAAGATAAATTGCATTCAGATATTTTTATATTTTCTGAAATTAATGGATATGTTAATGCTATGATAAAACAAGAAATACTTTACAAAGAAACAATTACTGAAATTTTAGAAAAGAAAAAAAATTATGGAAGGATAATTAAGGAAAAGAAAGAACAATTTATTATTGATACTTTTAATGCAAACACATTCAAAACCCTTCATGTAGGCCATTTAAGAATGATTGTTGGTGGTAATGCAATAGACCGATTATTAGAATTTAGTGGAGAAGAGCCAATCTCTGTTTATTATGGCGGAGATGTTGGTACACATGTTGCTAAATGGTACTGGTATTATTCTAAGTTCCTTTCGCCTGTTGAGCAAAAGATTCCTAAAAAAGACGTAGCAAAATGGTTTGGCCAAATATATTTAAGAGCAGGAGAAAAAGCAAAAGAAATACCAGAATCAACTAAAGAAATAAGCGATATTCAAAAACAGATTTTAACAGACAAGGAATTAAAAGAAAAAATAAAAAAATTAAGAGACGAAAGTTTCAATGCATATATGCAAGTTAAAGACGAATTAGAAATAAACCTTAAAGATAAATTTTTTGAAAGTGAAACAGAACAAAAATTTCTAGAAATAAAAGATTCACTTTTCCAGGAATATAAAGCTTTATTTAAAGAAAGTCAAGAGGCCGTTATTGCAGACCTTAAAGATCAAAAACTTGATGTTGTTGTTTTAATAAAGCATAACGGCGCGCCATTATATGCTGCAAAAGACATTGCATTAGTAAAAGTAAAAAAAGAAAGATATCCTAATGCAAATAATTTTTTGTATGTTGTAGGAAGCGAGCAAGATTTTTATTTAAGACAAATGTTTTATCTTTTTTCTAAAATATACCCCCAAACTAATCACAAACACCTTTCTCTTGGTATGGTAAATCTAACTACAGGAAAAATGGCATCTCGTGAGGGAGAGATGGTGCTTTACGAAGACTTTAGAGATATGTTAAAAAAAAGAGCAGAAGAAATACTAATAGAAAATAATTTAGAAGTTGACGATAAAATTGTTTCAGCAATAGTCTATGGAACAATAAAATTCGAAATGTTAAAAATTAATTTTAATAAAACCTTTGTGTTTGATATTAATTCGGCTTTAGATTTACAAGGAGATTCTTCTGTTTATGTCCAATATAGTGGAGTTCGTGCAAAAAGCATTTTAAGAAAAATAAAAGAGGAGAATTTTCCAAAAAAACTTAATTTGTGTACTGAAGAAAAAAAGTTATTGGATCTTTTATATCAATTTCCAGACAAGGTTAAATTTTCTGCACAAGAATATAAACCAAATACCATTGCAGGTTATTGCCTAGAACTTTCACACGCTTTTAACAAATTTTACGTAAATTGTCCTGTAATTTCAAGCGACTTGGATTTACAAAATCAAAGAGTTTTTCTTATAAGAGGCTATCTTGTGGTTTTAGAAAATGCATTAGGAATATTAGGAATAAAAATACCTGAGAGAATGTAAAAATGTTTGATATAATTAGCGAAGAACTATTAAAAGAGAAAAATATTGAAGAAATTTTATTATCTTTAGGTTATACAGATATTTATGTTTATAAAAAAATTAAAAAAAAAGAAGACACAAATTTTGATTTGCCTAAATTTAAAAACATAAATTTGAAAAAAGCATTTATTTTAGAAGACACAAATCTAATTAAATCAATTAAAGAAAATGATGCAATAATTCTTTTTGAAGGCGGAGACCTAAAAACAAATACAAATGCAATAAGCACAAAAGGCGCAATTGATTTACTTAATCCAATAGGTTCAGAACTTTGCTTTGATGAAGGCTTAGCAGAAATTGCGAAACAAAACAAAAAAACAATTTATTTTAATATTAATGAAATTAGAACAAACCAATATAGAGCAATAAAGCAAATGGCATTTATAATTTCTCTTTTAAAATCCAAAAACATAGAAATGAGATTTGTAACTCTTTCTAAAAAATCAAAAGATTTAATTGATGATGAGATTTTAAATAATTTTCTAAAAAACTTTAATTTAGAAAAAGAAACAATTAATAAATTTTTAAATTCAAGAGAAATAAAATGAAAAAAACAAAACTAGGAGTAATAAGGCCAACCTTAAGACACAAGAAAAGATATGTGCTAATAAAATTGATTAATCCAGAGATAAGTCTTGAGTCAAAAAAGATATATTCAGTTTTAACTCAAAGTTTACAAAAAACTTGCGGAATATTTGTTCAAACAGAATGTAATATTACAATTTTAGAAATAGACACTAAAACACAAACCATATTAATAAGAATAAACAAAGAATATTTAGATGAATTTATTGGATCTTTGTTTTTCGCACAAAACGAAACAGGATTAATAAAAGTTTTAGAAGTAAAGAGTACAATAAAAAAATTAAAAGGAGAATTCAGATGAATAAAAATAAAATAAAGCCATTAGGCGTAAAGGTAATATCAACATATTATATAATTGTTTCAGCACTTACTGTTCTTTTGGGAATAATAATGTCAAGTTTTCCTTCAAAGATAAGAGAATATGTATTGCAATCAACTCCAGAATTTGCAACAATTGAACCAAGTATTGCAGTAAAAGCAATTTTAGTAACAGGTATTTTCTTCATAATATTTGGACTTCTTGGAATTATTCTTGGAATCGGGTTATTTAAATTAAAATCTTGGGCAAGATATACAATAATTTTATTTTCCTTATTTGGTTTCTTTTTTGCAACAACAGGATTAATTTCAGGGCAATGGTCAAACATTGTTGGTCTTTTAATAAATGGATTTATTGCTTGGTATTTAATATTTAATAAAGAAGTAAAAAAAGCAATTAAAGGTGAATAATTCTGAAATTAAAAACGCCTATTGGAATAATACTAATAGCAGTATACTATTGGTTTATTTCTTTACTTTATTTATTTTTAGGAATAGGGGTAATAGTTTATCCTAAAATTTCAATCAATGGATCTCCTTTTGTTTCTTTGCCAATTGGTGCTGCTTTAATATTTGCCGCAATTATGTTAATTATTTCTATTGTTCATTTTTGTTTAGGTCTTGGAATATGGAAAAAAAAGAATTTATCGAGATGGGGAATTGCTACAATTTCTTTAATTTCAATAATTTTAGCAATACTTGCAATGATAAATACAACAACAATTAATGTAATTTTACCAAATATAATCTTAATTCTAATATCTGGAACAATAATTTATTATCTTTTATTCACAAAAATTTCAAAAAGGTATTTTAGGTAAAATTTAGCCAAAAATTACCTTTTTAATACTTCTTATATATAATATATATTAGATAGACTTTTTTATTTATAAATATCTATAAAATTTAAAAATAGGTGAAAAATTGATTCCAAATTCTCTTGGAGCTGCAGCAGCAGGTTATGATCGTTCAATAACAATGTTTAGTCCTGAAGGACATCTTTATCAGGTAGATTATGCCTCAAAGATTATAGAAAAAGGAAGTCCAGCAGTGGCTATAATCTATAAGCAAGGAGTAATAATTATAGCAGATAAAAAAATACACTCTAGTCTAGTAATTCCAGAATCTGTAGAAAAAGTATTTAAAATAGACAATCACATGTGGACTGCTTGTGCAGGATTAATTGGAGATGGGAGAAGACTTGTAGATTATGCAAGACAAATGGCTCAAGAGAATAGAACATACTTTGATCAACCAATAGAGGTTGAAACTCTTGTTAAAAAAATCGCATCAGTTATTCAATATTTTACACAATATGGCGGTGGAAGACCATTTGGGGTTTCTTTAATTATCTCAGGATACGATTCATTAGGCAAACACATTTTTGAAGTAGAACCAAGCGGTGCAATAACGGCTTACAAGGCAGTAGCAATTGGTCAGAACAGACAAAAATTAATGGAATTTTTAGAAAAAAATTATAAAGAAAATTTATCATTTGAAGACGCATTAGAAATGGGGATAAAAACAATATCTTTAAACCTTGAACCAAAACAAAAACTTAATCCACAAAGTTTAGAAGTAATTAATATTGTTGAGAATGGAACTAACGGTTCAATTGTTCCTTTAGAGAAATATTCTAAATTGTTATAGGGGGTAAGTAATTATGGTAAAATTAGAAGAAGCAGTAATTGCAAGATTAGATAGACAATCTCATCATTTTGAAATATTAGTTGAGCCATACATGGCTTGGGATTATAAACACGGAAAAGAAGTTAATTTAGATAATCTTTTTGCTATGGAAGAAATTTATTCAGATTCAGCAAAAGGAAAATTAGCATCAGAAGAAGTATTAAAAGAAGTTTTTCAAACAACAGATTTTCTTACAATTGCAAAAAAAATAATTGTTGATGGAGAAGTACAGTTAACGACCTCTCAAAGAAATGAAATGCTTGAAAGAAGAAAGAATGAAATTATTGATTTCATTGTAAAGAATGCACACGACCCTAAAGACATGACACCAATACCTCCTCAAAGAATAATTAATGCATTAGATTCTGCAAAATACAAATTTACATTAAACAGAAAAAAAGAAGACGAAATCAATGAAGTATTATTGATTTTAAAAAAAGCAATGCCAATATCTTTAGAAAAAATAACAGTGGTAATAGAAGTAAGTGCAATATATTCTGGAAAGATTACTTCACTTATACACAGATATGATTTGATTGAAGAGAAGTGGTTACCAAGCGGAGGATTAACTGCAAAAGTGTCAATCCCTGTTGGGTTAAAATCAAAATTAATAACTGATCTTAACAATGTAACACACGGTTCAGTAATTGTTGATGTCTTAAAACAATAAAATGTGAAAATTTATGAAAAGAATAGTAACACCAGGAGAATTAATAACAGACAAAAAAAAGAAAGTTGGAGGTAACATTTTTATAAAAGACAATTGCATTTACAGTTCAGTTCTTGGAATACTTAATGAATCAGAAGATTATGTTTCTATTGTGCCATTAAATGGCCCATATGTTCCAGAAGTAAACGATGCAGTTGTTTGTATAATAAAAAATGTTACAAATAATGGATACATCATAGACATAAACTCTCACAGTGATTGCTTCTTGCCAAAGTCTTTAGTAACAAAGGAATTAAAGATTGGGCAGATGTTATTTGCAAGAGTTAAAGTTGTTGATGGTGTAGATGTAACAGAGCTTGATAATATTAATATCTTGCCAATTGGAAACATTTTAGTTGTTCCTTCAGTAAAGGTTCCAAGACTTATTGGAAAAAATGATTCTATGTTAAATGTTTTAAAAAAATACACACAATCAAATATGCTTGTTGGAAGAAACGGGTGGGTGTGGTGTGTTTCTAAAAATTTTAGTCTTTTAGAGGATGCAATTAATTTAATAATTACAAATTCTCAAAAATCAAATTTAACAAACACAATTGAAGAATACTTAAAAAAGAATTCATAAAAGGAGATGAAAATAATTTATGTCGCAAAACAAACGACCAGATGGAAGGTCTTTAAATGAGCTAAGACCAATTAGTATAAAATTAGGAGTAAATAAGAATGCAGATGGTTCTTGTTTTTTAGAATGGGGCAAAAATACAGTTATTGCTACAGTTAATGGGCCAAAACCAATTTTCCCAAAACATTTAGCAGACCCTACAAAAGCAGTTATTGATTATAAATACAGAATGGCAAGTTTTTCTGTAACTGAACGAAAATCACCAGTCCCAGGGAAAAGAGATAAAGAAATTTCTTTAGTTTCAGGACACGCTCTTGAAGCAGCAGTAATGGTTGAGCAATTCCCAAATACTGTAATTGATGTAAATGTTTTAATATTATCTGCAGATGCAGGAACTAGAGTTGCAGCATTAACCGCCGCAAGTCTTGCTGCCGCAGATGCAGGTCTTCCAATGAGAGGATTAATAAGTGCTGTTGCTGCAGGAAGAGCAGACGGTTCCTTAGTCTTAGATCTGGACAAAAATGATGAAGATACAAAAGACGCAGTAGACATGGCTTGTGCTTTTTTAATGCCACAGAAGGAATTAGCATTATTACAAATGGACGGATTTGTAGATAAAAAAGATTGTTCAAAAATCTTAGAAACAGCATTAAAAGGAGCAGAAATGGTTTATGAAATCCAAAAGAAAGCACTTATAGAAAAGTACCCAATGGAAGGTGACATACAATGAGTGATACAGACATAATTAAAATTATAAATTCAGAAAAAGCAAAGAAACTTTTAGATGAATCCAAAAGAGCAGATGGAAGAGATTTATTAGAATATAGAAATATAGAAATCCAAAGAGGAGTTATGAAATCAGCAGACGGTTCTGCATGGGTAAAACTTGGAGATACAGAAATTATTGCTGGTGTTAAGTTTGCTGTTGGAACTCCATACACTGATTCTCCTGATGAAGGTTCAATTGTAATTAATCTTGAAATGTCAGGAATCGCTTCAGCAGATATAGGTACAGGCCCACCAAGTCTTGAAGCCATGGAATATGGAAGGGTTGTTGATAGAGTTATAAGATCAAGTGAATGTATTGATTTTAAAGACCTTAATATTGTTACAGGAGAAAAATCATTCATAATCTATGTTGATTGTTACACAATGAATGCAGACGGTAATTTAATAGATGCTGCACAATATGCTGCAATGGCTGCATTACTTGATACCAAGATTCCAAAACTTGATGAAAATAACAATATTATTTTAAAAGAATATACAGACAAGAAATTAAATATAGATTTTGACAAAATTGCTGTGTCTTTTACTTTCGGTAAATATAAAGATAAGATAATTGCAGATACAACAGAAGTTGAAGACCTTGCAACAGAAGCAAGATTTACATTAGGTGTTTGTAAAAACGATGTTGTTGCATATCATAAAGGCGGAGGAAAAGGAACCTTTAAGATAGAAGATATAAATAAGATTATGGATATAGCAACAGCTAAATATTTAGAAATAAAAAATAAAATATGTGATAAACAATGAGTACAAAAAAAGTAGGTAAAACCGGAAAATATGGAGTTAGAGGCGGAGTAGGAATTAGAAAGAAATTTCTTTTAGCAACAGAAGACAAAAGTAAGAAGATTTGTCCAAATTGTGGAACAAAAGATAAAATAAAAAGAGTAGCAACAGGAATCTATAAGTGTCAAAAATGCGACACAAAGATATCTGGCGGAGCTTATAAATTTAAGACCGCTGCAAAATAAAGGTGACTGGAAATGTATTATTGTGGCAAATGTAATGAAGTTTATGAAGATATGCCAGAAAGCAAAAAATGTAGAAGTTGTTCTGGTAGAATTTTCTATAAAAAAAGAATACCAATTGTTAAGAAGGTAAAAGCAAATTAGATATGTTTATAACAACTTCAAGAAAAGCAGAAATTACAGAAAAAAAGTTTTGTAAGTACATGGGGCTTTTCTTCTCTGATATTAAGCATATTCCAAGAGGAGAAACAAGTTTAAAGAAGCTTTTTGAAAGGTCTGCATATCTTGGTTATAAGCAATTTTTGCTTATTTCAAAAAATAAAGAAAATTTGATTTTAGAAGTTTATGTTTTAAAAGAAGACAGTTATTTCCTAGAAAAAGCTTTAGAAATTAAAAATCTTAAAACAAAATTAAATTTGTCCTTGTCTAAAATAAAAAACACAGCGCTAACAGAAAAACCAAATATTGAAGAATTATTTAAAACTAAAGAAACAGACAACCAAATTAGAATTTTAAAAACCAACAATAATTTCAGTTTTCTTTTAGAAGAAAAAGAAACAGGCTTTTCTTTTGATTTAAAGAAGGTTAAAGAATTATGATAGGAAAAATAATTTCAAGCAGTCTTGTAATAGAAACAAAGAACCCAAAGAAATTAAAGGAACTATTAGAACTAGAATTAACAAGAAAAAAATATGATCGTTCAGAATCAAAAATAAAAATATCAAAGAAGCAATTGATTATTGATATTGAATGTAAGGATATTGTGGCATACAAAGCAACAATCAACCATTATATTAATCTTTTAGAATTGATTAAAAAAACTTATGAGGTGGATTTATGAGTGAAAAAGAAAATGCAGCAAACATGTATAGGCAACAATTAATGTTTTTGTCTCAGCAAAAACAACAAGTTC
>Ga0116153_10001077_pt1 | contig 27956 bp, 24 predicted proteins | sample AD_UKC028_MetaG_FD_89896 | JGI IMG/M metagenome (GOLD analysis project Ga0116153, IMG submission 89896) | Active sludge microbial communities of municipal wastewater-treating anaerobic digesters from USA - AD_UKC028_MetaG | ecosystem: Engineered > Bioreactor > Anaerobic > Digestate | place: USA...
GACGCGCGTGCCCGGTTCGCCCTGGCGGGGATCGGCCTGGGTCTCTTCTGCATGATCCCCCCATGGTTCGCCTACAAGGCCGCGGAAGGCTTCGACGAGGAGGGCGCCTGTGAAACCCCCGGTTCGGGAAGGATGCGCCCGGGTTTCCTGGAAGCTCTGGCGGAATCGACCCGGGCCGTGCTGGCCAACCGGCCGTTCCGGCAGGTGATGGGGCTCTACCTGTTCTCCTGGACCACCACCGCGGTCATCTCCTCCGCCCTGGTATACTTCGTCAGCTACTACCTCCGGGCCCCCGCCCACTCCAACTACCTGGTCCTGGCAGCGGAAGTTTCGGCCATCGCGTTCATACCCCTGGTCGTAGCCGCCGCACGGCGCTGGGACAAGCGGCGGGCCTTCATGGCGGGCTGCGCGGCCTGGGCGGCGGTACAGGGGGCCATCAGCCTCCTGGCCCCCGGCCAGCTGGTCCCGGCATACGCGCTGGCCGTCCTGATCGGCCTGGGGATCGCCACGGCCTACGTCCTTCCGTGGGCCATGATCCCGGATGTCATCGAACTGGATACCGCGGCCTCGGGCCGGAACCGGGAAGGCTCCTACTACGCCTTCGCCTCCTTCTTCCAGAAACTGGGTACCGGTGCCGCCCTCTGGCTCATGGCCCGTGCCCTGGAAGCCGGGGGGTACGTCACGCCGACCGCCGCCGTACCCTTCCCGGAACAGCCCCAGTCCGCAATCCGGGCGATACGGCTCTTCATGGGGCTGGCCCCCGCGGTCCTGCTCGCCTGCGCGACGGCCTTCGCCTGGCTGTACCCGGTCAGCCGGGAGGACCAGCGGGCCGCCCGGGACGCCATCCTGGCCCGGGCCGGGGAATGACGCCCCCCGCGTCTCCTCCCGGCCGCCGCCGCTTCGGCCCGCCCTGGCCCGAATCGCCGGGGCGCAGGTCCACGGTTTCCCCCGGGCCTGCGGCCTGCCTCCGGGGCCTGCTCCGCCTTGCCTCCGGAGCCGTCTTCCTGGCCGGACTTTGGGTCTTCGCGGCTTCGGTGGAGGCGGCCGCGGACCCCGGGACGCGGGACAAGAGGATGCGGCTCCTCAGGATGCGGGGCGCCCGGTATCTCTCGTCCCTGCTGGGGGTGATTCGGGTCCGTCGGGGGAGACCCTCCGAGGGCACGTTCCTGGCCGCGGGCAACCATATTTCCTGGCTGGACAGCCTGGTCGTGGTAGCCGAAACCGGGGCGGCCTACACGGCCTATTCCCGGGACAGCCGCCTGGTGGATTCCTTCCTCCGGGTCATGGGAACCATCCTGCTTCCCCGAGGCTACGCCGCTTCCCTACCGGGCGCCGTGAAGGCGGCGGCGGAGCGGCTGCGGGCGGGCTGCCCGGTGGGGGTGTTTCCGGAAGGGACAACGACCTTCGGACCCGGCTGTCTGCCCTTCAAGCCCGCATTCTTCCAGGCGGCCCTGGATACCGGGGTGCCAGTCCAGCCCTTCGCCCTGACCTACGAGACCCCGGTTCCCTGGCCGTCCGCGCCCCGGTCCGTGCACTGGGTGGACTGGACCCCCCTGCCGCTGCACGTTTTCCGGGTCCTCTGCCTCCCCCGCATAGAGGCCCGGGTGGCCTGGCTTCCTGCGATCCTTCCCGAGGCCGGGGAGGACCGGAGGGGTCTGGCGTCCCGTACCGAGGCGGCGGTGCGCGTGGGATTGGCGGCCGGGGCTGCCTGAGGGCCGGACTTCCCCCTCAGTTGTCCCGGGCGACCTCCCGCTCGTAGAGGTCCTGGAAGTAGGCCCGATGACGGGATTCCTCCCCGGCCAGGCGTTCGAAGGTCTCCCGGATCCCGGGATCCCCGGCCTCCCGGGCCAGCCGGCCGTAGAGTTCGAAGCTCCGGGCCTCCTTGGAAGCCGCCGCGGTCAGGATGTCCTGGAAGGTCATGCCCGCGGGGGGGCGGTCCGTCGCCTCGACTCGCCGCGCCGCGCCCAGGTCCACCGCCGTGGAGGCGGAGAGCTTGACCGTCCCGCGGGCCTTCATCGCCTCCAGCATGGCCGCGTGGCCTCTCTCCATGGCGATGAACTCCGCCAGGGTGGACTTCTGGGCCGCGAAGGCCGCGATGCCGGACAGCTCCCGGTAGAAGTCCACGGCCGCGTTCTCCCGGCCGATGGCGAACTCGAGAACCTCCCCGAACGTGGCGTATCCCATGTCAGTCCCCCCTCCCGCCCAGGATGCGGTCGATGGCCCGGGCCGCGCGGTGGCCGTCCGCGATGGCGGAGATGGCGTCCTTCTTTTCGTTCACCAGGTCGCCGCCCGCGAAGACCGTCGGGACGCTCGTCCGGCCGGTCCGGTCCGTGACGGGCTTCATGCGGCGGACCTCCACGCCGTCCGCCTCCGTGATGTACGACAGTTCGGGGCCCTGGCCGATGGCCGCGATGATGGAGTCGTAGCGCTCGGTGACGACCGCCCCGGGGATGGGTTCCGGCACGGGGCGCTTGCCCGGCTCCTTCTGGACCATCTCGGCCTCGTTCCACACGAAGCGGGCCCCTCCGTCCCCGGAGTCCTCCACCCGCAGGGGGATGGCCCGCTCGATAAGGCGGGCGCCCTCGGCCTTGGCTTCCCGGATCTCCTCGGGGTCCGCGGGCATGTCGACCTGGCGGCGGCGGTAGACGATGTCCACCTCGCAGCCCCGGCGCAGGGCGGTCCGGGCGGCGTCCATAGCCACGTTGCCGCCCCCGACCACGGCCACCCGCCGGCCCAGTCCGAGCTCCTCGCCCCGGGTGGCGGCTGCCAGGACGGCCACCCCGTCCAGGACCCGGGGGTGCTCGTCCCCGGGCACGTCCAGGCGGTACGCCGAGGGCAGGCCCGTGGAGAGGTAGACCGCGTCGAAATCCTCCCGGAGCTTCGCCAGGGCCGGATCCTTCCCGACCGTCGCTCCGTGGCGGATCTCCACGCCCAGGCTCCGGATGTAGTCCACGTCCTTGTCCAGGGCGGGGTAGGGCAGGCGGTATTCCGGGATCCCGTACCGGAGCATCCCGCCCGGCGCCTCGTCCTTCTCGAAGACCGTGACCTTGTGGCCCAAAAGCGCCAGGTAGTAGGCAGCGGAAAGTCCGCCGGGGCCGGCGCCGACCACGGCGACCTTTCGGCCCGTGGCGCTCTCCGCCCGGGGAAGGGACTTGCCGTAGTCGGCCAGTTCCACCTGGTCCGCGATGTAGCGCTTGAGCCAGCGGATGGCCACGGGGTCGCCCCCGGAGCCGATCGCGCAGGCGGACTCGCAGGCCCGGGTGCAGATCCGGCCGCAGGCCTCGGGGAAGGGGTTGGTCTCGTACAGGAGGCGCAGCCCCGTCTCAAGGTCGCCGCCCCGGACCGCGTTTATGTAGCCGGGGATGTCCATGTGGGCCGGGCAGGAGGCCACGCAGACTCCGCAGGCCACGCAGCGGTCCGCCTCCCGCTCGGCTTGCTCCCGGGAATAGCCCTTCACGAGCTCCAGGAAGGACTTCACCCCCTCGGCGTGACTTAGTTCCGGCATGGGGACCCGCTCCATGTCCAGGAGCCGGTAGCCCTCGGCGCGGCGGTACCCGAGCTCTGCGCCGTCCCAGGGTTTGGGATCCACCCCGGGCACGTAGCGGAAGACCTCCGGATCCGAGTCGATCCACAGGTATTCGTTGCTCATCCCCAGGGAGCCCGAGGGGCAGATGTCCACGCAGAGGGCGCACCAGCAGCAGCGGCCGTAGTCCACCCGGGGCCGGAGGCCGGAATCCCCGCCGGAGGGCGATCGTCCCTCCACGGGCACCAGGTCGATGGCCTTGTTCATGCATATGCTCTCGCAGGTGCCGCAGCCCACGCACGTGTCCGCGTCGTTGATGTGGAAGCCCCGGTACCGGGGCGCGCCGGGACGCTCGTCGATGGGCTTGCGGACCGTGAAGGGCTTCTCGAAGGCGCGCTTCCAGACGGCGAAGGGGGCTATGATGTCCTTGATATCCATGGGCTCACCTCTCGATCTCGGGCGGATAGGTGTGGAGGCTCACCATGAGGCCCGCCACGTCGGCGATGTTCACGCCCCGGACCAGGCGCTCCATGACGGAAACCGCGTGGGTGTAGCTGGGGCCCCGGACCGCGACCCGGCGGGGCTTGTCGCCCCCGTCGGACACCACGTAGAAGCCGTACTCACCCCGGGTGCACTCCGCGGCCACGTAGGTCTCCCCCGCGGGGATCTTCCAGTGCAGGGGGTTGGGCAGCCGCTCCCGGAAGGGGCCTTCCGAGGGCAGGAAGTCCACGATCTGGCGGATCAGGTCGATCCCCTGGAACATCTCGGCCAGCCGGAGCCGGGCCCGTTCGAAGGCGTCCGACTCCGCCCCGACCACGGGCTCAAAGGAGAGGCGGGGGTAGGCCAGGTAGCCCCGGTCCTTCCGGAGGTCCCGCTTGAAGCCCGCGGCCCGGGCGTTCGGGCCCGTGATGCCGTAGCGGTCCACCCAGTCCGGGGGGATGTACCCCAGGCCGACGGCCCGCATCTTCATCACCGCGTTGTGGAACATCACGAGCTCGATGTCCTTGAGGTTCTGCTCGACGACGGTCATGGTCTCCAGCACGTGCCGGAGGAAGCCCGGCGGGACGTCCGCCCGGACCCCGCCGGGGATGATGTACATGTGGTAGATGCGACCTCCCGAGAGCTCCTCGAAGAGGTCCAGGACGTAGTCCCGCATCGTGACGCTCCACTGGGCGATGGTCCCGTGACCGAAGGCCCCGGCCTGGCCGCCGATCCACATGAGGAAGCTGGCCAGGCGGATCATCTCCAGGGAGAGGGTCCGGAGCCAGACCGCCTTGTCCGGGACTTCGATCCCCGCGAGCTCCTCCAGGGCGGCGGCGTAGCAGTACTCGTTGAAGTCCGGCTCCGGCACGGCGATGCGGCAGACCAGGGGGAAGTTCTGCATCCACAGCCGCCGCTCCATGAGCTTCTCGAAGCCTCGGTGGAGGTAGCCCACGTGGGTCTCGCAGTCCACCACCGAGTCGCCCTCGATCACCAGGCGCAGGGACATGTTCCCCGTGATACCCGGGTGGTTCGGACCCTGCCACATCACCAGGTACTTGCCGGAATCCAGGTCCGGGACGGCCCGCTCCTCGGGGGCCACGTAGGGCGTCTTGGGGCGGCTCATGCGTCGGCCTCCGGGTAGAGCTTTTCCTTCATGTACGCCGCGGGGTCCCGGGTCTCGCGGCCGGGCCGCTCCGCGTAGGTGGCGTCGCTGTAGGCCAGGGAATCGAAGTCCCTCCGCATCATGGGCGGCCCCTCCCAGCCTTCCAGGACGAACTCCTCGTCCACCCGGGGGCTGCCGGGGAAGTCGATCCCGTACCACTCCCTCATCTCCCGCTGGTAGGTCCAGGCTTGCCCCCAGAGCCGATGGATGGATTCCATCACGGGCCGGTCCCGGTCGATCTCGCAGTGGACCAGGATCCCGTGGGCCGTGCCGTAATTGTGCACCGTGTAGGTCAGCCGGAAGACCTTCCGCTCGATCTCGTCCACCGCGGTCGCGAAGGCCAGGTGGGCGTAGCCCGCCTCGTCCCGGAGCCAGGTGAGGACGTCCCGAAGCTTCGAGGCGTCCACGGTCACGGAGGAGAGGTCCTTCCGCTGGTCGTGCCATTCCCGGGCGCCGTAGCGGCCGGAAAGCATATCCGCCAGTTCACGCATCCTTCCCCCCTACCAGTTGTAGTCCGGCATGTTCCAGTCCTTGATGACCCGCTTCTGGTTGGCCTTGTACCGCTCGAAGTCACGGGCGTAGAGGTTCTGTCCCTCCGCCTTCCCGGCGCGGATGATCCGCTTGAGCTCCTGGAAGCCCGCCAGCAGGGCCTCGGGCCGGGGCATGCAGCCCGCGATGTAGACGTCCACGGGGATGTACTGGTCGATCCGCTTGATGGTGTTATAGCTGTCCCAGTACATCCCGCCGTTGATGGTGCAGGATCCCAGGGCCACGACGAACTTCGGGCCCATCATCTGCTCGTAGCTGCGGACGATGCGCTTCAGGGTCTTCACGGAGGCGTAGCCTCCGATCACGAAGACCGAGGACTGCCGCGGCGTCGGCCGGGGCTGGATGCCGAACCGGTACATGTCGTAGCGGCTTGTCATGAGGGGGCGCAGTTCGATGGCCCCGCAGCCCGTTCCGAAGCCCAGGATCCACAGGCTCTGGGACCGGGCCCAGTTCCAGAAATCCTCCACGATCTTCGCGGCCGGGGCGTACTCCCGGGGGGGCGCGTCGCAGAACAGCCCCCGCTCTCCGGGGGGCAGGCCCTCGTTGGCCAGGGGAACCGGCTTGCCTTTCTTGTCGGACACGGTCGGCCTCCTATATCGCCGCGATGATGACCGAGGCAATGCCGATCAGGGTGGGCACGCCCAGGAAGAACCGGATCGACTGGTCGACCCGGAACCGGGGGAAGGCCTGTCCGACGAACACGTTGATGAAGTAGATGAGGAAGGTCTTCACCACCATGGTCACGACGTCCGTCGCGCCCCCGAAGTAGAGGTTCATGTACAGGACGAGCTTGGCCCCGTTGAAGATGGCCCGGTTCGTCTGGAGCATCCCCAGGAGGTTGCTCTGGTACTCCGTGGGCGGGCCGATGGGGATCTCCTGGGGGGCGATGACGATGCTGAAGGGGTTGTGCATGGACATGCCCAGGAAGGCGATCAGGGCGGCGGCTACCGCCAGGGGGTTCGTCGCGACCGTCCAGTTCCAGAAGCCCCCCTGCTGGGCGGCCACGATGGCCGTGATGTCCAGGGTCCGGTACTGGATCGCCACGGCGATCACGGACAGGGCGAAGGGCACCTCGAAGGCGGTCATCTGGGCCAGCCCCCGGCTCACGCCGATGGCGGAGTAGGGATGTCCCCCCTCGCTGGCCCCCAGGGCCATGCCCAGCTGGCCGAAGAAGATGAAGTACATCACGAGGAGCAGGTCCCCGGAGTCCGAGAAGTTCCGGAAGAGGACCGAGCCGTAGACCGCGGGGATGAACATGTACGTGCCCACCCCCCCGGCCAGGCGGAAGACGGGACCCAGGTAGAACATCACCCCGTGGCCGATGGAGTTCCGCTTGGCCGTGCTCTTCACGATGTCGATGTAGGGCTGCCACACGGGCTGGCCCACGCGCCCCTGGACCTTGGCGCTGATCCGGGCCATCGACCCGATCAAGAGGAGGCCGTAGTTCGTGATGACGAACAGGGAGACCAGGGCGTACCCGACGCGGACTAGGATTCCGGTTTCCATCACAGGACCCCCAGGAGGAGATAGAGGATCGCCACGTACAGCACTACGTGGAGGGCGTAGGTCTGGCCGTTCCCGGTGTACAGGCGCCGCAGGGCTCCCCCGACGGAGGCGGCCCCGGTGCCGAAGGCGTCCCAGAAGCGCTCGGCCCGTTCCCGGGTCAGGAAGCCCAGGGCCTTCCGGTAGGGCTCGAAGAATCGCCAGGCGTAGTGGGTGGTCTCGGGCCTCAAGGGGCGCTCCGCCGCGAAAACGATGTTGAACTGCCTCACGGACTGGGGGTTGTGGAGGTTGGCCAGCATCCAGGCCAGGCAGAGGGCGAAGACCCCGCCCGTCACGACCATGGTCAGGGTCCCGTCCCAGTACCCCAAGGCCGAGCGCAGGCGGCTCCCTTCGAAGGCCAGGGTGGTCGGGAACCGGTCTCCCACCAGGGCCAGGATGGGATCCAGCATCAGGCGGGGGAAGACCGAGACCGCCATCAGGACCGCCATCAGGAGCAGCTGGGGCAGGACCAGGGCCGCCGGGGCCTCCCGGACCTCCGACTGGGAGGGCTTGGGCTGGCCCAGGAAGATGGAGTGGATCAGCCGGTAGAGGTAGAGGAAGGCGACGCCGCTGGCGAAGAAGGCGACCGCGGCCTCAAGGTACCAGCCCTTGCCGATCAGGGTCGAGTAGAGGAGCCACTTCCCGCCGAAGCCGGACAGGGGCGGCACCCCGGACAGGGCGATGATGGCCATGAGCACGGACAGGAAGCTCACGGGCATCTTCTTGATGAGCCCCCCCATCTCGTACATGTTCCGGGTGCCGGTCCGCTGGATCACCCCCGCCACGGCCAGGAAGAGCATGGACTTGTACAGGAAGTGGTTCAAGGCCAGGTAGAGGGAGGTCGTCCACCCCGCCTGGTCCATCGCGGCGAAGGCCAGGAGGATGTACCCGATCTGCCCCAGGGAGGAGTAGGCCAGGGTCCGCTTGATGTCCTCCTGGTAGACCGCGTACAGGGCGCCCCCCAGGGCGGTGGCCAGGCCCAGCCAACCCAGGACCCGACTAGTCCACGGTCCGCCGGGCAGGGCGGCTCCCAGGGAGAGGGCCAGGGCGAAGAGGGCGAAGACCGGGGCCTTGGAGAGGGCCGCGGACAGGAAGCCCGAGGACTCGTCGTCCGACTCCGCGTAGGAGCCCGGCAGCCAGACGTGGACCCCCAGGGCCCCGGCCTTCACCAGGAGGCCCGCCAGGACCAGGAGGCCCGGCCAGCCCGCGGCCGCGGTCCCACCGTCCCAGCCCCCCGCGGCCAGGCCGGCCATGAGGAGGAAGGCACCGCCCAGGCCGAAGACGATGTAGGACAGGGCGGGCTTCCGCCCGTCCCGGCCCCGCAGGACCAGGAGCCAGCTGGCGGCCGTCATGGTCTCCCAGGCGAAGAAGAACTCCAACGGGGTCCTAGCGGCGAGGATGGCCCCGAGGGCCAGGGTGGCGGCGGACAGGAGGGGGTAAAGGCCCCGCCGGGCGCCGCCCTTGCGGAGGGCCGCTATCGAGAAGAGGGCTCCGCCGCCCAGGAGCATCACCGCGAAGAACTGCCCCAAGCCGTCCAGACGGCCCCAGACGGCCGCGCCGAAGGCGGCCGCGGCCGCCGCGGACAGGATGCCCTTGAGCCGGCCGGGGATTCCGTCCAGGAGGAAGAGGACGGCGGCCGCGGCCCAGGGGGCCCAGAGCAGGAGGTCCGGGACCGGTCCCCGGATCCCGCCCAGCGTGCCCGCGGCGACCAGGAGCAGGGCCGCCAGGACGGGGCCGGCGCCCCGGATCCCGAGCCGGACGGGTGCCTCGCCGGCCTCGCCCTTGGTACGCGCACCGAGCCACCGGAAGACGTAGAAAGCCTCCAGCAGGCTCCCTCCCAGGACCAGGGCCAGGATCCACCACCGCCCCGAGTCCGCCAGGGCTCGGACCAGGCGCCACTTGGCCCAGAAGCCCGGGAAGGGCGGAAGTCCCACCAGGGCCGCCGAAAGGATGCCCGCGGCGGCCAGGGCCAGGGGGGACAGGGGTCCCCGGGCGCGATCGTCCTCCACGGCCCCGGCCAGGAGGAAGAGGCCCGTCTTGGCCAGGAGATGATTCAGGAGGAGCCCGCCCGCCACCATGGCGGCGAAGTCCGATCCCCCGTCCCCCAGGCCCGAGAGCCGGGCGAGGGCCGCGACGGCGGCCACCAGGCCCACCTGGGCCACGGAGGAATAGCCCAGCATACGGAGGGGCCGGTCCTGCCGGGCTCCCACGAGGTTGCCCGCCGCGAAGGTGGCCAGTCCGCTCGCGGCCACCAGGGACAGGTGGGCGGGGCCCAGGAGGGGAAGGATCTTCCAGAGGGCCAGGAGGAGGGCCGTGGCGGAGGCACCGGAGAGGATCGCGGAAACCCCGGGATGGGCGGTCTCGTAGGCGTCCACCGCCCAACCGTTGGCCGGGAAGGGCTTGAGCTCCACCAGGAGGGCGGCCAGGAGGAAGAAGACCGCGGCGGTCCCTGCGGGGCCCGAGAGGGCCGTGCCCGAGGCGGCGATGTCCAGGTTCAGGGTGTCCGCGAGGCGGTACACGTAGATCACCCCGATCAGGTACAGGGAGCTCGCCAGTCCCCCGGCGATCATGTACTTGAAGGCCGCGCGAAGCGCCGGCTTCCGGTCGTCGAACCCGAGGAACCCGTAGGTCCCGATCGCGGAGATCTCCAGGAACACGAAGAGGTTGAAGAGGTCCCGGGTGAGGACGATCCCGGAGAGCCCCATGAGGACCATGAGGAGGGCCATGGATCCCCCCAGTGGGGCGTCCCGGAGGGACCGGGTCAGGGAGGAGGCGGCCAGGAGGCCCGTCAGGGCGACCGCCGTCACCCCGGCCGCCTCGGCAAGGCCCACCCGGAGCACGATGGCCAGGGGAGCCATGAACCCGGCGGTCCCGAAGTCCATGGCCTCGCCGCCGGACAGGAGGATCGATAGCCAGAAGATGCCGGCCGCCAGCCAGGCGGCTGTCACCCCGTGGACCAGGGCCAGGGCGATCCTGCGCCCCAGGCGGTCCACCAGGGGCAGGAGGAAGGCCGCCCCCAGGGACAGGGCGAAGAGCCAGAGGGGGTTCACCATTTCTCGTCTCCGTAGGATTCGATGGAGGAGCCCCCCCCGGCGGCCCGGAGCCGCACGGCGTAGGAGAGCTGGAGGGCCGTGACCGCCAGACCGATGACGATCGCCGTGAGGACCAGGGCCTGGGGCACGGGGTCCGTCATCCGGGCCGCGGCCGTCGAGGCGTCCGCTGCGCTGTCCAGGATGGGCGCCGTGCGGCCCCGGATGTAGCCGGTTGAGAGGATGACCAGGTTCACGCCGGTCTCCAGCACGGAGGTCGCGATGGCGATCTTGAAGAGGTTCGGCCGGGCCAGGACGCCCCAGACGCCCACCAGCACCAGGACGGCCCCGGAGGCCGCCACGGGGTTGATCCGGGAGACGAATTCCAGGATGCTCATTCGCGGTCTCCTTTCAAGGCGTCGAGGATTCCGGAGAGCTCGGCGCCGACCTTGAGGCCGATCAGGGAGTAGATGACCGGGATGGATCCGGCGCTGACCAGGGATCCGATCCGGCCCAGGGGCAGGACCCGGGGGTCCAGGAAACCCCAGGCCAGGAAGGCGCCCGCCAGGCCCATGCCCACGTAGGCGGCTCCGGACAGGGACTCCACCGCCGACAGGATCCCGTGGGAGAGTTTGGATTCCGGCCGGGCCAGGAGTCCGAGCAGAAGGGCCGTGGCGATCACCACGCCGCCCTGGAACCCGCCGCCGGGAGTGAGGTGGCCGTGCAGGAATATGTAGACCCCGAACATCACCAGGAGGCCCGTGAGGAGCCCCGTGGCGGTGACCAGGATCTCCGTGGCCGCGGGTTTGTCCGCGGGCTCCGCGTCCCCGATGCCCAGGCGCTTCCGGGTGAGGAAGGCGCCCACCCCGGCGGTGGCCGCGAAGAGGACCGCCACCTCGCCCAGGGTGTCGAAGCCCCGGTAGCTCACCACGATGGCCGTCACGACGTTGGCGGCCCCGAAGTCCCCAGGCGCGTCCTCCAGGTAGGCGGTCGCCAGGGCGCCGGGGGCCTCGGGGACCCCCGTCCCCAAGGCCAGGGGCAGGAGGGCCGCGGCCAGACCGGCGACGGCCAGGAACACCAGGACACGGCGCATCATCGACGGCCTCCCTTCACGGCATCCCCGAGGGGATCCGCGTCCTCCTCGTCGGGCTGTCGGGCCCGGGCCATCGCGTAGAGGTAGACCACGGTGGTCAGCCCGGACCCGATGGCGGCCTCGGTCATGGCGACGTCCGGGGCCCCCATGAGGAGGAACACGAGGCTGGCCACGAGGCTCACCCCTCCGGACAGGAGGATGGATACCAGGAGGCTCCGGGCCAGGACGGCCCCGATCCCCGCGGCGATCATGACGAAGCCGGAAACCAGGATGGCGGCGTCAACCAGCATGTCCGGCCTCCTTCCCCTCGTCCGCGGCCGCGAGGGCGTCCGGTTCCAGCCGGGCTCCGATCCGCTTCCGATGGGCGTGGGCCGCCCGGGCCAGGGCGTTGGAGCTGACCGGGTTCGTGAGGACGATGAACACGATCAGGATGATCATTCTTCCCAGCCAGTCCGGCTTCATGATGCCGACGCCCAGGAGGAAGAGGATGGAACCCAGGGTGGTCGCCTTGGTGCCCGCCTGCATCCGGTTGAAGGCGTCGGGCATCCGCAGGAGGCCGATGGCCGAAAGGAGGAAGAAGAGGGAGCCGGCAAGGCTCACGAAAGCCCCGATGGTCTCGTTCATCTCAGAGCCCCCCTTCCAGGTACCGGGCGACGGCCACGACCCCCGCGAATCCCACGAGTCCGTAGACCATCCCCACGTCCACGTAGATCCTCCTTCCGGAGAAAACGGCGAAGGCGACGATCAAGGACGTGGCGATGATGGTCATCACGTCCAGGGCCACGGTCCGGTCGATCGCCCAGGGCCCCCGGGCGAAGCGGACGGCGGAGAGGAGGAGGCCCAGGACGGCGAGCCCGGAAGCCGCCGCGAAGACGGTGTCAGCCACAGATCACCTCCAGGTATTTCTCGAATCCCCCCACGATGGCGGCGGTGGCTCCTTCCGGATCCGAGTCCGCCACCTTGATCCAGTGGACGTAGATATCCTCACCCCGCATCTCCACCGTGATCGTCCCGGGGGTCAGGGTGATGGAGTTGGCCAGCAGGAGACGGCCGAGGGGGGTCTTGAGCCGGGTCTTCACCTTCACGATCCCCGGGGCGATGGGGAGCCGGGGGTGGAGGACCCGGAAGGCGACGTCCAGGTTGGACAGGACCAGGGCCTTGGCGAAGACGAAGAAATAGGCGACCAGGGTCGCCAGGGCCCGGGGGCCCAGCCTCAGGTCCCCGAGGGGGGAGGCGGCGGAGAAGGGGAGCGCCGCGACCAAGAGGGCGACGACGGCCCCGGCCGCGGCCTCCTCGGAATTCCAGGGGGCCGTGAGGAGGAGCCAGACGCCCCAGAGCCCGAGGAAGGACAGGATCCGTTGTTTCACTGTTCGCATGGAAAGCCCTCCGTACCGGCCGTCCCCGGGACCGGGGCGGTTTTCGACATGATATATGAGGTATTCAATATATGTAAAGCAAAATATAGATGTTGATATATTTTTTTCCCGGAATTTCGGCGGGCGGGGAGGAGCGTGAAGACGGACGGCGGTCCGCAGGGGCGCTCGGCCGCGCCCCCTGCCGGCCGCCGAGGGCCCCGCAGGGGATCGGCGGGCGGACGCATGGAAACAACTATAGTGGATGCGGGGACCGGATTGCCCGGATTTCCGGGTTTATTTCTTCCGGCACAAGCGCGGGTACCGGACGGGCTGTCCTAAAAGCCCAGTTGGCTTTTTGGACACTCCGCCCGGCGGGGGCGGCGTCGCGGAACGATCAGTAGGACATTCCGACTCCCAGAAATCCGGGGCCGACCACGGGTTTCAGCTCGGCCCGGCCGGAATCCACGGCGGCCCGGGCTCCGGCATACGCGTCGCCGGAGGCCCAGAACCGTACGCCCAGATCGACAAGGGTTCCCGCCAGCATCATCCCGATCGACGGGAGATAGTCGTTCAGGCTGTGCGCCTCCCACGTGTCGTTGATGTCCTTGAACGAGGTCTTGAAGTAATCGAGCCGATCGAACCTCAGGTCGGCGGGGAGCAGGAAGTAGAAACCGGCCAGGGTACCGGTCACCACGGCGATATGGAGGGACAGGAATCCGACCCCCTTCGACGTGTCGCCGTTCTCGAACTGCCCGGTTCCCGGAAGGATCATGGACATCTTCGAGACACGCTCAAGGTACTGGTCCTTGCTCAGGGCCAGGTTCATCCGAGTCCAGTAGGGCTCCAGCCGGGCCAGGGTCAGCTCCCCGAACTCCCGATCCCCGAGCTCCGTCCGGATCGCCCCGAGTTCCGCCTTGGCGTACGGACCGGAAAGGGAGAATTCCGATACCGGCTCTTCCCCCATATGCTTCTGCCATGCGGGCTGGGCAGAAAGCCCGCCCGCCCCGATCGCGATACAGACGGCGATCATCCAAACTCTGTTCATACCGGTTCCCTTCCTGTCGAATCATGGGATAGTTTATACCCGGGAGAATCCACGCGTGCGGGCATGCCTTCCGGGCAGCCATGATCCACATATCGCAAAACAATAAGAAGATATCGCAGAACAATAAAAATACATTGCCGAGCGTAGAATATTCGGAAGTCGCCCGAGGGTCCGGATCGCCGCCGCGCTTCCGGGGGCGCCGGGAGTCGCTCGGGGAACCGCCGGCGCCTTCCTTGACGGGACTCCGCCGGGGACGCCATCCTGGAGCCGCGGCGGGCAGCCGCGACCAGGAGTTCTCGCCATGCCCCATAGCCCCGAAAGCATCCGTAGACTGTTGCTGGACCTCGTCGCCATACCCTCCGTCTCCCCGGACCCCCGGACCGAGGACGCCGCGGTCCGTTACCTTCGGGACCGCCTGACCATGCTTTCCTGGTTCCGGGACCATCCCGAGGACCTGGCCCTCCTGCCCTGCGAGGGGGATCCCCTGGGACGGTCCTTCCTCTTCGCCCTGCTCCGGCCCCGGCCGGGCCTGCGGGATACGGTGATCCTCACGGGACACATCGACGTGGTCGGGGTCAAGGTCTGCGGCCCCCTGGCTCCGTACGCCTTCGACCCCGAGGGCTACGGCACCCGGATCGGCGGGATGCCCCTGTCCCCCTCCGCCCGGCGGGACCTGGAGTCCGGGGAGTGGCTCTTCGGGCGGGGCGTCGCGGACATGAAGTGCGGGGCGGCCGTCGCGACGGCCCTGCTGGAGGACTTCGCGGAGGAACACGCGGCCCTGGAAACCAACCTGGCTCTCCTCTTCGTCCCGGACGAGGAGGACTCCTCCCGGGGCATGCTGGGGGCGGTCCGGCACCTGGCGCGCCTGCAGGACGGGGGCCTTCGTTTCTTGGCCTGCATCAACACGGAGCCTTCCATCGGGACCGGGGACCGACTTTCGGACCTGGCCGCGGTCTGCACGGGTTCCGCGGGCAAGATCAATCCCTTCTTCTTCTGCGTCGGCCGGGAAGCCCACCTGGGGGAGTACTACGAGGGCCTGTCCGCCGCCCTCCTCACATCCCAGATCAACCTTCTGATCGAGGGCGATCCCGCCCGGGCCGACCGCGGGGGAAGGGAGGCCCTGACCCCCTGGGCCTGCATGAAGCACCGGGACTTCCGGCACGAGTATTCCTGCTCCGTGCCCGAGCGCTCGGCCTCGTACTACAGCTACTTCACCGCGGAAACCCTGCCGGGACGGCTGTTGGAGGAGATGCGCCGCATCGCGGGAACGGCCCTGCGCCTTTCGATCGCCCGGACCCGGAAGAACGCCCGCCGCTTTTCCCGGATGGGCAAGCCCCGGCCCGCCGCTTTGGATCTGGAGCCCCGGGTGCTCACGTACGCCGAACTGGAAGGCCGGGCCCGGGCCGCCGCGGGACCGGACTGGGAAGCCGCGGTCGAGGCCGCCGGGAACGCCCTGCCGCCCGGCTCGGACGCCCGGGACCGGGCCCTGGCCCGGGTGGACGCCTGCGTCACCCTGGCGGGGGAGAAGGGCCCCCTCGTGGTCATCGGGTACCTCATGCCCTGGTACCCCCACCGCGGGAACGACGGCCGGTCCGTAGGCGATCGGGCCATGCTCGCCCTGGCCCGTGACCTGCGATCCTTCGCCGCGTCCCTAGGATCGCCCCTCTCGATCCGGCCCTACTACGAGGGCATCTCGGACCTGAGCTACCTGGCCGCACCCTGCGGGAAGGCCGACCTCGCGGCCTTTACGGAAAACGTCCCCGGGTATGGTCCGCTCTACGAACTACCCCTGGAGGCCCTGGATCGCCTGGAGGTTCCCGTCCTCAACCTGGGTCCCGTGGGCAAGGACGCCCACAAGCTCTCCGAGCGCATCCACGAAGGGTTCGCCTTCAAGACCTACCCGAAGCTCCTGCGTCGGGCGGTGCTGGGGGCGGGGAAGACGGGAGCTTCGGGGATGCTTTGAGCAGATCGCGCGCGGGGTTCGGGATTCTCCGCCAGGGCCCGGCTCAGGCTCCCCGACCGTCCGGTTTCCCTCCCGCGGCCCGCCGCGCCCGGTCTTCCAGGCGGCGGAGGGACGCGTCCGCGAACAGGGCCAGCAGGGCGGAGGGTACGGCTCCCCGCAGGATGAGGGCGGGATCGAAGCTCCGGATCCCGCTGATGATGGGGAGCCCCAGGCCCCCGGCACCCATGGCGGCCCCCAGGGTGGCCGCCGCCGTGTTGATCACCACGCTGGTGCGCACCCCCGCCAGGATCACGGGAAGGGCCAGGGGGAGTTGGACCCGGATCAGGACCTGGCGGGGCCGCATGCCCATGCCCCGGGCGGCGTCCACCGCCGCCTCCGGGACGCCTTCCAATCCCGCGATCGTATTGTGCAGGACCGGCAGCATCCCGTACAGACTCAGGGCCAGGAAGGTCGGGGCGAAGCCGAAGCCCGCCAGGGGGACCGACAGGGCCAGGACGGCCGCGGACGGAAAGGTCTGAGCCGCGGAGCCCGCCGCGACCAGCAGGGCCCGGAGACCGGATTCCGAAAACCGGACCGCAGCGATCCCCAGGCCCAGGGCTATCGGCACCGCCGCGGCGCTGGAGGCGGCCACCAGGCCCAGGTGCTGGAGGGCCAGTTCCCAGAGGGGGATCCGGGAAACCAATAGTCCCCGGGCTCGGATTCCCAGGAGGGACTCGATTAGGTCGAAACGGAGGACCGAGAGGATCAGGACGGCCAGGAGCAGGGCCGGAAAGACCCAGCCCGGAGCCCGGAGGCGCCGGGAGTCGGCCTGGGCGGCCGCGGGATTTCCGGAGGCATCGTTCACGGGCAGGCCTTCCAGGTCCCCAGGACATCCTCCATGCGGAGGCTCCCGGCCCGGCGGCCTTCCCCGTCGGTGACGGAAAGGCATTCGACCCTCCGGGCGGCCATGAGTCCCAGGGCCTCCTTGAGGCTCGCCTCGGCGCGGATGGACGGCGCGCCGGGATCGGAGCCGATCTCCGCAGCGGGCCGCAGGACTTCCCGGACGCGACGGCGCGATAGGATCTCCACCCCGTACTCCAGGCCCAGGAATTCTCCCACGAAGTCTTCCGCGTCGGTTGCGACGAACTCCTCGGGGGTGGCATGCCGGAGGATCCGTCCCGAACGCATGACGGCGATGCGGTCCGCCAGGCGGATGGCCTCCTCGACATCGTGGGTCACGAAGAGCACGGTCTTGTGGAGCCGGCGCTGGATGGCCAGGAACTCCCGCTGGAGCCGGACCCGGGTCAGGGGGTCCACGGAACCGAAGGGCTCGTCCATGAGCAGGATGGGTGGATCCGCGGCCAGGGCCCGGGCCACCCCGACCCGCTGGGCCTCCCCGCCGGACAGTTCCCGGGGCCAGCGGCTGGACCACTCGGGAGAAAGGCCCACCAGCTCGAGCATCCGGTCGACCCGGCCGGCGATCTCGCCCTTGTCTATGCCCAGGAGGCGGGGCACCACGGCCACGTTGTCCCCCACGGTCATGTGGGGAAACAAGCCCACCGACTGGATGACGTAGCCGATCCCCCTGCGCAGTTCCTCGGGCGGATGTTCCCGTACGGGCCGGCCGTCCACGAACACCTCGCCGGAGTCGGGTTCCACCATCCGGTTCGCGGTCCGGAGGAGGGTGGATTTGCCGCAGCCCGAAGGTCCGATGAGGACGCAGAGCTCCCCCGGGGCGATCTCGAGGTCCGCCCCGTCCACGGCCCGGGCGGATCCGTAGGATTTTACGATATTCCGGAACCGGATCACGGAGCCTCCGATCGCAGGCCCCGGGATACCGCAAGCCGGAAGGCCAGGGCCAGGGCCCGGTCCGCCGCCAGGGCCAGGGTCGATGTGGACAGGGCGCCCAGGAGGATCAGGTCCGGGGCCGCCTGGGCCAGCCCCAGGAAGACCAGGGTCCCGAGGCCCCCCCCGCCCACCAGGGCGGCCAGGATCGCGTTTCCCATATTGGCCGTGAAGGCGGTGCGGACCCCCGCCAGGATGACCGGGAGGGCCAGGGGCGCCTGGACCCGCAGGAAGGCCTGGCGACGGCTCATCCCCATGCCCCGGGCCGCGTCCAGGGCTTCCGGCGCGACGGCCCCCAGGGCCGCGAAGGTATTGCCCGCGATGGGCAGGAGGGCGTACAGGAAGAGGACGACGAAGGCGGGCGCCCATCCCACTCCCCGCACGCCGATCCGGCCCAGGTAGGGCACCGCCGCGCCCAGGGCGGCCATCGGCACGATCAGCAGGCCCAGGAGGGAAAGGGTGGGGATGACCTGGGCCCCGCTGACCGCCACGGAGATGAGCCCCCGCCATCGGGGGCGGCGGTGCATGGCCAAGCCCAAGGGGATGCCGACCGCCGCGCCCAGGGCCGCGGATCCTCCGGCCAGGGCCAGGTGCCGGACAAGCTCGGCGGTGAAGGTGTCCCGGCGGGAAAGGAGTTCCCGGACCAGGGAGAGATCGTCCAGGAGGCCGGCAAGGCCCGCGGCCGCCGCGGCCGCGGGTATCGCGAGCGCCGCGGCCAGACGCAGCGCCGACCGGGAGGGAAGCCTGCGGGAGAAGGAAAAGAGGGCTGCTCCAAGACCCGCGGCCGCCAGCCAGAGTCCGGGGCCCGCGGATACCCGGGCGACCGCGGAATCCCCCGCCAGGCGGTCCGCGGCGGCTCCCGCCAAGGGCAGAAGGGAGGCCAGGCCCGCGCCGGACACCAGGGTTCCCGCGGCGTCGAGCCCGGAGTGTCGTCTTCGGAGGGCCGCGAGGACCGCGGCGGCTGCCGCCGCAGTGAAGATCAGGACCGACCCGGCACCCAGAACCTCCATCGCGTACTGGGGAACCCCGGCCAGGATCCGGTTGGGGCGCAGGCTGAGGAAGGGGAGGGCGGCGGCGGACACCAGTCCCGCCCCGGCCCCCGCCAGGGCTATCCAGTCGACGGTCATGCCGTGCGGATCCGTCCGGGGGCCGTCAGTTCTTCAGGAGGCCGCGTTCCTTGAGGTAGGACCGCGCCACTTCCTTGGGATCCTCCCCGTCGAAGGCCACCCGGGCGTTCAGGCGCTGGAGGGTGACCAGGTCCAGGGACTCGAAGAAGGCCGTGAACAGGTCCTTCAGGGCCGGATGCTTTTCAAGGACCGCTCCCCGCAAAATGGGGGTCGGGAGGTACACGGGGGGCACGTTCGCCGGATCCTCCAGCACCAGGACGTTCATCTTGTCCAGGGCGCCGTCGGTCCCGTACACCAGGGAGACGTTCACCCCGTCCGTGCCGTCCACCAGGGCCTTCAGCATCTGGGCGGTGTTCCCGCTTTCCAGGAGGATCAGCTGGTCCTTCCGGAGCTTGAAGCCGTAGGCCTTCTCGAACCCGGGCAGGCCCAGGGGATTCTCCGCGAACCCGACCGCGCAGATCAGCTTGACCGGTTTACCCGCGTTCACGTAGGCGGCCAGATCCTTCATCGACCGCAGGCCGTTCTCCTGGCCGAAACTCCGTAGCACTGCCAGGGCCTCCGTGTTGTTCGCCTTGGCGGGGGCCAGCCAGACCAGGTCGTGCCGCTTCCTGTCCGTATCCCGGATCAACTCGTAGCCCTTGACCGGATCGTTGAAGACCGTCGTGTCCAGGTCCTCGTGGTAGTACTGCCCCGAGCCCGTGTAGTCCACCACCAGGTCCACCTCTCCGGCCACCAGGGCCTTGCGCAGGATGTCCGGGGTCCCGAACCCGACCTTGTCGGTCACCGGGATGCCCTTGGCTTCCATAAGCAGGATCATCCCCTTGCCCAGGATGGCCCCTTCGGAGTCCACCATGGTGGCTACGGTGACCGGGGTGACGGGGGGCTTGGGACTGCAGGCGGAAAGGACGACCAGGGCGGCAAGCAGGACGGACAGCAGAATAGGATACTTTTTCCGGTTCATGGAGATCACCTCCGTTGTTGGCTTTTTAAGGATACTGCTTTTTCGGGGAGGTGTCACGGTTCGACACGGCCGGGCGGACGTGTCCGGATTTCTTTCGCTCCGATAATTTTCCTTGCGTCCTTTATAAATGACAAAAAAAGTAATATAATAGCTCCATCTGCTCTTCTCCCGGAGGAGGTGGGACATGTCCCGAGCTTCGCGGCCTTTCACCCTCGCTGCCGCCGTCCTGGTCGTAATCCTGACCGGCTGCCCGAATCCCATCACGGACGACATCGTGCTCAGCGCCAAGGATGCGGAATCCCCGTCGATCCTCGTGACGACGCCTTCAGAGTATTCGAGCTATTCCAGGGTCATCCGGATCGAGGGGGTCGTACTGGACGGGGCCGGCGGAGGCCGCTCCGGACGGGTATCGTCCCTGAGCTACGAGATACTTTCGTACACCGCCGAAAAGTCCGCGACCGTATCGCCCTCCGGGGCCTTCGTGATCGAGGAGCCCAACGACCTGCGCACGAACATAACCGTCCTCCTGAAAGCCGTGGACTGGAACGGAAACGCGGCGGAATACCGGCTTCCGCTGGTATACCCGGGGAACGACATCCCGAGCTTCCAGTCGGAGGAGGACAGCCGGTCGGTGACCTTGACCTGGGACCCGGTGCCGGGCGCGACCCGGTACCGGCTCTACGTCGAACCCTCCAGCAAGACTCCGGACCCGGGGATCTCCACCTATTTCGACGACGTCACCTCACCGCACACCTTGAACCAGCTTGCCAACGGTTCCGTCTACAGCCTGCTCCTGGCCGCCGACGGCCCGGGCGGCCGCGTGAACTACTCCCAGGTCGTTCGCTCCGTTCCCCTGTCCCGGATGCATCTTCTGCCCCGGGCGACCGAGCGCTACGACGGCATAGCCCTCTCCTGGCGGACCTTCGAGTCCATACCCTCCTATACCGTGCTCCGGTCCGCGTCGCCGGCGGGCCCGTGGGAGGACGTCTCGGGGCCGGTCGTGGGCTCGGGGTATTTCGACGCCAGCGCCTCCGGGGGCCGGAGATACTACTACGCCGTCAAGCCGACATCCCGAAGCACGGTCGTGAGCGAGTACATCGAGGCGGCCTCCGACTCCGTGTCGTCCCGCCAGGACGCCCCGGTGGCCGTCTTCGACGGGGTGGAAAATTCCCAGAGCTCGGCCTACAAGGACGGGTACCTGTACATCGCGGACTTTTACGGAGGGTTACGGGTCTTGGACGTACGGAACCCCGGACTGCCTACGCAGGCGGGATTCCTCGCGCTGACCCAGGTCCAATCCGTCGTACTGGACGAGGATGAACCGTACGCCTATCTCGGGGGCTACCGGTGGACCGGAACGGCATGGGCGATCGCCCTGTTCATCGTAGACATAGGAAATCCGAGCATGCCCTCGATCGCGGGCTATGCGGACCTGGATCCCTCGGGGTTCGTTCTTCAACCCGAAAGCGTGGCCGTCCTGGGAAACCTGGCCTTCGTGGCGGGATTCAACAGCGGGCTCTACGTGGTCGACGTCACGAACAAGTCGGCTCCGGCCGTGCGCATTCAGGCTCGGGACGCGGCCCTCCTGGGCCAGGCCTACGACGTGACGGTGCAGAACCGTTCAGGAACCCGTCTCGTGGCGGTGGCCGGAAACAGCGCGACCGCCGTCTATACGGTCACGGGAACCGACGCCGTCCCGACGGTCACACGCAACAGTTCCTCCATAAGCGGGGCGGGTTCGGTCGCCTTCACGGCGAGCGGCACGGTCCTGTACGCCGCCCAGGGCAGCTTCGTCCGGGCCTGGCAGACCTCGAACCCGGCCTCGCCCTCCGCGCTATCCGCGGTTGAACCGGGCGGGTCCTCCGTGCTCGTCGGAGAATTGACCGTGTCCGGGAACCGAGTATTCGCGGCCATGAACATCTACGGGTATTCGGTGGTGGATGTCTCGAATCCCTCGTCCCTGCGAACCGCCTTCACCCGGAACGTCCCGGGCTCCACCGAGCACGTGGCCGTGGGAGACGGATATTCCTTCGTGTCCACGGGCCGGGATTATCCGTTCCGTATCTACGGCGCCAACGATCCGTCCGCGGCCGTCCTGGTGAATACCCAGACCGGCCTGCGTTCCGCCGCCCGGCTCGCCGCGTTCGGGGGAAGACTGTACGTGTCGGAATACTCGGCGGACTGGACCTCGTCCGTATTCAGCCTGGAAGCCCCCGCGGTACCCGCCCGGGTGGCCACCGACGCCGGGGGCTACACTCCCTATGACTTCTCCTTCGCGGGGGAGCGTTCCTACATCGCCGCCGAGCGGAGCGGGGTGATGCAGTGGTCGCTCCAGACGCCGGGAGCCCCGACCCATGCCCCGCAGGTCCTTCCTCCCTGGTACGTCAGCACCCAGGGAGGCAACGCGTGGTCCGTGGCCCTGTTCGGGAACTACGCCCTGATGGGAACCTCGAACTCCTGGCTCAACGTCGTGGATCTGTCCCGGGCGTCCCAGGGCTTCCTGACCGTCGTGGCGGCCGTCACCACCCAGCCCTCCCCCGGCGCCAACCGGGAGGCCCGGCGCATAGCCCTGGCCGGCTCCTACGCCTTCGTGGCCAACGAGGCCGCGGGGGTCCGTGCAGTCTCCGTCCAGGACCCGGAGTTCCCCTCCGCCCTGGCCGGGTACGGGTCCCCCTGGAGCACGGGCGAGACCGCGGCCGTGGCCGTCTACGGCGATTACGTCCTGGCCGCCGACACCCTGGGCGGGCTCCTGGTCTACGAGGCCTCCAACCCCCGTGCCTGGAGCGCCGGCGGAACGGCCCACGCGTGGAGGCAGCCTTCCGCGGTCCCCGCCTTCGATCTCGCGGTCCGGGGAAGCTACGCCTACGTAGCCTACGGGGCCGCGGGGCTGGGAATCTGGGAGATCAGCAACCCCCTTGCGCCGCTCCAGGTCGGAACCGTCCAGGCGGCCGGTTTCGAACCTCGTTCCTTGACCATCTACGGGGACTATCTGTATGCCGCGGACGGCGGAAGCAAGCTCTACACCGTGAGTCTCAGGCCATGAATCAGGAGGCGGTCATGATCGGATATCGCAGGGCAGAAGGAAGACCGAGAGCGCGCTCCACGATAGCCGCGGTGCTGGCGCTCGGGACGATCTTTCCCGTATTTCCCCAGGAGAGCATGGCGGAACTCAACGAGCGGTACAGCTTCCCCGTATCGGTGGGGGCGATGTACCGGGATCTGCAGGCCTTCGGAGGCTTCCCTTCCGGATTCTCGTTCCGGGAGATCGGAGCGGAGCTGCGCGTGCCCCTGACCAATCTGTCGACCGTCCAGCCCTTCGTCCGCGCGGGGACCCTATCGGTGCTCCAGGCCGGCAGCGCGGGAGGATCGCAATTCGACCACAGCCAGATGTGGGGGGCCCTGGGCCTGGGCTACTCCACACGGTTCTCCCGTAATTTCGAGATCGGGATCGACGCGGGGGGCGGGATCTTCCAGACCGCCTTCCCGAACCTCTCCCCGGGCACGACGGTCGGCGAGCTCGGATACCTCGCCGAGGCCGGAGCCCGCATCGGGCTGGTCCCTTCGTACAACCTGTCCGTGGACCTGCGACCCGCGATCCGGTATTCCCGAAGCCTCGGCCTCCTGGACGATTTCGACGGCCTGTACTTCGGCCTCGGCTTCGCGGTCTCCTGGCGCTTCGGCCAGGACCCGGACGCGGCCGCGGCGGCCGTCCGCGCCCTGCGCCTGGAGACCCAGAAACTCGCTCCGGCGTTCGCGGCCATGCAGAGCTATTATTCCACCCGCCCCTTCGCCCAGGTCGCCCTCGTGAACGGGGAGAACACCGAACTCCGGGATATCGAGGTATCGTTCTTCCAGCCCGGCTACATGGACGCCCCGACCCCCAGCGCGACCCTAAACTCCCTGGCACCGCGCGGCCGTACGGAGATCGGACTCCTGGCGGCCTTCAACCAGGAGGTATTCCGCACGGAAGGCACCGTACCCCTGGCCGGGGAGGTCATCGTCCGCTACCGGTATCGCGGCCGACCCGTGGAACAGCGCCTGCCCGTGTCCTACGAGCTGCTCGATCGCACCGCGATCACCTGGGACGACGACCGCAAGGTGGGAGCCTTCATCACCCCCGCGGACTCGGCACTCCGGAATTACGGCAGCTTCGTGGCCACTTCCCTGAGAGCTGAAACCCTTCCCCAGCTCAACCAGGCGATGCAGGCCGCGGCCCAGGTGTACTCGTCCCTGGGGTCCTTCGGGCTTACCTATCAGGCGGACCCCAGCTCGCCCTTCGTGCGGGCCCAGGCGGGAGCGATATCGGTCGACTCCGTAAGCCTGGCGCGGGCCACCCTGGCGCGGGGAACCGGGGACTGCGACGACCTCACCGTGCTCTTCGCCAGCATCCTGGAATCGATGGGACACGAGACCGGCTTCATCACGGTGCCGGGGCATATCTACCTGGCGGTGAACACGAAAATACCCGCCCGGGATTTCCGGGAGATCCATCCCGATCGCTCCATGACCATCGTGCAGGGCGATCGGCTCTGGATACCCGTCGAGATCACCCTGGTCGGCAAGCAGCCCTTCGCGGACGCCTGGCGCCGCGGCGCGGAGTTATGGAAGCTCTATGACACCAATCCGGACAAGCGGGGTTTCTACACGACCGCCGCGGCCCAGACCGTGTACCGTCCGGTCGGCCTGCGCGAGACCGACCTGGGCCTCCAGTACGGTTCCCGTTCGGACCTGACGGCCGCGTTCCGCCCGGAGCTCATCCGGCTGGGCGACTTCGCCCTCACGGAACTCGCGGCCCAGACGGCCAAAGGCAACGACGTCCGGGAGTGGAACTCCCTGGGCATCGCCTACGCGAAGTTCGGACGGACGAAGGAAGCCGAGTCCGCGTTCACCCGGGCCCTGAGGATCGATGCCTCCTTCACCAGCGCCCAGGTCAACCTGGGAAACCTGGCATACCTGCAGAAGGACTACCGCAGGGCGCTCGCTTCCTGGCAGGGCGCCGTCCGCGCCTTGGACACCCAGGGCAAGGGCCGGAGCACCTCGGCCCAGATGATCCTGGTGAACATGTCCCTGGCCTACAACGCCTTGTCCGATTTCTCCCAGGCACGGACCATCTTCGAACGAGCGGCGGAGATCGACCCCGCCCGGGTCCGGGACTTCGCGTACCTTGCCAGCGTCGGGGCCGGGTCCGGCTCTACCGGCAGGGCCGCGGAGCAATCGAGCTCCGTTCTGTTCTTGAGGGAGGAGTGAGGGAGGATACACCGGCCCGGAGCCCGGAACAATGGGACAGGGGGAACGTCGACTAATGCTTCGCGCAGGTTACGTCAATCCTTCGTGGGCGGCCAGCCCCTCCCGGCATCTCCGGACCACGGCGTCGGCCAGCTCCGGGTTGTCGAGGATCACGCACCGGCGTCCGAGGCCCAAGACGACGAGTTCGGCGTAGAGCGAGGAGTCGAGCCCCACGCCGGCCCGGACCCAGCCGGGCCTCTCCCAGGGTCCGACCACGTCGACGCGTCCCGGGGCGATGCCCCGCAGGTAGCGCACCCGATCCTCGGGAAGGCCCAGGGAGAACCGAAACCCCGCCAGTTCGCCCGCGAATTCGGCGGCGTGGGCGGACCACCAGGCCGGGAGGTCGAACTTCGGATCCCGAGCGAAGGCCCCCGACGCTCGGACAACCTCGAACCGGGACACACGATAAACACGCCACTCGCCTGCCCGGCGCCCCACGAAGTACCAGAGGCCCGCCTTGGCGGCCAGTCCGTAGGCCTCGAGCCGGACGGCCTTGGCGCCGCCTTCCCAAGTCTGGTATTCGCCCTCGATCACCCGGTCTCCCCACACGGCGGCCTGCAGAACCTCGAGGTTCGGTTCCCCGGCCTCGTGCCACCACCACCGGGAGTCGATGATTAGGCGCTGCCGCATGTGCTCCACCCCGGGTTCGAACCGGCGCGGCACCGAGGCCCTCAGCTTGGCCTGGGTCTCCCGAAAGGTCTGTCCCCAGCCCAGGTCGTCGAGCAGGCGGGCGTCTCCGGCCGCCAGCAGGGTCCGCAGCTCGGCCTCCTTCATGCCCGTCAGGGACGTGCGGTACGCCGGATCCAGCCAGATCCCGCCGCCGAGTCCGCCTTCGGCCAGCACGGGCACTCCCGAGAGGGACAGAGCGTCGATGTCCCGAAGGATGGTCCTTCGGCTCACCCCCAGGGCGGCGGCCAGATGCGCCGCGGTGGTCTTTCCCCGGTCCTGCAGGGCCAGGATCAGGGAAATCAGTCGATCTGCTCGCACGCTATCCTCTTTTTTTGAAAAATGTCGAAGGTGGGTGACACAAGATGTCACCCACCCGGGTGGAATATACCCGCAAGGAGTCACCATGAACAAGTATCTCGACCTTCCCGGCCACGGCCGGATGTACGCCGAATCCGAAGGGACCGGCCCCGCCATCGTGTTCGTGCATGCCGACTTTTTGGACGGGCGGATGTGGGACGGCGTCCGAGCCCGGCTGGCGGCCCGCCATCGGACGGTATCCTACGACAAGCTGGGGTTCGGCCGTTCCGACCCCGCCGCGGTCCCCGTGGTCCGCCGCAAAGAACTGACCGCCGTAGTCGACGCCCTGGGCCTCGAGACCTTCCATCTCGTGGGCTGTTCCAACGGCGGCCAGCAGGCCCTCGACTTCACCCTGGAGCACCCGGACCGGGTGCTGTCCCTAACCCTGGTCAACGCCTCGCCGTCGGGCTGGCAGCCCCAGGGCGACATGCCTCCGCTCCTGATGGAGATGTTCGCCGCGGTCCAGGCGGGGGACACGGCGGCCGCCTCCGAACTCCAGCTGAGGATCTGGTTCGACGGCCCCGACAGGGACAAGACTCGGTTCTCCCCGGAAATCCGGGAAGCCCGTCGACAGGCTTCCGTCATGAACCGCATATTCGTCGAGAGGGGGACCTTTTTCCTTTCCGATCCCCAAGCCCCGGAATCCCCGGCCCTGTCCCGGCTCGCCGAGGTGAAGGCGCCCGCCCTGGTGGTCGACGGCCTGTGGGACTGGAGCGACAACCGCCGGGCCAGCCGTTTCCTGGCCGAGGGGATTCCCGGCGCCCGACGGGTCGAGGTCGACGGAGGCCACGCGGCCCCCCTGGAAGACCCGGCCGGATTCGCGGCCCTGTGGGAGAAAATCTGATCCAGCCCGTTGGTCATGGGCGGGTCTTGGGTTGAAGAATGCTCACCCCGCCTTCTCCTCGCCCAGGAAGCCCCAGTACGCCAGTTCCCGGATGATCTTCATGAACTCGTCGCGCTTGCGGGCGTCGCTCATGACCTGCCGGGCGAGGTCGGAGTTCACCTTGGCCTGCTCGTCCACCGCGTCGAGGATGGCCTCGTGCAGGTCGTCGGACTCGTCGAACTGTTTCCGGGTGTTGTTCCGGGCCTGGGTTCTTAAAAGCTCGTTCTCCAGGAGCTTGTCCCGGACGGCGAACGCGTAGTTCACGAGGTCGGAATCGGAGAGGTCCCCCTCGAAGATTAGGTTGAGCTGTTCGATGAGCTCGAGGAGCTTGATGGTCTCCGGATCCCGGCTCGTTCCGGACCCGATGTCCCCGTAGGCAGGCGGGAGCTCGCTGACGCCGGCCGGATCGAGCTGAAGTCTTCCCGCGTCCTTGGGGCGGATCCCGTAGTGGGACAGGCGCACCCCGGATAGATCGATGTCGCTTGAGTCTCGTCCGTCCCGGAGAATTCCGAGCATGAGGGGCAGCAGCTCCTTGAAGTAGGAGTAGCGCATCTCCAGCCCGATGTCGTCGCCGTAGTCGAAAATCTGGGTTATGAACTCGAAGAGTTTACAGAAGCTGCCCACGTCCTTCACGAAGATCTCGATCGCGTTCTTGGTCTCGTTGTCCTTCCCTTCAATCGCTGCGACATACCGCTCCTTGAGGCGCTGGACGGGCGGTTGAAGGTATTTCTGAAGCTGGAAATGGTTGTTCTTGGAGCGCTTGGGGTCCCAGTACCAATTGGCGAATGCCTCGACCTCCGACTCAAGGTAGATGCCCGCCGCGTCGAGCTTGGTTTCGAGCTTGTAGAGCAGGTTCGGGTCGGTCCCCTGCGGTAGGCTCGCGGAGCGGTAGAACAGCTGGAAGTCCTCGAGGATGGAATCCGGGTTGTTCACGAAGTCCAGGACGGCGGTCCAGTCCTTGCCGGGATAGGTTCGATTGAGCCGCGAGAGGGTCTGGACGGTGGCGACCCCGGATAGCTTCTTGTCCACGTACATGGCGACGAGCTTCGGCTGGTCGAAGCCCGTCTGATATTTGTTGGCTACGAGGAGAATCTGGAACTCCCCC
>Ga0116153_10001079_pt1 | contig 27920 bp, 27 predicted proteins | sample AD_UKC028_MetaG_FD_89896 | JGI IMG/M metagenome (GOLD analysis project Ga0116153, IMG submission 89896) | Active sludge microbial communities of municipal wastewater-treating anaerobic digesters from USA - AD_UKC028_MetaG | ecosystem: Engineered > Bioreactor > Anaerobic > Digestate | place: USA...
CCGCACCCGGCCCGCCGTGGAGACCTCGATGTTCATCGGGCAGCCTTGTCGCAGGCCTTGCAGTTGATGCAGGTGGGGGCGTTTCTGCGGATCCCGAAGATCCGGAAGAGGTTGAAGACCCCCTGTACGGCGCCGAAGGGGCAGGCGTACTTGCAGAAGGGCCGCTCCACGAAGAGGGCCAGGACGAGGACAAGGGCCAGGACCGCAAGGGCGGACAGGGTGATCTCGGGGGACCAGAAGTTGAACAGGGCGAAGTAGGGATCCCAGGACTCGAAGACCAGGGTGCCCGCCCGGCTGGTGGCGTACACGACGATGGCCAGGACCGCGTACCGCAGGTACCGCAGGACCTTGTCCAGACGGGGGGGCACGAATTTGTTGTAGCGTTTCGGGAAGAGCTTCCGGCCCAGAGCGCCCACCCATTCCTGGAGGCTCCCCAGGGGGCAGACCCAGCCGCAGACCACGGGACCCGCGATCAGGGACAGGCCCAGGGCTATCCACAGGAGCACGAAGGTCGACTCGTGGACCTTCTTGACCAGGGGAGCCCCGGTTATGGCGCTCCAGATGGACTCCACGCCGCCGAAGGGGCAGATGGAGTGAAGGCTGGCTCCGGCCAGCCAGGGAATCGCCTTGCCGCTCTCCGCCAGGGTGTGGTTCACCGAGATCAGGGCCACGAGGGCGAAGAAAAAGACCTGCACGCCCCGCCGGACCCATCGGATCGCCTTGGTTTTTCGCATGGGAACCTCCTATTGATTCCTCATATAGCAATTTATATGCCAATTTTCCTATATCTGATATTTTAATTATATCCGCCAGACCTATTTGATTGTCTAAGCTGAACTTGTCTCGATCTGCCGCGAGCCGGCCCCGGAGGAAATTGTACAAGACGGCGGTCAGGAAATCCAGATTTGGGGCAAATATTTCACGTACGGCGAAAAGCCTGCCCGCTCCCTCGCCTCGGGAGTCCCGAGACGGAAGCCGGGCCGCCGGCTCGGGGATGCCGGGGGATCGGCCGTCAGAGCCGGAATCCGGCCCCCGTGCCGATCCTCTCCAGGAAGGCCTCCGGGCCGGCCGTATCCGAGGGGACAAGGCGTATGTAGCCCTCCTCGTCCATCGTCATGAGAAGTGCGTGGGTCCAGGCGCCGGCCGCCCGGGCCAGGAACTCCCGGCACCGGTCCAGGCTCTCCCCGTCGCCCCGCCCCGGAACCAGGAGCTCCACGTAGCCCTCGGAGAAGACCGAGACGCTCACCCACCGCTTCCGCACCACCACGTCGCAGACGTTGGAGCACCCGGGCACCAGGTCCGGGTGGGACCGTATCCATTCGTCGTGGAAGCCCGGGATGGGCAGGACGACGCCGCCTTCGGCCAGCCAGCTCGCACCGTGCCGGAAGGTCCAGGGGGGGAGGGCGTCCGGGGACTCCGCCGCGGTCACGCGCCGCCTCCGTCCGGGCCGGGATCGAGGGATCGGTCGACGGACCCGAGGGCGGCCGCCATCTCCTCGGCCCCCAGGGCCTCGGCGAAGGACCGGAAGTGCCTAGGCGCCGGGGCCTCGACCCGGATCGGGGGATCGGTCCGCAGGGACAGCCGGGCCGCGTATAGAAGCAGGCGTTTGAGGCCGTATTCCTTGGCCAGACGCTTGTTGAGGGAAAAGTCGCCGTGCCGGTCGTCCCCCAGGATGGGATGCCCGAGGCCCGCCAGATGGATCCGGATCTGGTGCATGCGGCCCGTTCCCAGCTCCAGTTCCAGCAGGGAGAATCCCCGGCCCGAGGCCAGGAGGCGCCACCGGGTCTCGGCCCGCCGGGGGCCCGAGGGAGTCCGGATCTCGTCCCGGATGACCCCGGCCCGGCCTTCCGGAATCCCCGCGGCCAGGGCTCGGTAGACCTTCTCGCAGCGGGCCTTGTCCGAAAGGATCGCGGAATACTCGGAGGCCGCCCGGGAGCTCGTGGCCACGGCGATGCAGCCCGAGGTGTCCCGGTCCAGCCGGTGGATCAGGAAGGGCCGGAACCCGAACTGCGCCTCCACGGCCTCCACCAGGCTGGTCTTGATGCCCGCCCCGGGCTGGACGGCCAGGCCGGCGGGCTTGTCCAGGACGAGGAGGTCGTCGTTCCGGTACAGCACCTCGAGCATGCGGCGAAGGATAGTGCCGGTGCTCCGGAATGGCAAGACCGGCGACGCGGTCCGGACACCCCGCCCTACTCGGCCCCGCGGGGCGGGAGCCCCAGGCCGGAAGCCTGGGCCACCAGGGTGGCGGGCACCGGCGCCCGGGACCTGCGTACCGGCCTCCGGTCCCGGGTCAGGGCTATGGCCCCTCCCAGGGCGCAGACCGCGCAGAGCCCCCCGATGTACCAGAGGGCGTTCCCGCTGTCGTGCCAGGGCAGGGGGACGTTCATCCCGAAGGCGCTCACGATGAAGGTCGGGATCATGAGCACCAGGGAGATCACGGTCAGACGCTTCATCACAATGTTGAGGTTGTTGGAGATGACCGAGGCGAAGGCGTCCATCATCCCGGACAGGATGTCGCTGTGGATGTTGGCCATGGTGATGGCCTGCCGGTTGTCGATCTCCACGTCCTCCAGGAGTTCCGTCTCCTCCTCCTGGAACCGGATGAGCCGGCTCTTGAGGAGCTTTTCCAGGACCAGCTCGTTGGACTTGAGGCTGGTGGTGAAGTAGACCAGGGACTTCTCGATGGTCAACAGCTGGACCAGCTCGGTGTTGCGCACCGATTTCTGGAGCTCCCGCTCGATGGAGCCCGTCCTCCGGTTCAGGACCTTCAGGTGCCGGAGGTAGACGATGGCCGCCCGCCCCAGGAGCCGCAGGACGAAGGCGTTCCGGTTTTCCAGGGAAAGCCCCCGCACCCGGTTGTCCGCCATGTCGGACAGGACCTCGGAATCCGCCCAGCAGACGGTGATCACCCGGTCCGGGAATAGGACGATGCCCACGGGGGCGGTGAAGAAGGTCGGTTCGTAGCGGCTGTCATGGACGGGCAGACGGACGATCAGCAGGGTGTACTCGTCCTCTTTTTCCAGCCGGGACTGCTCGTCCGCGTCCACGATGTCCTGGAGATGCTCGGACAGGATCTTGTAATCCTGCTCCAGGACGGTCAGGTCTTCCCGGGACGCCCACCGGACGTCCACCCAGGTGCCGGGGCCCGCGGACTCCGCGGGGACCAGGACTCCGTCCTGTTGTTTCCAGATTCGGATCATGATTGTACCCTCCCGCCCCCGGGAGGGTCGCGCGCGGTTCGACGGCGTTCAGGAAGGCTGTCGAAGGGCGGGTAACCCGGCTCTCGGGGGCCAGCGTTGGAACGAGATAGGTGACGGACAACTACCGTCGGGATCCATTCGCTTCCCCCTTCTTGGCGCCGAAGCGCCGGTATGGCGGCCCCACGGGGCGCCGGGTCCGGCCGGGGACCGCCTTAAGGCGGTATCCTGCCTGATTCCAAGCCCAGTATAGCGCCGGGGCCGGATCGTTGCAATGACGGAGATCCCGATTTGCCCTCGGCCTTCCCTGCCGATATACTTGGTAGAGAGCTAGGAGCCCGTCGGACTTGTGGACTTTTTCCGCCTATAGGCGTAATAAGTCCCGATTATCGGGCTCCTCAGGAGTATGCAAGGTAGAAAAATCGCATGTATGCGATTTTTCCTTGATTGTCGTGGGAAAGCCCGACAAACTCCTAGGAGGGAACGGGTGGAACCCCTGCGGGATCTTACCTGGATGCGATACCTCTTGACCGGCCCCCCCGCCGAACGGGTGGAGCGGCCGGGCTACGCGGCGGTCTTCGTGGCGATCCCGCGCACCAAGGAGAGGCACCTGGAACGATACCGGTTCCGCGCCTTCGTGTTCGAGCCTTCCGCCCGGTCCCCGGTGCTGGCGGTGAACCTGGAATCCGACATCCTGGGGGAGTATATCCTGACCCTGGAGGATGCCCGGGGGCGGAGCGTCCTGGACCGGTTCGACCGGGAACCGTCCTACGAGGAGTACCGGAACCGGGTCCTCGAGGAGGCGGGGCGGAGGATGCCTCCCGGGGGTCCGGCCGCACGGCCCCGCGGCGGAGCCGGAACACGGCGCACCCGGGGCGGGCCCTCCCCGGAAATCAAGACCAAGCCCCCGAGGGAGTCCCATGAGAAGTGACCGCTTTCCCGCCCGCCGGATCCCGTCCCGTCGATTCCTCATCCTGGCCTGCGCCGCGTCCCTCTTCCTGGCCGCCCCGGAGCGCGCCCCGGCGGAGGAGCTCTACTCCGATTCCGGCTTCTTCCTCGAGCTCCCCGAGGGCTTCACCCTGAACGACGGGGACGGGGTCTCCCGGTTTTCCTTCACCGATCCCTCCGGGGTCCTCTTGTTCCAGATCTTCCTGTACGAGCCCGCCCGCTACTCCGGGGCCCGGGCGATGCAGGAGGACATAGGGAAGAAACTGGGCGCCCGGGCGGATTCCGAGGCCTTCACCTACCAGCGCCGAGGCGCCGTTATGGCGGACCTGAGTTTCCCGCTGTCCGGCAAGCCCCACAGGGGTTGGGGGCTATTCGTGGACGGGGCCGCGGGGAACGCCGCGGGCAAGCCCGAGAAGGACATCGCCCTCCTGGCCTACGTGCCCGAGGAGCGGTACGAGGCCTACCTGCCCTTCATCCTCTCCTGCCTGGACGGTTTTTCCGTCGACGAGGAGGCCCGGCTCTACCCGGGCCCGGTGAGCCAGTTCAACCTGCCCTGGGATCCGGCGGCGCGGAAGCCCGCGGACCTCCGCTTCGGGGATCGGACCCTCCGGGTCCCCTACGATCCCCGGGAGGGGGCCGCGGCCCAGGACACGGTGGAGCGGGAGTTCCAGGTCTTCGGCGTGTACGCCCGGTCCTCCCCCGACCTGGCGCACGCGGCCTGGGCCCGGTTCTACCGGATGGTCTACCGGGAGACCTTCCACCGTCTGGATTTCCTTTCCCTGGTGCTCCAGCGGGAACTTTCGGGGGAGCCGGACGAACGGTCCCGGACCGCCCGCCTGCTGGCCTGGACCCAGGGCTTCCGGTACGAGCGGGACCCCTCGGGAAGCGACGTGGTGAATCCCCTTACGGCCGCCTTCGAGGGCCGGGGAGACTGCGATTCCCGGGCCGTCCTCCTGGCCATCCTGGCCCGCCACGACAACCGGGACGCCCTGCTCATGCTCTCGGTCAAGCATTCCCATGCCCTGGCCGCCTTCGACCTGCCGGGCCCCGGCGCCCGGTTCCCGCACAAGGGCAAGGGGTGGCTAGTCGGGGAGACCACGGACGACGTGGCCCTGGGCCTCATCGACGCCGGGATGGCGGACCCTGCGGATTGGATCGCGGTCGAGTTTCCACGTTGACCGCCCTTCCCGCGGGGGACTATACTGGAATCGCCCCCCAATCCTGTTCCAAGGCCAGGCGATGGAAAGCATAAGCGCGAAGTACAGGAACGTCTTCATCGAGGCGATGAAGCATACCCGGATTCCGGAAACCGTCACGGACGACAACGTCTTCCAGCCGGCCAACCCGGAGATCCTTCCCTTCATCGACCGGATCGTGGGGGACAACCTCCTGCCCGGCAGCGGGATCCGGCACTTCGAGAACCTTTTGGAACTTCACCGCGAGGCCCGGGAGGGCAAGGCCTGCCTCCTCCTTTTGGAGCACTACAGCAACGCCGACCTCCCCGCCTTCCACTATCTCCTGCGGCACCACGGCCCCGAGGGGGAACAGCTGGCCCAGGCCGTCGTGGCCGTGGCGGGGATCAAGCTGAACGAGGACAACCCCCTGATCCGGACCATCGTGGAGGCCTATTCACGGCTGGTGATCTACCCCAGCCGATCCATGGAGATCATCCGGAGCCACCTGACCGATCCCAAGGAACTCTTCCTGGAGATGATGAAGAGCCGGAGCATCAACCACGCGGCCATGAAGGAACTGGACGTACTGAAACGATCCGGCCGGATCCTCCTGGTCTTCCCCGCGGGCACCCGGTTCCGCCCCTGGGATCCGGGCACCAAGAAGGGCGTCCGGGAGATCGATTCCTACCTGAAATCCTTCGACCGGATGGTCCTGGTCTCCATCAACGGCAACATCCTGCGGATCAATCCCGAGGATCCCCAGATGCACGTGGACCTGGTCTGCCCGGACAAAGTGGTCTACGACGCGAGCCCCGTCCTTGACTGCCGGGAGTTCCGGGAGCGCGTCAAGCACGCCGCCCATTTCAACGACGACAAGAAGCAGGCCGTGGTGGACGCGGTGATGAAACGGCTGGACGAGATGCACGAGGCGGTGGAGCGGGACCGGCTGAAGGCTTGAACCGTCGCCCTTCCGGCGAATTCAGTAGACCGAATACCTTCTAACCTCGGCGACCTTCACCCGGATCCTCACGACGGCGGTGTACGAACCCCCGGTGATCACGATCCGCGGCGAGGCGTCGTAGGCGAATACCCCCCGGATCTCCCGGGGCTTGTTCTTTTCCACCGGCCGGAGGAGTTCCCGGAGGGCTTCCTTGGCCGCCTGGTCCAGGGCGGCCTTCCGGGCCTCCCGCCCTCCCGCCAGGGGGGCCGAACCCCGGCCCTGGGCGGACTGAAAGGTAGCGTCATCCCAGGCCGCCTTACGGGCCGCCGCGGACGGGTCCGGACGGTATTCCAGGTAGGCCCGGAGCTGGGTTCCGGTCAGCCGGGTCTGGGAAGTCCCGAGGCGGGGATCGCCCCAGGGGATCTCCCCCAGGGGAACGATCTCCAGCTCCTCGGCCACCCCCCGGGCCTTGTCGTAGGGGACGTACCGGAACTCGAAGCCCCAGATCATCCCGGAAAAGACCCGTCGGCCCTCCTCCAGGAGGGACCGGACGACCTCCTCCGGGACCGTGACCTTCGGGGCCGTGTCGGTGATCTCGGCCGGCAGGACTTCCACGGGCTCGGATTCCGCCCAGAACTCCGCCCGCAGGACGAGATCCTGGCACGCGATACCGCGCGCCGAGAGGAGGCAGGCGAGAAGGAGGGCGGTCCGGGCATGACCGGCGGAGCGGAGGGGCATACTTCAATGTTCGGAAGAAACGGATTCCCGATGGAATCGAATCCGGAGCCCTGAAAATCAACGCGACCCGGCCATGCCGGGTCGCGCGACAGGGGCTTCGCCTGAGACCGTCAGGGAACCTTGGCGATCAGATCCTTCAGGTACGGCTTCTTCTCCAAATCGCGCGAGCCGGGTCCACCCGACTCGCGGCGACGAAGGCCGCTAGGCGGCCTTCGTCGATCCTCAGGGCCTCGCCCGCACCGTTCAGGGCACCTTGGCGATCAGATCCTTCAAGTACGGCTTCTTCTCCAAATCGCGGGCGAGGCCCTCGGCGCGGGCCTTGTTCACGTAATCCTTGCGCTGGAAGGAATAGGTGTACTTGGTGTGGACGTCGTACTTGCCCGAAATCAGGGCGTAGGCGTCCTCGGTCATCACGAGCTCCTCGTCCGTGGGGATCACGAAAACCCGCACCTTGGACCCGGCCCCGGTGATCTCGAGCTCCGCGTTCCGGCACTTGGCCAGCTTGTTCTTCTCGGGATCGATCTTGATGCCCATCTCCGCGAGGCCCTCGGTGGCCAGGGCACGGATGATCGGCCCCATCTCCCCCACCCCGGCCGTGAAGACCAGGGCGTCCACGCGGCCCAGGGCGGCGTAGTAGGCGCCGATGTACTTCTTGATCCGGTAGGACTCCAGGTGCAGGGCCGCCAAGGCCCGGGGATCCCCCTTCTCGGCCCCCATCTCCACGTCCCGACGGTCCGCCCACTTGCCGGTCACGCCCAGGACGCCGCTCTCCTTGTTCAGCTTCTTCTCGATGTCCGCGGCGGACATCCCGGTCTGCCGGATCATGTGGAAGATGATCCCCGGGTCGATGTCCCCGGACCGGGTCCCCATGACCAGGCCCTCCAGGGGGGTGAGGCCCATGGAGGTGTCGAAGGAGCAGCCGTCCTTGACGGCGTTGATGGAGGCCCCGTTGCCGATGTGGGCGATGATCAGGTTGGTCTTGAAGGGATCCTTGCCCAGGAGGACCGCGGCCCGCTTGGCGTTGTACAGGAAGCTCGTCCCGTGGAAGCCGTAGCGCCGGACCATGTTCTTCTCGTACCACTCGTAGGGCACGGCGTAGAGGTAGCTCGACTCGGGCATGGTCTGGTGCCAGGCGGTGTCCATGATGGCGCACTGGGGCACCTTGGGGAGCACCGACCGGGCGGCCTCGACGCCCAGGAGGTTGGCGGGATTGTGGAGGGGGGCCAGGTCGTTCAGGGACTTGAAGGTGGCCAGGAACTCGTCGTCGATCAGGCAGGACCGGGCGAACTTGGACCCCCCGTGGACCATGCGGTGTCCCACGGCCTTGATGTCGGACATGCCCTTGATCACCCCGGTCTCGGCTCCCGTGATAGTGTTCAGGATGAGCTCGATGGCGACGGTGTGGTTCGGGCACTCGTGGTTCTGGGTGAACTCCTCCCGGCCCGGGACCTTGTGGCTGATGACGGACCCGCTCTGGGTGACCCGCTCCACGATACCGGCAGCCAGGATGGACTGGGCGGCCCAGTCGTAAACCTGATACTTGACGGAAGAACTTCCGCAGTTGAGTGTGAGGATGACCATGGATGCTCCTTACGGATGGATGCCCCAGTATACCAGGAACCCGGGAATTGGGGAAGAAAAGTTCCAATAAATATGCGTATTTTTTTCCGGAAAACCGTGTTCTACCATAGATACGGGGACTCCGGATCCGCGGAGGCGGAGGGTTTCGTTGACCGGGGTCGACAAACCGGACGCCCGGCGGCGGATCGGGACTTGGCCCGGCGCCTCCCTCGTCGTATAGTATTCCCATGTATTCCTACGTGATCATCCTGGCCGGCGGCTCCGGGACCCGGCTCTGGCCGGCCTCCACCTCCGCCCGCCCCAAGCAGTTCCTGGCCCTCGGGGACGGGTCCAGCTTCTTCCGCCGCGCCCTGGACCGCGCCTTGGCCCTGGCCCCCGCCCGGGGGATCCTGATCGTCACGGGCGCTTCCATGGCCGAGGCCGTGGCGGAGGAGTGCCGGGCCCTGCCCCCGGGCGTTCCGGGACGGGGCTCCGTGCGGATCCTCCCGGAGCCCGCGGGCAGGAACACGGCCCCCGCCGTGGCCTGGGCCCTGGCCGCCGCGGAAGCCTGGGGCGGCCGGCCGGAGGACACCTTCCTGCTCATGACCAGCGACCACCTCATCGAGCCCGCTTCCGCCTTCGCGGCGGACGCGGCCAAGGCGGAAGCCCTGGCCGCCGCGGGCAACCTGGTCTGCTTCGGCATCCCGCCCCGGTACCCCGCCACGGGTTACGGCTACGTGGAAGCGGCCGGGCCCCTGGGGCCGGGATTCCGGGCCGCGGGCTTCCGGGAAAAGCCGGACGCCGCCACCGCCGCGCGCTTCCTGGAGGCGGGCAAGTACTACTGGAACAGCGGCATGTACGCCTTCCGCTCGGACTTCCTCCGCCGGGAATTGGCCGCCCATGCCCCGGAGGTGGCCCGGGCCTTCGACTCCCTGATCGACCGCCCCCGGGAGGCCGAGCGGGGGGGCGTCCGGATCGTGGAGGCCTGGGAAGGCCTCGAGGAAGCCTACGAACGGGCTCCCTCGGTCTCCCTGGACTACGCGGTCAGCGAGAAGTGCGCCTCCGTGGCCCTGGTCCCGGCCTCCTTCACCTGGGAGGACGTGGGATCCTGGGACGAGATGGCCCGGCTCTTCCCCGGGGGCTCCGGCAACGCCGTGGCGGTCGAATCCGAGGCCTGCTACGTCGACTCCGACATCCCCGTGGCCCTCTGCGGGGTCTCGGACCTGGTCGTGGTCATCCGGAACGGGGCCGCCCTGGTGCTGAAAAAGGGGTCCTCCCAGCTGGTCCGGGAGGCCGTGGAGAGACTTAAATCCCAGGGCAGGAAGGATTTACTATAAAGCCGGCAAGATTTCCGAATCCGGACTCCGGGGCTTGAAAAAAAAGTTGTCATTTCAGGACGGTGAGCGTACAATATACCCACTCTTTCTAATGCCATAAGGAGGCATGAATGAAACGTGTTCTGTTGGTTATGCTCGCGTTGCTCGCGGTAGCCGGGATCGTCGGCGCCCAGAGCAAGGGCCAGGAGATCATCATGAACAACGGTGCCGAGCCCCAGACGCTCGACCCGCACCACATCGAAGGCGTGCCCGAGCACCGGATCTACATGGCCTTGTTCGAGGGCCTCACGACCCACGATCCCAAGACCAGCCGGGCCGTACCTGGCGTCGCGGAGAAGTGGACCTTCTCCAAGGACCTGAAGACCGTCACCTTCAAGCTCCGGAAGGCCGTCTGGTCCGACGGGACCCCGATCACGGCCAAGGACTTCGTGGAGTCCTGGATTCGCAAGCTCGACCCGAAGGAAGCCGCCCAGTACGCCGACCTCCTGTATGTCGTCGAGGGAGCCGAGGCCTACAACACCGGCAAGGCCGGCCCCGAGGCCCTCAAGATCCGCGCCGTGGACGACTCGACCTTCGAGGTGAAGCTGGTCGGCCCGACCCCCCACTTCCCCGACATGGTGGCCCATTACGCCTTCGCCGCGGTCCCCATGCACGCCGTGAAGAAGCACGGCCTGGACTGGGTCAAGCCGGGCAACTTCGTCGGCAACGGCCCCTTCCTCCTCCAGGAGTGGAAGCCCCAGGAGCGCCTGGTCTTCGTGCCGAACCCCAAGTACTGGGACGCCAAGACCGTCAAGCTCCAGAAGATCACCCTCCTGCCGATCGACGACCTGTCCACCTCCTACCAGATGTACAAGGCCGGGAAGGTCGACTGGCTCGACGCGGTCCCCCTCGAGCTCATGGACGAGATCAAGCTCCGGAAGGACTACCAGAACGCCCCGTACTACGGGACCTACTACTACATCTATAACGTAACCCGGAAGCCCCTGGACGACCCGAAGGTCCGCAAGGCCCTGTCCATGGCCTTCGACCGCCAGGCCCTGGTGGACAAGGTCACCAAGGGCGGGCAGATCCCGGCCTTCACCTTCGTTCCCGCCAGCGCGGGCTTCAAGCCCCCCGCCGGCCTGGGCTACAACATCGAGCAGGCCAAGAAGCTCCTGGCCGAAGCCGGCTACCCGGACGGCAAGGGCTTCCCGACCTTCCAGATCCTGTACAACACCAGCTCCGGCCACCAGCGGATCGCGGCCTTCATCCAGGAGGAGTGGAAGCGCAACCTGGGGATCACCGTCACCCTGATCAACCAGGAATGGAGCACCTACCTGGACACCCGCTCCCAGAGCCACGACTTCGACATCGCCCGGGCCGGCTGGATCGGCGACTACCTGGATCCGTCCACCTTCTCGGACATGTGGATCATCGGCGGAACCCAGAACGACGGCCTGTACAACAGCAAGGAGTACACGGACCTGATCTTCAAGGCCCGCACCCAGTCCGGCGCGACCCGCATGAAGACCCTCATGCAGGCGGAAGATGTCCTCATCATGAAGGACCACGCGATCATGCCGATCTACTTCTACGTCACGAACAACCTGATCGACCTGTCCAAGTGGGGCGGCTGGTACCTGAACCCCCTGGGAAGCCACCCCTGGAAGTACATCTACCGGAAGTAAGGCCGGAGATCGAAGGATACTAGCCGTATCGCGAAGATAGGGTTATAATCCGACGAAACAAGCGGAGTACACGAGAGTGTACTCCGCTTTTTTTATCCCCCGATTCCGACGCCGGCCGAGGAACCCGAGCCCATCCGGCGTTAACCACAAGGAGTGCACCCGAATGGCACGATTCTTCATTCGGCGCCTGCTGAGCCTCGTCCCGACAATGTTCATCATCGTGACGCTCAGCTTCTTCCTGATCCGGCTGGCTCCCGGAGGCCCCTTCGCCCGGGAGCGGGACCTGCCGGAAGCCATCCTGCAGAACATCCTGAAGCGGTACCACATGGACGAACCCCTGCCGAAGCAGTATCTCCGGTACCTAGGGGACGTCATCCGCTGGGACTTCGGCCCCTCCCTGCGGTACCGGGACCGGTCGGTGAACGAGATGATCGACACCACCCTTCCGGTCTCCACTGCCTTAGGCCTTACGGCCCTCTCCCTGGCCGTGATCCTGGGCGTGAACGTGGGCATCGTCTCCGCCTTGAAACAAAACAAATGGCCCGACTATACCGCCATGTCCGTGGCCGTCGTGGGAATTTCCGTCCCCCTGTTCGTGATGGGACCCATTCTTCAGATGGTCTTCGCGATCTGGCTGAAATGGCTGCCGCCGGGCCAATGGCTATCGGATCACGGATTGAAAGCAATCATCCTGCCGGCGGTGACCCTCTCCTTCCCCTATTTCGCCTACATCGCCCGGCTCTCCCGGGCCTCGGTCCTGGAGGTCCTCCGGTCCGACTACATCCGCACCGCCCGGGCCAAGGGCCTCAAGGAATCCGTGGTCATCGTCAAGCACGTCCTGAAAGGGGCCCTCCTTCCCGTAGTGACCTACCTGGGGCCGGCGCTTTCGGGCATCGTGACCGGGTCCGTGGTGGTCGAGGCGGTCTTCGTGGTCCCCGGCCTCGGCCGGCCCTTCGTGCAGGCCGCCATCAACCGGGACTACACCATGATCATGGCCGATGTCATCGTCTACTCCCTTCTGCTGATCACCGCGAACCTGGTGGTAGACCTCGTCTACGGATTGCTCGATCCGCGGATCTCGTACAAGTAGGAGCCCTTATGGCCAATATCGATACGACCCAAGACGCGGTCAACGAATTCAACCAGTATGTCAAGCCCGTCTCCCTTTGGGCGGACGCGTGGAAGCGGCTCCGAAGGAACAAGATGGCCGTCCTGGCCCTCTGGGTCGTCGGATTCTACTTCCTCCTGGCGCTCTCCGCTCCCCTCCTGCAATCCGCGGGCATTCTGCACAGCTACACGGAGCAGATCATCTCCCACCAGAACCTGCGCCCCTCGTTCCGACCGGCCGGGGAACTGGTGATCGAGAGCCTGGAGCTCCGCATCGCCCAGCTGGAGGAAAACCTGGCCTCCCGTGAGGAGGATTCCAACAGCACCTATAACATGGCCACGGGCTTCGATTTCGCCCCGGCGGCGGAGATCGAGTTCGACGACGGCGAGGTGGACGAGGGGGAGGCAGCCCTCGAGGAAGTGACGGAGGAAGCGGACGACACCTACTACGGGCCGACCTACTCGGACTCCGTCGTGGATGAATTGGAGCGATCCAAGGCCGAGGTCGAGGCTCTCCGGGGATCGATCCATACGGATCCCCAGCACTCCAAGGTATATATTCTGGGCACCGACGACCTGGGACGGGACATGCTGGCCCGGACCATCTACGGAGGCCGGATCTCCATCATGATCGGGATCGTGGGAACCCTGACGGCGGTGCTGATCGGCATCCTGATCGGGTCGATCTCGGGGTATGTGGGCGGAGCGATCGATAACTTCCTGATGCGCTTCGTGGACATCATGTACTCCCTGCCCTACATGCTGGTGGTCATCATCATTATGTCCATGGTGGGGGATAAGGGCCGGGGGAGCATCGTCATCCTCTTCGTGGCCATCGCCCTCATCTCCTGGCTCACCATCTCCCGGGTGGTACGGGGTCAGATCATCAGCCTCAAGAACAGCGAGTTCGTGGAAGCCGCCCGCTCCATGGGCGCCGGCACACCCCGCATCATCTTCCGGCACCTCCTTCCCAACACCCTCGGGGTGATCATCGTCTTCTCCACCCTCCTCATGCCCAGCTTCATCATGCAGGAGAGCTTCCTCTCCTTCCTGGGCCTGGGAGTCTCCGCCCCCCAGGCCTCCTGGGGCACCCTGGTCAGCGAGGGGGTGCGGGGGATGGAGCTCCGCGCGTGGCAGCTCTTCGTGCCCGCCATCTCCATGACGGTGTTCCTGTTCTGCATGAACTTCCTGGGCGACGGCCTGCGGGACGCGTTGGATCCCCAGAGCAAAAACCGGGGCTAACACCCCAAGGAGAGAACCGAATGACCGATGACGTCATCCTGCAGGTCAAGGACCTGAAGACATATTTCAAGCTCGACGAGGGGCTCCTCAAGGCCGTGGACGGGGTGTCCTTCGACCTGCGCAAGGGCGAGACCCTGGGGATCGTGGGCGAATCCGGTTCCGGCAAGAGCGTGACCAACCTGGCGGTCATGAAGCTGATTCCCGTGCCGCCGGGGCGCATCGCGGGGGGCGAGGTCCTCTTCCAGGGCAAGGACCTCCTCAAGATGCCGGACGACGAGATCCGGACGATCCGGGGCAACAAGATCTCCATGATCTTCCAGGACCCCATGACCAGCTTGAACCCCTTCCTCCGGATCTCGACCCAGATGATCGAGACCATCGTGCTTCACCAGGGGATGAACAAGAAGGACGCCAAGGACAAGTCCATCGAGATGCTCAAGCTCGCGGGCATCCCCTCCCCGGAGAAGCGGATCGACAGCTATCCCCACCAGTTTTCCGGCGGCATGCGCCAGCGGGTCATGATCGCCATGGCCCTGTCCTGCAACCCCGAGGTCCTGATCGCCGACGAGCCCACCACGGCCCTGGACGTGACCATCCAGGCCCAGATCCTGGAGCTGATCAAGGACCTTACGGCCCGGTTGGGCACGGCGGTCATCCTGATCACCCACTCCCTGGGGGTGGTGGCGGGGATGTGCGACAACATCAACGTCATGTACGCGGGCCGCATCGTGGAACGGGGCACCGCGGACGAGATCTTCGGGGACCCGAAACACCCCTACACCCAGGGGCTCATCAAGAGCGTGCCGCGCCTGGACAAGGCCACCCAGCAGAGGCTCTTCTCCATCAAGGGCCAGCCGCCCAACGTGATCAACCTGCCGGACTGCTGTCCCTTCTACCCCCGCTGCGACAGGGCCCTGGACATCTGCAAGATCAAGTATCCCGCGACGGCGGAGCTGTCGAAGGGGCGCAACGTGGCCTGCTGGCTTTACTCGGAGGGGAAATAGCATGAACGACAACAACCTGCTGGAGGTCCGGGGCCTCAAGATGCACTTCCCCACCCACCAGGGTTTCCTCTGGAACCGGAAGAAGGGCTTCATCTACGCCGTGGACGGGGTGGACTTCTCGATCCGCAAGGGGGAAACCCTCGGCCTGGTCGGCGAGTCCGGCTGCGGCAAGTCCACCACCCTGCGCGCCATAGCCCAGCTGTACAAGCCCACCGCCGGGGAGGTGGTGCTGAAGGGCCAGGAACTCACGAAGGCCTCGAAGCAGGACCTCCTGGCAGCCCGCAAGAACATGCAGGTGGTGTTCCAGGACCCCTACGCCTCCCTGAACCCCCGCATGACCACGGGATCCATCATCGCGGAGCCCCTGCGCATCTTCAAGCAGAGGGGCCTTTTAGACATCTCGGACAAGGAGATGGACGCCCGGGCGGAACAGCTCATGGAGCGCGTCGGGCTTTCCCGGTTCTTCAAGAACCGCTACCCCCACGAGTTCTCCGGCGGACAGCGCCAGCGCATCGGGATCGCCCGAGCCCTGGCCCTCAAGCCCGAGCTGGTGCTCTGCGACGAGCCCGTCTCCGCCCTGGACGTCTCCATCCAGGCCCAGATCCTGAACCTCTTCAAGGACCTTCAGGAGGAGTTCGGCCTCACCTACCTCTTCATCGCCCACGACCTGTCGGTGATCCAGTACATCTCCGACCGGGTGGCGGTCATGTACCTGGGGGTGATCGTGGAGACCGCCAAGTCGAGCGAGCTGTACAAGTCGCCGATGCACCCCTACACCCAGGCCCTCCTGTCCGCGGCCCCCATCCCGGATCCCAAGATCGAGCGGAAGCGCCAACGGATCATCCTGACCGGCGACGTGCCGTCCCCGGACAAGGCCCGGACGGGCTGCTACTTCTACGACCGCTGCTCCAAGCGGATGGACAAGTGCCGGGACAACCTCCCGCGCCTGAAGGACTCCGGTCCCGACCACCAGGTAGCTTGCTTCCTCTATCACGAACCGGATTGAGTCGTAAACTCAGGTGCGGTATGATCCGCGCTGGAGTTAGAAGAGTCGACGAAGGGGCGCAAAGGCGCCCCTTCGTTGCCTTCGGGCGCTTAGCGCCCGAAGCCACGAACCGGATTGACGGATTTTAACCGGTCGGAGGGACCGGAGTTTAAGAAAATCGACGAAGGCCGCGAAAGCGGCCTTCGTCGCCTTCAGGATCTCAGTTCGAGTCCGGTCCGCTCCGCGATCCTGCGGGCGTACCCCAGGATCCGATCCCGGTTCCGGGCAGGGACCTTGTCCACGGCGTATTCCGAGCCGTCCCGGGCCGCCAGGACGAGAATGAGATACGGACGTTTCCACAGAGATTTCTTCCGGCCGTCGGGATCCGCGTCCCGCTCCCCCGAAAGCGCGCGGGCGTTTTCCCGGCCCTCGTCCTCCGAGCCCGGCACGGTACCGTGGACATGGGGTACCAGACGGAGGGCTTCCAGGGCTTCCCGGTCCAGCCGGAGAGTGCGCGCCGCGAAGAGGATCCCCACGGCGTGCTCCGCCCCGGCGGGTCCGAAAATCCACCGCTCCTCGTACAGTACCCCGAAGGCGGAAAGGGCCAGGAGCAGCCAGGCCACGACGGAAGGGGCCTCGGCCTGGGCATACAGGGTCCAGGACAGGATCCCGAAGATGAGCGCCGCCAGGACCCGGTACCCGAGGGCGATCCCGTACCGGAGACGTCCGTCCCGGGTTTCCGTAAGGGTGAAGGGCAGTTCCATGACTCGAGGGTACACCGCCTCTTCGACTAGGGCAAGCCCGGCGGATCCGACCGCTTGTCCCGGTCCCTCGGAACGGGGTAGAGTCCCGGTATGCGACGGTTCCTTTCCGCCCTGCTCTCCCTGGCCCTGCTCTGCGCGTCCGCGGCCCAGGACGCCGGGGCTAACCCGCCGGCCCCCGCCCCCGACGCGGTCCCGCCCGCGATTCCGCAGGCGGCCCAACCGGTTTCCCCGCAGGCGGCCCAACCGGTTTCCCCGCAGGAGGCCCCGGCTCCCGCCGCGATCCCCCTCCCGGCGCTCCCCGCCGAGATCCGGCCGGGGGATGTCCTGCTGGTCCGGCTTCCCCGGCCGGAATCCGGGACGCCCGCGGGCGAGGCGGTCCTGAAGTCCCCGGCGGGGACGGTCCTTCAGCGGGCCGCCGGCTTCCGCCTGGGTCCGGAGCCGGGCCGGACGGCCTTCGTGTTCGGCCTTCCGACGGACGCCCCGGCGGGGATCTACACCGTCGAAATCCCCGGCGGCCCCGGAATCCTGCCCGCCCTCTCCCGGCACTCGGTGACCGTACGTCCCCGGGACTTCCTGGCCGAGGACATCCCCCTCTCCACGAACCTTACGACCCTGCGGGTGGAGCCCAGCCCCCGGAAGGACGAGGAAGCCCGGGTCTACGCGGATATCCTGGGCCGCGTCGATCCGGACGGAATCTGGCTGGACGGACCCTTCCTTCGGCCCGTGGCCTCGGACCGCAGGACCAGCCGTTTCGGGGATCGGCGCCGCTACCTTTACGCCACGGGGGGGACGGCCTCCGCGGTCCACGCGGGGATCGACTTCGCGGCGCCCACGGGAACCCCGGTCGTCGCCGCGGGCCGGGGCCGGGTGGTCCTGGCCGCGGACCGCGAGGTCACGGGCAAGACGGTGGTCCTGGAGCACCTCCCCGGAGTCTACACCGTCTACATGCACCTGGATTCACTTTCCGTCGCCCCGGGAGCGGTCCTGGAGCGGGGAGCCCGGCTGGGGACGGTCGGTTCCACGGGCTTGGCCACGGGACCCCACCTGCACTGGGAGCTCCGGGTCCGGGGCGTCGCCTGCGACCCCGAGACGCCGGCCTTCGCCGTCTTCCCTGCCGGACCTTGACCTTCCCGGACCGGGCCGGTACAATCTCCGCATTCTACAAGGAAGGGAGGTGATTCCCACGAGCCAGATCATCGTCGACGACAGCGAGCCCCTCGAGAAGGCCATCAAGCGCTTCAAGCGCATGGTCGAGAAGGAAGGCATCATCCGCGAATGGAAGAAGCGGGAGTTCTTCGAGAAGCCCTCCCTCATCAAGAACCGCAAGCAGAAGGCCCTCCAGCGCAAGCTGATGAAGAAAACGCGCAAGTCCCGGGACGGCAAGTACTGATCCGGGACCCGGAAGCGGCCTTGCATCCATAGGCACGCGAACACGGCCTTGAGGGTACGCCTTCAAGGCCTTTTTTTTGACCGGGCGCGGCCGGAAGGTCGAGCTCGGAAAGCACGGAGGCGTGGGATGAGAAACCCTAAATCGATCCTGGCGGTCCTGGCGGCCGGGCTTCTGGCCCTGTCGTCCTGCGCGGCCCAGAAGGGCAACCCGCCCCTCCGGACCGAGCGGTTGACCGTCGGCCCCGCCCAGGTCACGGCGGAGATCGCCCGGACCCCCGGGGAACGGGAACTGGGCCTCATGTTCCGCAAGGCCCTTCCGGACGGCGCCGGGATGCTCTTCGTCTTCGACACGGACGAGCGTCTCTCCTTCTGGATGAAGAACACCCTGGTGCCCCTCTCCATAGCCTACATCTCCTCGGACGGGACCATCCGGGAGATCCTGGACATGGAACCCCGGTCCCTGGCCCCGGTGCCCTCCCAGTACTCGGTGCGGTACGCCCTGGAGGTCCCGCAGGGCTGGTTCTCCCGGGCCGGGGTACGGGTCGGGGACCGGGTGATCCTGCCGGACTCGGTCCGGTCCCGCTAGAGCGGGACGGTTTGACCGCGGGGACTTCCGTTCGTACTATGTAACTGGGGACGCGCTCCGCAGGGTGTCACGAACCCTGTGACGAAACCGCGACGTCCCGGAGGAAGAGGATGCTGGAAATCGTGACCCTGGGCAGGGAGGTCCTGACCCGGACCGCCGAGCCCGTGAAGGATATCGACGACAAGATCCGGTCCCTGGCACGGGAGATGCTGGAAACCATGCGGGTCGGCAAGGGTATCGGCCTGGCGGCCCCCCAGGTGGACCTGGGGCTCCGGCTCTTCGTGACGGAGGTGGACGAGCGCCCCCGGATCTTCATCAACCCCGAGATCGTACTGACCTCCCAGGAGCTGGCGGATCTGGAGGAGGGCTGCCTGTCCATCCCCGGGGTCTACGCCAAGCTCAAGCGCCCCGAGGCGGTGAGGATCCAGGCCTGGAACGAGCGCGGCCGTCCCTTCAACCTGGACGCGGAGGGCCTGGAGGCCCGGGTCATCCTCCACGAACTGGACCACCTGAACGGGATCCTCTTCGTGGACCGGCTCTCGGAACCCGCGCGCAAGCGCGTCCTGGCCCAGTACGAGCGCCGGATCCGGATGTGAGGCGCCCTTGAGAGTCCTGTTCGCCGGAAGCCCCGAAATAGCCGTGCCCGCCCTGGCGGCTGTGGTCCGGGACCACGACGTGGTGGGGGTCCTGACCAACCCGGAAGCGGCAAAAGGCCGGGGACTCCGTGCGGTCCGGACCCCCGTGGCCGAGGCCGCGGCGGACCTGATCCCGGAGACCCCGATCCTGGCTTTCGAGAGGCTGGGAGCCGAGGCCCGGGAGGCGGCGGCGGCCCTGAAGCCGGAGATCCTGGCGTGCTTCGCCTACGGACGGATCTTCGGTCCGAAGTTCCTGGCCCTCTTCCCCCGGGGGGGCGTGAACGTCCACCCTTCCCTCCTGCCCCGGTACCGGGGCTGCGCCCCCATCCCCTGGGCCATCCTGAACCGCGAAAGCGAGACGGGGGTCACGGTCCAGCGCCTGGCCCTCGAGATGGACCGCGGCGCTATCCTGGCCCGGGAAGTCGTGCCCCTCTCGGGCCGGGAGACCACGGAGACCCTGTCCGCCCTGATGGCCGAGCGGGGAGCCGACCTTTTGGCCTCGGTCCTCCAGCGCATCGAGCGGGGCGAGGCGACGGAGGAGGAGCAGGACGAGGGGCAGGCGACCTACTGCTCCCTGTTGCGCAAGGAGGACGGCCGCGTGGACTGGGCCCTTCCGGCCCCGGACATCGACGCCCGGATACGGGCCTTCCATCCCTGGCCGGGGGCCTACGCGGAGCTGCGGGGACAGCGGGTGAACCTCCTGGAGTCGGAGCCCTTCCCGGAGGGCGCCCTCGACGCCGGGGGGAACGGGTCCGCGGGCCGACGGGATCCCGGAACCGTGGTCGCCCTAGACAAGTCTCGGGGAATAATGGTACAAACGGGGAACGGCCTCCTGGCCCTGCGGCGCCTCCAGCTCCAGACGAAGAAACCTCTGCCGTTCCGGGAATTCGCGAACGGCGTGAGAGACCTCGTGGGGGCTCGTTTCCACTGACATCCGGTACCGTGCGGGGCCGAGGGTCGAATCCTCGAATCCGGGACCGAGCATGAAACTGCCGATCGACATCAAGCGCCTCGAAGAACTGGACCCCGTCGCCCACAAATTCACCCTCCTGGCCCTGGTGGGCATCATCGTCCTCATGACGGTATCCGGCCTCATCGCCTTCTTCCTGGCCTTGCAGGGGGCGGAGCAGACCATGGTTCCCGAGGTCACGGACCTGGAACTAACCACGGCCCTGATCAAGCTCCAGGAGAAGGAACTCTACCCTCGGATCGCCCTGCGGTTCTCCTCGAACCCCACGGACCGGGGCCGGATCCTGGAGCAGAAGCCTCCCGCGGGCACCATCGTCAAGGCCGGGCGGCGCATCCACCTGACCGTCAGCCGGGGACCCGCGGTCAACCAGGTGGAGAACTACGTGGGCCAGACCCTGGACGAGGTCAAGATCCACCTGCAGACACTCTTCTCCTCCACCCGGCCCCTCCTGGCCATCCGGGAACCGCCGGTCTACATCTTCGACCGGGCCCCGGCGGGGACGATCCTGGAACAGAAGCCGGTCCCGGGCACGGAGATCGCGGGCCTGACGGAGCTGGTGTTCGTGGTCAGCCGGGGGCCGGAGCTGGCCCGGGTCCGGGTGCCGGACCTCATGGGCCTGTCCATCCCGGAGGCGATCCGGAAGATCGAGGAGTCGGAGGTCGCCTTCGCCTTCTCCATGCGGCCTCCCGAGGGCCGGGAGCGTCCGGGCCTGGTGGTCTCCCAGATGCCCGCCCCGGGCTCCCTGGTGGCCCCGGACGCCCCGGTCAGCGTCCTGGTGTCCCGGCCCGCCCCGGAGAAGGGCATGGTCGCCGGCCTGCTGGAGGAAACCCTCTCGGTCTTCCCCTACCTGCTCAAGGTCACCCTCACGGCCCAATACCCCACGGGGGAGAAGGCGGTCCTCCTCACGGCCCAGCACCCCGGCGGTCCCTTCTCGGCTCCCTACCTGGTCCCGAACAACACGGTCCTCATCCTGAGCGCCGCCAACCGGGAGCTCCTGCGCCGGGAGGTGCGGTCCGAATGAGCCCGGCCCGGCCGAGGGGGGCCGCGGTATCCCCTCCCGCACGCCGGGCATCCTCCCGGGAGCCCAAGCTCGCGGTGGAATACGTACGCTTCGTCCTGTTCGACGTGGGCCGGGCCATCGACCTCAAGAAGGCGGCTTCGGTCCTGCCGAGCCGCACGGACTCCAAGTCCGTCAAGCGCCGGAACACCCCGGCCTCCCTCACCCTGCCCAAGACCCTCCGGGTCTCCCTGGAGAAGGACGCCTTCGGGTCCCCGTCCCCGGCGGCCTACGAGGGGGCGGAGGCCACGGCCAAGCTCTACGACGAGGGGGTCATCTCCCTCTCGGTCCGGATCCGCCTGACCGCGGGGCTCTCGGAGCTCCACGCCCTGGAGCGCAGGACCTTCCTCCTGGGCGGCCGGGACTGCACGGTGGACCAGTTCCTGGAGGAACGGTTCCGGGACCTGCACGAGCGCCTGGGCCCGGCGATCTCCCGGGACGACGGCCCGGACCCGGTGCCCGAGCGGGAAACCTACACGGCCTACTGCGTGTGCGACTGGGGGCGGGGAACCCCGGACGCCTTCGTGGCCAAGCACGGCCGCGCCCTGGCGTCCCTCCTGGAGGGCGAGCCGGAGCCCCAGGACCTCCACGACCTCCAGGTCAAGAAGTCCCTGGCCAATCCCTTCTCCTACGGCGCAGAGGACCTGGCCATCTTCGACCTGGACCACTGCGTCATCCTGGATCGGTCCCGGGACTGGGAGGACATCCTCCTGATCGCGGAGCACGCCAACTACCAGCTCCTGGAGCTCCGGGTCCTGGACCGCCTCCTGGACCACTGGCTGGAGGACGCGGAGAAGGACCTTCGCGCCTTCTACTCCCAGAGCCGGGGCCGGCGGGGCCGCAAGGCCCGCATCCGGGCCCTGCCCGCCAAGTTCGCCCGCCTCCAGGGGCTCCGGCTGGAGGCCCTCTTCATCCTGGAGAACCTGGAGAACTCCGCCAAGATCATCGGGGACTACTTCCTGGGCCAGATCTACGTCCACCTGGGGCGCGTCTTCAGCGTGGAAGGCTGGACCCGGAGCGTGGAGCGACGCCTGGGAGCCCTCCAGAACGTCTACGAGATCGTCAAGAGCGACAAGAGCGAGCGTACCATGCTCGTCCTGGAGATCGTCTTCATCATCGTCTGCATCGCCTTTCCCATCCTGCAGATCCTGCAGGTGATGCTCTCGCCCTAGCGGTTCCCGGCCCCGCACGATACAATCCCCCCCATGGACCCGACCGACCGCGCGGAACTCAACACCCGTCTGGAACTCCTCTCGGACTGGCTCTCCCTGGGATGCCGCAGACAGCGGCCCGAACCGGTATTCCGGGTCCCCCCGCCCCCCGAGACCGGCTCCGGCAAACGCCGGGGACCGGAGTGGCTGGACGATCCCTTCTACCCGGAAACCCTGGAGAACATCCAGAACGAGGTGCTCCGCTGCGCCAAGTGCCGGCTGGCCCTGAACCGCAGGTGCGCCGCCTTCGGGGAGGGGGTCCTGACCCCCGAGGTCCTGGTCGTGGGTGAGGGCCCCGGGGAGGAGGAGGACAAGCAGGGCCGGCCCTTCGTGGGACCCGCCGGGAAGCTCCTGGACAAGATGCTGGCCGCGGTGGACCTGGACCGGGGGCGGAACTGCTACATCGCCAACGTCGTGAAGTGCCGCCCCCCCATGAACCGGGATCCCGCCCCGGACGAGCGGGAAGCCTGCCTGCCCTACCTGGAGCGCCAGATCCGCTTCCTGCGGCCGAAGGCGATCCTGGCCCTGGGCAGGACCGCGGCCCAGACCCTGCTCAAGAGCGAGCGCGGCGTGGCCGCCCTCCGGGGCGCCTTCCACGATCGCCGGGGAGTCCCCGTCCTGGTGACCTACCACCCCAGCGCGATACTCCGGGACGAGACCCTGAAGCGCCCCGCCTGGGAGGACCTCAAACGGCTCCGGGCCTTCCTGGACGGCGGAACGGCGCCGTGAACCCGGAGACCCCGGTTCCCGGGATTCCCGCCGCGGAGAGCTCGCCCTTCGTCGAGGTAGTCTTCCCCATCCCCCTGGACCGGGCCTTCACGTACCGCCGGCTCCCGGAACCGCCCGCCCGGGTGGGCTGCAGGGTGGAGGCCCTCCTGGGGACCCGGAAAGCCGTGGGCTGGGTGGTCGGAGAGACTCCCTCGCTCCCCGAGGGCCTGGGGGAATCCGCCGTCAAACCCGTGCTGCGGGTCCTGGATTCCGAGCCCCTCTTCGGGCCCCGGACCCCCGAGCTGGCCTCCTGGCTGGCGGGGATGTACCTCTGTTCCCGGGGCGAGGCCCTGGCGGCCATGCTCCCCTCGGGCCGCCGGGAGCCCTCGGAGGCATCCCCGCCCTTCGAGGACTATCCCCCGATGGGCGAACCCCTGGCCCTCTCCGCGGAGCAGGAGGCGGGGCTGGCCCGGATCCTGGCGGACCGGGCGGGACGGAAATACCTGTACGGCACCACCGGGTCCGGGAAGACCGAGGTCTTCCTGCAGGCCGCGGAGGCCACCCTCAAGGAAGGCCGGGGGGTCCTCTACCTGGTCCCGGAGATAGCACTGACCAAGCAGGTCGTGGACGCCGTGTCCCGCCGTTTCGGGGACCGCTGCGCGGTCCTCCACTCGGGGCTCTCCCCCTCCCGGCGCCTTTCGGAATGGAGGCGGATCCTTTCCGGGCGGGCCGACGTGGTGGTGGGCGCCCGCAGCGCGGTCTTTGCCCCCGTCGCCAACCTGGGCCTGGTGGTGATCGACGAGGAGCACGAGGGCTCCTACAAGTCCGGATCCTCCCCCCGCTACCACGCCCGGCAGGTGGCCATGAAGCGTTGCGCCGACGAGGGGGCCCGGCTGGTCCTGGGTTCCGCCACTCCCTCCGCGGAGGCCTGGAGCCTCATGGCCGAGGGGACCCTGGAGCGGCTGGACCTCACCCGGCGCCTGGCAGGCGGGGCGCCTCCGGTCGTGGAGGTCGTGGACATGCGGGGCGAGGAGGGGGCCCTGTCCCGCCGCCTGGCCGCGGAGCTCGCCCGGGTCAAGGCCGAGGGCGGCCAGAGCATCCTCTTCCTGAACCGCCGGGGCTTTTCGTACTTCTTCCGCTGCCGGTCCTGCGGGGCCGAGATCCGCTGCCGCCACTGCTCCGTGGGGCTCACCTACCACAAGGACCGGAACCGCCTCTTGTGCCACTACTGCGGCTATTCCGAGGCGCCTCCCCGGGCCTGCCTGGAATGCGGGTCCCTGGACGTGGGCTGGGCGGGCTTCGGCACCGAGCGGGTGGAGGAGGAACTGGCCGCCAGGTTCCCGGGCCTCTCCTCGGCCCGGCTGGACGCGGACACCGCGGCCCGGAAGGGGGAGCTGGACCGGATCCTGGACTCCTTCCGGGACGGGAGGATCGACGTCCTTTTGGGAACCCAGATGGTAGCCAAGGGGCTCAATTTCCCGGGGGTGAAGCTCGTGGGCATCGTCCTGGCGGACACCTCCCTGAACCTCCCGGACTTCCGGGCCGCGGAGAGGACCTTCTCCCTGGTCGTACAGGTGGCGGGCCGGGCGGGCCGGTTCTCCCCGGACGGCCGGGTGATCCTGCAGACCTTCCGCCCCGAGTCGCCCACGATGCGCTACGCGGCGGCCCAGGACGTGGAGGGCTTCTACGCCGCCGAACTGGCGGCCCGCCGGGAGCTGGGCTTCCCTCCCTTCTCCCGGATCATCCGGGTGGTGTTCCGGTCCCGGAAGGCCGACCGCGCCTGGGAGGGGGCCCGGGCTTTCGCCGAGGCGGCCGCCCGGAGCCTTCCCGCGGACGCGGAGATCCTGGGTCCCGCGGAATGCCCCATCTCCTCCATGGCCGGGACCTTCCGGCTCCACGTGGTCCTCCGTGCGCCCACCATGGGGGGCCTCCACAGATCGGTCTCCCGGTTGGTGCGGGAGTTCGAGCCGCCCCCGGACTGCCGCCTGGAGACGGACGTGGATCCGGTCAGTTTACTGTAAAACGATTTCAGGATTCACCACGGAGAGCACGAAGGACACGGAGGGGAAAAGATAGCGCGGCTAAATCACGAAGAGAGACAGGATAAACAAGATGGAAGAACGATGGACGGGATCAAGATCTTGGAGAATTCACTTCCACCCGTATCCTGTTCATCCGGCCTTCATACTGTTAATCCAGAGAAATTTCTTTGACTGATCTCTGTCTTTCTCCGTGATCTCCGTGCACTCCGTGGTTCATTCCGGAAAGCTTTCGGCAACTATCACGGTGCGCAGGCTTCGTTTATATCCGGGAACGGACCCGGGCCAGGGCGTCCGAGGCTTCCTTCATCTCCGGGGAGAGCTTGAGGGCCCGGGCGTAGAGGTCCGCGGCCCTGCGATAGTCCGAGAGGGCCTCCACCGCCTGGCCGTAGCGGAACCACCAGCGGGACATGGAGGGGTCCCGGTGCACCGCCAGGGCATAGGCGATGTCCGCGTGGTCGAACTTCTTGAGACGCTGGTAGACCTCGCCCATGTAGAAATAGGCCGTGGACACCCGGTCTCCGAATTCCCCGACGTTCTCGATGTACCTTTGCAGGTTCTTCAGGGCCAGCTCGTTGTTGCCCAGGTGGAAGTAGGCCTCCCCCATCACCTCGGACAGCCGGGGATCGTAGCGGACCTTCAGGCCCGCCGTGGCCGTGTCCACGACCTCCCGGAACCGGTCCAGGCGGAAGAGGGACCAGCTCTTGACCGCGTAGGCGTCCATGCGGGCCGGATCGGCGGCGAGCTCCCGGTCGCAGGCGGCCACGGCCTCCCGGTACCGCGCCTGGGCTTCCGCGGTCCGTCCCGCGGATTCAAGGTTCCGGCCCTGGCGATAGAGCTCCAGGGCGTCCACCCGGGAAGGGATCGGAGCCGGAGCCGGCGAGAAGGACGGGGCGGGAACCGGCGCGGCCGGAGCCGCGGGCGCGGCGGGCGCCGGCGCGGGAGGCTGGGGCTCCGGCTGCGGGACGGCATCCTGGGCGGCCGAGGCGGCCGCGGCCAGGAGGACCAGGAAGATCGGGGCTAGGGCTCGGTATCTGGGGCGCATGGAATCCTCCGGACTGCGCCCCGATTATCCCTTAAATGCCCCCGCCGCGGCAAGCTAGCCCTGATGGTTCGACAGGATCCCGTTGATGGATGCCGCGGCCTTGCGGCCCTCTCCCATGGCCAGGATGACCGTGGCGGCCCCCAGGACGATGTCGCCCCCCGCGTAGACCCGGTCCACCGAGCTCTTCTGCGCCTCGTCCACGATGACCCGGCCTTTCTTGTCCACCACCAGCCCGGGGGTCGTGCGCGCCAGGAGGGGGTTGGACTCGTTGCCGATGGCCACGATGACGGTGTCGAAGGGCACCTCGGTGATCGCTCCGGGGATGGCCACGGGGGAACGGCGTCCGGAGGAATCCGGGTCACCCAGGCGGAAGGCCTGGACCCGGAGCCCCGCGGCCTTCCCCTCGGAGTCCGCCAGGATCTCCACGGGGCTGGAGAGGAAGTCGAAATGAATCCCCTCCTCCATGGCGTGCTCCACCTCCTCGGCCCGGGCGGGCATCTCCTCCCGTGTGCGGCGGTAGAGCACCCGGACCTCCTCGGCCCCCAGGCGCAGGGCCATGCGGGCGGAGTCCATGGCCACGTTGCCGCCCCCCAGGACGGCCACGCGGCGGGAGGGGTAGATGGGGGTGTAGGCCCGGCTCCGGTCGTAGGCCTTCATCAGGTTGGCCCGGGTCAGGTACTCGTTGGCGCTGAACACCCCCACCAGGTTCTCCCCGGGGATTTCCATGAACTTGGGAAGTCCCGCCCCCACCCCCACGAAGGCCGCGTCGAAGCCGTCCTCGGACAGCAGGGACATGAGGGGCCGGGTGCGGCCGACCAGGAAGTTGAGCTTGAACTCGACCCCCAGGGCCTCCAGGGCCTTGGCCTCGGACTGGACGATGGCCTTGGGCAGCCGGAACTCGGGGATCCCGTAGACCATGACCCCGCCCGGCTTCTGGAAAGCCTCGAAGATGGTGACCGTATGGCCCGCCCTGCGCACGTCCGCGGCCACGGTCAGGCCCGCGGGTCCTGAGCCGATCACGGCCACTTTCTTGCCCGTGTCCGGGGCGATCTCGGGAGCCCGGGCCGTTCCATCCCGGGCCTCCCGGTCCGCCACGAAGCGCTCCAGGCGCCCGATCTGCACCGCCTTGTCCACCCCGCCCAGGGACTTGCCCAGGGTGCAGGGAAGCTGGCACTGGACCTCCTGGGGACAGACGCGGCCGCAGATGGAGGGCAGGAGGTTGGTCCGTTTGATGATGGCCGCGGCGGAGGCGTAGTCCCCGTCCCGGACCTTGCCGATGAAGCCGGGGATGTCGATCCGCACCGGGCAGCCCGCGATGCAGGGGGCGTTCTTGCACTGGATGCACCGGGAGGCCTCCACCCGGGCCTGCTCCTCCGTGTAACCCAGGGCCACTTCGTTCATGTTGCGGCCCCGCTCCACGGGATCCTGGCAGGGCATGTCCTGGACGGGGATGGCCAGGCGGTCTTTGGGCTTCAGCTCCCGGCTCGAGATGTCGGCCCAGACGGCCCGGGCCTCGGAGGCGAGCTGTTCCATGGTGCGGATCATCGAGCGCCTCCCTTCGCGGCCTCGGCGGCCTTTTTCCCGGCCAGCTCCTCGGCGGCCAGCTCCAGGTGGCA
>Ga0116153_10001081_pt1 | contig 27916 bp, 30 predicted proteins | sample AD_UKC028_MetaG_FD_89896 | JGI IMG/M metagenome (GOLD analysis project Ga0116153, IMG submission 89896) | Active sludge microbial communities of municipal wastewater-treating anaerobic digesters from USA - AD_UKC028_MetaG | ecosystem: Engineered > Bioreactor > Anaerobic > Digestate | place: USA...
AATTCCTTGAGTTCTTCAGCAGATTCTGTGATTTCGATACTGATTGATCGACTCATAGCCAGACTCCTAAAAAGTGTTAATAAAGAGGCTCTGATTATAATAAAATTAAATGATAAATGGTATTACACCAAACTGGAAGCCAGCATCACGCTGGGTGGCGGCGTGGGTGGCTTGCAGCTCAAAAACGAGAACGGCGTGATCATGCGTCTGGAGTCGCGAACCCAGGGTTTGCAGTTGAATGTGGGATCGGCCAGCGGCATCAAGGTCACGATGCAATAGCCGGTCTGCCCTCGGTAGAGGGCATTTCGCCGCGAATGCGACCGGTGACCTCCGCCTCAATACGTTATGCCGTCGGGTGGCGACGTGGGTTGCATTCTTTGGAATTGTTGATCTGGAGGGTTTCTCATGAGCGAAAAAAATAAGCCGAACAATGATCTGGCCGCTGTCATCAAATCCCTGAAGGGTTACCTGCTGGAAAAGGGCCATCGCTTCGAGCGCGGTCCCCACTATGAGGGCCAAAGCCAGACCTCCTCCAGCGTGGCGGCGACGGCGCGACGGTATGAAGGGATGGGCTACACCCAGTACATGCAGGTCGGCGACCCGCCGGTCTACGCGATGCTGGCGCGCGGCCACCAAGAGGTGCATATCTTCCAGCCGCAAGATCCCAAAGTCCGGGAATGGCTGGAGGATGACAAAGTGGCGCTGAACGATCCGACCGTGCGCGCGCACCTGCTCCAGACCGCCAATCTGAGCGAGAGCGAGCTGCAAGCCGCCCGCAAGCCGCAAGTCTTTCGCATCACCGAAGTGGATGACGTGTTCATCATCACCAGCGAGGACGCTCCGCCCGGACGGCGGTGACGGGTTCTGGGCAAGGGTCGGACCGGGAGGGATCTTCCGCTGGGATAGCCCTCCCACCCCAAGCGGTAGCTGTCATCGAACGACGAGTCCCGGGGGTCCGACGAATGCAATTCCCCACACGGGGAAGAACTCGCCCCGTGTCGGTGTGCCCGTTGTTCCAGACCGGCTTCGACATGGCCGCAGGCAACCCGTTGGGGCAGGCGCAGCCGGGCCTCTGGGGCACATGGGGAGAGCTGGGTCAGTCGGATTTCAATGTTGTGCCCTGACCCGGAATTCCCCCTATGCTGATGAATCTCTTATGGGGCCTGTCGACCATGATGGCCTGCTTGCTTGTGCAGTCGGTGTTGGTTATCGCTGCGATCCGGCATTACCGGCGGCGTGAACCCTGGCTGAACCATCCGTCGTTCTGGTCGAGCGTCGCGGTCATCACCGGCGTGATGCTGCTCCTGGTCATCGGCAATATGGCGCAAGTCGCCCTGTGGGCTCTCTTGTTCTTGGCGCTGGAAGAGTTTCAACAGTTCGGCGAAGCCTTCTATCATTCGGCCGTGAATTTCGCCACGCTCGGATACGGTGACGTGGTCATGTCGGCCCCACACAAGCTGCTCGGCCCGCTGGAAGCCATCAATGGCGCACTGATGATCGGCATGTCCACCGCCGCGTTGATCTCCGTTTTTCAGGACGCCCTACAGAAGATGACCCGGACGCGGCGCCAGTGAGGGCGGCGATTGCGGCCATTGAGTGGGCGGTGGTTGTCGGCCGGCTGCCCTCCAGTGCAGCCGGCCCGGGTTTCGCCCGATCGATCCCTTTCGCGGTCCGACCGGGAAGATCAAACCGCCGCAGCGCAAGATCGGTCGCTACCAGATCGCCGCCGATCCGTTCGATGACGGGCCGGAATGCGTCCGATCAAGACGCGGCCGGTTCCGCCGCGCCGCCCGCCGTGGCCTGCAGCGCCTGATAGCGTTCAATCGCCGCGCGCGCGTTGAACAGCATGCGCTCGCGGCCCAGTCGCTCGGCCAGCCCGGCCTGGCGCACGACCTCGAGGACCCCGGGGTTCAGCCCCACCAGCCAGCGCACCGCGCCGAGTTCGGTCGCGCGCTTCTCGCCCTCCATCAACATTTGCAGCGCCGAGTATTCGAGATCGGGCACCCGGCTCAGGTCCAGCGCCAGCACGCGCGGCTGGTACTGCGCGACCAATGCGCGGATCTGATCCGCCACATACTGCGCGTTGACGAAGAACAGGCGCCCCTCCGGCCGCACGATCAGCAGGCCCTCGAGGGTTTCATCATCGGGATGTTCGGGCGACAGCGGTCGCAGCACGTCGGTCCCGCGCTTGCGGCCGATGACCGACACGCGCGGGTGGGCGGTCTGGCTCGCCAGGCCGATCATCGACACGACGATCGCCACCACAATGCCGTTGAGCGTGCCGAACACTAGCACGCCGGCGCCGGCGATCAGCGCCCAGCGAAACTCCATCGTCCGCACTTGGCGGATGGCCAGGAATTCCCCTGGCTGGATCAGCCCAACCGAGTAGACGATGACGACCGCCGCCAGCGTGGCGTGGGGCAGCAGGCCCAGTATCGGCGCCAGCAGCAGCATGGTCGCCGCCGCCGTGCCCGCGGTCACCAGCGATGCCTTCTGGGACTGCCCGCCCGCGGCGCGCACCACCGCGGTCTGCGAGGTGCCGCCGCCGGCGGGCATCGCGCCGAGCAGCGCGCCCCCCAGATTGGCGGCCCCGGTGGCGATCAGCTCACGGTTCGCATCGATCGGAGGATCGCCCGGGCGGGCGAAGGCGCGGCCCGCCGCAATCGTTTCGGTGAAGCTCATCAGTGCGATCCCGAGCGCGCCCGGCGCCAACTGCTGGACCAGCGCAAGGTCCGGCATCGTGAGCGCCGGGAAGCCTTGCGGAATCAGGCCGACCGTCGAAACCCCCAGGGCCTGCAGGCCGCAGAACCACGACGCCGCAATGGCGCCCCCCACGGCGACCAGGGGGGCCGGGGAATGCGGCCACTGACGCTCCATGCCGATCAGAACCGCGAACGTCGCCGCCGCCACCGCCAGAGTGATCAGCGAAGTCTCAGGAAGGTGGTGCGCGATGCTGAGGGCGTCGACGAAGAACCCCTGCTTATCGATGTGGATTCCGAGGAGCTTCGGCACCTGGTCCAGCACGATCACGAGGCCGATCCCCGCCTTGAAGCCGGTCAGCACCGGCGCGGAAATGAAGTTGGCGACGAACCCCAGACGCAGTAGCCTCGCTAGCACCAGCAGTGCGCCGACCAGCGCGGTCAGGGTGGCTGTCGCCATGACGAGCTTCGCCGAATCGCCGTCCGGCGCCACCAGGCCGAGCTGCGTGCCGGCCAGGATCGCCAGCGTGGTGGTGGAGCTGACGCTCAGCACCCGCGACGAGCCAAGCAGCGCGTAGATCACCATCGGGATGAAGGCGGTGTAGAGACCCACGGCGACGGGCAGGCCGGCCACCGTCGCGTAGGCCATGGCCTTGGGCAGGACGACCGCCGCGGCGGTGAGACCGGCCACCACGTCGAGGCGGAGCGCGGTGCTGCCGGACAGGCTGGCCTTCGTGTCTGTCGGATGCTGATTCATGCTGCTGGTCCCCTTATTGCCGCGCGGATTCAAAGGGCGGTCGCTGTGGTTATTCACCACTCGGTTGGCGACTTATTCCATTTCTACTTCCGAAATGTACCTATGATTACTGCTGGACGTGTTTTATAGTCCCAGTCACTATATCAATAGTTCGGATAGTTTTTGAAGGCGGTACGTTGTGGGGGTGGCCACACCGGATGTAACCGTTCACTCCCTCTCCCAGCGGGAGGGGGCTGGGGGAGGGCAAGTCGTTGGCATAGCCACCTTCCCCCCTCCCAACCTCTCCCCGCTGGGGGAGGGGGCCGAATGCTTACATGTCCGCATTCGGGGCAAAGGCCTGCTCGGACCTCTCTTGGAACTGCTGGTAGCCTAACAAGGCGAACTGACTGGAATCCATATTGAGCCTTATTTGACAACCCTTGGTTCGGCAACAGGACAGACCACCCATGAATGATCCCCGCCACTATTTTGTTAACGACACCCTCAGAAACGGAACGTCGGTGACGATTCGCGCGATCCGTCCTGAAGATAAAACCAAGCTGGTCAGCGCGTTCAAGAACCTCGACCGTGAATCGGTCTACACTCGCTTCTTCCAATATGTGAAGGAACTCACGGAACAGGATCTGAAACGCGCGACGGAGATGGATTTCGACCGCGAGGTCGCTTTGGTGGTGACCACGAACCTTGGAGACGAAGAACCCATTATCGGTACCGGACGTTACGTTGTTTTTGAAGAAGCCGATGCCGGACGCAGTGCTGAAGTGGCCTTTGTCGTGGAGGAGGACTACCAGGGCCTGGGCGTCGCCAGCCGGATCTTTCGGCATCTCGTCCAGATCGGGCGGCAGAAGCACGTGTCGCGGTTCAAAGCCGACGTGCTCTCGGGCAATCAAGCCATGCTCGGGGTCTTCGCCGGCAGCGGCTTGCCGATGAAGCAGCAGCATGACGGCACGGTGGTTCAGGTGACGCTTTCTCTGGATGAAACGGGTTCGTAAGGAGGAGGAAACCATGTCTCAGCCAGATAACCCCAGCCAGCGGCTACGACTTGCCCTGGTACTGCTGCTGCTGGCGCTGCTGGCGGCTTGTGCCAGCATCGGGGCCGGCTCCGTCAACCGGGATCGCCTGGATTACGCCGAGGCGATGGCGACTTCCTGGAAGGAGCAGATGCTGCTCAACATCGTCAAGCTGCGCTACGCCGACATGCCGGTGTTTCTCGAGGTGTCGTCGGTGATCAGCTCGTACCAACTGCAAGGCCAGGTCAGCCTCACAGGCGTCTTTTCGTCGGACTTGACGCCCAATCTGCCGGATACCTGGGGGCGGGGCGCCACCGTGGGGGCAACCGGTTTCTACACCGATCGACCCACCATCACCTATACCCCGCTGCAAGGGGATAAATTCACCCGCAGCCTGCTGCGGCCGATCACGCCGGCCGCCCTGTTCCAACTGGTGCAGGCCGGCTACCCGGTGGATCTAGTCTTTCAACTGACCACCCGCGCGATCAACGGCGTCTACAACCGCTCCAACCGCGCGATGGGGAGCCGGGACGCCGACCCGGCGTTCTACCCGTTGCTCGACGCGCTGCGCCGCCTCCAATTGTCCGAGGTGATCGGCTTCCGGCTCGAAAAACGCGGCCTGGAGGAAACCTCGCTCATCACGATCCGCGGCGACAAGGTCGCCCCGGCGGTCGAGCAGGATGGTCGCTTCGTCCGAACCACGCTCGGCCTCCAGCCGGACGCGCGGGAATTGAACCTGACCTTCGGGGCCGTCCCGCGCAACGCCCAGGAACTGGCCGTGCTCACCCGGTCCATGCTGGAGATTCTGCTCGAACTGGGTGCCCGGGTGGAGGCGCCGGCCACCGACATCGAAGCAGGGCGCACCTTACCCACGCCGCCACTCCGCCCGGACAGCGGACCCCGCGACCAGCCCCTGGTGAACATCCGTTCCAGCGCCGAACCGCCCCTGGAGGCGTTTGTTGCGGTACGTTATCGCCACCACTGGTTCTGGATCGATCAGCGCGACTTCCGCTCCAAGAGCATTTTCAGCTTCCTGCTCTTGCTGACCTCGCTCGCCGAGACCGGCGTGGCGCCACAAGCCCCGGTGATTACCGTGCCCGCGAGCTAAACTGAAATCGAGCCACGAACAACGGGTTCCCCATGTCCACGCTGAAACCCCACGAACCCCTCCCGACCGCGGACGAGGCGCTCCAGCGCCTCATTGGTGGCAATTTACGCTTCCTGCGGGGCGAAGCCCGGTTTCCTACCGTGCAGAAGGACATCCTGGCCCATCTCGCCCAAGGCCAGCAGCCCTACGCGACGATCCTGGGCTGTAGCGATTCGCGGGTGCCCCCGGAACTGATTTTTGACGCCGGCTTCGGCGAGCTGTTCATCGTGCGCGTCGCCGGCAACGTCCTCTCGGCGGAAATCGCGGGCAGCCTGCAATACGCGGGTTCGCACCTGCACACGCCGCTCTTCGTCGTCCTCGGCCACAGCGGCTGTGGAGCGGTGCAGGCGGCGCTGGAGACCCAGCAACACGGCGTCCAGCATCGCTCGCGCATCCAATACCTGATCGACCACATCCTGCCCGGATTGCCCGACCCCGATCCCCAACTCCCACCATTGACGCAGCTTGCCCGAGCCGTCGAAGTCAATGTCCGCTGGACCCTGCGCCAAGTGCTGGAGTCGCCCGAAGGACAAGCCCGCCTGGCCGAGGGGCGAATGAAACTCGTCGGCGCCGTTTACGAGATAGCGTCCGGATGCGTCCGGTTTTTGTCATGACCAGCAACCGCAGGCGGTGATCAATCATGCATAAGATATTGAAGATAGATCCACCGAACCTACCACTCTGGCTCATTCCGATGCTGTATGTCGGCGTGACCATCGCTGGCAGCCTGGTTTTGCCGCGCCTGGAGCAGGAATACCTCGCCGCCTACAGCCACGGCATGTCGGTCGCGTCGGCCCAGGCGGCGCTGTCCGCCGTCGCTTCCGGCATGATGGCGCTGACCGGTATCGTGTTCGCGCTGGCTTTTGTCATGGTGCAATTCAGCGCCGTGGCCTATTCCCCGCGCCTGGTCGCCTGGTTTGGCCGCGACCCGGTGCTGTTTCATGCGCTCGGCCTGTTCACCGCCACGTTTTTTTATGCCATCGCCACCCTGGCCTGGATCGATCGCGGGGGGAGTGGCACGGTGCCCCTGTTCTCGATGCTGCTCGTGGTGGTGCTGCTGATCCTCAGCATGCTGGTTTTCGCCAAGCTGGTGCAACGGCTGAACGATATTCAGATCACCAACGTCCTTCATTTCGTCGGCCAGCAAGGGCGCGCGGTCATTCGCGCGATGTTCCCGCGCCTGGACGCTCCGGCGGGCGCGGCGCTGGAGTCGTGGCAAGCGGCGGTCGAGACGGTCCGGCAGCACCCGGCTACGCAGACGCTGCGCTACTCGGGCGAACCGCAGACGGTCGCTCAACTCCAGATCGCCGCCCTGGTTCGGCTGGCCCAGGCGGTGGATGCCGTCATCGTGATGGAGTGCGCCGTCGGCGACACCCTGGTCGATGATACCCTGCTGTTGCGGGTGCATGGCGGCCGGCAGCCGCTCGCCGAGATCCCGCTCCGGCGGGCGATTCGGCTGGCGCGGGAACGCACCTTCGAGCAGGACCCCAAGTATCCCCTGCGCCTGTTGGTGGACATCGCCATCAAGGCGCTCTCCCCGGCCATCAACGATCCGACCACGGCGGTTCAGGCCCTTGATCAGATCGAGGACTTGCTGCGCCGCCTCGGCCGGCGTGCGCTCGACGCCGGCTGCGTGAAGGATGATCGGGGCGATCTGCGTCTGATCTTCCCGACGCCCACTTGGGAGGATTACCTGACGCTCGCCTTCGACGAAATCCGTCAGTTTGGCGCCAGCTCGGTCCAAGTGATGCGCCGGCTGCGTTCGGCCCTGCTGGATTTGGCAGATGTTGTGACCGAGGCCGAGCGCAAGGAAGTGGTGCGGCGGTATCTCCGCCATTTGAACCTGGCGGTGGAGCACTCGGTGTTCGACGCCGAGGATCAGGTGATGGCGCTCCAGGAAGACCGGCAGGGCTTGGGCCTGTCCCGCCGGCGGGCCGGGTCCGAGCCGGATGTCGTGACTGGGCGCTGATGAATTCCGGGCCAAAGGCTTATTGTCTCAGTTTGTTATAACTTCCTATAGGTCGAGTCGAATGCTTTATTGGGAGGAAAGGAGAGACCATGACTGAAATCACACCACGCTGGGAATGGCGTTCGTTTGGCCGGCGCTTCGGGGGGGCGGAGGAGCGGCTGGCGCGGCTCGCGCCGAGTGGCGTCCAGGAAAGCGACGAGATCTACCTGCTTTCCCGCGCCGGCGAGAACGTGAAGGTCCGCGATGCGCTGATGGACATCAAGGTGCTGCGGGAGGTCAACGCCGATGGCCTCGAGCAGTGGACGCCGGTCATGAAGGCCGGCTTTCCGCTTCCGGCCGCCGAGGCGGCGAAAGTGCTCGAGGCGCTGAAGCTGCCGATCCCGACGCCCGTCCGCACGAGCTACACGCTCGACGAATTCATCGAGCAGTTTGCCGCGATGGGCGGGGTCATCCGCGCGGTGCAGGTCCACAAGCGGCGCACGCGCTACACGGTCGGCGGCTGCATGGCCGAACTTTCCGAGGTGGTGGCGAACGGCAAGCCCACCCGCACGATTGCGGTCGAGTCGGAGGATGCGGCTGGGGTGATGCGGGCGGTGCGGGAACTCGGCCTGGGCGGCTACACGAACACCAGCTATCCCCGCGCCCTGGCGGCCCTGATCGACGACGAGCCGGTGCGCTACGCCGTGATCGACGCCGGCACCAACTCCATCAAGTTCCACCTCGGCGAGCACGACGTCAAGGGAAAGTGGCGCACCGTCGTCGACCGCGCGGAGGTGACCCGCCTCGGCGAGGGACTCGCGGATCAGGGCGTGATCATCGACGCCGCGCTGGAGCGGGCCATCGCGGCCATCGCGGGCATGGCCGACGAGGCAAGGCGGCACGGCGTGCGGGCGATCGCCGCCGTGGGCACGGCCGGCCTGCGTATCGCTGCGAACGGCAACGAGGTGGTCGAAGCGATCCGGGCGCGCACCGGCGTTCACATCGAAGTGATCTCGGGCGAAGAGGAGACCCGATTGGCGTACCTGGCCGCGAAGGCCGGCCTGGGACTGAGCCAGGGCTCGCTCGTGGTCTTCGACACGGGCGGCGGCAGTTCCCAGTTCACCTTCGGGCACGACGCCGTCTTGGACGAGCGCTTCAGCGTCGACGTCGGCGCAGTCCGCTACACCGAGCGTTTCGGACTCGACCACGCCGTTTCGCCCGAGGTGCTGCGCGCGGCCATGGCGGCGATTTCGGCCGACCTCTCGCGCCTCGACGGGCGCCCGGTTCCCGACGCGCTGGTCGCGATGGGCGGCGCGGTGACCAATCTCACCGCGGTCAGGCATCGCCTCGCCACCTATGACCCGGCGGTCGTTCAGGGCAGCGTCCTCGACCGCGCCGAGATCGATCGCCAGATCGAGCTCTACCGGTCGCGGGATGCCGACGCCCGCCGCGCCATCGTCGGCCTGCAGCCGAAGCGGGCGGAAGTCATCCTCGCCGGCGCTTGCATCGTCCGCACGGTCATGGAGAAGCTGGGCCAGCAGCGCTTCGCCGTGAGCGACCGAGGCCTGCGCCACGGCGTGCTGGCCGAGCGTTTCGGAGCCTGAAGGGCGTGTGACGCTTCCTGAAGGAGGCCCTGCAGAACAAGACGATTTTCTCGTTGATTACGACGAAAGGAATGTAGACCATGATTGCCAAGACACCCACGAAAACCCCGAAACCCACGGCGAGTGCAAAGCTCGCGAAGGTCGCGGAGGTCGATGAACCCGCATTGGCAGAACCACTTTCGAGCGAGGAAATGACCAAGCTCCTCAAACTCACAACCCAGGCCAAGAGCATTGAACTGAAGTTGTCCGTGCCCGCCACGCGCCATCGCGCGGCGACCGAGAGCATCGGGTTCGACCCGGTCGAAGCGCAGCCACGGCAGGCATTCTTCTTCGATACGCCCGACCTGGCCTTGAACCGGGCCGGCGTGGCTGTCCGGGCCCGACGAATCCAGGGCGGGGGCGCCGATACGGTCGTCAAGATACGCCCGGTCGATCCGGCCAAGCTTGACGAGAAGCTTCGCGACCTAGAGGAATTCAAGATCGAGGTGGATGCGATGCCGGGCGGGTACGTGTGCTCGGCGTCATTCAAGGGCGTTTGCAGCGCCCAGGAGGTACTCGACGTGACCTCAGGCGCGCTTCCTTTGCGCAAGATCTTCTCCAAGGAACAGCGCGCCTTCTATGACGCGCACGCTCCGGCGGGCCTCACGATGGACCAGCTGGTCGTCCTGGGTCCCACCTTCCTGCTCAAGGCCAAGCACCAGCCGAAGGACTTCGACCGCCGCATCGTTATCGAAGTGTGGTTCTATCCCGACGGTTCGCGCATTATGGAGATTTCCACCAAGTGCCTGCCGAAAGAAGCCTTCCAGGTCGGCGCCGAGTTCAAGGCCTACCTCGCTGGCCACGGCATCGCGCTCGGCGCCGACCAGTCTGCGAAGACCAAAACCACGCTGGAGTTCTTCAGCGCCAGGCTCAAGGAGGAGGAGCTGGCCGGCTGAGCGACTTCGCCAGGGGCGGGCGGAATCTGCGGTTCCGCACCGGCCGAGGCCGTTCCACGTCAGGAACACGACCGCCTGCCCGAACTGGTAGCCGTCACCGGACAGCACCCGAAATGGAGGGTCGAGTTCTTGCTAGTGCCGGTATCGAAACAGGGTATTTAAGGAATCGGAGTGAGCATGACGCCTGTCCTCGCGCATGAATCCGAACTGGAATTTGAGTTGGGCGGGCCAGCGTACCGGCTCATGCAGCGGATCGGTCTGATCCGGGGCGCGGGTCCTTCCCTCGGGCGGCGTATTGTCGGATTCCTGCTGATCACCTGGGTTCCGCTCCTCCTCTTCTCCCTGATCGAAGGTCGGGCGCTCGGGCCGACGCCTCGGGAATCCTTGTTGCTGGACTTTGCCACGTACGCCCGCTTTTTCCTGGCCGTGCCGCTGCTCTTCATGGCCGAAGTCGTCGCCGGCCCGCGGCTGCGGACGGCGGGTCTCCATTTTGTCCAAGGCAACTTCGTCCGGCCGGAAGATCTTGCCACCGTCGAGGTGGCGATTGTCCGGGCCGCGCGGCGACGTGAAGCCCTGCTGCCGGAGCTGATCATGCTCGGCATCGCCCTGGTGGGTGCCTGGTTCACCGTTGAAACCTGGACCGGAGGGGCTGCCACTGCCTCTTGGCGTTTTGCCCCGCGGCCGGGTGGGATCGGCCTGTCGCTGGCGGGACTCTGGTACCACTTCGTCGCGGTGCCGATCCTGCAATTCTTCATGTACCGGTGGCTCTGGCGTCTGTTCATCTGGGCTGGCTTCCTCCGCGACCTGTCCCGGCTGAACCTGAACCTGGTGGCCACCCATCCCGACCGGGCCGGTGGGCTGGGCTTTCTCGGGGGGGCTCACGTCACTCTGGCCATCTTCGCCTTTGCCCTCAGTTGCGTCCTGAGCGCGCATGTGGCCTTCCAGGTCTATTTCGAGGCTGTGCCCATCGAGACGTTCAGAGTCCTGTTCGTGGTTTACCTGGTGCTAATGGAACTGATCTGTCTCGGTCCCCTGCTGATTTTTGCGCCGCTGCTGGCCCGGACGCGGCGGGCGGGGCTGCGCCAGTACAGCATCCTGGCCGACACTTACAACCGCGCCTTCGAGCAGAAATGGGTGACGGGCCAGACCCCACCGGACGAACCCCTCTTGGGGAGCGGCGACATCCAGTCGCTGGCCGACCTGGGCAACAGCTTCGGGATGATCCGGGAGATGAAGCCTTTCCCCTTCAGCCAGCAACAGATTCTTCAGATCGCGGTGATCGCGTCCCTCCCCGGACTGCCCCTGATTTTCCTGGTGATGCCCGTGGGGGAGTTGCTGAGGCTGCTGGCCGGGGCGTTGCTCTAAACGCATTCTTCCGAGGCTTGGCCTCGAATTCATCTGGCGCTCTAACTAATCTGTAATACGGAGAAAACATAATGAAAGTCATTATCGTGGGTGGCGTGGCCGGCGGGGCGTCGTGCGCGGCGCGCCTGCGCAGGCTGGACGAAAACGCGGAAATTCTCATGGTGGAACGCGGGCCGTATGTGTCCTACGCCAACTGCGGACTGCCTTATCACGTCGGGGGCGTGATCGAGAAGGAATCCAGCCTGTTGGTCGCCAACGCAGAGTTGTTCCGCACGCAATTCGCCATTGATGTCCGCACCCAGTGCGAGGCCATCGAGATTGCGCCGCAGGAGAAACAGGTCAAGCTGCGGAATGTGCAGACCGGCGAGGTCACGACCCACGCCTACGACAAGCTGGTGCTGTCGCCCGGAGCGGCGTCGGTGCGCCCGCCGCTGCCCGGCATCGACCTGCCCGGTATCTTCCATGTGCGGACGGTGCCGGACGCCAGGGCGATCAATGAGTGGATTGAGAAAGGCAACCCCTTTCTCGCCGGCATGTACCGCTATTCGGGCTTCCAGGCCGTCAAACCCAAGATCCGGGCGATGGTGATCGGCGGCGGGTTCATCGGCCTGGAGATGGTCGAAAATCTGGTCCATCGTGGTTTTGAAGTCACCCTGGTGGAGATGCTCGATCAGGTCCTGCCCCCGGTCGATCAAGAACATGCCCGCGTGGTGGAGGCCCACCTGAAGAAGCATGGGGTCCGCCTGGCGCTCAGCGACGGGGTGGCGGGGTTCAAACCGGCGGCCGACGGCGCCATCGAGGTCGCAACGAAATCCGGGAAGACCTATCCGGCTAACCTGGTGATCCTCGCCCTCGGCGTGCGCCCGGATACCACGCTGGCGAAAAGGGCCGGCCTGGCGATCGGCGAACGCGGGGGCATCCGCGTGGATGACCAAATGCGCACCAGCGATCCGGATATCCTCGCCGTCGGTGACGCCGTCGAAGTGAAGGATTTCGTGACCGGCGAATGGAGCCTCATCGCGCTCGCCGGGCCGGCCAACCGGCAGGGCCGGATCGCCGCCGACGTCATCGCCGGGCGCAACGCCCGGTTCCGGGGCACGCAAGGCACCTCCATCGTCGGACTCTTTGGCGCGGCCATTGCGTGGACCGGCGTCAGCGAAAAAACGCTGAACCGGCTGGGCGAGACCGATTACGAAAAGATTTACCTCTACCCGAATGCCCACGCGGGCTATTACCCGGGCGCCAAGCCGATCGCGATGAAGGTCCTGTTCCGGAAATCCGACGGGCGGCTGCTGGGCGCGCAGGCGCTCGGCGAGGATGGCGTGGACAAGCGGATCAGCGCTTTTGCGGCCCTGCTCCAAATGGGGGCGACCATCTACGACCTGGAGGAAGCCGAGCTGTGCTACGCGCCCCCGTTCGGCAGCGCCAAGGATCCGGTGAATTTTGCCGGGATGGTGGCCGCCGACGTACTCCGGGGCGATATGCCGCTCAGTCATTGGAAGTCCGCCAGGACCGGATTCCTCCTGGACGTGCGCGAACCGCTGGAACTCGCGGTGGAGCAGGTGCCGGAAGCGCTCAACATCCCGCTGGGACAGCTCCGCGCGCGACTCGACGAACTCCCCCGCGACCGCGACATCCACGTCATTTGCCGTTCCGGCCAGCGCGCCTACTACGCGACGCGGGTCCTGTTGCAGAACGGATTCAACGCGAAAGATGTATCAGGAGGGATGCTTTCGCTGGCGCACAATTACCTACTCGACACGGACCAGACAGAGGAATAGGCCTTTTTTCGACCACCGGAACGCCGCGTCCTCGACGCGGTGGCGGGTTCCGACACTCGACCGGCAGCACGGCGTCCGTGGGTGGCGGCAGGAACATCATGGCCTGAAAATGGCCGGTAGTTTTATTGGACAACCCTTGGTTCGGCAACAGGACAGATAACCCATGAATGATCCCCGCCACTACTTTGTGATCGACACCCTGAGGAACGGAACGACGGTGACGATTCGCGCGATCCGCCCTGAAGATAAAACGGTAGTGTTCCAGACATGGATTTTGATGAAGAAGCCGATGCCGGACGCAGCGCTGAAGTGGCCTTTATCGTGGAAGAGGACTACCAGGGTCTTGGCGTGGCCAGCCGGATCTTTCGGCATCTCCTCCAGATCGGGCGTCAGAACAACGTATCTCGGTTCACCGCCGATGTGCTTTCAGGAAATCAAGCTATGCTCAGGGTCTTCATCGGCAGCGGCTTGCCGATGAAGCAGCAGCATGACGGGACGGTGGTCCATGTGACCCTTTCTCTTGCTGAAACGAGTTTGTAAGGCGATCTTCGGGCCAGATTATTCCCTCCACCTATAGAAAAGGGGCCGACGCCTCGACGCGCGCCATTGCGCTGGTCTCCTGTCCGTCCAACGGCGGAAGGTCGACGCCGAACTGCTGGCGCGCGGTAACCCGACAGCGCGGTAATACTCGTCGTTCTTGCCGTCGCTTGTGGGCTGGCAAGGACGCCGGCGCTCCCAGGGGGAGCGAGGAATGGTTCGCTACCCCCTATAATTCAAACTGCTATCCAATGCGAGAGGAATTTTTCGATATGAGCTGGAAAGATAAGCTGGACGAAGCCGTCAAGGCGATCAAGGGTGTGGCGGAGAGCGATATGGTGAAAAATATCACCAGCAAAGCCCAGGAAACGGCCACCCATCTGGCACAAAAAGCCAAAGCAGGGGTGTTGAATGCGGCGGATACCTTCGTCGCGGCCAATGCCGACCCTTCAACGGTCAGGATACGCTATCTTAATGCTGATTTAAGCATCATTTCCCCCTCCGATGGCCTTGAAATCAAACGTCCCCAAGGGGGAACGCTCGTTATCTCCGATGGCGCCGGCAACGGACTGGTCATCAACGCCTCCGCCGACAAGGCTTATGTGGCGGAGACCGTCGGTACGGTTACCCGGCTAAGCGCTAACAGCTATGACCTGGGTACCGAAGACGGCGTCAATTTTATCGTGCTCCAGGATTGAGGCTGAGCCTGATCCACAGCAATAGCACGGTATTCACCCGGTGGGGAGAACAGCAAACGGCTTGGCGTCGCGACGCCAAGCCGTTTTATCTTTACCAGCGCCATGGCCTCGCGGCGTGCGGGGTATTCCTGGGCAAACGCGGCGAGCGGCGTGGCCAGCGGGCGGCGCTCACTATCGCCGGTCGCGCCATTTCCTCGCTGATTCAAACCCAGGGACTGGGGGATCTGGGTGGCCTTGAACGGCACGTAATTTCACCGGCGGGCGTGCGGCCGTCGACGGCGTCGAGAGCAACAACCGGCAAAGGGGCGTATCTAGTGGGCTGCGCCAAAAGTTTTGACAGGTTCAAAAGCGTAGGGTGGATCAGCGTAGCGCATCCACCAATTCAGGAGCTTAGTGGATGCGGCGCAAGCGCCTTATTCAACGTGAATTCTGGCTATTATTCTTCACAAGTCAAAATCTTAAGCTCATTTTTGGCTAGATGCAGCGAGGGTTTGCAGGGCTGGTGCGTGTACGCCACCAACGCGGCCAGGACATTGACCATGGCGTTGACCAGGCTGCGGTGACGGCTGTGTTCGACCTGCTGGATGTTCTTGAGTTGATCGTTGATGGTTTCGATGATCGCCCGCTTGCGCAACAGGAGCTTATCAGCCAGTGGCATCAGTTTGTTGTGCATGTTCTTGCGGATTTTGGTGATCAACTGCAAACCCCGATCCCACAATACCTTGAACAGTTGTTGGGAAATGCAGCCCCGATCCCCCACCAACTTGCCGCTCAATCCCTGGGTCAACTCCGGCACCGGCTGGCGGTCATCGACAGGGCCGGGGGTGATGCGGAAGGCCAGAAGTTCCCCGCGCTCGTTGACGACCAGATGGAGCTTGAAGCCGTAGAACCAGCCCATCGAGGTTTTGCCCCGGCGGGCCACTTTCTTAAAGACTTTGTGGCTATGGATGCGGCGGTTGTGGCAGACCACCAGGGAGGTCGCGTCGATGAAGGCGATCCCGGTGTCCTCCCCCCGGCGGGTATGCAGGTAGATGCACATCGGCATCAGGGCGGTGGGAATCAGCGCCACAAACCGGGTATAACTCAACAGGTCGGGAAACTCACCCCGACAATGCCGGCTCAGATGCAAGAGGTAAAAGGCTTTGAAGTTGCGGTACTGCGACTGATGGAAGCAGATCAAAATCGTCATGATCTCGCCGAGCGTCAACCGGCTGGCCCGCCGCCGTTTCCGTTCGCCGCTGGTCAGAAGTTGGCGATGCCAGGCCGGTAGGAACAGCCGGCAGAAATCATCGACGTCGCAGTACAGGTCTTCTACGCTCATGATGGTGGCTCCTGGAGCAGCGGGGGTGACATCCTGGAACCTTAGCAGGTTCCGCTCCAAGGGCCACCTCCCCATCCTTATCCAGAATTCACGTTATCCACCCTGCCCTGGATCAAGACCTGTAAAAATTTACGTCAATCCACTAGGTTGCCGCCCGGCTGCGAGCTTCCTGCGACTACGCGGGCCGGCCTCGGCGTAGCCAGTCTGATCAGCTCATTCGGCGGTGCGCTCAGGGACTTCCAGCACACCGCCACGAGCATCGGCGAAAGCGTCCTGCTACTGACATTGCTCGACGGCCACTCCCTCGGAATACACGGTCGTGCAGCTTGTGCTAGCCGCCGCGGCACCCACGGCCACCGCTGTGCCGACCACCGCGGCGCCCGCGACCGGACGATAGCCGCGGTCCCAGCCGCCACCGCCTTCCACGTTGACGTTCTTATTGACGTTGACGCTGTTGATGCTGCCGCTGCGGACATTGTTGGTACGGGCGTCGACCCCGCCACCACCGCCAGCACGAGCGCCGCCACCACCACCACCAACACGGCCGCCGCCGCCACCGCCCCGGGCATCAGCGTAAGGGGCCATGGCGAAGCTGGCGAGAACGAGAGCGGCCACCGCCGCCGGAAGCAATTTGCCGAATGATCTCTTCATGTCGGTTCTCCTCTACTTGATCTTGACCGGAACGATCTCGATCTTGGTACTACCCTTGGGCGGCGTGAAATTGAACACCGCGTCCTTGAAGGTCGGCTTCAGGTTCCAGTCGAGCGTTTGGATCGATTGCGGGCGCGCCTCGTCGGCACGATTGGTAATCACGAGCTTGCGCGGCAATGGCTTGCTGCCGGTCATGATCCAGATCTGCCAGTCGATCTTGTCCCGGCGAAACGCATAATGGTCGCAGAGGTCGTTGTCGACGAAGTCCTGCCCCGCGTTCATTGCCGATTCGAACTTGTCGAGCGGTGCCTCCGGCGTCCCGAAGCGGAAGAGATCGTCCAGCGGGATCTGCATGCCGTATTTTCCCTCCAGAAGGTCGATGAGCGCGCCGAGCGTGCCGTCGAACTCGAGCGTCCCGTAAACCTTCTGCGCCGGCGTATAGAGGCTGACCGTCTTTCCGTCGTAGGTGAGCTGGCGCTCGTTGCGAGCACTCTTCATCAGGACGCGGACCTTGTTCGGACGCTGGACGTCCAAATCGGCCGTCGCCGTGTGCTGCAGCTTCTGGCCGTCGGCCAGAACTTCCTCGCCGGTCACTTCGGTCGACACCCCGAAGCGCGTCAGCGTCAGCAGGTAAGTCCCCATGTCCTTCAAGGCCTGGATCGACGCGGGATCGACGGCATTCGCCGCCGGTTGAGTGGTGCCGGCTGGCGCCGTTTGGGCAAAGGCACTCGCTGCCGCAAGCGACATCGCCAGCAGGCTGAGCACCAGGATCTTTCGTACCATGGCTATCTCCTTGGTTGAGAAAACACTCATCGAGCAGAACGAGCGGCGCAATGTCCCCGCCACCATGAAAGCCGACTGCTCACGGGATCGAAATAACCGACCATCGAACTTCGCTTCGGCCACCGAGATCCGGTGACCGAAGTAGCCGACCGATTCTTCGAAGCTTTCGGCACACAGGGGGCACTTGTTCGGGTCCGAGCATGATGGATACGGACGGCTTTCAGCCCCGGGCATCTGCAACGACCCTCGGGGCATTGCGCGTACGAACCGCCAGTTCCGGCTTGAGGCTCGCCACGGCCTCGTAGTGGCTAAGGTGTACCTTACCCGTCAGCTCGTCAAGAAAATGAGTGTGCTTCAGTCGGTCCATCACCGGCCCCTTCACCTCATAAGGTAGAACATAATGCCACCATCCTCTAGCCGGCGGTTGATCGCTTCCAGGCTCTCCAGTGCGGAGGTGTCGATCTTGTTCACGCCTGGACATTCGAAAATGAGGTGCCGAACCGCCGGGTTCGCGGCGACCGCATCGTTGACGAGGTCCTCGAGGAAGCGCGCATTGGGGAAGTAGAGACTCTCGTCGACCCTCAGCGATAGGATCTCCGGGTCGGTAACTACTGCATGTCGCTCCACATTGGGGTAGAACGAGCAGTGACACTGGTGGCGAATTCTCCTGGGTGGTTCACGCTGCGCCTTGAAGGGCGGCAAACCGCGAACAACGGGTCGGAGCTACACGCGCTACTGCGACCGCGCTTCGACGGTGCTTACCTGATGGGCGGCGGCCTTGACCAAGCCCGTGCCGAGGCACTGATTGCCGACGGCCGGGCCGACGCGACGGTGTTCGGCACCGCTTTCCTTGCCAACCCGGACTTGCCCGAGCGCTTCCTCCAAGGCGCGGCGCTCAATGCGCCGGACAAGGATACGTTCTACTCCCCAGGCGCAAAGGGCTATACCGACTACCCGGCCCTGGACTCAAATTAGGCGCAGTGATGGATAACCCCAAAATGCCCACCATCGCTCGCTTGCAGCCCATGAACTTCGGCAGCCACTTCCGTGCCTACGCGCGACGTGGCGGCGAGGCGGCCGAGCCGATCGACCCCTTCCTCGGCGTCGACCATGCCTGGATCAGCGCGCCCACTTTTCCGCCGCATCCGCATGCCGGCTTCTCGGCGGTCTCGTATCTGTTTCTCGACTCGGAAACTGGCATCGACAACCGCGATTCGCTGCGTAACCACAACCTGATTTCTCCAGGTGGCCTGCACTGGACCGCTGCCGGCCGGGGCGTGATGCACGAGGAGTTTCCCGCCAAGACGGGCAAGACCGTCCATAGGCTGCAAATTTTTGTCAATCTCGCCGGTGAGCGGCAGAGTGATGCGCCACTCGCACTGAATCTGGCACCGGAGGATGTGCCGGTCGTGCAATTGCCAGGCATCAAGATTCGCGTACCGCTCGGCAGCTTCGGCGAGGTACGGTCTCCACTGATACCACCGACCGAGGTGCCCCTGCTCGACATAAGCCTCGATGAAGGCGCTGAACTGTCGGTACCGATCCCGGCAGGTCAGAGTGCTTTCGTCATGCCGATCTACGGCAAGCTGGCGGTCAACGGCCAACACTACGAACTCGACCGGTTCACGCTACCGGCCTTTCCGGCGCAGGCGACACCGCATTCAATCTCGCTCGCGGCCACTCAAGGTAGTGTCAAGGCAGTGCCATTCACCGGTTCGCCACTGCGCCAGCCAGTGTACTGGCAAGGGCTGATGGCACTTGCTTCACCCGAGGCGCTTGCTGCCGCCATCGCGGCTTACCAACACGGTGATTTCGGCACATTGGACTCTCCCATTGCGCCGGCAAATCATGCCTAGTTCCGGGGTACAAGTGCGTATCCCATTTAACCCCAAGGAGAAATAGCCATGACTTTCCAGAGATTCACGGGCGACGACGCTGCCCTGCTGCTGATCGACCACCAGATCGGCACCATGGGCTGGGTTACGTCCGCCACGTTTGAAGAAATGAAACGCAATGCGTTGATCCTGGCCCAAGCAGCCAAGATTCTGAAACTGCCGACGGTGCTGACTTCCAGCATGGAAGAGGCCGCCCAAGGCCCACTGCTGAGTGAGTTAGAAGCCATCTTGCCGACCGAGTTTGCTGCCCGCGTCAAGCGTCTGGGCATTGTCAACGCGATGGACGATGAGCTCTTCGCCTCAGCCGTCAAGGCAACCGGGCGCAAGCGGCTGATTCTGGCTGGCGTCACCAATGACGTATGCACGGTCTATCCGGCGCTGAGTCTGGTGAGCCAAGGCTACGAGGTGCAGGTCGTAGCCGATGCCGGCGGTTCGCCAACCAAGATGGCCGATGACATTGCCCTGCGTCGCATGGAGCGTGCTGGCGTGACGCTGACCACAACCAATCAGCTGATCGCTGAACTTGCAGGCAGTTGGTCTACGCCGGAAGGCAGCCAGTTGGTTCAGGTGCTGATGGGCTGACGGCTAAGAATATCAGGGGAACCTTCAGCAGTACTGGAGGCTCCTCTATGTCAGATTGAGCTATAGGCTAAGTTGACGCCTACGCCGACTCCGACTGCTCCGCTTTTCTATCACCTTCCAGCTTCCCGCAGAGCGCGGCAATGACGCGGTGGGTCGTCTCGATGTCGGTCACCGGTAATCCATCCGAGAGTTCGTTGATCCAGGGGTTCTAAGCCCAAACCCCAGAAAATTCCGTGAGGCCTGGTTTCGCTTGTTTCTCGCCAAAACTTTCCGTAATTGAACCCAATAATGGAAAGTTTTTGGTGACTACTCAGACCCCTTTGAATCTCGTTCCCACGAGCCTGGGAATCCGACGGGAATCGTTCATGTCTGAATCACGGATCCACCGGATGACCCGGATTTCACAGATGAAACCCTGCCGTGTAATCTGTTCATCCATTAATCCGTGATTCAGACGGGGAGTGCTGAGTAGTTACAGTTTTTGATGTCAATCACAGTCGAATCGGGGCTGAATGGACACCAATCGGGTCGGGTTCCCGGCATCCAGCGCGTCTTGCCACCGGCCGATCCAATAGCGAATCACGGTCATGGGCAGGCCGGCCCACAGACCGAACCCGTCGGCGTTGGAGAAATGGCTCCCAAAAGCGCGCGAGTCGAAGGGGACGAACCCGCGGGCGGGCCACTCCCGACAGTACTGCGTCAGACCGGTCATGATCAGCACCTCGTCGATGGAGGGTTGTCCGGAGACATCGCTGATGACCCCCGACAAAGTCAGCAAGGCTTTGCGGAACAGGGTGAGTTCCTCGGGAAACTGCATCGCCCCCGTGGTTCCCAGCCGGTCCAGCAACGCCATTAACCAATCGAGGCCCGGGAAAGTCCCCTGGCGTACCTGACGCAGACCCGCCGCGCCGGCGGCGTGCAACGCGGTTTCGTCAGAGGGGCATCCCAGGCTCGCGATCGCGCGGGCCGCGCCGGCGTCGTCCAGCGTCAGGGTACTCGCCACGGCCTGCACCACGGCGACGCGCTGCGCCTTGCTGAGGGGAGTGACCAGCGCCCAGTCCAGGATCGCCAGGCGGCCGTCGTCCGTCACGAACAGGTTGCCCGCATGGGGGTCGGCATGGAAGATGGCGGATGCCGGGGAGTCGCTCCAGAACGGTTGGGCGATCAGCGCCTCGATCAGGGTCCGCGCGAGCCGTCGGCGTTCGCTGGGAGACGATCCGGGGTCGGTCACCTTGCGGCCGTCGACCCGGTCCATCGCCGTCATCCGCGCCGTGCAAAACGGCCACAGTCGCGGGATGAGGACCGCCGGGGAATCGGCATAAAACGCCGCCGCCCGCGCCAGATGGGCTTGCTCGCGGTCGAGCCGGATCTCGTTCGCCAGCAGTCCGCGCACCCTGTCGAGGGTATGGCGATAGTCGAGTATCGGCAGGCCATGGTCGGCACAGCGCTCTTCCAGGAAGGCGCCGAGCGCCGACCAGATCGTTAGTTCTTCGTGCATCTGCTCCTCGACCCCGGGCCGCAGCACCTTGAACACGCCCCGCCGGGGCACGGACGCCTCGGCGTCGCGCCAGACCACCGGCACGACCACCGCAACGCTGGCCTCCGCGAGCGCTGCGGGAGCCACCTCCAGGCCGGCGACCCGGCCCCATTCCCGCTGGATGATGGCGGTGATCGCCGCCATCGGCGTCGTGGGTTCGAGCGATTCGAGTCCTTGCAAGTTCTCGCGCAGTTCGGGCGCCAGGCGCCGATCACGCGCCACCACCTGTCCCAGCTTGTGTAAGGTCGGGCATTGGCGGAGCAAGGTAACCAGCCGGCGTGCGGGACGGGTAGCGCGGGGCAGTTTCAGTTGCTCGGCAAGAATGTGCGCCCAACGTGGCGGCGGCAATCGCTCCAGAAAGAACAGCAAGCCATCGATCAGCAAGGGACGATAGGCGGCATGGGCCTCGGGCACGAGTTGTGCGAATCCCAGCGCCTCGGCCAGCGCGCTTCTGTCCGGCGTGCGGCTCGTGTTTAGCATCAATTTACTCCGGCCAGAGTTTGTACCACGGGCTGCCGCTGGCGCGGCTAAAGCGCGGGCTAAAGCCGCAGCTATGGAAATCAATCAACTGGTTACGAACAGTTCGACACCGTTCGGAAATTTCGGCGGTTTAGGCTTACAACCCCGGGATAGAGGACACTGACCGCTTTGCTGACCGCACTGGCGGTCGCGCGCCCCGCTCAGGCGCTGGGGCCGGATTCACCGGGCCGTCAGGTCATTCTGTCCGATCACGACGGGTCGTGCTTTGTTGATCCCATGCCTGCAACCGTTGTAATTTCTCGGCGATCCGGCCTTCCAGGCCGTTCGCGGTGGGGTGGTAATAGCGCGCGCCCTGGAGCGCCTCCGGAAAATACGATTCGCCGGCGGCATAGGCGTTCGGTTCGTCGTGCGGATAACGATAGCCCGCGCCATGCCCCAATGCCCGCGCCAGCGCGGTCGGCGCATGGCGCAAATGCCGGGGCACGTCCAGCGTGCCGTAGCGGGCGACATCCTGCCGGGCGGCGGCCCAGGCGGTCTCGAGGGCGTTGCTCTTGGCGGCGACCGCCAGGTACACCACGGCTTGCGCCAGCGCCAGTTCGCCTTCGGGACGGCCCAGTCGCTCCAGCGCTTCCCAAGCGTTCAGCGCCAGCGGCAGGGCGCGGGGATCGGCGTTGCCAATGTCTTCACTGGCCATGCGCACCACCCGCCGAGCGATGGACGATGGATCGCACCCGCCGTCGAGCAGCCGCGCCAGCCAATACAGCGCGGCGTCCGGACTGCTGCCGCGCACCGCCTTGTGCAGCGCTGAAATCTGATCGTAAAACAGATCGCCGCCCCGGTCGAACCGCCGCCCCGTCCCGTCGCGCATGACCACGGCCAGCCCCGCCTCCAGAGCGGCTCCGTGCGCGTCGGCCCATTCCGCCGCCAGTTCCAGTCCGATCAGGGCGCGGCGGGCGTCGCCGTCCGCTGCGTGCGCCCATTGCGCCCGCGCCTCCACGGTCAACGTCCAGCGTCCGCCGAAGCCGCGCTTCGGATCGCGCAAAGCCCGCTCGATGACCTGCTCCAGGGCGGCGCTGTCCAGCGGCTTGAGGACGTAAACCCGTACCCGCGACAGCAGGGCGTTGTTCAGGGCGAAGCCCGGATTTTCCGTGGTCGCGCCGATGAAGATCAGCACCCCGCTTTCGACCGGAGGGAGAAAGGCATCCTGTTGAGCCTTGTTGAAGCGGTGCGCCTCATCGACGAACAGCACGGTGCGGCGGTGCTGTTCGCGCCAGAGCGTTTGCGCCTGATCCACCGCCGCCCGCAGTTCGCGCACCCCGGCCAGCCCCGCCGAGAGCCGAACAAACTCGGCCTGGCCGGCGCTCGCCATCCGTTCCGCCAGCGTGGTCTTGCCGGTTCCCGGGGGACCCCACAACACCATGGAATGGGGTTGGCCGCGCTCAATCGCCAGGCGCAGCGGTTGACCCGGGGCCAGTAGATGCACCTGGCCGACGAACTCGTCGAGTCGGCGCGGGCGTCAACGATCCGCCAGGGGGCGGCGGGGGGTTCGGGTTCAGCAGCTCCGGGTCGGCGGCCGGTCAGGGCATTGTGCAGGAGCCGACGGGGCCGGACAAGCGCGGGCCGCTGGCCTGACCGCGAGTGCGGCGGGCTTGCCCGATAGCGATCCCGTGCGAATCTATGGGGGTGTCCACCCGTTGAGGAAAAACCCATGAACCTGTTTGCTCTGCTGTCCGGCGGCCTCGGCGCCGAGGAGCGCTTGCGTTTTGACCTGAGCCGCGAGGACGACCGGCTGGTCGTGCTGGTGCAGCCGATACTCAAGGCCGCACCGCCCGGCCTGGACGACGAGCGTCAGCGGTTGCGCGTAGCGTTGGCCCATCCGCTGTGGCTCACCGGGACGCCGGAACAGCTCGACCGCGAACTGGCGACGGCCCTCGCCGAGTACGGCGCCAAGCGCCGCGACCTGTGCGCCGTCATCGCCGATCTGGACGCGCTGGACGAGGGACTACGCCAAGCCCGGCAGGCCACCCAGCGCCAGCGGGCGGCCCAGGCTGAGAAAAAAGCCGCGTCGGTTGGGGCGAAGCCCGTTCCCCACAACACCGACGGGAAAGTGACGAACACGCTTCCTGGCAACCCGGTCGCCGTTGCGGCGGCCCCTGCCCGGCCGTTGACCGGCGGCCCAGGTTCCCTGTTTTGAATTGAGGAGTCGTCATCATGATCGACCTTGAAATCGTCCGTCCCTTCCGCCGGTTCAAAATGGGCAGTCTGGAACTGCCCGATCCGGCCCCCGACCTGCCACCGGAGGAAGCGGTGAAGCTGCTGGCGGTCAACTTCCCGCATTTAGCGGCGGGGTTGTTGGGTGCCCCGGAGCGGCGCGGGGAGACGCTCGTTTACCCTATCGAAAAGCCGCCGGTGAAAACCAATGGCTGAAACCGCCGCTGACCGGCTGTTGGCCTGGGCGCGGGCGGACGCACCCGGCCCGGCTGACCCCCTCGACCGCCCCGTCCTCGTAGAGAATCCCGAATGCCTGCGCAACCTGCACGCCCTGTTCGATCCTGCTCGGCGCGGGACGCGGCGACTGTCCCGTCCGCTCGCCGTGCCGCCGCGCCTGCTGCCACCGGCGTGAACCCGTTTTCCCTGCCGAAGCGGGCGCACGATCTGACCGGACGGGCGCTCAGTCCCCTGCGCGAGCAGGGCTTTGCCGCCTGGCTGGACGCCCGCCGTTCGGCGGTCGCTGCGCTGTTGTGGCTGGCGCTCGACCGGGGCGATCTGGCGGAGGCCGAGGTTCACGCGGCGCTGGATGGGCCGCACCGACACGAACGCCTGTATGCGCTGTTTTGCCAGGCGTGGCGCGGATTGCCCGCCTGGATCGAGGCCCTCGCCCGCCGCCACGCGCTCGATCCGGCGCGGTGGCCGGACTGGCGGCCATTTGTTGAGATCGAACTGTGCGAGGACGCGGCCGGTGGCCGACTGGTGCTGACCGCCTGCAGTGATTGGTCGCACACCTTTGATCTGGACGGGCTGCCGCCCGCACTGGCGGTGGCGGTCGCGCAAACACTGGAGCTGATCGGGATGCGCCTGACGGAATGCGTCCCGGTGCGCGACCTGGCCGAACCGTGGTGGGATGAAGCTCAGGCGGCCTACGAGACCCTGCGGGCCACGGGCCTCACCGACCCGGCGGCGTTGTGGGCGCATGTGGAGACTGCGACGGATCTCCTGCAAGGGTTCGGTTGGGACGGCCCGGAGGCGTTCGAGCAGTGGTGGGCCGAGACCGCGTCCTTTTGCGAGCCGACCCCGACGTGGCAGCGGCGCTGGCTGGCCCAACGCAACAAGGCGTACGGTCAGGCTTTCCTTCGGCGGCTGACCCGGCGGCTGTGGCGCTGGCGGCGGCGGCCGGAAATCGCCGCACTTCCGTGGGTTCGCTGGCTGCGCCGTGCGGTGCGGACGCTGCGCCGCTGCGTCCGGCGCTGGCCGGAACCCCCGGCGCGGGCGTTGCTGCTGGACTCCGAGGACGACAGCGAACCGCTGGCCGGCGCCCAACCGCTGAGGTTCGGCGAGCCGTGGGAAGACTCCTTTTTGGAGGATTACTACGCGAACGTGGCCAGTGGAGGCAACGGGTTTAGCAGCCCTCTGCGTTGCGAGGCGTTGGCTTGGGAGGGCTTGCGCGACACGCTGAAAGCCTTCGCTATCGGCCAAGGTCTGCTGATCGGTGCGGTGCAGGCAGACGAAACGCAGTCAGAGGTTTTGAAAGGGTGAGCACCGACGAAGGGCCGCGGCGGTCGCCTGCCCTGGCCCCAATTCGATGTCGTGCGATGCTGGTTTTCACCTGATCCGACTTGTGGAGGTCCACCATGCCGATCGTCGCCCCACTGGAACCGCCCGCCTTCGCGGGTGAAGTCCAACCGCTCACCGCGCTGCTGCTGTACCAGACCGAAGGCCGAGTCCTTGGCACTCTACACCCACTGACCGCGACCCGCCGGGGCCAGGCGGCCATCGGCGCGGGCCACCCCTTCTCGCACCGCGATCTCCAGGCGTTGCTGGCGCTGCTGGCCGGACAGCCGGGCCGACGCCCGGTGGAATGGCTGCCTTCAACTATTCTGGCGCACAGCACCGCGTTTACAGCCTGGTGGCGGCCCGCTCGTGTGGGGTCGATGTGGTTTCTGCTGCACGGCCAACGCTTCGGTTTTCGCGTCCCCTGGCCCTCCCTCGTGTTCGTCGCCCGCGAGCAACGCTTGTGGTGCGCCGCGTTGGCTGAGAATACCCGACCGGAACCGGAGACGATGCTGTACCACGCGCCGTTGATGAACATCGATGCCCACGGCGAGGTGTGCCTGGGCACCGCCGAGGTGCCGCCCGACAGCACGATCCCTTCGCTCGCCGCCTGGGAGGCAGTGGTGTGCGAGACGAACTTTGCCCATGTCAACCACCGTCACACGCTTCAGATCGATGGGGCGACCGACATCAGCACCGAGCAGCACTTCGCGTTCTGGCAAGCCCTGCATGATCAGACCCGGTTTCCGGCCACCGCACGGGTCCCGTTGCGCTGCACCGTGCAAGATTGGCTTCAAGAGATCGGGCGATGACCGAACCCTGCTCGGCTTATGTCACTAGCCCGCTGGATCACCCCCGGTGGGGCCGCGTCGAAACGCTCATTCAGCCGCCGAGCGGCGCGGCGTGGCCGGCGCTGGCAACGGGTCGGTTTCGCTACGTGCTGGCCGCCAACGGCCGGTTCGTCCAGGCCCGCACGCCGTGCATCGAGGCCCGCGTCCTCCTCGCGCCTTTGCCGGCAGGGCCACGCTCATTGAGGCCCGGCGGCGGGTGATTGGGCGGTGGCTGCTGGAAAGGCCGGTGCTTGGGTCCCGGTGGGACGGGCTGGAGTTTCTGTCCATTCGTGCCGCCCGCCCCACGAACCGACTTTTGCGCGTGGGCGGTTGCGACGAGTCCAACCTCGACGGCGGTGACCCCAGGAGCCGCGTGCGCCAAGAACAACACCTGGCGGAGCGAGCGGCAGGAAGATGACAGGAGGTCGGTTACGGCATACTCTCTTCACCCGCGCCCGGCCCCTCCATCGATGGAACCGAACCGGCTCACATTCCTACCACCGCCCCTCGGATGAATTTTCCTAGCGGGCCTGTCAAAGGTAGCCCATGCAGAACAGAGGAGTGCTTCGATGTCCAGCGAACAGGAAACTCGTCGAAATCTCAAAGCCGTTGAAAACGCCGTCGCCCAGCAGCGGCTTGAAGGGCTGGCCGTGCCGCCCGAGGTGATTGAAGACCTGCAGCGGGCCGCTCGTGGAGAAATCGCCATCGAGGACGGCATCAAAATGACCTACCAAAGATTCGCGTATGGCGAAATACGAGGGCGGTGACCGCTACCTTGATCCCCAAACCGGCGTTCTCCGCAACCGGCTCGGCATCGCGGACGAGCGGCGACTCGAAGCCGCTGAAGCGTCCCTGGTCGCCTGGCGAAGTTATGAATTGAGCCAGAAGCCGCAAGCCGGGGATTTTGATTTGGCCCACCTTCAGGCCATTCACCGCCCTCTGTTTGGCGATGTGTACGACTGGGCAGGCGAAATCCGCACCATCGACCTTTCCAAGGGAAACACCTATTTTACCCATCACGCGCCCATCGTCAGCGCGGCGCGTCTGATTTTCGAGAACCTGAAAAAAGAGCGGTATTTCCGAGGACTGAACGCCGACGCATTCAGCGAACGCGCCGCCTACGACTGGGGCGAGATCAACGCTCTGCACCCATTCCGGGAGGGAAACGGACGGGCGCAACGCGAGTTCATCCATCATTTGCAGGACTTTCGCTTGGAGTTTCATAAACTCGATTATCTGATATAATAATCGAATGGAAATCACTAAGCAACGTTATGTTGAGTACGTAATTAGTACTCTGATTAATTATACTTGCACTAATCTTGCCAATCATTTAGATGGCATCAGTCATGATGCGATTAATGATTATTTACGGCGTGAAAGACATACAGCTCATACGGTATGGGAATTGGCTGAACCGTTGATCAATAACAGCAACGAAGCCTATTTGATTTTAGATGACAGTGTTCAGGATAAAAGCTATTCTCAGAAAATTGAAATGGTGAACCGTCAGTATAGTGGAAATGCCCATGGCCTAATCAAAGGGATCGGGATTGTCAACTTGGTTCATGCTGATCAAAGCGATTAC
>Ga0116153_10001083_pt1 | contig 27891 bp, 26 predicted proteins | sample AD_UKC028_MetaG_FD_89896 | JGI IMG/M metagenome (GOLD analysis project Ga0116153, IMG submission 89896) | Active sludge microbial communities of municipal wastewater-treating anaerobic digesters from USA - AD_UKC028_MetaG | ecosystem: Engineered > Bioreactor > Anaerobic > Digestate | place: USA...
CATTTCCGCCACCAAAACCAGAAACCGCCGCCGTTCCGCATCGGTTCGGTAAATCGCCTCGCACCGGTTTCCCCGGCTCGTGACATAATACTACCGACCGGCCACCCGGATTCTTAACGGTCTTGCCATCCACCGACCTCGCCCTTGTTGACCTATCTGTCAATAATATGGTTTTGACCCCATTGCTATGCCCCATTGCTATGGGCTTGGGGCGAGGATCACCCGGAAGCCCAAGCTGTAGACCTGAATGTCAGGGGAGACGAAGAAGCGGTATGCGGACCGGCAGCGCTTCGCATCGAGGTACCAGCCGCCCCCGCGAATCATGCGGAGCGAGCCCGTGGGCGATCCCTTAGGATCGGTGACCTGCCCCCCCGGGTAAACACCATACCAATCCTGGCACCACTCCCAGACATTTCCATGCATATCATGCAATCCCCAGGGATTAGCCAGCTTAGTGCCCACGGGATGGGTCTTGCTCTCACTGTTCGTTAAGTACCAGGCATAAAGGTTAAGCTGACTTTCCTCCTCGCCGTGACTGAAGCGGGATATCGTTCCAGCCCGGCAGGCATATTCCCATTCGGCCTCGGTCGGAAGCCGATAGGCATAGCCGGTGGGCAACTGGCCCATCGTTCGTTGGTTTTCTGTCAGCCTCGCACAATACTCCCTTGCGTCCTGCCAACTCACGCACTCTACCGGCAAGGTGTCCCCTTTCCAACTGGACGGATTGACCTTCATCAGCGCTTCATACTCCAGTTGCGTCACTTCACATTTTCCCATCCAGAAGCCTTGGGTTAGCGTCACTACCGTCTGGGGGCGTTCATCCTTAGAGCCGCCTTCTGTCGGGGGACTCCCCATGGTGAACGTGCCCGGTTGGATCCAGACCATACCGGTCATTTCAGGGGGTGGTTGCGTGAGGGCAGTCATCACCGCCCGGTAGTATCTTTGGTTGCTTACGCCAACATCGGTGATCACTTTTGGCTGGCCATCACCCTTGATGTCCGATTGCAGGGCTTGCCAGGTCTTGAGATCCTCCGACCCATCCACCCGATAAACCCAATTGGACTCGGTGGTGAAGGTCAACTGCCGGTGAGTCGCTGTGACCACCAAACTCTGAAGAACCAAGTCCGATTGACGATTCGTTGGATTCGATTCGCTGACACTCTCCTGCCCGGTCGCCACGCCGATCGTATTCGAGCCGCTCACCTCGGGTCGATCATACGCGCGGGTGAGGCCGTGCGGGTTGAACGAGTTATCGAACAATGGCACGGTGCCCAAGGCCGTTTCCATAACCGGTATCTCCAACACCACCAAAGTTAGAACAGTGGTGGTCAGCTGTTTCGTTCTATTCATCATAGAATTGGGTCAATCGTAACGAAGTTGGCGTCCGGTTTCAATTGCGTTCCCAGCGACTTACCCCCCCTGCTGGTGACCATGCGAAGCCCCATGGAAAAGCAATATCCCATCAGTTCAGCAGGCAAAACTGCGAACCATGGGATCGAACTATAACTCACACCGTCATACTCGGTCAGCCACCGATCCATGTCATGAAAACTGTGCCTGCCGTTGGTTCCTTTTCGCGGGTGGTTGGGCTATGTCCACAATCCGCAATCATCCAGCCCTTCCCGGTTCCTGGGAAATCGACTCGATCCAAACCTGGGCTTGATTCTGAACGATATTCACGGTAGGCGATAAGTAAGCCTATGAGCGATCCACTGGCACTATTTGGGGGCAACAAAGTCCGGACAACACCGTTCACTCGCTGGCCCATCTTCGGAGATCCGGAAGAACGGCGACTCCTCCGCGCGCTGCGGAGCGGCAAATGGGGCAAGCTACACGGGGACGAGGTCTCCGAGTTCGAACGCCGATTCGCCGCCCTGCATGGCTGCCGACACGGCATCGGTGTCGTCAACGGCACAGTCTCCCTGCGCATTGCTTTGATGGCAGCCGGCATTCAGGCCGAAGACGAAATCATTGTCCCGCCCTACACGTTTTTGGCCACGGCCACCGCCGTCGTCGAAGCCAACGCCATCCCGGTATTCGCCGATATTGACCTGGAAACCTTCAACATTGATCCTGCGGCGGTCGAAGCCGCCATCACGCCCCGGACGCGCGCCATCATCCCTGTTCACATTGCGGGACAATCCGCGGACATGGACGCGCTGATGACCCTGGCCCGCAAACACAATCTCGTCGTCATCGAAGACGCCGCGCATGCTCACGCTGCGTTTTATAAGAACCGACCCCTCGGCTCAATCGGGCGCCTGGGCTCCTTTTCATTTCAATCGAGCAAGAATCTCACCTCCGGCGAAGGCGGCATCGTGATCACCAACGACGACCAGTTGGCCGACATGTGCCGATCTATTCACAACTGCGGAAGGATTCCCGGCGGTCTATGGTATGAGCATCACGTCATGTCGGCCAATTACCGGCTTGGTGAGTTCCAAGGCGCCGTGCTGAACGCGCAGTTGGACCGGTTGGAGGAGCAGACTCGAATCCGCGATTACAATGGCCGGCACCTCGCGGAAAGGCTGAGTCGAATTCCCGGCGTTTATCCCCAACATCGCCCCGCGGAATGCACTCGGCACAGCTATCATCTGTTCCTGTTCCGACTTGATCCCACCGAGTTTGGGGCGCCGCGCGCTAAAGTCCTGGAAGCCTTGGAGGCGGAAGGCATTCCGGCCTGCGGTGGTTATGCGCTCCCCCTCTATCGCCAGCCCCTGTTTATCAACAAGGCATTTGGCCCCTACCTGCCGAATGCGGCCAAGGACCTGGATTACGCCAAAGTGCGTTGTCCGAATTGCGAAAAGATATGCTACGAGCAGGGCGCATGGCTCGAACAAAACCTGTTTCTGGGCACACAGGCCGATATAGACGACATCGCCCAGGCCTTTCAGAAAGTCTACGAGCACCGCCGCGAACTCTCGCGACACTGACTTTGACCGATCGCGACCGCTGGGATTGAGGCTTGCTCGGATCCTTAAGTTAGAGGCACACCTGACGTGCGTTAATGGTGCCCAGGTGGGCGACCGCCCAGGTGGGCTTTAAGACTTGGAGCTGTTCGAGCTTGGATGCCCCCGTGGCCACAGCCAACGATTGGGCCTGGATTGAGCGAGCGCATTCGATATCCAAGGGCGTATCCCCCACGATCAGCACCTCATCGGGCCTCAGGGCGCCGCCCAGGACCTTGCGAGCGCGATCGAGAGCGATGCCCGCCAGTTCATTTCGGTTCTCATGGTCGTCCCCAAAGGCTCCGACGGCAAAACTCTCCCACAGGAAGAAATGACGCAGCTTAATCTCCGCTCCCAGGCGAATGTTGCCTGTCAAAAGGCCCAGCAGAGGGGGGGTTTGGAGACTTTGAGAATCATGAATGAAATTCCATACCCCGGGGCAGATGCCGCCTTGCGATTTTGGCAGGAGGTGGTCCAACCAGAAGACATAAGATTCAAAAAAACGCTTGAAATGCGCCGGGCTCGGGTCAATCCCATGCTTCTTGAAGAAATCCCGAACAATGGAGGGATCGGTGCGTCCCGCGAAAACCAGGTTCTCGGTGCCATTCGGAATGTTGAATTCCGTGGCGAAAGCCCGATCGAATGCCTTAACACCAGCGCGCCCGGTATGAACCAGCGTGCCGTCAATATCGAAGAATATCGCCTTGATCACGGCGCTAACCTAGCATGCTCGATCCCAAAGGCAACGGTGAATAAGGAATTGCCTTCAAATCCCTTTTGCCATTTCATGTCTCCGGTAAGTTCATGTCCGCGCTGTTCACAACTGCAGCCAACAATGCCCTGACGCCATGTCTGACGGTGGTGATGCCAGTCTTCAACGAAGCCCCCACCGTCGCCCAGGTCATCCGGACGGTCCTGGAGCAGCCGTCAGTCCGGGAGTTGGTGGTCGTCGACGACGGTTCCTCCGATAACACCTGGGAGATACTTCAAACCGCCGCCTCCGGAGATAAACGGATCCGATTGCTCCGGCATGAGCGGAATCAAGGCAAGGGGGCCTCTCTGCGCGCAGGTTTTGCCCAAGCCACCAGCCCTGTGGTCCTCTCGCAGGATGCCGATCTCGAGTACGATCCGCGTGAATACCCCCTGCTCTTGCAGCCCATCCTTTCCGACAAAGCGGACGTGGTCTACGGATCACGGTTTCTTGGCGCCGGAGCGCATCGGGTGCTGTATTTCTGGCATTCGGTTGGCAACAAGGCTTTGACCTTGTTTTCCAACATGGCGACCAATCTGAACCTGAGCGATATCGAAACCGGCTCCAAGGTGTTTCGTCGAGATGTCCTGCGCCGGCTCCGCCTGCTGGAGGATCGCTTCGGCATCGAACCGGAGATCACGGCCAAAATCAGCCGGCTGAATGTCCGCATTTATGAGGTGCCGATCTCCTACCACGGACGCACCTACGCGGAAGGCAAGAAAATTGGATGGCGGGATGGTGTTTACGCCCTCTGGTGCATTGTGAAATACAACTGGCTCTCCCCCCAGTCAGCAAACCAACCCCATGACTCCCGAGAGTGATCAGACGGCCCTCGAGGGTTCCCCCGAATCCAACGGCTTGCCCTTCGAGTGGGAGGCATTGCAGGAAGCTAAAAATTACCGCATAGCCCTCTTGAGCGAATTCCGGCCCTGGTTGAGAGGCCTGACCCTTGAAATCGGGGCCGGGATCGGGCAATTCACCGAAACCCTCTCGTCACTTCTGCCCCCCGAGACGATCATCGCCCTTGAACCCACTCCCCGTTTCTGCGTTTGTCTCCGTCAAAGACTGAGCCGCGCCCGGATCGTCTGCGGCACATCAGCCTGTTTGGGAGCCGCCTGCACCCCCAACGCCATAGTGAGTGTTAACGTTTTGGAGCACATCGACGACGACCTTGCCGAACTGAAGCGTTACCGACAACTCCTCCAACCGCGCTCGGGGCGGCTCTGCCTTTTTGTGCCGGCCAGGCCGGAGCTCTTCTCGTCACTCGATCGGGCCTTTGGCCACTATCGACGATATACCCGGCCGGAACTGCGCCAGAAACTCCAAGCATCCGGTTTCCACCTGGAAAGGCTGCACTATTTCAACTTGCTCGGCTATTTGGCCTGGTGGGGCAGTTTTCGATTCCTGGGACGGCGCCGATTTGATCCGATTCTGGTGCGGTTCTTCGATCGTTTCCTTTTTCCGGCTGTCCACGCGCTCGAATCGCGCGTTTGCAGACCGCCGCTCGGACAAAGCCTCCTCGCCGTTGCCACAGCCTGATGCCTGCGTGCCACTCGGAAAACCGGCCGTCCCGTTTTGAAGATCCGGGGTGGATCTTCATCGAACACGACCGTTCCACGCCTCTTCGCGGTTCGATGATCAGGCGATTCGGAAAAATCGCGATGCCGCCCAATTGGCGGCGGCGCCGAACAACATCAGAACGCCAATTTCCTCTTTGGCCTCCGCCAATCCGCCACCGTAACTGATCACCTGATGCAACGCATCCATGGCCCAGCCTGTCGGGACGACATGGGCCAGCGTCTGGAACAGTTCGGGGGCAATCTCCACCGGCCACCAGCAGCCCCCAAGGGCCGCCATGGACAGGCTGATCAACACGCCTGTGCCAATCACCTTTTCCTCCGCGGTAATCAGCGAACCCGCCAAAAGCCCGAGCGAGGCTGCCACCCAGGCAAACACCCCCAAGGTCAGGGCAACCGCCGGAAAACTGGCGCCCAAATTCACCCCGAACACGAATCGCCCTACCACCAGAAAAAACACAATTTGAACCAGGCCCAACAACAGCAGTCCATAGAGTTTACCCAAAAGCAGTTCCCCGCGTCGGATGGGAAAAATCACCAGGCGCCTCAGCACTCCCGAGCGCCGTTCCCAGGCCAGGGTCGCTCCTCCAAAAATGGTGAGGTTCATCATCAGGTAAGAAACCAGGTTGCCCGGCAGAGAGAGGCTGAACCCGGCAGGAACCGGCTTGCGACCCGCAAAACTGGATTTCAGTTTCACCGCGGGTTCCCGTTTGGCCAGCTCCCGCAATCCCGCTTCCTCGGGAGTTTGTCCTCCCGAAACAGCCGCCCATTCAACGAGATGCGCATTCAGGGCCAGCACCGCGCGCCACAAGCGCAGTTCCACCAAGGCCGCGGCCTCCTCCCCGGATCCCTTCACCGCCAAAAAATCCACGCTCACTTTCTGTTTGCTCAAAAGCCGTTCCGTGAAGTCCGCGGGAATCTCGAGGCCGCGCGCGGTTTTTTCCTGGTTGGTTTCCGTCACCCACCGCAGCCCTTGAGCCCCCAGTTCCTCGAGAAAAACCGATCCCAGGAAACCCCGGTCTCTGTTCTCGATCAGCACTGTGGGTTGCGGGATCGACGGTCCCCCCGGGCCGCGAAAGGCAAACCCCATGAAATACACAAACACCATCGGCACCACGAATAGCCAGATGTAGGATGTTTTTTCCCGCAGAAACATCCGAAGATCATTGTGACCGATGAGCATGATGGCCTTCATTCGCGCTCCCCCAGCCTGAGCCGCCTCTGAAACAGCCAGGTGGCCGACACCAATAAAACACCGCCGATCAATGACAACCGCAACGCCAGATGCGCCCAGCTCGCGTCCCCCTCGCCAAACTGCGTGGCGCGGACGGCTTCGACCAGCCAGTTCGTCGGGAGCCAGGGCGTGATGTGGTCTCGCAGAAATCCCGGCAATTGCTCCCGCGGAAACATGCAGCCCCCCGCCAATCCCATGGCCATCGCCACGATGTTGTTCAAGACATCCGCCCGCTTTTCCTTCCCCGCCCATCCCGCCATGAAAGCCATAAAGCCCGCCGCAAAAAAGGAATACGTCAGCAGCAAAATGCCCACCGCCAGTGGCTGTTTCCAGTGAATTCGAAAAACCAGGGCGCCCCCGCCAAAAAAGATCATCCCCGTCAGCAGCAACATGACCAGCGCAAACACCACTTTCGCCGTGACCAACGGCAGCAAACCCTCGCGGACAGTCTGGAATCTTTCCAACGTTCGAAAACGCCGCTCGCGATAGAGATCGCGCACGGCGTTGTCCGCCTGAAACAGAAGAAACAGGGCCGCCATGCCCGGCAGAATAAAGGCAAATGCATTCCACGTTTTTCCTTCGGTTCTTGCCGCCTCCGCGCGCTCCACTTTTTCCAGCCCAACGAGGGGTGGATAGAGATAAGGCCGCGCGGACTCCAATCGCTGACCCGTCCGCTGGATCAGGCTGGCCATGCTGCTGAAGTCAGGGCCTTCAGGACGATCGAACACCTGTTGCCAAGATTCGTAGTCAGGCCTCACCAAACGCGCCAGGATGTCCAAACCGGTTGTCAATACCCCCAACAACTCCTCGACGATCGCCGGATGAAAAGACTGAGCCGGATTCTTGATCAATTCCAGAACCACAGAGCGCTCTCCCGACAGAAAATCGCGGGTAAAACCGGAGGGAATGATAATGGCTGCGCTGAGGCGATTCTCCAAAATCTGAACCAAGGCCTCGTTGCGCGTGGCAAAAACGGGCTCGAAGCGATCGCTCAATTCGCGCTGGTTGAGTGTTCCCCGCAAAAAACCGGTCAAAGCCGAGTCATCTTCGTCCACCACGGCCACCTTGATGCGTCCCAAGGCGCTGGTCTTATCGGAGCCGCCAAACGCCAACCCGATCAATGCCGTAATGAGCACCGGCACTCCAATGTGGATCAACCACGGAACAGGATTTCTCCAGGCCCGCCGCAGGTCCTTGACCAACATCAGGACAAGTATGTTCATTCCCGCAACTCGCGCCCCGTCAGCTGCAAAAAGACATCATTCAAACTGGGCCGCTTCCAGGTCACGTTTCCCACTCGAACCGGCAGGGCCAACAGTTGTTTGAGGCATTCGGCTGGATCCGATCCTCCCACCGCCGAGACCACCAGTTGCTGGTCGAGCTTCTGCAAAACCCGGAACCGATCCTTGAACCCCGGCCAGTCCTCCGGCTGGCTCGTCTTGCAGTCCGCCTCCACGACAAACACCTGATCCCCCCCCAACAGCCGTTGGAGATCCGTCAGCGTTCCCTCGGCCAGAATCTGGCCGTGATCGATGATGCCGATTCTTTGACAAAAAAATTCGGCTTCCTCGAGATAGTGCGTGGTATAAAGAATCGCCGTCCCGCCAGCCGCTAGTTTTCGAATAAATTCCAAAATGTTCCGCCTGGCCTGGGGATCGATGCCCACCGTCGGTTCATCCAGCAGCAACAGCTCGGGTCTGTGCATCAAGGCGCAGCCCAGATTGATCCGTCGTTTCATGCCGCCGGAATATTGCTTGATCACATCCTTCTCCCGATCCGCCAGCGATAGCGTCTCCAGGAGCTCCCCGGCCCGATCCCGAGCCTCGGCCCTGCCCAATCCCGCCAGCCGCCCCCAAAACTCCAGGTTCTCCCGTCCGGTAAGATCGTCGTAGAGCGCAATCTCCTGAGGCACCACCCCCATCAGCTTCCGTGACGCCTGCGGATCACTCCAAAAATCGCGTCCTTTGAGCCGAACCTTCCCGGCATCCGGCTGAAGCAGCCCGCACACCATCGAAATCGTTGTGGTCTTGCCCGCCCCATTGGGTCCCAACAAACCGTAGATCTCCCCCGCCGCCACCTCAAACCCCACCTCGCGCACGGCTTGGACCTCTCCAAAACGCTTCGATAATCGTTCGGTTTTTAACACGCTCATACTCACCCCGATCTGCCTCGGAAGTCACAAAATCCTTCGTCACATCCAACCGCGCCTCCGGCGGCCCGGGCAGCGCCAAAACTCCGGCAAACCATTCCAACATCAGACTGATGGCCTCCGCAGAAGCCCGTGACTCGTCGGCGTTATGTCAATCCTACGGCTCGACCGTCCGCCAAGACTTCGATCCGCGCCGCCGCAGGCACCTTGGGCAAACCCGGCATCGTGACGATGTTGCCGCAGATCGCCACCACAAAACCCGCCCCCGCCGACACCCTCAGCTCGTTGACCGTTAACCGGAAGCCTCGTGGACGCCCCCGCAAACTGGGATCGTCAGACAACGACAGTGGTGTTTTGGCCACACAAACCGGAAGCTGCCCAAACCCATGCCGATCCAACAACTCCAGATCGGTCTCAGCGGTCCGGTCAAAATCCACACCGTCCGCTCCGTAAACCTTGGATGCCAGTCGCTCGATCTTCTTGTCCAAGGGAAGATTCAATGGATACAGAAACCGCAAGGCCCGTTGTTTGCGTTTCCCGAGACAACGCAAGACGGCCTCCCCCAATCCGATCGCCCCTTGGCCGCCCTCTCGGTAATGGTCCGCCACCACCGCTTCCACATCCAGGCCCTCACAAAACTTCACGATCTTATCGAGATCTTCCGAACGATCGTCCTGGAAATGATTGAGCGCGACCACGGGTTCCAAGCCAAACAGCCGCACGTTCTCAATATGCTTGGCCAGGTTGCCCAGCCCTCCTTGTTTGCCAAAGCCGCCATGATAAGCCACCGCCTTTGCCGTCGCCACAATCACCACCGCGCCGGGATTCAACCCCGCCAGCCGGCATTTAATGTGGAAAAACTTCTCCGCCCCCAAATCGGTCGCGAACCCGGCCTCGGTCACCACGTAATCCGCCAATTTCAAGGCCAGACGCGTGGCAACCGCCGTGTTGGTCCCCTGGGCAATGTTCGCAAAGGGACCGCCATGCACCAGCGCCGGCGTGCCTTCCAGGGTCTGCACCAAATTGGGGTGAATGGCATCCCGCAACAACACCTGCATCGCCCCTACCGCCTTGATTTCCGCGGCGCGAACCGGCTCCCCCTTGTATTTAAAGGCTACAACCATCCGGTTCAGCCGCTCGCCCAAATCCGCATAGTCCCGCGCCAAACATAAAATGGCCATTACCTCCGAGGCCGGTGTAATATTGAATCCATCCCGCCTCGGCACCCCGTGTTTGACTCCGCCCAGGCCAATGATGATATCGCGCAAGGCCCGGTCGTTGAGATCAATGACCCGTCGCAACACGATGCGACGAGCATCGATCCCCAGTTCGTTGCCATGCTGAAGATGGTTGTCCACCATCGCCGCCAGTAGATTGTTGGCCTTGGTGACCGCATACATGTCGCCAACAAAATGGAGGTTGATGTCCTCATCGGGCATCACCTTCGATTTGCCCGCCCCCGTGCCCCCGCCTTTAATCCCGAAGTACGGTCCCAAAGAGGGTTCGCGCAGACAGATCATCGTGCGATGCCCCAGCCGCCTCAGGGCATCTCCCAGACCGATCGTGGTTGTCGTTTTTCCCTCTCCCTGAGGAGTCGGCGTCATCGCGGAAACCAGGATCAGCTGTCCATTCTTCCGCTGGGCCCGGGCATTCAATTCGCCGATCGGTATCTTGGCAATGTAATGACCATGCGGCAGGATTTTGTCCGTATCCAAACCCAATTCGCGGGCCACTTCCTGGATGCGGCGGGGTGGACGCACCTCGGCTTCGGCTGGCAATATCATAATAATTCCCTTCTTTGACAGGACTCCTCGGATACAGATCCGTCACCCCGCGTGCCCTTGTCCCGATGCCCTTCTGGGATCGGATGAAGACAGCGAGTGTCCCTCGATCGTTGGAGAACTCTTGGTGGCGGAGTCTAGTTACTACCCGCCAGAAGTCAATCCAGGCCAGAGGTCAATCAGCAATTCTTCCCATGAACCTTATCCCTAATCTTACTCTTGATCCTAATCGTAATATGCACGGAGCGAGTCGATTAGGATTAAGATTGCGATTAAGAGCTGAAGATTGGTTCATGGTCCCAACGCGTGATAAACCGTGTGTCATCCATGCTCCCCATGAACCGCCCGGTTCGGAGGGCCGAGTTACACGAGGTCCGGATGCCGAAATAGGGGGACTCGCGGCGCTCGTCCCTCCGAGGTTGATGGGCGCCATGCGCATCGATGAGGCCGATCGGACCGTGATCCTCGATTAATCAAAGTCCTCGGGCAGATTTGGATTTCGGGCTTGGACGAAAAAGCGCTGAAGCTGTTGGGGTGTGACGCGGGAGAGGGACAGTTCGGGCAGTTCTTCTTCGGCAAAGAATCGGGCCTCGCCGGTCTCACCGGGCCTGGACTTCCCTTCCGCCATGATTTCGCAAAGGAAAAAGAGCTTGTAAACGTGGAAGGGAAACGGGGGTTGATGTCCCTGTTTTTCCCGGTCGTACACCGCGAGAAGCCGGCAAGGAACGACCCCATACCCGGATTCCTCCCTGACCTCGCGGGCCACAGCTTCAGAGGGGGTCTCGTTCACGTCAGCCCAGCCGCCCGGCAAGGTCCAGCGTCCCCCGTCGGACAACTCGCGGACAAGCAACATCTGCCCTTCACGCATCGCCACGCCTCGAACGTCGACCTTCGGAGTCGCATGCCCAAACTCAGCGGCGTTGAACTGCACCACCTGATCGAAGGACAGGCTGCTGTGTCGAGCCAGGATTTCCGCGGCAATTTCCCGGAAACGGGCATACCGTTCCCGGTCATACGGATCTTTCGCATAGTGCAAGCCGGTCTGGCTCAGCGCCTGGATCTCACGCGCCCACTGGAGCCATTTTGCCGCATTCTCCGATAGTGAACTCATAAGCTCGGTCTGGTCAATTTTCCGATGGAAACCGCACAACGATTGCGCCGGCGAGGACGCGCCTTAACGGGGCGCCTCATCCGAATGTCGAGGAGATGCCAGGTCCGGGGTGTGACTTCACGAGAGTTTCCATCCGCGACGGTATCGATGCCGGATCAACTCGCGCAGGGCGGCGGAATCCTGGACGCACTGCCGGTTGCCCTTAAACTCGAGTTTCTTGCCTAAACGATAAGCGACATTACCCAGCAGGGCTGTCTCCGTCAGCGGTCCGGAGTAATCGAAGTGACACGTCGTTCGGCCGCCGGTTTTGATGGCCTGGATCCATTCCTGGTGGTGGCCAATCGATTCGGCGATGGTCGGAGCGGGCGGCGTGAAGTCTTTGAAATCCTTCTCGGGCAGCAGAACCCGGGCTCGGTAATCTGCAAGGAGCTGGCCTTTAGTCCCCGTGAACAAAACCCCGCTGCCAAAACGGCTGGGCATGTCCTCGTTAATCAGTCCGGGCAGCATGGGAGGTTTGCGGCCGCCATGATACCATGTCAGAGTCACGGGCGGTTTTTCGCCTCGGGCAGGGAACGTGTAACGCACAATCAACCAGGGCGGAGTCGAATCCAAATGCACAGGCGGGCCGTCCACCACCTCGACGGTCAGAGGGTATCGAAGATCCAGCGCCCAAAACGGCAGATCCATGAAGTGACATCCGAAGTCCGCCAGGGATCCTCCGCCGAAGGCCCACCAGTTCCGCCACTTGGCAGGCACCCATTCCGGACTGTATGGCCGGTATTCGACCGGACCCAGCCAGAGATCGTAATTCAGTGACGCAGGCACGGGAGGATACGATTTGGGCAGATCCATGCCGCCATATACCGCCGCCACCCACACATGCACCTCCGAAACCGGCCCGATACTGCCCGATTGGATGAGCTCGACAACTCGCCGATAGTTGCTCCCCGCATGGATCTGGGTCCCCAGCTGGGTTGCCAGACGGCTTCGGCGCGCCGCATCCATGATCGCGCGACACTCACTCACCGTGCGAGTCAATGGTTTTTCGCAATAAACATGCCGTCCGGACTTGAGAGCGGCCATCGACGCCACCGCATGCGTGTGGTCCGGAGTACTCACCACCACCGCGTCAATATCCTTCTGATCTATGAGCCGGCGAAAATCCTGGTAGGTTTTGGCGCCCGGAAAATTTTTGGCCGCAGCCGCAAGCTGATTTGAATCCACATCGCAAAGCGCAACGATGTTCTCGCCAGCCACGCCGCGTAGGTTGTCTCCGCCCCGGTTGGCGACCCCGATGATCCCAAGGTTAAGTTTATCTTTGGCAAGAGCCTTGGCCCATCCCAGGGCTGGACCGGCAGTCCATATTCCCACCGTTCCCAAGGCCGTTGTCCGTAAAAAACTGCGCCGTGTAAAAGATGCGTTAGCGTTCATCCATCCAGAAATAACAGATAACACTGTCAAATGACAACTCACGAAACCACCCCCTGAACCGCAAATCAAACGACTTAACCGCCAATCCACGCGAATCATGGCGACCCAATTACGAAGGTCTCAAAGTGTGTGCGATTCCGCCGACAGGATCCCTCCGATAAAATTTGCGTTCATTGGCGTTCATTCGCGGTTCGTTCTTTTTCGGAGCAGAATTATCGGGCTCGCCGGCCCGGGCGTTTTGTGTAAACTTCGAATTCCCTATGGATTCAATCTGCTCGGAACGTGTGTTTGGTCGAAGACCAGCGTTGTTCGTCATCCTTCTGCTGTTCGCGGGATGCCAGTTGACGTGTTCGTTTGCGGCTCCAGCAAAAGACGATCGATCCGGCGTTTACGCCCCATGGCCCCAAGGACCGCCAACGGATGCCGGTTTTTTTCCTCTAGCTGTTTGGCTCCAATCCCCGGCCAACGCCGAAAAATATCGCCAGGCCGGAATCAATACCTTCGTGGGCCTTTGGAGAGGGCCAACCGAGGACCAATTGAAGACTCTGGAAAAGGCGGGAATGCGCCTGATCTGCTCACAAAACGCGGTCGGGCTCAAGCACCTCACGAACTCAACGATCATCGGATGGATGCACGGCGATGAACCTGACAACGCGCAAGCCCTCGAGAAAGGATCCGGCTATGGTCCGCCCATCGCCCCGGAGAAGATTGTCGCCGACTACCATCGCCTTCAGTCCGCGGATCAAAGCCGGCCGGTGTTGCTCAACCTCGGACAAGGCGTGGCCTGGGACCGATGGCATGGACGTGGCGTGCGCACCAACCATCCGGAGGATTATCCGGAATACATGCGGGGGGGCGACATCATTTCCTTTGATATATACCCGGCCAACCATGATCACTCGGATGTTGCCGGACAATTGTGGTATGTGGCCCGAGGCGTCGAACGACTCATGCAATGGGGTGCGGGCAAAAAGGTGGTATGGAACTGCATCGAGTGCACCACTATTCACAATGCCCGGCTGAAACCCACGCCGCACCAGGTGCGAGCCGAGGTGTGGATGTCCCTCATCCATGGTTCCCGGGGCTTGATCTATTTTGTCCACCAATTTGCCCCGACCTTCCGCGAGGCCGCTTTGCTGGACGATCCCGAAATGCTGTCGGCCGTCGCCGCCTTGAACCGTCAAATCACTCAGCTCGCTCCTGTGTTAAACCAGACCGGCCCCGGCGAATCCATTCAGGTGACGACAGACAACGCCGAAGTCCCTGTGGCGGCCCTGGCGCGGCGGCATCAGGGCAGCCTTTATCTATTCGCGGTGAGCATGCGGAACGGTTCGGCCAAAGCCACCTTCAAAATCCCCTCCATCACCGGCGATCGGCCGGTCTTGGTGATCGGCGAAGATCGCAGCCTGACTTTGCACGAAGGAACATTCAACGATGCCTTTGCCCCGTGGTTAGTCCATCTTTATCGGATTGGCCTCCCATCGGAAGGATCCGCCCCTTAATTCGAGGTTGCCATGCGCGCCTCAGGAGCCCAGGTCAAACAAACAGCGGAATCACGGGCTGGATTGCATGATCATCTCTCCGGATGCTTCCAGGAACGCTGCCGTCGTTACCGGAAAGCCCTCAAGCATTGCCGCAAGACTTTCGTTCCGGAGTCGGTCCACCAATTACGGGTGGAGTCCCGGCGGTTGCTGGCTTTTCTCAGCCTGCTGAGGATTCTCATCAACGACGCGTCCCTGTCCATTCTGGAACGGACACTGAAGAGGTTATTTAAAAACACGTCGCGGTTGCGCGACACCCAGGTGCACCAGCTTTTCCTTCGATCTCGATGCATCAAACATCTGGACTTGGCTGATTTCGAACAATACCTGTGCCGACGCGAGAAACGGCTTGTGCGCCGGCTTAAGAAAAAAATCAAGGAACAAGACCGGGTGGATTGGGATCAATTGCTGGCGGTCTCGAGGAAATGCCTGCGCAGCTTCCTGGCTGATCCAGACATCGAAGTGCAACACTGGAACGTTGTGCGGCAGGGCGTCGATCGGGCGTTTCTGCGGGTAACCCGTCGTCTGCGCCAAATTCGGGCTAACGAGCCTTTGACCATTCACCGGCTCCGGATTGAGTTTAAGAAATTCCGGTACCTGGTCGAATGCCTCCATCCCCTCCTGCCGGGAATTACCCGACATCACTTAAATCGGATGCATGCCCGCCAAACCGAGATGGGCAAAATCCAGGACCTCGAGGTCTTGTTGCGTTCGGCTAGTAAATTCCTGGAAAAGTCCCACCTCGAGAACCATCCCTTCCCGGACGTATTAAAACGACGTCAGATTCGGAGGATCACCGTTTTCATGAGCACAACAGACCGGCTATCGGACTTCTGGCCTCCAAACCCAGGAAAGAGATGAACCCGCCGCTGGCAGTCTCTGAATACAGACTCCAAAAAGAATCGCGCCACCCGCTTTTTCTTGTAACCTCGCCCTGCTGATTCTCCAGGAAGCACTCAGTATGACTCACAGAACTGCATCGCATTGTTGTCCAAAGTGCGGCACTCCTATCCCCGCCGAGGCTTCGCAAGGACTCTGCCCCAAGTGTGCCCTGGCCGCCGTAGCTGCGGCGACTGAAACGGGCGAGGACGGATGGAAACGCGCCGCGCCACCATCCCTCGAGACCGTTGCCGCCGCCTTTCCCCAGCTCGAGATCCTGGAGTTGATCGGGGTCGGTGGCATGGGCGCCGTCTTCAAGGCCCGCCAATCCCGGCTTGACCGCATGGTCGCTCTAAAACTTTTGGTTCCACCCCTGGCCGCCCCCCCCACTTTCGCCGAGCGCTTCAATCGCGAGGCTCGAGTGCTGGCGCGGCTGAATCATCCGGGCATCGTCAGCGTGTATGACTATGGCGAGGCGGGAGGCTTCTTTTATCTGCTCATGGAATTTGTGGATGGCGTGAATCTTCGTCAGGCGATGCGCACGGGACGGTTCACTCCAATACAGGCCATGGCGTTAGTGCCCAAGATTTGCGAAGCTCTTCAGTTTGCTCACGACGAAGGCATCCTCCACCGCGATATCAAGCCGGAGAACATTCTGCTCGACACGCGCGGTCGCGTGAAAATCGCCGACTTCGGGATTGCCAAGCTTATTGGTGACAAGGCGAAGGACGCCACGCTTACCGGCAGTGGATTGGCTGTGGGCACGCCGCACTACATGGCGCCTGAACAGCTCGAACACCCCCAGGACGTAGACCATCGCGCCGATATTTACTCGCTGGGCGTGGTTTTCTACGAGATGCTCACCGGCGAACTGCCCCTTGGCCGCTTTGCGCCGCCCTCCCAAAAGACGCCTTTGGATCCCCGAGTGGATGAAGTCGTGCTCCGCGCTCTCGAGCGGGAACGCGACCGGCGTCAATCCAATGCCAATGAGGTGAAAGAGCAGGTGGAAACGATCACTCTTACCCCAATCCCAGGAGGCCCCGCAAAGCCTGATTCGGAGAGCCAGCCTGTATCCAATTTCGAGCCGAAGGTCTCCCTGTGCTCCATCAGCACTCCCGAGTACTTGCGCACCTTCCGAGGACGCTTCCTCTATATCTATCAGGCCCGGGGCGAACTCCGGCTCCACCGTGAGGCATTGGCCTTCCAGAGCGGCTGGCAGGCGGTCTCCATTCCATTGACATCGATCCGCCGGCTCTCCCGCGGCGACTATCCAGCCTCGGCCAAACCGGTGCCCTTGGGCTACTTCGGAATCACTTACGAGGAACACGGCAGCTTGCGGACCCTGCTGTTCACCCCAACCCAAGGCGGGCTCGCGCCGCCGTGGGAAGTCAACCCACTCGTTGCCGAGTGGATCTCCGCGGTCCAGGAAGCCGTCCGCCAAGTCACCGGTTGCACGCTCAAAGTCGAGACTTCGAACGCCGCCGAAAACTGGTCTGGAACCGAGTTGGTCAAGACGTTCCTACTTTCGGCGGCCGGTTGCACAGTCGCCTTTTCGATCATCCCGCTGATCACCGCCCGGCGACTCACCAACCGGCCGGAGGAGTTCCTCTGGGGGCCGCTTACGGCGGCTTTGACCCTGGGCATTCTTCTGGCGGCACGCTGGTCGCGTCGGCGGATGGGAATCTTGAGCATGCGCCAAACCAGCCTGCGGGCATGGGAACGAGAATGGCTGAGGATTCCCGCGCCAGCCAGGCAAATCCTGCGGACCGCCTTTGCATTAGCCGCCCTGGTGCTGGTCGTTCTGTTCCTTTCCTTTTCCTACTCGGAGCAGACTCAGCAGAACCGCGTGTTCCTCGAATGGAGCGTCGGCGCCTTCGATCCCTGGCTTCTCCGGTCTTTGCATGATCCGGGCTCGGGCCTCCGCGGAGTCATCGCGTTGAACGTTGCCACGCTCTCCTTCGCGTGTGGCGTGGGATCTCTGCTGTTGGGGGCACTGGCCCTCACCGCCTTCCGCATCGAAGCCATCGGCCGGGGCCTGCCCCCAGGCGCGCAGTCTGAGGAAAATCACCGGATCGGAATCGTTCCAAACCCGCCCGCCTGCCCAGAGCCCGAACACCAGGAGAACCCCCGGGTTCTGGAGAACCGCAGTGTCATCGGTAACTCTGAGCCGTCCGCCCCTTGCTTTTTCTCCACCCCCGAACGGATGCGCGACTGCTTCCCCGGTCCCCAGGCGCACATCTTCCAGTGCAAAGGTGAACTGCGCTTGGGCGGTGGGAAGCTCGTCTTCGTCAGTCCGTGGCAGACACGCGTCGAAATTCCGCTGAAGGATATTCACAATCTGAGCATCGGTCAGTTCCAACTTTGGACAACGCCCTGGGTGATGAAATATGCTCGGGTCAACTTCCTCGCTCTCACCTTCGCTGCCGCGGCGCAACGGCACACCATCCACCTGACGCCAATGCCCTCCACAGTCTCAGCGACGGCTTCCATCAACGCGGAAGTTGCGCTGTGGTTCGAGAGGATCCGAGAGGCAGTCGCGTTTGTCACCGGCAACGCGCCTCCCTCATCTAGCCCAGAGGCGGTTTCGGTCAGTGCTCAATCCGGGTGGAATCGAAGAGCTATGCCGGTGCTGCTGGCGTTTGTGGCGAGTTACGCTCTGCTGATCTGGCGCTCGCTCGGGCTCAACCAGCGCGGCATGGATGCCCTCTCCGCGATGGCAATGATCGCCATGATCCTCCTCGGAATCGGCCTGGGCTGGTACAGTCTGGGCTTCCTGCGAGCCAACGGAGCCCTGAAACGCGGGGACCTCGACGCCGTGACGAGCGACGAACCGCCGCAGACGCCCACCGGATCGGGCGTCCTGCATACGCGGACTTCGGAGGGCGCAGCCGGCGTCTCCTGGAAGGCGGTGGCTAGCGCGGTATGTTCCATTCCCTCCTGGCTGATCGTCATCGGGCTGCTCACCAAGCTTCACGATTCGCTCGGTCCGGACGGTCTGCCGCCGCGCGGTTTCAACATCGGGTTGTACGAATTGCTCGTGCTGGGAACAGGCGGGTGGGTGGGTTTGGGTGCGATGGCGCTGGGGAGTCAAGCCCTGAGCGAGATCCGCGCCAGCACAGGCAGGCTGCGTGGCGCGCGGCTGGCAGTGGCAGGCCTCCTCGGAATCCCCACCGGGCTCGTCCTCAAGTTCCTGCCGCCGATGATGGCCTCGCTGGTGCACGGCTACGGCTGGCAACCTTCGGTGCGACAGGGCGAGATTTTCACTGGCGCCGTGCTGTTGGGAATATTCACGCTTGTCGTCTGGGTGGCATGGGTCCTGTGGCGCTGGGCCAAGGGTGCCCCCATGCGCCCCCGAGCCTCCATGGCATGAACACTCCCCAAAATCCATCCGATACCCTCAGGCTGGCGGCGGACAGCACCTTCGCCGCCACCCGCTGGACGCTCGTGCTTCGCGCGCGGGGTGCGTCAGCGGAATCGCGCGCGGCGCTGAGCGAACTCTGCGAGGCCTATTACGCGCCGGTGCTGGCGTTCCTCCGTCGCGAAGGCCGCAATGAAGAGACGGCGCGGGAATTGACGCAGGAGTTCTTCAGCCAATTGCTGGCCGAACCCCGCCTGGGGGGTGTTGACCCGGGACGCGGGCGGTTTCGCTCCTACCTGCTGGGCGCGGTAAAAAACTTCCTGGCCCAGCAACGCCAACGGGCCAACGCGGCCAAACGCGGAGGAGGCCAATCACCTCTATCGATTGACATCGATACCCATGTCAACACAACAGCCGAGCTGCAAATTCCAGACCCTGCCGCTGCGGTTCCGGACACCTGGTTTGATCGTCAATGGGCAACAACCCTCGTGGATCGCGCGGTGGCCGTCCTAGCTGCCGAGGCCGAGTCGGAGGGGAAGACCCCGCAGTTCGCCGTGCTCAAACCATGGTTGCTTGGGGAAGTGCCAGCGCTCTCCCAAGCCGATGCCGCCCTTCAACTCGGCCTAAGTGAGGGCGCTGTCAAAGTGGCGGTGCATCGGTTGCGGAAACGGTTCCGCGATGTAGTCAAGGCCCAGATCGCCCAGACGGTTGACGAACCGGGCCAGGTCCAAGAGGAATTGCGCTATCTCGTCGAAGTCCTGGCGCAGTCAGCGCCAGTCCCCGGCTGAGCTCGTCTCCGAACCGCAATTACCAAAATACTGTCCTCTACCAACTCATCCATCTGTCCATCCTCATCCCCCTGTTGCCATTGATGACGGCTCCCTTCCAGCAAAAGGCCTGGGTCTCGGGATGGTTCGTGGTGGCGGTGAATGTGGTCATTAACGCGTGTCCGATCATGGTTCAGCGCTACAACCGAGTTCGGCTCCTCCGGCTTGTTTCGGCCGAACTCCGTCAAAGCTGGGGCTTCCAACCCGCAGCCAGTCGGTCGGAAATACTGTCACCGAAATGTAACGTTCCGATGGACCGCGGCGGGTGTTCTTAAGAAAGCAGAGGCGGACCCGAAACGAAAGTTAATATGAACACAGCGAAAAACAACCCAGATCTCGCTGCGGAGGTTGTTCTCAGGAAGCAGAAGTATGTTCAACACCGTCAACGACTTTGGTGGCTGTTTGCCATCCAACTGTCGGCCGGGATGGCGGTCGGACTGGGCGTCTGGTTCTGGCATCCTCCTCCTGACCGAGATCATATCCACTTCGGATTTTCCCTTGGATTGGCGGGAGGCGCTTTCTTTGCCTGTGCCATGCTTGGGCGAGTCTTGTTCCCAAAACCCAACGCCACCTGTCCTCGGTGCGCCTGTGACTGGGAAGCGGAGAGCGACAACAATGGCCAGACGTGGCTCGCCTGGAATGTCTGCCCCGGCTGCGGATTGAAGATTAGTGAGCACGGCGGCAAGCAACCGTAACCAATTCCTGACCATGACAGACTGGTGCGACAAAGTGATTTCGACCCTGGGTTTGGATGGCTGCCGCATGGATCCCCTCTTCGGAGTCGTCGAGAAGGAACTTGGCGGATTGGACGCGCTGCAAGGCTCGTTCGAAGTGCGCATGTCCCTCAACCGGCTGCCAAATGATCGCAGGCTTCTAATGTTCCAATTCGGCCCGTGGAGCGATGGATGGTTCTGGCCAATACCTTGTTCCTCGGCCAACGCTCAAGTCTTGGATGAGTTCCTGCGTTGCGCCGAGACTTTTATTCCTCCGTCTGACGCGCCGCAGGCAGCAAAGAGAGGAGTCCTGAACAGCCTACGCGCCTGGTCGACAAGATTCCAGCCGGTCGCAGTCAAGGCCCCGTTCGTCCATCGTCACGCAAATGTCCGGATCGAACTCCGATTGTTGTCCAAAAAAGGGAGCGGACATGTCCTGCAATTCCTCGGTCGAGCTTACGGTGGCCACTGCGATCACGCTTGGCGCTGGTCGGGCGCCGTTGCCTCGATCTGGCAGGGAATCCTGGCGCATCTGCGCACCGGCATCAGAGACTGGCCAGCCAAACAGAGTGAAGCCTAACGGGGTGTCAACTCTAATGTGGCAGCATCCTTGCACGGTGCGCTTGATTGTAACATTAATGTCTTTGACTCTCACCGCAAAAGCTGAGGAGAATTGATTAAGTGGATGTTTGCGCGTGGCCGAGAATAACAAAAAGAACGGTTTCCTGGTGGGCGTGGATCTTGGCGGGACAAAAATCCTGGGCGGAGTTTTCAATGCGTCCCTTCGCCTGATGGGCACGCCAAGATCAGCACCAAAGCCGAGCGAGGTCCAAAAGCGGTCGTTGAACGCGTCATTCAGTGCGTCAAGGACACTATCGACGAGGCCGACCTTTCGATCGGGGATCTGCGGGCCATTGGGGTGGGCGCGCCCGGTACGGTGGACGGAACAACAGGCAAGGTCGTCTTTGCGCCAAACCTCGATTGGCACGATCTGCCGCTCCAAAAACAATTGGCGGACGTCTTGGGCGTGCCTGTGTTCGTCGAAAACGATGGCAATGCGGCGATTCTAGGCGCCTATGTGGCCGAGCTAAAATGCAAACCGCGTCACGTGCTCGGAATCTTCGTGGGAACCGGGATTGGCGGCGGGATAATCCTCAACGGCGAACTCTACCATGGGATGAGCTATTCGGCGGGTGAGATTGGCCACATGATTCTGGAAATGGATGGCCCGCGATGCGGTTGCGGTAATCAAGGATGCTTTGAAGCGGTTGCAAGCCGGACGGCAATGTTCCAACAGATTAGGACCGCCATTGTGGAAGGCCGTGCGACCATCCTGACCGAGATGCTGGAGAACCTGGATGACATGCGCAGCGGCGATCTGCGGCGAGCCCTTAAAAAGGGGGATGAACTGGTCGAGTCCGTGGTCAAGAAAACGGCGCGCTATGTTGGGGTGGCCGTTGCCAATTTGGCTAACCTGCTCAATCCGGAGGTCATCGTGCTGGGCGGCGGTGTCATAGAGGCGCTCGCGGATACGATGCTTGGCATCATCAGCGAAACCGCCGTGGACTACGCCATGCCGGGTGTCATGAACGGATGTGAGATCCGGGCATCCTCCCTCGGGGACAACACTGGCATTGTCGGCGCGGCTGTCCTGGCCCAACGGATGATGAGGTAATCAGGCTTCACGCAACCGCGGCCCCAACGCCAACTGATTCACGAGATCTTTTCTTGATCGCCATTTGTTTTGCACATGGCAATGCCATCCTGCGCCCGAGAAATGAAAGGCATTTATGATCTCATGTAATCAACGGCAAATGAAAGCCTACAAGCGGCATCAGGCGTTGTATCAAAAACTCTCGGAATTGCTCGGCGCGCGCGATCGAGGCTTGATCACCCAGGCGGAATACGAGCAGGGCCTCGACGATCTCCGCCTGACGCTGCCGCCGCACTCGCTCCTGATGGAAATCGATCTTCGGGAGGGAGGCACCCGGTTCCTTGTTCGGCGTCCGGGGACTGGCGAAATCCTGGATTTATTTGATTTTCGCCGCTCGTATTGCGCCGATCACTGAAGCCGGCCGATCAAGGATATCCGCGATGGCGGCAATCAACGAACGAATGTCGGCCTCGAATATCCGGCCGATGGTGCCGATGCGGAACAGGTCGATCTGGCTGATCTTGCCCGGATAGATGAGAAATCCGCGTCCCGCGAGACGACGGTAGAAATCCGCGAAATTGAAGGCCGGGTTATCGGGATAATGGAAGCTGGTGATGATGGGGCTCTGGACTTCGGGCCTCAGGTATGAGCGTAATCCGATCGCGCTCATGCCGGCGATGAGGGTCTCGTGGTTGCGTCGATACCGATCACCGCGCCCCCCCACGCCGCCTTCGATCATCAGTTCATGAAGAGCTTGCTCGAAAGCCAACAAGCTGTGCGTGGGCGGTGTATATCGAAACTGGCCGTTCTTTTCGAAACCTTTGAGCTGGGCCAGAAGATCGAGGCTCAAACTGCGCGCCCAACCCTCGCACGCTAGGAGTCCGGAGCGCCGGGCAAAGACAAAACAAAAGCCTGGAACTCCTTCGAGGCATTTATTCGCCGAAGAAACCAAGTAGTCGATGCCACAGGCTTCAAAATCAATGGGGATCCCTCCAAAGCTGCTCATGGCATCGACAATGAAGACGGCATGATGCTTGCGAGCGACAGCGCCGATCTCCTGGATCGGATTCAGGATGCCAGAGGTCGTCTCGCAGTGCACCACGAAGACGTGGGTGATGTCCCGGTCACGGCATAAGAGAGATTCCAGGTCGCCAGGAGAACAAGGAGTGTCCTCGGACGTTCGAAGCGCAATGTGATTGATTTGGGAATGAACCAGCATCTGGACGGCGCGCTCGCCATAAGCGCCATTGGCCAGCACAGCGACCTTGCCCGAAGGCGGCACACAGGTGGCGAACACAGCCTCAATCCCAAAGGTGCCGCTGCCCTGCAAAAGGATGGCCTCCCAGTCGGGTGACACAGACAGTCCTGCCACATCGAGCAACTGTTCTCGGATCCAGCAGACTTTGGCGTTGAACTCGAAGTGCCAGGAACCGGCGTCGTGGAGCATCGCATGTTTCACGCTCAGGCTGGTCGTCAGTGGGCCCGGTGTAAACAGCAGCGGATCATGGGCAACCGGCAGTGGAGCTGGATTCTTCATTTTAAGAATGGGTAATCAAGCTCGGGAGTTCATCCAGAGAATCCATCAAGTGCGTATGGGGATGCGCAGCGAGTTGTTTGCGAGTGTGAGTGCCGTTGGTCACTCCAATCACGAGACCGCATCCCGCCGCCGTGCCTTCCAGCAAGTCCGATGGCGTATCTCCCACCTTGGCCACATGGATTGCCTCCCGGACGGCCGTTCGGCGCATGGCTTCAAAAATGAGGTCCGGATGGGGGCGGCCGCGGGAGACCTCGTCGCTGGCCACGGTCGCGTCCAGCATGCCGGGCCGGTTCCATCCTAAACGTTCGAGAATCGTGTCAACAATCGTTCGGCTGAAGCCCGTATCGAGGGCGATCTTGACCCCGAGTTTCTTCAGCGAAATCAGGCACTCCATCGCGCCAGGCATGGCCACGACACGCGGATCAGCCTGATAAAAGCCGATCATGCGAGCGACGAAATCATCGTGCATACGATCCACAGCCCCGGAGAGCGCCGGGCCGGTAGGCAGTTTGTCGGCCAAGAGACGGGTTATGGCCACGGGTTTGGGCAGCCCCATCACGGCATTGATCTCATCGCGGGACACCTCCACGCCGCCCGCGAGAAGCGCCTCACACAAGCATCGGTTCACCGCATCATCGTCACGCACGGTTGTTCCGGCCATGTCGAATACCACAAGCTTAGTGTTCATAAATTGGGTTGGGGAGCCGCCATTTGCAGATTGGAGCCTGCCCGGGTTTCCTTGGGATACAGGGCCAAAGAGAGAAAGGCGGAGAGGAGGGCCAAACCGGCCAGGCACGTGAATCCGAGGGAATAACCGCCGATATCGAGCAACCGGCCAAATTGCTGTCCAGCCAGAATACTCGCCAGGTATCCAAATCCGTCCACCATGCCCGCCACGCTGGCCACATAGGCCGACCCCTTGACCTCAACGGCTAAGATTCCAGCCAATAAACTGAAAGGACCGTAGGCAAGAAATCCAATGAGTCCCAAGAGCGCGGCGCCCGCGTAAAGATTCCACCGAGTCAGGGAAGGGAGCAGAAACACGGCGACAGCAAGACCTGCGAGAATCGCAACGAGCAGTCGCGTCCGGCTTTCACAACTCAGCCGGCCGAAGGCCCATCCCAGCAAGAGGATGCCCAAAGCGCCCAGCGCATCAAACGGCGTCGAAAGAAATGCGGCGATGCGCAGCGACATCGCCGGCCCGCCAAGGGTCGCAAAGAAGTCTACGGCCCAGGTGCCAAAGGTTTCGCGCAGGAGTGTCAATGTGAAGCTCAAAGCGCACAGCACCCAGAACTGTCTCAGGCTGCCGAGTTCAAGCAGTCGCGTCCAGTTGATCGAACCAGGATTCCCTTTCGGATCCGATGCGAATGCAGATTTGGAACGGGGTAGAATCGACGCGCATGCTCCGAGAATTGGGATCAGAACAAGGGCCGGACCGCCCATGACGAAGCGCCAGTTATCACCGCTCACCCCGGCTATCCAACCTCTCAACAGGGTCGCGAAAAAGCCGCCAAAGACAAAACTCAGCGACAACACGGCCATCGCAAATGGCAGAGACGAGCGGTCGAACCACTCCGGTGTTTGCTTCACCATGCCACCCCAAGCCGCCGCTCCCGCGAATCGATTGAGGCTATACATTACCGTCAGGCCAAGGAGCGATGACATGCACGCGCCCCCCAGGCCAAACAAAGCCACTAAGCCGAGGGAAACCACAAAGCTAATGCGGCCGCCAAACCGATCGATCACAGGTCCGAAGGCAAACTTGCCGGCCATGTAAGCCAACGTGCTGGCGCTTGCCACCCAGCCGATCTCAGATTTGCTCAGTCCGAATTCCTCGCGAATCAAGGGATTGGCAACGGCAAAATTCTTGCGACAAAGGTAGACGCCCATATACCCGACCACCAGGGTTCCCAAAAACAACCAGGATTGTTGCGTCGAGCTTCTTGGAGTGGATTCACTCATGGGTGAATGCCCATGCGATTGAGGCGCCGACTCGGTTTTGCTGCCATGCGCGCAGATTACCCGCTTCCTGCCGGGGCCGCACGTTACGTTGCTGGAACTTCCGGGTGACGATTCTATGAAGCTGATACGGTTTCCAGAGTTATTCATCCGGGGGCCAGGAGAGGCCCGAACAACTCCCCGCAGGCCACGGTGAATAACTCTGTGGTGAATCGCTCTCCTCCTGTCGAAATTGTTCCGTTGTTTTCGCTCGGGCAGACAACAACCTGTCGTGGAATAAACGATCAAGATTCGCGACGGTTTTACTCCCCTAAAGCCTCAGAAAGAAACCGGTCCAATTGCCCTGCTAAATACAGCGGCAGGGAAAGCAATTGAGGATCCTCGAAGGCGGGGGGCGGCGCACAATAACTGCTGCCCTAATAACTGCTCGGCCACCTGTTGCGCACCCCGCAAAACCAAAGGCTTACGATCCGGGCGACGGCGCCATTCCGACAAATCCCGTTCTGCCTGTCGTTACATATAGCGTTGGATTTTAGCATGTTTTTATTCCAAAGACAATTATATTTAAGCTCTATTGCGAGAATCGAATTTCGCCAGGTCCACTGCGCGTTGACTCCTGGCGATTATGCGTCTATTGTGCATTTACTATGAATAATATTCGAAATTATGTCTACCACTCTCGGGCGCTGGAACTTGCCTGTCGTCAGGCAGCCGACCAGTTCCCAGTCCTCCTTCTCACCGGCCCGCGCCAAGTCGGCAAGACCAGCCTCCTGGAGCACCTGCGCAACCCGGAACGCTCCTATGTCACCCTGGACGATATGAACCTTCGGGCCTTGGCGAAGAGCGATCCTCCGCTGTTCCTGCAACGCTTTCCTCCCCCGGTCCTGATTGACGAAGTCCAATACGCCCCCGAGCTTTTTCCTGCCATCAAATATCTGGTGGATCGAAATCCCGTCCCTGGCGGCATATGGCTAACCGGTTCCCAATCGTTCCCCCTGATGAAAGGGGTATCGGAGTCGCTTTCGGGGCGGGTGGCCATCTTGAATTTGCTGGGCTTTTCGGCACGGGAGGCCGACCGGCGTCCGGCCGATATGCCGGCTTTTCTCCCCGGAGGCATGGCGGTGGAAAAGCGCGGTTCTTCGGCGGCGCCCACGCGTCTGATTTCCACCTATGAACGGATTTGGCGCGGCAGTTTCCCGGCCTTGGTCACGGGACAGATCTACGATCGCGACCTGTTCTACCGGTCATATGTGCAGACCTACCTTCAACGGGACGTGCGGGATTTGTTGAAGGTCGGCGATCTCAATGCGTTCATGCGGTTCTTGAAGGCGGCGGCGGCGCGAACGGGCCAGTTGCTGAACTACACGGATCTGGCGCGTGACTGCGCCGTGAGTGTGAATACGGCCCGGAACTGGATGGCGGTTCTCGAAGCCAGTCATCAGGTCTACCTCCTGCCGGCTTGGCACACGAATCTGTCGAAACGACTCTATACCACCCCCAAGTTGCACTTCTTGGATACGGGGCTCTGTGCCTATCTAACCGAATGGTCCTCACCGGCCACGCTGGAGGCAGGAGCGATGTCGGGAGCGATCCTGGAATCGTTTGTTGTGGGAGAAGTGCTCAAGTCCTGGTGGCATCTGGGCAAAGATCCATCGCTCTACCATTATCGTGACAAAGACGGGCGTGAGATCGATCTCGTGATTGCCCACGATGGACGCTTATACCCGGTGGAGATCAAGAAGGCCGCGACAGTCCGGGCCGAGGACGCACGAGCCTTCGCATTGTTGACGCATCGAGGCGCCACCGTTGGCAAAGGCGCCGTGCTGAGTCTGAGCCCGAACCATATACCCCTGGATCGAACCGCCGATAATCTGCCGATTGGATGGTTGTGAACGGGATGATGACATTTTGGTTGTGACATCATCCCTCCGCGGATTTTGTCTTGCGAGGGGAAGACCGGCCAGCACGTGCCAGAATGCCACGCAAGTCAGCCAGGTTATTTCTGGCAAGTTCGTAGTCCGGTGGAGCCAAGGCGGCGGCTTGCTCGAGGATTGGCAAGGCTTCCTCGTATCGGCCATTGAGGCGTCATAACTCCATGCCGCCGCCGCTGCCCGGTCTTTCGGAGAGAGCTGGGAATGTTCTCGTCGGATTATCGCCAGTTCACTCTTGCCTTCGACCAACTGGGTGAAGGATTTCCTCAAATACTCGGGCTGGCCAGAGATCGGTTGCATACGAAGGAAAGGCTATCAGCTCCCGACGGCAACAACAACGCTTAGCCCATTCATTCGATGGATGTCAAAGCTTGCGCATATTCTGTTATTGGGCTATGCAGTTGACTCTTGTGGTTTTTGGCCGCTTTTTCGTGCCCTGAGCTCCCTCTCTAGCACCGGCCCGAGGTCTATCGCCTGGCTGATCAAGCGATAGAACAGCAAGCCTCGTGA
>Ga0116153_10001087_pt1 | contig 27874 bp, 26 predicted proteins | sample AD_UKC028_MetaG_FD_89896 | JGI IMG/M metagenome (GOLD analysis project Ga0116153, IMG submission 89896) | Active sludge microbial communities of municipal wastewater-treating anaerobic digesters from USA - AD_UKC028_MetaG | ecosystem: Engineered > Bioreactor > Anaerobic > Digestate | place: USA...
GGCTGGTCAGCCGCATCGATCAGAGCCGGCCCTATTATTTATTGGGCGAGGTGGAGATACCCGATGGCCGGGGGCCAGCAATGACGGGGCGACTCGACAGCGTGGAGACCTACAACCCGGCCTCGTATCGGGGCGGGATTCTCCGGCTGCACTACGCCCGCGCTGCGGAGTTGGGACCGTGGCTCGACCTCGTCGCCGTTCGGGGCGAGGTGGTGGTGCAGTTCTGGCTCAAGCCGGGGGAGACGGCGGTGACCCTGGGGCCGGGGGAGGAGCGGGAGGTGGAACGGATACCGAAGCAGTTGAGGAGGTTTTTGTGACTTCAGCAAGTCAAAAGCCAAAAATTGGCTTTTGGCACCGGCCGAAGCCCCGATTTCTGTTGCAGCTAATGTCGGTTCAAACCCGATGATTGCAGGTTTGGCGCGTTCGATTGCCGGTTCAGTTGCAGATAATTCCGGTTTGTACGCGTTTCAGTTGCAGATAATCCCGGTCGAAAAGTGGCGATGATTGCAGGTTGAAGCGTTTTCGATTGCAGGTCGCTACAGCTAACCCGCCCTACGTGCTACAAGGCTGCCTTTTTACAGGTCGCACAGCAACAATCGCCGCGGAAGGTGCGCGGTGCGCACCCTACAGAGCTTATTTCTGTCTTTTATCTATTTCTATCAACTCGGTTTCCAACTGTTTAATTCTCTCGTCTATTTTGGAGAAGGGTTCATAAGCCCTCTTAAAATTTTCTTCATTTTCCGCATCAACTTTCGACTGCATATATCCGATAACAAGAAACGCGATTAAAATTAACGCAATGGTAAAATCACCAAAAAATAATGCAATAACCGCCAAAACACCCATCAAGATACCAAAAGGAAAAACAGAAATGGGAAATACGAATATATATCCAACGGTGGATAATTGTTCTCTTAAGGGTCGTTGTCCTAATTGAGAAAGCCTCCTTTTCTCGATATCGATAGCCTCTTTGATTTCTATAATTCGCTTTTCATACTCAAGCTGCCTTCTTACTTTTTTTTAGTCTTTTTTCATCTCTATTTGCGGCAACTTTTTTATCCTCTTCTTGTCTTCGATTAATAATCTCCTCTTCTAAAACACGAATGCCATGGGAAGCGCTAAGTTTGTGGATCTTGTAGTATCCTACTTTTGATAGAACTGCTTCCACGGCTTGAGCTACAGAAATCTGGAAAAATTCCCGGTTGTTTGCCACTCTATGACTTTGAAGTGACAAATGAACGGCTCTTTCGCTTGCAGTACAGTCATCTACTTCTACGCTTAACTCAAGAACAAAAGGCGTTGGTACTCCTGTTGTATGAAGTTCCAAAGCTCGCTGATCGGGCGAGGCGGTAGTTTTTCCTATTTTAACAATACCCGGCATAGATGGATTGCTAAAAATATAGATATACTGATTCATATATCAGGTCTTTCACATTCGAAGTTCATTGGCAATGGAGTGCAACCGTTCCAGTGTACTCTCCTTATTTATGAGATTCAACAACTCTGTGCCAACCCGAATTTGCACTTATATGCCAAATTTTACTAAATTGATCAACTCGCTCACCGGATAATTTGGGCGAATTTCTCCATCTGCCATTCTTCGCCGGTAGTGTTCTACGCCACCGTGCGTAAGGTCATGGAAGGCAGGGAGATTTTTGGCGTTTGTGGTAATCCAAGCGCCCCCGGTTTCAGGTTCGTCGCCGATCGCATTTAGAAGTTGTGTTAATTTTGGGCATTTCCCTTCGATGAATTTGTCTATTTCGCGCTCTGACGCATACCTTAACAACCAAAGCCCCCTAACATAAGACTCAAAAAGCGGGCGGGCGAGAGCCCAGGCAGGACCAGGCATGTTGGAATACAAGAGTATTATTATTCCATCGTTTACATCGAGTGATTGTTGAAAAATAGAAAGAGCGAGCGCTTCCCGTCGGAAGACTTTGATTTCAGCCTCGTTTGTTTCGGAGTGTAGCCATTCTCCGAAAGCCTTCGCTTTGTTGAGTTGTAATTGGATATCGTCCATTTTCTTGGTACCCCTAACGTAAGGCTAACCCGGCGCATACTGCGCCTTGCCAGTACCTTTAATAAAATGCCTTAGCTTGACGGCGCAGTATACGCTCGGGTTTAGCCTTTTGTTAGCCGGTTTTTTTGCGCTTCGGTTGCCGCCGCTACTGGCAAATAACCAGACCTAATCTCAATGACCGCTCGAGTCGCTTTGTGAGTTGAACTATTTTTCCTTGCCTTCTTCAGCATTGTTACTTCCGAAAACTAACCAGTTAGCGAATTTGTAACCAAGCCATACGGATAGGCCACCCATAACCAGACCGCCAGAAAAGCCTGATACAGTACTAACATCAACGGTGCCAAAGACGGACAATAAAAGCGATGCTGTGCCGAAGATTCCTATTAAAAGCCCGATAAACCAAGCACCTCCTCGCGCAAGCTCATCCGCCCCATCTCCGCTAGCGCTCCGTGACGGCTTCACAGCCCCCGACAAGCGCAGGACTATCCAGATAACACCCGGACCCCATATAATAACTGCTACAAAATATTCCACTCTTTCTCTCCGAGTACTCGGTATGGTGGTAGGCTAGAGGCATTCGTTTTCCAGCAATTTTGCTATTATTGCTAAAAAACTTATTGTGCATGCGCTTATTCCCCGTAATAATGGGATACCAAAGAAGAATCAAGCTCCTTGATTGTGCTCCGACAAACCGAAAATGCTTCTTCCGCAAATTCTGAGCCTAGAACAATGACGTTCCCATCACGGTGCAAATTAATATGCGAATCAACAAATGAAAGAAGATCAGTTCGATCTTGCTCTTTGTCTAACTCGCGAATAATTCCATTTCCGTGAACAATCGCGTTCCGCAGAAGATATATGCCCTGCAGGTAATCCCAATTCGCTTGGAAAATTCCGATGCCGATATCTGCGTAAAGAAATTGTAGCTGTTCAGTTAAATTTATTTTATTCCGGTAATTATGCTTTTTAAATTCATTGCCAGGATTATGCTTGTCGTGCGCCCAGCGCAAAAAATCCAAGTATTTCTTTTCAAAAACAGACCACACTATCGGCAGAAAAGAACACCATGCTTTGTCGGAAATATGGCGTTCTTCAATCTTCTTTTGAGAGTCATATTCGTAGCGTAATACCGCTAAATCCTCCCGAGGATCTAAGCCTTGCTCGCGACTTATTCTAATAACATCATCGCATTCTTTTTTATACTCTTGTTCCGCTTTATCTCGGAATAATAGTTCCGCTTCGTGTAGCTGTTTTGTTAAGAAGTCAAGATATGCTTCAAGAGCAAGCCATTCAAGGCCGTTTCTCCATCCGGGATAACTCGTTTCTATCCGAAGAAACATCTCTATGGATTTTGGCATGATTGGTTCTCAGCGGTGCGTTCAGAACCTCAACGCAAAAAAAACCTTCTGCCAAGGTTTCTTGCGGTACTTGGCTAACGGGGCGGCGGATAAGCCGCGAAGGGCGGCAAAGCCGCAGGCTTGTCCGGCCGGAATCGGCTTCATCCGCTGGTAGGCACTGCCGCTCGCCCACCAGGGCATCACAACCTCCCCACCACTTTCTCCATCCGCTCCTGGCCGACGTTGGTGTAAATCTGGGTGGTCGCAATGCTCTCGTGGCCGAGCAGCGCCTTGATGTCCACCAGCTCGGCCCCGGCGTTGAGCCGGTGGGTGGCGTCAGTATGGCACAACCGAAGGTCGCCGGAGCGGGCGGTCGATGCCCCTCTCGTTTCCTGCTCTCTTTTACCCCCGCTAATGGGTTCTTACTTGCTTTCATGCCGAAAGCCGCGAAAGTGCCCTTAGTGCCCGCTCGCGCGGGTAAAAAAAGCCCGCCGCTTCCCATCGCCGTGCCAATCGGCCACCCCTTTAGCTCGGTTCAGCATTTCGGCGGCTTGCTGTCAATCCACAGGCTTTCGGCGCCACCAGCCGGGCGAGGGTCGGGGCCAGGAATGCCCCTAGAACCTCGCACCGCTCGCGAAATTCGCGAGATCACGGATGCTTCTCGAATATCCTTCGATAGCCATCTTGGCCTCCAAGCATTGCGAGTAACATCAAATCCCGAATGATTGCGTGGAGAATGTAACGATCGCACTAGTGCGGTGCGAACACCTCCCGAAAAGGCCCCAGATACCGCCGCTCGGCTGACCAATCCGCAATCGCAAAGACAACCTGGGCAAATACTCCACTATGCCCTTCGAGCGCGGATCGGAAGTCGCGGGCGGTCCGCGCTGGATCGTGATGGAAGGCGCCACAGCCCCAAGCCCCGAGGACCAGCGCGGAATAGTCGTAAGCTCGGGCGATCGCTAGCACGCGCTGAATGCGCCGAGCCAGGAGATCGCCGGCGCGCGGCTGCCCGATCGTTGGCGCATAGGGCGCCGCGCAAGTCAGGATGCCGAGCGCCCAAGGCACGTCGAGTGCCGTCCCCGAGTCATCGCGAAACACCGGGACATCGGGTGAGAGGATCGCCCAGTCCGTGGAATCGGACTCTACCCGCGCGGCGTGAGCGGCATACATCGGATCGCCTTCCAGCGTGGCGTAGAGCGCACTCGAGCGGCACAAGACCTCCTCTTGAGCGCGGGCGCCCGTGAGGAATCCACCGCCGGGCCGGACGCCATTGGCGAAGTTCAGCGCCAGAACCCGCTCGCCCGACTTCACCAGCCGCCGCGCGGCGGCCAGCGTGGTTTCGTTGGCGACCTGAACCTGAGTCTGCTGGACTGCGCGGCGCGGCGGCGATGGCAGCGACTCCTCGGGCGGAATGCTGCGCTGGGCGGCACAGGCTCGAGCCACCGCCGCCCGCCAGTCGACCGTTTGGCCACTGGCCGAGGGATAGACGCCCGTCTTGGCCGCGGTCACGGCGCTGCGGTCCAGCTCAGCCGCCCGCTCGCGCGAGATCGCCAACACGGCCTGACAGTGGGCCGCGCGTTCCGGTGAATCGAGACAGGGCAGAAAGATGAGCGTATCCATGATGGTCTCCTCGTTTCAGGTGTTGGCTGACAATATTCAGGCGTCCGCCTTGAACTCGGCGGCGAAGGGGGCCAGGAAGCGTCGCTCTGGCGACCAGTCGGTGACGGCAAAGACCACTTCCTCGAAGGCGCCGGCCTGCTCCCGAAGCGCGGCGTGGAAGATGGCCGCGATGCGCGCGGGGTCATTGCCGTAGGTTCCGCAGCCCCAGGCGCCGAGCACGAGCGTCGTGTAACCCTTGGCGCGGGCGATCGCGAGGATTCGCCGGATGCGCGACTGCAGGAGCTCGGCGGACCGCTCTTGGCCGATCGTCGGCGCATAGGGTGCGGCGCAGGTCAGAATGCTCAGCCGCCAGGGCCGGTCCCACGGCCGTCCGGCATCGTCGCGGAAGACCGGCACATCGGGTGAGAGGATCGCCCAGTCCGTGGAATCGGGCTCTGGCCGCGCGGCGTGGGCGGCGTACATGGGGTCGCCGTCCAGCGTCGCGAACAGGGCACTGGAGCGGCAGAGCACGCTCTCCTGGGCGCGATTCCCTTGCAGGAAGCCGCCGCCGGGCTGGATGCCATTGGCGAAGTTGAGCGCCAAGACCCGTGCGCCGGTCATGGTCAGGCGCCAGGCGGCGTCGAGGGTCATGGCGTTGATCACCCGCACCCGCGTCGTCGCGAAGGCCGGGGGCGGCGCGGTCGGCAGCGCGGCATCGGGCGGCAGACTCCGCTTCGCGGCCTTGGCCGCCGCGACGGCGGCACTCCAATCCACCGGTTGACCCGCCGCGTTGGCATAGTGACCGGCCTTGATGGCCGCCAGCGCCGATTCGCCCAGCTTCTTCGTGGCGGAGCGCGGCATGTTGCGCAACGCCTCGCCCTGCGCGGCCCGCTCGGCACTGTCGAGGACCGGCAGGTACTGCAGGCGCGGTTTCTGATTGCTCCGCAGACGCGCGCCATCCCGTCCCCGGCCACGCAGCAGCGATTCCGAGCGACTGATCTGCTCCTTGATCTCCCGGGGTGACAGCGCCGTGCGGTAGCGCTCGGTCTCAGCCTCGAGCGCCGCGGCCAGGGCCAGCGTCCGCGGATGGTCGCCCGCTTCAGCGCGAATCCGCTGGGCGGCTTTGAGCAGGTGCTCGCGCGCCTGATCGAGCTGGCCATCGCGGTTCAGGAGCACGGCCTCGCGGCGGGCCTGATGGGCCAGATGCTCGGCGAAGCGATGCTCGACCTCCGTGTGACGCGGTTGTGCCTGACGGGTCGCACTGTCGACCCAGGTCCAGTGGATCCGCGCCTCGGCCAGGCGGCGATCCCCATCGTTGACGACGACCTTTAGGGGGCAGTCGGTGTTCTTGGCCCCCGCCGGGAAGCCCACGCGCAGGAGCAGATCCAGTGTTTGCGTCTTGGTCAGGTCGCCCAGATCCAGGCTCAGGGCGTGCTGCGAGGCAGTTCCCGGCCAGGGACCTAGCGCCTCGACCTTCAGATCGGCTTCCCAGGTGAGAGTCAGGCGCGTCCGGGTGCTGACGACGGCGCAAAGCTCGGCGACATGGCGACCAATGACCGAGGGGATCGTCTCGGCGTCCGCGATATCCTGGAAACATCCACCGCCGGCATCGGCCAACTGGGTGAGCAACGACTCAGGGTAGGTATCGCCCACCCCGAAGGTGCTAGTCACCACACCGAGCTCACGCAGTGCGCGCGCGTGCATCGCCAGCGTCGCCTGTGCCGTGATGCCCGTGTCGGGTTGACCCGCACTCAGGACCAGGCCGTGCCGCCGCTGCGTCGCATCGCCCTCGGCGCCCACCAATCCACAGCCGGTGAGCCAGCCTTCACCGAGATTCGTGCCGCCGCCTGGAGCGCGATCCTGCAAGACGGACGCGACCGCTTGACGCATCTCCCCGCCAATCGGGGTCAACGGCAGCCGGGTTTCGGCGGCCGCATTGAACGCCACCAGCGCCACACGGTCGCCAGGCCCCAGGTGCTCCAGCGCGACCCACACGGCGCGCTCTGCCTGGGTCCACTGGGCGGCCCTCATGGCTTCGGAGGCGTCGAGCACCAGGGCGAGATCCAACGGGGTGGGCGTCTTGGCGGCGCCGGGCGCTTGAAGACGGACATGCAAGAGCCGCTGACTGTGTCCTTGTCGGCGGATCAGCGCGCGATCGGTCGCCAGCGCCACGCCGAAGGATTTCGGCTCGGCGGGGTCCGGGGCCTCGCCGCTGTCCTCAGCTCCACCAATCCGGAATGCGCAGAGATGGATCAGGCGCCCATCCTTCACCAAGGCACCACCCGTCAGATGCTTGCCGTCGAAGCGCCAGTCCTCGCCTTCTCCAACGGCGGGAAACCGCTCGAAGGCGGTGGCCGCGATGGTGCCGAGCCAGGCGCTAGCGTCAGCCTCGGTCAGCGTCGGTGTCTCGGGGCTCGCATCGAGCGCGTCCAGCGCATAGCTCTCCACCAAGGTGCCCAGGACCGCGGCCAGGGTGGCCGGGCTGTCGAACAGATCGAGCCCGAGGATGCGCCCGTGGAGGGCGAACAGCGCGCCGCATTGATGCGGCTGTGCCACGAACGCCGCTCGGAAGGCATCGAGCGGCTGGCGATGGGTCTCATAGAGTGCGGCGGCGGCGCTGGTTCCGGAGCTCACGCCCATGCGTTTCGCGCGCCTCTCGATGTCGCGCCAGACCGCGCCTTGATCGCTCTCACGGGAACCGCGCCGGCGCAGCGATACGTTGACATCGGCGGCCTTACGCGCCCGACCGGCGGCGAAATGGGCGCGCCTGGCCCCGGAAAACTCGGCACTGGAGGCGTGCCAGCGTCCGGCTTCGACGCAGGAGACCGGGATGATGATCGTCTGCTGCGCAGGTGCCAGAACCGTGAGGTTGAGGATCCGGTTTTGCTTGGCGCCCACCAGTTCCTCGCCATCGAGGAGCAGCACCGGTCGCAACCCCTCATTGATGAACTTCAACTCCGGGACGTGGCCCGACTCGGACACCTCGGTGACACGGGCGCTGTGGTCGCTCAGGGCCGCGTCGAGGAGCCGATACGTTGGCTCGTCAGGCCCATCGGCCAAGAGCGGATAAAGGGTCAAGTTCCGATACGCGGTCGGTTTCCCAACGACTACTTCAGACAAACGCTTGGCGATGGCGGACATGGGCAACTCCTGCTCCTGGGGGTTGATGGGCTCGCTCTGTTGGGACAGTCGGTCGCGGATCAGCGCTCGGCGCCGAAGATCCGCTTTGCCTGCTCCAGCAATTCGTCGAGTCGGCGCTGATCGGCATGGGCCAGCGGCCGGCGCACATGCAGCTCGAGATCCGGATGCAGCGCGATGCGCTCCCAGGTACTGCGCGCGGGGAAGCGCGGACTGGCAGGCACGGGCTGCAAGACGGGACTTGGCGGCACGGCCACGGGCTCCGAGGCACTCGCCAAGACCTGTCGCACATACTCCGAGGCCGTCGCCGGGGCGCGGCCCTCTGTGCGCGACGGCGCGGTCAGCACGGCGGCGACCCCCGCGTCATCGAGCGCCTCCAATTGGGTGCGGATCGCCGCCAAGGGCAGATGGGCCTCCTGCAGGCGACGGATCAGGCGTAACCGGTCGCGGTGACCTGGGTCGTAGGTCGCCGCCGGGCCGCGCCCCGAGGGAGGCGGCAGCAATCCTTCCGCCAAGTAGTAGCGGATCGTGCGCACGTTGATGCCGGTGTCGCGGCTGAGGGTGTTGATGTCGAGTGCGTCGTTCATGGCTCAATAATACACTATACAGTGTCACTGTCAACTTAGCTGCGAACGCTGTCTAGCTTGACCCCAGAACGGTGTCTTCAGACGTCAGGGATACAACGGATCACCACGCTTGGGGCAAGAGACTCAGAGTGCGTGCCGGTAAGCGTGGTGGATGACGCCGTCGGCAGCGATGGGTGGAGTTAGCGGTTCGACTCGCAGGAAGCTGATTGCACCCTGCCACTGCGCCTTTGGGAGGAGCGGAAATGTCCGCTAAGAGATTCATTCCGGCTGCTGAGTTTGGAACCGGCAACATAGGGATTGGGTTGGCTCAAGGCGGTCGGCCTAATAGAGTCAACTGACCGCTCCTGGGATGGGGCTGACAGTCGGCCAGTCAGTAGCGAGTGACTGCTACGCCGCGTTCGCCGGCGTTACCCTGCCGGAAAACATCTGTTTTCCAATGATATCCTCATCATGTACCGACTGAATCGAAGTTTCTGCTCCGCTGCTACTCAGACCCCCTCATTCAAAGTTTGGGCCGCACCATGGCTCAAAGTCCTATGAGACTTTTGTGTCGTTTGTTTAAATTCACCCAACTCGCCACACTTTACTTGGGTCGACGGGTTCAACCATCGGCGGCTCTTAGCCCCGATCGGCAACATCCCGCCGGCCGAGGCTGAAGAAGTTGATTATCGCCAACTTAACGAGTTCGCCAGAGCAGCGTGACTCCCACCCAACAGCCTCCGAGATTCCCGGAGCGGTTCACACCGGTGAGCGTTTTTATCCGTTTGTGCAAACGGACCCTACATTCAAGAAGCGATTGAACGGGAGCGGAATGTCGGCAAGGTGATTGAGGGACGGGGCGCTTCGCCCCGTGATTGATCCAATGAGTCCGACGAAAATTTCACCATCTCGGAACGGCAGTCGCCAGGCAATCCACCGTCAGCCCGTGATTCGGATAGAGAATTCTTAACTGGTCGGCATAAACCTCTCGGGGCAGCTCACCGTAGTAGGTCTGATAACTCAGGCTCTCAAACTGCGTGCGCTGCTCCGGCGTATTCAACGGGAGTGCGCCGTAACTGTTCCCACAACGGGTTTCCTCCTGGGACAGCCAACTCTGAAATGGCCGGTCGGTCGCGTCATTTAGCGCGCAAGCGCCGAGGACCATGGCTGGCGCCACGAATAACCCTGCCCATCGATGTTGCATCCTGTTCCCCCTTGTCGTTGCCGACGCTTGAATCATCCACGTCATAAAATCGGATCGAACAGCCGCGCGGCCCGCACCGCCCATCGGAACGGCCCACTTCGGTTTCGCAAATCAGCCGCGGAGGTTCGCCGGGCCTGTTGGAAATCTTGCTCCAGCATGGCGGCCACCTGACCGGCGAATATTCGGTCCACCCCCACCGCCATGACTTCGAAATTGAGCCGCAGCGAGCGGTTGTCCAGATTGGCGGTGCCGACCGCCGCGACCTCATCGTCTACCAACACCACCTTCTGGTGCAGAAAGCCATTCTGGTAGCGATAAAGCTGGATGCCGGTTCGATCCGCCGTGTCCAGAAAGGAAAACGAGGCAAGATAGACCAGCTTGTGGTCCGGCTGGGCCGGAAGCAGGATGCGGACATCGACCCCGCGCAAGGCCGCCAGTTGCAGCGCCTCGAACACCGGCGGGTCGGGCACGAAATAGGGGCTGGCGATCCACAACCGTCGCCGGGCGCTGACAATGGCCTGATGGAAAAACATCGAGCAGGTTTCCAGCGCATCGGCCGGGCCGGTGGGGAAAATCAGCGCGATCTGGTCGCCGGTCGCCGTCGGCCGCCATTCCAGGTCGAGCACTTGCCGGGTGGCCCAGTACCAGTCCGCGAGGAACACCCGTTGCAGCGCTTGCACCACCGGTCCCCTCACTCGCAGATGCGTGTCGCGCCAGTGGCCGAGCGGGCCGCGCCCCAGGTATTCGTCCCCCACGTTCAGGCCGCCGACGAACGCCACCCGGCCATCCAACACCACGATCTTGCGGTGATTGCGGAAATTCAGTTGGAAACGGTTGCGCCGACCGCGCGTGGTGTGGAACGCCGACACGGCGATACCGGCGGCGCGCAGGGTTTCGATATAGGTTTTCGGCAGCGCGTGGCTACCGATCTCATCGTACAAGACCCGGATCGATACGCCGACCGCTGCCTTACGCAGCAACCGGGCGTGCAGTTCGCGGCCCAGGTCGTCGTCCTTGATGATAAAAAACTGGATCAGGATGTAACGCTCGGCCGCTTCGAGCGCGGTGAAAATAGCGTCGAACGTGGCTTCGCCATCGACCAGCAGTTCCAGGACATTGCCTTGGGTATAGGGGACGCGGCTCAACGGGGCGAGGACCTGGAGATCGCCGGCCCGCTCGGGTGACAGATCGACCTGATGGTCGCGCAGTCGCTCCAGGATCATGGCAATTCCGCCACGATCGGCCTGTTCCAGCGCGCCGCGCTGCAAGGCCTCGACGTAGCCGTGGAAGTGGTTACGGCCTAAAATCCAGTACAGGGGCAGGGCGATGTAGGGAAACGTCAGCAACGAAATCGCCCAGGCGATGGCGCCCTGCGGGGTTCGGACGCGGGCCACGGCATGGATCGCCGACAACACCCCCAAGGTGTGAATCAACGCCACCACGGCCGATATCAAAATAACGAGATCTGACTTCAGCATCGAAGTGGTCTCCTGGCGGGCCGGTGAAGAGAGTCGGATTATGCACAACCTGAAGCAGTGGCTGGCAAGTTTGTTATTGGGGGGGATGCTGGTGGCGGGCTGGGCATTCGCGCAAACGGTTCCGGCGGAACCTTCGGTGTCCAGCGCGAAGCCGACCGAATCGTTTCCCCACCGCCTGCTGGGCGATCTCCAGCATGAAATCGCGGCCGTTGAACCGTGGCTGGACCGCTATGGTTACGGCGCAGTGTTCGCGGCGGTGGGAGTGGAAGGGTTCGGCATCCCGGCGCCCGGCCAAACTTTGCTGATCGCCGGCGCGGTGACCGCCGCCACCCAAACTGATTTCCACATTGGCCTGTTACTGTTGACCGCCTTCCTGGCGGCGATTCTGGGCAGCAGCCTGGGCTATCTGATCGGCCGCCGGGGCGGACGGGTGTTACTGCACCGTTTCCAGGTGGACGAGCGTCACTGGCAACGGGTCGAACAGGGTTTCAGCCGCTATGGCGGCGGGCTGATCGTCGTCGGTCGGTTTTTTGACGGGTTACGCCAATTGAACGGGATCGCCGCCGGGATCCTGGAAATGCCCTGGTGGACCTTTACGGCGTACAACGCCCTCGGTGCGGCGTTGTGGGTCGGCTGCTGGGGTCTGGGCATCTATTATCTGGACGAAAACTTGTACGCGATTCTCGGTTTCATCCGGAAGCTCAACCCGTGGGTGGCGACGGCCACGCTGATAGGGATCACCCTCTTGCTCGCCTATGGCGGGTATCGCTGGCAGCGCCAACACCGGGCAGGATCCTAAGAACCGTCTTTTTTTGGGTACATTTAAACAAACGACACAAAAGCCCCGATTTCCGGGGTTTGGGTTTAGAACCCCTTTGAGCCACGTTGCCGATAAGCTTTTTGCTGGCAGGCGCGGGAGCAATAGGTTTTAGTGCGGCGCTGGGCGGTGAGCGGTTGACCACAGACAACGCAAGGGGCTGGGCGTGGCGAGGTCTCGGCGGCGCGGCGTCCCTGGCGTTCCTGGCGGATGCGCGCCTGGCAATTGGGACAGGTCTTCATCCGACTGTCGTGGGCGATGAAGGCGTGCCCACAGGTGCAACTCTGGATCCGATACTTCATGACCCTCTGGGTCTGCCGAGTCCGGCCCCAGGCGTCGACTGACGTGCGCGGGGCGTACAGCCGGCCCCCGCAGCCGACGATCAGGGTCTGCCCGTGGACGTTTACACGGCTGCCGACGACGTTCTTCATTTTCTCTCCTCTAGGTCTGGCGGCTCGGGAGACTGAGCCTGCGTGATGTTAATTTATCATTAAAAGCCCATTTTATCACGATTATTGGCGTGGCCTGGAGCTCTTTGGCAGCCTGTATATCCTTCTCGCTGGCTTGGTTCAGCAGCTTCTCGGCACGCTCGAAGTCCCCGACATCCAAAGCTTCCTTGGCTTGACGCTTGAGGGTTTCAACCTCTGGATCATCAGAACTGAAACTGTCGAGCTTGGTTTGAAGATCCTTGTAGCGCTTGGCGATCTCCCGCAGCGTGCTGTCGAGATCCTTTGGGGCAACCTGCGCTTGTTCGAGAATCTCGAAAAACTTTTCGAGGGCGCTCTGCGTAACGCCCAGCTCCCCCGCCAGCCGCTGAAATTTTTCTTCGCTGATTCCATGGATGTTGGTGACGTGAACGGTGCCGGGACCCATTTGGATAACGCCGCCCGTGGTTGCCGTTATGTGCTCGGCAGCCGGCGGTTTGCTCGACTCAGCGCCGAAAAAATGCGGATAAATCTGCCAGAAAGCACCCGCGATAATGGCAAGACCGCTACCGACGAAAGCAAGCGTCTTCTGGTTTTTGGAGCTTCCCAGCCAGCCCCAACACTTCTGTAACCAGCTCATGGGAATACTCCTATCTCAGATACACCCCATCCTCTCCAATCCTGCCCGGCCCATTCAGCACATAAATGCCAGCGGAATTGCCTCGGACATGAAAGGAAATGCTGCCGCTGGACACATTGATTCTATTGCCGGTCACGGCATCCGCGTAAGCGCCGTTTCTGACATTGCCCACCGTAATATCCTGATCGCCGCCCATGGCAAGACCCACAACAGCGTAACTTTCGCCATTGTTGTAATCCCGAATAAAGCTCATGGCTCCGCCCCATTCATTAACCTGGCTCATGGGCGCTTTTTGCAGGGCGGGTATACTTCCACGAATGAGATTGAGCCGCCGGATATGTTGATACAGTGGATGAGCTTGAGTAGCGGCGATGTTTTCATCCGACAGATGATCACCGAAATAAGCGCGCCCGGTGGTATCCAGGGTATCGTCGTTGCCGATAATGTCTTGCGGCGCGCCCTTCATGAACTCGATTTCCTCGCCGTAATACAGGCAGGGAATGCCGCGTATCGTCCACAGCAGGTTATACGCGGCGGCGGCCATCCACTGATCGCCCCGAAAGCGGAATCTGAAATCATTGTCAGGGCCGACGTCGTGATTCTGTAAAAAGGTGACCAGCCGAGTCGCATCCCCATACACCCAATCCATTCCCACAATACCACCGATACCGCCAAAACTTCCTCTGCTCAAATTATCCCGGAAGGTGGAAAACAGGGAAAAATCCAGCACAGCGAATCCTGAGTCGCCGCCTGAATTCGGATTGCGGCGATCATCACCCAGCCGGGTGTACCACCAGGGCCGGAGATCACTGGGGGCGTTATCGCCGCCTAAATCGCCCCAGCCGGTTCCCTTGACCAGATTCTCGCCGAACACGAACAAACCTGGCTTGTGCGCCTTCCAGGCATTGACATATTCCAGCAGGTTATCGCGTGAAAGATGCTTGACGGTATCGATGCGCAGCGCGTCCACCCCCATATCCAGATATCGATTGATGGCATTGATGATGTAGTCCTTGACGTTCTGTTGCTCCGTCGCCAGGTCGATGCAATCCCCAGCCATATGCTTGGTCTGAATCGCCAGGCTTTCCCAATCGCCGCCGGCCATGAATCCCTGCAGGTGATACCATTCGGGATCGAGGGTATTGGCGTCCACGCCGAAGAACCGGTTGGGATCGTAACCCGGACTCGGCACGGTCGCGCCAGTGCGTGGATCGACCAACGGAACGCTCCCCGCCGGGTCTGAGGTTTGTCGCTCCCGGAACCAGGCGGGGGCTAATGGGTTATCGTTATCTTCTCGATTGGGGCTGCGATAATCGCCGAGGTTGCCCTGATAAGGACCGTTATTGACCCGCCCCTGTTGCGAGCCTCGGGGCACGTAATACTTGATCGGCAAATGGTCAATCCAGGCCTGGCCGCGAATGCCGTATTGCGAGGAGTGGTTGACGACTACATCCTGGATCATCTTGATGCCGCGCGCATGAGCTGCATTGATGAGGTCCTGATAAGTAGCGCCCGGCGATTCCAATCGAGGATCGATCCGCGTCCAGTCGTAACCGTGATAACCGTGGTAATCGAGACCACTGCGGTTTTCAATCGGCGGCGTGATCCAAATGGCGGTGAAGCCGAGATCGCGAATGTAATCGAGTTTCTCGATCAGCCCTCGGAAATCCCCGCGCCAGTGCGGGTCTTCGGCCTGCCCGGTTACGGAATTGAACCTGATCCGGTCGCGACAAAAGTAATTATTGTCGGGATCGCCATCGTAAAACCGGGTAGTGATCAGGAAATAAATCGTTTCTTCCCGGAAATCTGTCGGTGCGCTGACGGGACCAATGTTGTAGTAGAAGCTTTGGCGGGTTTCGTTACCCGCGCCATCGACGGCGAGAAAACGAAGGGTCGTACTGGACGTAACCGCTATCGGGTTTCCCGTCAATCCCGCTGTTGCATCATCCCGCGCGTAGACCGGCGAGGCGGGCGTCGGCGTCGAACCGTCCGTGGTGTAATACGCCACGACCGGCGCTGGCCGATTGTCACGAAGGGTAAAAACGACTGAGATGGGATTTTCATAGGTTCCATCGGTAATGCTGGCGGTTATGGTGGGCCGCTCCAGATCGGCGTTGGGATCAATGGTGTAGCGAAAAGTGCTGATAACCCCCATATCACCTGCCGAATTCACCCCAAAGGCCATCAGGGTAGTCGATTGGGCGACCTCGATGGGTGCGGCATACACCGGAGATGAAAGGGTTGGCGTCGTACCGTCGGTGGTGTAATAAATCACGTCGTCCCGATTGGTTCCCTCCAAATCAACCTGCTGCGGAGTCAGATAAGTCCGTGCGGCTGGGGAGGCCGTAATCACCGGGATTCGCGGCCGCTCCGGGCTTTCGTCGTACCACTGGTTGTTGGTGTAGAACCAGCCCAGCCGCTCGCGCCGAAGATTCCCCGTCTGTCGTCCCGCGCTATCGTTGAAGATGAGGCTGGCGGCTTCGGCGGTCTCGAACGTATAGATAAACCAGTCGTTTCCTTCGGCGGTCATGGCCACGCCCGGCCACGTCGTTTGGGGAATGACCGGAGTGGTGTCCCAATAATGGATGTTGACGGTATTGCGCCAATCACTGGGTTTTTTGAAATGGACGATGAGCGGCATGGCTATAACCTCGCTGCAATTAATATTTAACCGGGAGGACGGCGATGATGGTCAATCAATGGCAAGGTGTTGCCATAAAGGACCTGCTGGACACCTTCCTGACTCAGGAAGTCGTGCGGGAAACCGAGTTCGATGGCGCTGGCCACATCCAGCCGCTGTATCTGCTCGTCGGTCAACGTGAAATCCAGGCACACCAGATTGTCCTGAAGCTGGGAGAGCTTGCGCGCGCCGAGAATGGGAATGATGACGCTCCGCTTTTGCTGTCGCACCCAGTTAATCGCTACTTGCGAGGGCGTGCGGCCCAGTTTCCCGGCCAGTTTGACCACTACGGCGGCGATGCCGAGATTACGGTCGTGCATCATTTCCTGACCCCAGGGACTGACGGAATAGCGGGCATCCGCGGCAGCGTTTTTATCGGCTTCGGGATTGTATTTGCCGGTGAGCAGACCGCCGCCTAGCGGTCCCCAGGCGGTCACGGCGATATCCAAGGCTCGCGCCATGGGCAACAAATCACGCTCAGGGGTGCGCTCGATCAGGCTGTACTGGATTTGCAAGCCCACGAACGAACTCCAGCCGCGCAGTTCCGCCAGCGTATTGGCGCGGGACACGATCCAGGCGGGCGCGTCTGAAATGCCGATGTACAGCACCTTGCCAGCGCGGACCAGATCGTCGAAGGCCCGCATGACCTCCTCGACGGGCGTCATGAAATCCCAGGCGTGCAGCCAATAAAGGTCGATATAGTCGGTGCCGAGCCGTTTCAGACTGGCGTTGAGCGCCTGCACCATGCTCTTGCGGTGATTGCCGCCGCCGTTGGGATCGTCAGGGCGCCCATTCAGGGAGTACTTGGTGGCGAGTACGAAGCGTTCCCGCTCGGCGGCGATGAATTCACCCACGTATTTTTCACTGGTGCCGCTGGTGTAATGGTTGGCGGTATCGATGAAATTACCGCCTGCCTGTACGAAGGCGTCGAAAAGCTGGCGGCTTTCCTCCTTGGAAGCGCCCCAGCCCCATTCCTCACCGAAGGTCATGGCGCCAAGACATAACTCTGAAACGCGCAGACCGCTATTACCGAAGAGTTTGTAACGCATGTCGCAGGACTCCTTTAACCTCAAAGGAACGGTTACCCCAAGACTTATTTACGCAACAATTTGAAGGCGTGATCGACGGAATTGATGCGGAAAAAGTGACGAATCCAGACCATCGCTAGCGGTTCGAGATACCGGGCGCATTCAATGTCGCCAATGTCGATGACCGACCAGCCAAACGCCTTGAGCAGGTCAGTCACCGTTGCTTTGGCTTGATCGTCGTTGCCGCAAATGAACATGTCCGGTGGACCTCCGGGGAATTCCGGTTTGAACATGTGCGGACTGCCCACGATATTGAAGGCCTTGACCACATGGGAATCCGGCAACCAACGCTGGATGTGTTCGCCGGCGGAGTCCGTATGTCCGACAGCGAGCTTGGGCGGTATACCCTCGGAAAAATCCAGCGGATTAGTGGTATCTATCACCACTTTACCGGCCAGATTGCGCGGATTGGCCAGCCGGATGGCGTTTTCCGCACCGGTCCAAATCGTGTACAGCACAGCACCGCAAGCTCGCCGTAAGCGGCCGCTTCCGCGAACGTACCGGCTGATGCTTTTGATCCCGCTTTATTGACCCGGTCCTTGACTTTTTCCTGATTGGGATCTCGCGAACCCATTTTCACGTCGTGGCCGAGATTGGCAAAGCCAATTCCGAGAGCCTGGCCTACGTCGCCTGTGCCGAGAATGCCGATTTTCATCATTTCTCTCCTCGTGATAAATTTTTCAAGAACTTACTTTACCAAGGAATTTGCTATGAGAAACATTAGTGCCGTTACAGGCAGGCAAAATAGGATAAATAATAAACCTGCCGCAAATGACTGAAGCCTCGATAGTTGATTTAATTCCCTATAAGCACCCCACCCAACAAATATCCAAGCCAACATCGCACTAAATCCTACGAACTGAACCATTATCGAAAGTCGATAGCCTGTGTTTTGAAGCAATTGTTGTTTATTATTTATTAAAAATGTTGCAATACCTCCACTATAAGCAGAATCGAAAATGTCTTTATATAAAGCAGGGTCACTGATTCTTATTGCTCCCATCGTGCCTAGAAATACAAATGACATCATAAGTTTTAAGATACCAGAGTAATAAAAATTTATTGTCAAGACTTTTTTAAACTCAGATCTACCTCCTACAATACGCCAAGCAGAATAAAGAACACCTCCATATGCCGATACGTAAATAAGAACGAAAATGGCATCAGACCCAAGTTCAAGAAAGGGGTCACCTCGAATCAAAGAAATGTTCAATATCCATGATATAAAAAATGAGACGGCCAGAAAGACCAAAGCTTTTTCCATTACTGGTTCATTACCAGCAATACGCTCGGCGATGAAACGTTTTGGACCTGATAACAGACTGAAAAGATCATCAAGATAAGTGGGAATTAATCCTATAAGCTTTTCAAACAGGTCTTTCATGCTTCACACTCAAACTTTTAAAAGATTGGTCCTGTAAATTTTCCTGTAATGGCGAGGGTTGGCAGCGCGGGGCTAGGGCGTCAGCCGCATCCAACCCCTTGATCCTGCTAAGCGATTTTCACTTCACCTGCCCACCCCATCGTTCGGATCACAGGAAAATTTACAGAAGGAAAATTGGCTATTCAGAAGCGTGCTTCTACCGCACTCCTCTAACCCGCATCTTCAGGCTGTAAATACTTTTGCTTGCTGTAACGAAAAGCAGATCACAGTCCTTACCGCCGAAAGTGACGTTGGCAGTCCATCCTTCAGGTATGTCAATATGCTCAATCTGTTGGCCAGCTTGATTAAAAACCATCACGCCGTTGCCGGTGAGATAAACGCTACCTTCGCTATTGAGCGTCATTCCATCGGAGCCGAGCGTGCAGAAAAGTCGCTTATTTGTTAGCAAACCGTCCGGTTGGATGTCGTAAGCATAGGTTTTACCCACACCGATATCGGCAATATAAAGCGTCTTACCATCGGGAGCACCAATAATACCGTTAGGCTTTTCCAGATCGGTGGTCACACGGGTAACAATTTTGCGATCTGGCGTAAGGTAGTAAACGTGTTGGCCGTCCTGCTCCATTGTACCGCGCGTCCAGTAATCGCGTTGGTAATAGGGGTCGGTGAAGTAAATGCCGCCATCTGGCCGCACCCAAAGATCGTTTGGGCCATTGAGCAGCTTTCCCTGATAATCCTTGACCAATACTGTTATCTGGCCATCTGGACTAATAGACCAAAGTTCATTTTTCTCATCAGCGCAGGCGATGAGATTACCTTGGTGATCAAAGCAAAGACCATTGGCGCGGCCAGAAGGTTGGAGAAATAAAGACAACTGACCGACTATGCTCCACTTCAGAATGCGATTATTAGGTTGATCGGTGAAAAAGATGTTGCCTTCAGCATCGGCAGTTGGTCCTTCGGTGAACTCGAAATCATCTGCCAGCTTCTCAAGTTTGGCACCTGGAACAATCGGACTATCTGTTCGCATATCCCATCCTCCTCTCAAGCAATTCACGAAAGTTGCTCAGGATGTCCCGCCGCAAGCGGCGGGGTTTTTTACTTCAACGCATCTCAAAAACTGCTATGCGAAATGTATCTGCAGCAGCTTGTTTCTTAGTCATCGTATTAGCGCGTCAAAATCCGTTACAACTATTCCATACCGCGTGTTGTAACTCATAATCACGGCAGTTTTGAGGCGGGCGAGATCGACGGTATCTGTTCTGCTTGGCGATGCAGAATCTGCAGCCTGCTCATAGTGATATACAATGACATCCAAGTAGACCGGGCGTGTAAGTCGTTTTCCTCTTAGCAATTTCAGCAGCTCAATACTGATGACCGGATACAATGTGTCGCTGTTGTTGAGCCATTCTTTCAGAGTTATTTCTCCAACACTAAAATCAACGCCAACCATTTTCAGCGCCTGTAACGTCTCACCGTCGCCGATCTGATCACGGTCAGCGATAGGGGGTGGTTGTGCATCACCAGAAGCTTCTTTGTTGGAGACTGGTGAGGCCCAGAACATAGCAAAGCCAATCACGCCAAAGAAGAGCAACGCAAAAATGCCAACTTTCACCTTCTCTGGCGAAGTGGAAAAGAAGAAATAAGCCAGAATTGAAAGTACAATTGATAATTACGTTGAGCTTTCTCATAGCCTAATTCTCCGTTTAACAAAAGATTGATAAAGAGGACGTTGCCAATACCGCCTAACTACCGTTAAGTCGCAGATCCCTTAAATGCCCGTTAGCTTCCAAATCAGCCCGTTAGCCGTTTGTCGTTCAGCTACTGGCGCACAGTCCCTTCGGAGTCCAGCCACTGGCGGGAACCTTCCAGGATTGTGACGAGTCGTGTGCACGGTCACTGCTCCGCCAGCGGATACAGCCAACCGGCGATGCGGCCACCTTCGGGGTTTCGGTTAGCGGTTGGTGGCACGTCCAGCAGCGTGTAGCGCCCGCCCACCTCGAACAGTCGGATCTGGCGCGCGAACGCCTGCGGATTTTGCCAGGGCTGGTTGTCGTAGTTCTCTTCCGCCAACGCGACGCTGCCTTGGTCCCGATCCACCGCCACCACCACGGCGACATGGCCGTGGCGCCATTCGGGATCGGCCCGGTCGGGGTAATAAATCACTAAATCCCCGCGCCGAGGCGGTCGCCGGGCGGTGCCGTTGATAGAGCGGGCCAGGGGAAACGCTTGCTGAGTTTCAAGATTTTTCCCTTCGGTCAGGTACAGAATCTCGTGGGCGCTGTCGATGCTGCCGAAGGTAATGCCTTGATTTTTCATCCACCATTTGCGGGCGTATTCCACGCACTGATAGGTCACGCCGATGTACTGGAGGTTCTCCTGCTTGGGATCGTCCGCGTGTACCGAGACAGCACCCGAGGCCCGGTCGAGAAAGGAATACTCTGGCCGAATGCAGGTTGTGACGCAGTTGGAACGGCCTTCGGCTCCATCAGCGACGCCCAGCACCGCGCCGAAGGGCGTGACGCAGGGACCGTCGCAGGCTTGCTTGCCTTCGGCGAAGAGCCGATCACTTTCCTCCTTGGTAAAGGCGGGCGGTTTGGGTTGGAGTCCAAAACCATCGGTGTGTGGCAAATCGACGCCAAGTGCGGCGGAGAAATCCGGGGTGGTTTTGGCGGAGGTGGCGACATCCGCCATCACCCCGGCGGGAGCTAGGCCGACCGAGAGAGCTAACCCGAGGCTGAGGATCAGAGCCACGCCCGATGGGCGGGTACGGCGCCGAGCGCCGATTCGTTCGAGCCACGACATTTTCGTTTTCCCCTGAGTTTTTTCCTGAATAGCCGACGAACCACCCGCCCGGAAGCATCGGGGCGAAGGGAAGCGAAGTGGTGAATGTTGGCGAACCGACATGATTTGCCCCTCTATTCTCAGGCTGCCCGTGGCGCGATGTTCTTGTTCGTCCGGAACAGGTTCCCCGGGTCCCACCGAGTCCTGATCTCCACGAGTCGGTCGTAGTGTTTCCCATAGACGGCGTGGATACGCTCGTCGCCTTCCTCTTCGGTCAGGAAATTGACATAGGTGCCGCCGGCCGAGAAGCGGCGCAGGTCCCGCCACGCCGCGCGCGCCCACTCGATGTTCGCCGCGTCGTCCTGGGCTTGTTCCCACGAGGCCGCGATGTTAATCACCAAGGTGGCGTCCCGGTTGCCCACCGGGGAGTGATCTTCCGGGAGCCGGTTGAGCGCGCCATCGAGCGGGAAGAGGATGATCGCCGAATGCGGGGAGACGATGCGCCCGGCGTGCTCGATGACCTGCGCGAGCAGGTCCGGTTCGAGCTTGGGCAGGTACTCGGATTTCCAGTAATAGCGCCGACCCTTCGGTTGGGCCGCGTCGAGGATGCCCTGCTGCGACACATAGGGTCGCCGCTGGATCACGTCGCCGACCGGGGTGCCGAAGCTCTTGATCGGAGCAACCAACTTCTCGCCCTCCTCGATGGATCCCGAATGACAGATGAAGAGGGCGACGATGGGTTGGCCATGAATATCCCTGGGCAGCCAGGGTGCCGGCGGGGCCCGGCGCAACACCGCGACGCAGGGTGAGTTCCGGTGGCGCTTGTTCGGCGAGATTGCGGTACATCTCGAGTACGTCGCGCGCGTCTTCGGCACGCCAGGCAATCGCGCCGGCCATCACCTCCGGCCCGACCGGATAAAGTTGGTACTCGAAGCTGGTCACCACCCCGAAGTTACCGCCACCCCCGCGTAGCGCCCAGAACAGATCACTGTTCTCCCGTTTGCTGGCGCGCACCACGCGCCCCTCCGCCGTCACGACCTCCATCGCGCGGACGGTGTCGCAGCTCCAGCCAAATTGGCGGGTGAGGTAACCGAACCCACCACCCAGCGTGAGGCCGGCGATGCCCGTGTTCGAGACAAAGCCCTGCACTGCGGCCAAGCCGTGGACCTGAGTCTCGCGGTCCAGGTCGCCCAGCAGGCAACCGGCCTGGGCGCGGGTGGTGCGGGCGGCTGGGTCCACCCACACTCCCCGCATGAGCGACAGGTTGAGCATCAGTCCGTCGTCACACGCGGCCAGGCCGGCAATGTTGTGACCACCGCCCTTGATGGACAGCGGGAGGCCCTGCTCGCGGGCGAAGTTGACGCCCGTCACGATATCGGCCACGCCAAGGCAGCGTGCGATCAGGGCGGGTCGCTTGTCGATCATCGCGTTCCACAGGGAGCGCGCGTCATCGTAGCCGGGTTCGCCAGGAAGCAGGAGCGGACCCCGCAAGCGGGTTCGGAGCGCGTCGAGAGTGTTACGGTCTAGCATGATTTCGCTGTCTTGCGTCGGTCTGGTAGTCATGGTCGTCAAGTCCTCTTCAAGCGGCGGGCGCAATGTTCTGATTCAGACGGAACAGGTTCATCGGGTCGAACTTCGCCTTGAGCGCGGCGAGGCGTGGGTAGTTGGCGCCGTAGGCGTCGCGCACGGCCTGTACGCCCTCATCGTTGCCCAGGGCATTCATGTACGCCGCCCCGTTCGACCAGGGGCGGACCGCCTCCCAGCCGTCGCGCGCCCAGCCGATATGTATCGAGTCCTCGGCGGCATCGCGCCACTGCGCCAAAATGAGGCAGTTGAAGGTCGCCGCGCGGTGGGAGAAGGCGGTGGCGTCGGCGGCGATGCGGCTCGCCGCGCCTCCGTAGTACTCCAGCACCACGGACGACAGGGGTGATTTGGCTTGATCGGCCTGCTCGACCACGGCCGCCACGGCTGCGTCGGGCAGCGCGCGCAGAAAGCTCGACTTCCAGTAGTTCCGGTTACCCCAGGGGAACGCCGGGTCGAACATGCCCTGCATGGCGGTATAGGGGATCGGCTTGATGTCGTCGATCAGGGGGGAGCCGAACTCGCGCAGCGGGCGCAGCACCCGCTCCCCGAGATCGCCACAGTAGCAGAGCGCCAGGGCGACCACCGGCTGCCCGTCGGGCGCGGTGCGCAACCCAACGCGCGACGTGAGTTCCTCGGGCGCCGAGGCGACGAAGTCGCGGTGGAAGCAAATGACGTCGCGGGCCGCGCTGCGGGGATGGACGACGAGACCGGCGAGGACGGTGGACACCGAATGAAGCCGGTAGTGGAACGCCGTCACCACCCCGAAGTTACCGCCACCCCCGCGCAGCGCCCAGAACAGCTCGCCATTCTCCTCGGGAGTAGCGTGCCGGAGTTGGCCGTCCGCTGTCACGATGTCGGCGGCCAAGAGGTTGTCGCAGGTCAGCCCGTACTTGCGCACCAGCCAGCCCACGCCCCCGCCAAGCGTGAGCCCGGCGATGCCGGTCTCGCCCACGACGCCGCCGGTGGTCGCCAGCCCGAAGGCCTGGGTTTCGTGGTCGAACTCCTGCCACAGCAGTCCGGGCTGCGCCCAGGCCGTGCGCGCCACCGAGTCGACGCGAATACCCTTCATCAGTGACAGATCGATCATCAGCCCACCGTCACACACGGCAGTTCCCGCGACGTTGTGGCCGCCGCCCCGCACCGATGTCAGCACCTCGTGCGTCGCGGCGAAGCGGACCGCTTCCAGCACGTCGGCGGTGCCCGCGCAGCGCACGATCAGGGCGGGCCGCTTGTCGATCATCGCGTTCCAGATTTGCCGGGCCGCGTCGTACCCAGCGTCGGCGGCTGTCAGGACCGGGCCGCGCACGTGCGAGCGCAGGTCAGCAACGGTCGTCGCGTCGAGCGTGCGTTGGGTTCCGCTCAGGGTCATGATCTCGACGTTCATGGCTATCATTTCCTCTTGCACCTTGGGAATGCTTCCCGATGGGTCAGACACCTTCACGATATCAACAGTCCTTGGCTTCGTCAGCAGTCTGCTGGCGGGCTTGCGGATCACCTGCATACCTGACAAGATGAAATTTTTGAAGGGCTTGTCAGGTTGATCCACCGGTTGTGAGGCGCTTCACGCCGAATAACAAACGGCGGATTGCAACCCGCAAAAGATCAAGATATGAGTCCTCTACATCCCCATCTGCTCAAGTCACTCTGGGAAATGGCGTAGGCAAATTGAAGCAGTCGAACAGATCGTTTACGGCCTTCATCCACTTAACAGCTTCATTAGTTGCTCGAATCACCGCCTGACCACCATCGTTGTCATTAGCCGGTAAGCGATCAAGTAATCCGAAAATCGATAACGCTAGATCTCGGACTTTTTTATAAAGATCATCGCAATCGTTTTTATTTTGCTTTCTTAAATCCTCGATCCCCTTCATTATTTCGACAACCTTTTTTCGGAAATTTGAAAAATCAATGCTGATTATAGTTGCTTCTGCAATGAGAATTCCCAATCTAATTAATTCGTCAAAAAATGGTTTCGGGATATTGGGTGATACCGGAAGAGGTCGAGGTACAACGGATATCGCTGAATTGCTCTCATCACGAAGTGAGGTGAGTGATTGATCCAACGAGAAGCGGGCTCTCTGAGCTGATGAGACAATCATTGGTATGGCCACTAAAGCTGCGGCCGCAAGGGCAGCAGCAGCGACTAAAGCTCCAAAAGGGTTTGTTCCAGCTCCAGGCATTGTTTGGGTGGTAGCGAACGCCAATGGCGGGCCGGATCTGCGGCGCTGTTGCTTCATCAGTTCGCCCCTATAGACAGCCAAATCTGACCAAACTTTATTGGCAGCGGCCTTCAAGCTAGCCCGCTCTGGTGCTGGAAGTTTCGCCGCGAGAACTGGATCGTTAAGCAGCTTGATTGCTGCCTGATATGCAGCGTCCGCGAGGATAGCTTTGTCGTCATCGTTAACCGTCGTTGCTTTCGATGCCCCATATGTAGACATTTTTATCTCCTCAAAGAGGGAGTAAACCTCCCATCAAATACAAGAACTTCAATGGGTTTGTGGCCAGCACCAATTTAAGAGTCAGACCTTTCGCGTTAATCGGGGTCAGGTCTTGTCTTTTGCATCTCTGACGGCATCAGCCTGACCCCCAGACCCTGTTGATACCTGTCAGTTAATTACCGTCTCTCTACAGGCCGGGCGGCATATCGTCTTCGCTTGACAAAGGTGATCGCGATGACCGCCAGACAAGCCAACGCATTGCCGAGAAATATTAAAGCCATAACTAAATCACCAAGATATATAATAGCATAGGCAATCGTGGTCAGATGCGACATCAAAAAGAGAGTCCAAGTAGTATAAGAGATACCGGATGCTCCGTTTACGTCCTTGGCTGCTGTCAGCATTTGCGGTACGTATGCTAAAATACGAAGAGAATTTACAAACGTAAATGCCCCGAAGACAGTGGTACGAAACCAATCGTGGTTAGCGCTAAAATAGATCTTGGCGCTTATGCCGTAGTCTTTTAACATCAGTAACAAGTCCGAAAGATCGATCATGGATGAGAGTTCTCCACAAGGTTTTTCAGATCATATCCTGTCTTTTTAATTTCCTAATTCATCAGCCTGAATCAAGAGGAGGTTGCTGCTAATAGGGACAGGGTGACAAAAAAAGACCTGACCCCTGCCCTACTTGCTTTCGACATGACATGGCCTCCTGAAACTTGAAATATCATTTTTCTACCGACATGCTTTCCGGGCATTGGCTTGGCTATTGTCTTGAGCCGCCTGAGACCGTGTTTCCGGCGCCACACAGACGACATCACCCGCGAACGCTTCGCGCCAGACATATCCCTGAAGGCAGGTGTTTGGCCCATATGGCCCACCATTCGGATTGCGGCGCGCTACAGCCTGAGAGTTATCAATCCGTGCTTGCTCGCGAACCGGCGGCCTAACGCAAACACGATCACTTGGAGCAGCCTCTCGCCAGACAAGGCCACGAATACAGGTATCAGGACCATAGGTACAATCTCTTGGAGGATTTGCTATTAGGGGTCCTCCTGTGGTGGTTCCGGTTTCTTCGGCAGTTGATAAATATATAGCTGATCCAAAGCCTAGTATGCTTGCAATCAATAAGGTAAATAACCGTTTCATTGCTAATTCTCCTCCTTACTGGCTTGATAATACCTTGACTTGAAGCGACCTAATTCCCACCCAACCGTATTTCTGGAATTACGTCGAGATCGCTTAATTGCCCTATTACATTCATATTCGCCTACCGCTCGATGATCCGTAACGCCCTGCCGCTGCCCTTTTTCGAGCGTCAGGGTTCTTATCACGTATGTCCTCCAGCACGTCTTCCACGATGTCAAGGCTGCGTAGTGGACGGTTTACAGGCTGTCTAAAGTCTGGGTCCATGTTCCCTGAGGAGGTCCCGGAACCCATCGTCTGCCAGCAAGTCTCCAAGTTCCTTCTCGACTGCTTCCAGCGCAGCATTCCCAGATGCCATAAGGTGGACCCTCATTGTCTAAAGGTTGTTTCAAAATCTTCGATTTCAGAGGCCGAACGGGGCGGCGGATAACCTACGAGCCCGGACAAAATGCAATTTTGGACGGGCGAAGTCAGGTTGATCCGCTGGTTGTGCGGCGCTTCGCGCCGTGCAAGCAGCGGATGGAATCCGCAGCCCCGTTGTCGCGGGCGCGAAGCGTCCGCGACAACAAGAAATTATCCGCCCTGACCTCGAACCCGTGGAATCCGGCCAAGCTGCCGCAACACCCCACCTCGTCCTTGATCACCCACTTCGGGATCACGCCTCGAACAACCGCCGGGTAGCGGCGACGCTCGCCGTGGGGTCCGGGACTTCCGTCACTGCTCGACCCATACCGACACCGAACCGCCGTTACAGCGGAAATCTCCCCACCCATCATTGCCGGTAATGATCACGCCGCCAATATTGCCGGTAGCGTCCGCGAAATTCCGGTTCGGACGATTGACGTTCATCCGTTTCGCTCCGCCCGGCCCGTCGCTGAGCGCGACCGCGATAGCGCGCGGGTGGTCGGCGTCGCCCAGCCGGGTCCAGCCGACGACATCGGGATGATCGAAGTAATCGTTTTGCTGGCCGTAAGCGTGGTCCCGGCGCACCTGCAACAAGCGGTCGAGTATCTGCCGATGCGAAGTACGTCCCGGCGCGCCGTAATAATCGGGATAGAACACGCAGGGCTGGCCGCCTTCCCGCAGCAGAATCAGCGCGTAGGCCAGCGGTTTGAACCAGTCCGCGACGGCGTCCTCGCGGTAGGAATCGTGATTATCGACGAACGTGACCGCGAGTGCCGGGTCTTGCCGCACCTGTGTCCCATCAAAAATGCGCGTCATGTCGAACGAACCGCCCCCGTGCGAGGCATCGCGCAAGTTGAAATGCAAGCGGAAATCGAACACCGACATGCGCCGTCCGGTCTGCTCGATGAACCAGCCCAGCGTGCCGGCATCCGGCGTCCAGTATTCACCGACAGCAAACAGATCGCGCCCGGCGGTCGCGCGCACGTGATCCAGCCACTCGTTGAAGAAGAAGAAACGGATGTGCTTGGCGGCGTCGAAACGAAACCCGTCGATGCCCAGGGTTTGCACGATCCAGTCGCCCCAGCGGTTCAGTTCCGCCCGAACCTCGTCGCTGCCCATGTCCAGATCGGCGAATA